>Ga0101944_10003205_pt1 | contig 23602 bp, 21 predicted proteins | sample DewCreD2012metaG_FD_75245 | JGI IMG/M metagenome (GOLD analysis project Ga0101944, IMG submission 75245) | Hot spring sediment bacterial and archeal communities from British Columbia, Canada, to study Microbial Dark Matter (Phase II) - Dewar... ... | reverse complement strand
GCGACTGCCACCCCCTCGCCTGCCCGCCGTGACAAACCCAGCGGCGGAGGCGCAAGTTCCCCCTTCCCCTCCGGAGGCATCACCACCGCCAGCCGCCCGCCTTCCCCCATCTCCTCCAAATAGCGCCTCAGATCCTCCGCATCCGATATCTCCCGGAACTCAGCCGCCGGCGGCGCCGCCTCCGGCTCCAAATCTTTTAACAAACTGAAGAATTCCAGTTCCCGGTACACCGCCTTCAACGCTTCCGCATCCGGCTCCTTCACAGCGCATGTGCGCAAATCGCACTCCAGCGGAACGTTGGTGTCTATCGTCGCCAACCGCTTGCTCAGCAAAATCGTTTCGCGGTTGTTCTGCAAGCTCTCCCGGTATGCCTTCCGCTCCACCTCGCCTGCGCGCTCCATCGCCGCCTCAACCGTGCCGAACCGCGAGACCAACTCCCGGGCGCCCTTCTCCCCAATGCCCGGCGCTCCCGGTATGTTGTCCACCGGATCTCCCCTCAAAGCCAGCAGATCCGGAACCTGGTCCGGGCTCACCCCCAGATACTCGCGTACTGCCTCGGCATCGTACCAAGTATCGTCTTTTGAGGGATTTAGCAGCTTAATTCGGTCGCCCACGAGCTGCATCATATCCTTGTCCGCCGTCACGATCACAACGTCAAAACCCTCCGCCGCAGCGCGCCGCGCCAGCGTGCCTATCACGTCGTCAGCCTCGTACTTTTCGAATTGCAAAACAGGTATTGCCATTGCTTCCAACAATTTACGGACTAGCGGGATCTGCTCCACCAGCTCCGGCGGAGTCTCCGGGCGGTTCGCCTTGTACTCCTCAAACGCTTCCTCCCGGAACGTCGGACCCACGCTCTCAAATACCGCCGCCATGTACTCCGGCTGATGCGCCCCTCTCAACTTGCGCAGCATGTTGTGAAAAATGTACACCACCTCCGTGTTCAGCCCTGAACTCGTGCGCATCAGCGGCGCGCCCGATCTCGCCCGGGCGTGGTAGGCGCGGAATATGAACCCGAAAGCATCGACAAGAAACAATCGTGGGCGGCTCATTGCCCCCTCATCATAATCCATCTCACTTTGGTGCAAAAATACAACAATTCCTGTGGCAAAAATGACACACGCAGAGCGGCGAATTTCTTTTATAATGAGTCCGTTACGCAGCCCTCAACTGCACCCGCGGAAACCGCCGGTCGACCGCCAGCCGAGAGGAGTGAATCGTCCTTGCGTTTTGAAACCACCATCCAAAGGCCGGTCGAGGTCTCAGGCGTCGGCCTTCACCACGGCGTACCCGTCAAAATCCGAATCCTCCCGGCGCCTCCATCCACAGGCATCGTATTCGTTCGCACCGACCTCGATAACTTCCCCGTCCCCGCCAGTTGGCGCTACGTCGCCCGCGTGAGCTACGCCACCAGCCTGATGCGCCAAGGCGTGCTCATCTCCACCACCGAGCATTTGCTTAGCGTCTTCTACAGCACGGGGTTGGACAACGCCTACGTCGAAATCGACAACCTCGAGGTTCCGATCCTGGACGGCAGCGGACTCCCCTTCGTTAAGCTCATCCGCGAGGCGGGCATTCGCACCTACCGGCGCCGCAGGCGCTATCTGCGCATTCGCCGCCCGGTCACCATCGACGAAGGGCGCAAGCGCATCACCATCCTCCCGGCAGACCGCTTTTTCATCAGTTGCGACGTGCTTTTCGACCATCCTATGGTCGGGCGCCAGTCCCTCGAAATTGACCTCAGCCCCGAAACATACGCCTCCGAAATCGCCCCCGCCCGAACGTTCGGCTTCGAGCATGAACTCGACCACCTCCGCAATATGGGGCTCATCCGGGGCGCCTCCCTGGAAAACGCCGTTTGTTTCACCCGGCGCGCCATCCTCAACCAAGGAGGGTTGCGTTTCCCTGATGAATGCTGCCGCCACAAGATCCTCGATCTGATCGGCGACCTCGCGCTCATCGGGCGCCCCCTGCTGGGCCACGTCATCGCTGAACGCGCCGGGCACGCCATGCACGCCGCTTTGGTCGCGCGTATCATGAGCGACCCGTCGCTGTACGAAATCCTCAGCTTCGACGAATTGGCCGGGCGCGTCGTCTCCGCCTTGGTCTCGTAACCGGACTGCTTTGCGCCTCCTGCCCAACTTCCTCACCATCCTCCGCATCGCTCTGACGCCGTGGGTGGCTGTCTCCATCCTGAACCATCAGTCTTGGATGGCCCTCCTGCTGTGCGCTGCCGCAGGCGCCACCGACGCCCTCGACGGTTGGCTCGCCCGCCGCTGGCAGGCGCAGTCCCGCTTCGGCGCTTACCTCGACCCTATCTCCGATAAGATCCTCCTCGTAACCGTCTATCTGACCCTCGGCGCAATCCACGCAGCTCCGCGCTGGCTCGTCGGGCTGATTTTGGGCCGTGACATTCTGATTCTCGCCATGGCGGGGGTAGCCCTGGCCTTCACCACCCTCCGGGACTTCCCACCGTCGATTTGGGGCAAAATCAGCACCCACCTCCAAATCTACGCTGCCCTGATCTTCCTCTCCGCCCACGCCTGGCCGGACTCGTTTGTGCCTCGCCTGGTCCCTGTGGCCATCGCCGGCGCCGCCGCCGGAACCGCCTGGAGCGGCGTGCACTACCTTGCCACCGGCATCCGCAGGCTCTTGTCTTGGAAGGCAGCCTCCGGCCGGCCTGGTGATATCCTTGATTCATGAAGCGCCGAACCTTTCTGCTTTCATCCGCGGGTCTGGGCGCCACCCTGCGCGCCGCGGCTCCATCGCCCATGCCTATGGTGGTTCTCGGCAAGTCGGGATTGCGAGTCTCAAAATTCTGCCTCGGCGGCTATCACATGGCCGTGGAGGGCGAAGAGTCGGCGATCAAAGTCATCCACCGCGCGCTCGATCTCGGCGTCAACTTTTTCGATAGCGCTTGGCTTTATCACAACGGCAGGAGCGACGAAATCTACGGCAAGGCGTTCTCTGCCGCCACCCGCAAGAAAGTCATCCTGATGTCGAAAGCCGAACGGCGCTTTTCCGACGGCGCTATGAGCCAACTGGAAGACTCCCTGCGCCGCATGAAGACCGACTATCTCGACCTTTGGCAGTGCCATCAGGTCAGCGAAATGAGCGAAGTCAACCAAATACTCGGTCCGAAGGGCGCCCTCGAAGCCTTCGTCAAGGCCAAGCAACAAGGCAAGGTCCGCCACATTGGGCTCACCGGACACCACGACCCCGCCGTCCTCCTCCGCCTGCTGGAGGCTTTCGACGGTTGGGAAACCATCCAGCACCCGGTCAATTTGGTGGACCCCCACTACCTGAGCTTCATCAACAACCTGCTGCCCAAAGCCGGCGAGAGGGGCGTCGGCAGGATCGCCATGAAAAGCAACGCCATGGGCGCCATCGGGCGTAACAATGTCGCTCCCATCGCCGAATGCCTCCGCTTCACTCTCAGCCAGCCGGTTGACGTGTTGGTTTCCGGAGTCCAAAACGTCACCCAGCTTGAGCAAAACATCGGCATTGTCAAATCGTTCCAGCCGATGACAAAACAGGAAATCACGTCCCTGCTCGAACGCACCGCCAAGGGTCAGCACGGAACGAAGATCGAGCGTTACAAACGCCCGCCTTCCGGCGCCGCGCACCGCGCCCACAATGACGGCGAGCCTGCCTGAGGGGCTGATTTTATAGGGGATCCCGGCGCGCCCGCCGCGATCCCCCCGAGACTACTTCAAATCCACCCGGACTGCGGTGGACGTTCCTTGCCGGTTGCTGAGCGTGACCGTAATCGACTGAATCGTGTCGCTGAGAACCGAAACGTTCGTTACGTCGCCGCTCAGGGTGAGTGGCACTGTCACTGTGAACAGGCTCCCGTACTGCTGCGACGCCGAACTGGCATACCATGCCAGGAAACTCGCTTCCGCCGGAATGGTGATCCTCTGCGTCTGAACCGATTCTCCCGCCACCGGAGTGATTTGCAGATCGATCGATGTCACCGTCCGCCCAGTGGCATAGCCGGTAATGAGCAGCGTCACGCTCGTGTTCGTCTTCGCGGAAACCTGAACGCTCAGTATGCGCGGCGAAGTCTGCGGAATGGTCAGGCTGTGCGACGCCGGATTAGCGGGCGTCACGTTCACGCCGCCATCCGTTACAAACGACGGCGTCAGCGTGATGGTCCCCGCCACCGTCCCCGTTTGCAGGCGCACTTGCTGAAGCCCGCCCGTGAAAATGGCGCGCGTCGTATTCGCCGGGATGGTGAAGTTGATCGTGCGCCCGCCGGCGGCGAACTGCAACGCCGGATCGGTCACAGCGACATCCGAAAGGAACCCCAGCGTCAGCGTACCGCTCAGCGCCACCGGATAGGGAGACGCCAGCGTCAGCCCCACCGCGGGCTGCGCCATCGGCTCCACCACGCCGGAAGCCCCGTCGAACCGGTACGCCGGCAGCGGCGGCGGGGGGTTGCCCACCGCGGAAAGAGTGAAAGTCTGCGTGTCCAACCGCAGGGTTGCCGTGTATGCGGTGGCGGTGGAAGGCTGGAACGTCACCGTGAAGCTGAGGCTCGCTCCGGGAGCGAGCGTCGCCGGAAGCGAAGGCAAGCCGCTAAGAGCAAACGCCGCAGGCGTTCCCGCCCCGGTGATGCTGATGCTCGTCAGCGAAGTCTGCGCCGATCCGGTATTCGACACCGCAAAGCGGACTTCCGCCGTCGCGCCCACCGCCGTCGGGACGAACACCACGCTGCCGTTCGGAGACACCGTCGTGGTCACCCCACCAACCACGTAAGAGTAGCTGAGAACCGGAGCCAGCCCGGAACCGGCAAGCTCGAAGCTGTCCGAGCCTATTCGCAGCCGCCCCGCAAACCGCCCGGATTGGGTGGGTGAAAAAGTAACAGTGACGCTCGCCACTCCGCCCGGCGGCAACGTCAGTGGCAGGAACGGAGCATCGCTCACCGTGAATCCCGCACCGGTAGCCGAAATGGCGGTAATCCGGTAATCGGCATTACCGACGTTTCGCACCCGCACCATCGCCGCACCCTTCTCTCCTACCACCGTATCCGCGAAGTTGATCAGTTCTCCGGGCAGCAACGCCGTAATCGTCGAATCGATGACTGTCTCGTATTCGATGATCGGGCTCAAACCCGAACCCTCCAGCAAGAAAAAGACCCTGCCGCCGGGAAGTTGGATCACCAGCGAACCGCTCACCGGATCGATGTCCAATGGCGTAAACTGAATCGTGAATTTGAGTTCCTTGCCGGCTTCGAGCACGGTATTCGGCAGCGGCAGCCCAACTCCCCGGAATTCATCGCCCGTAACCGCAATCGAACCCACCGTGCCCGAACCCGAGCCGCGGTTGATCAAAGTGAACGAAGCGGTCGACGAGTTGTCCACCGCTATCGCCGGAAACACGATCTTTCCGCCGGGAACGATATTGGTGGCGTTCCCGCCCGGCGGCACGAAGCTGAAGGCGAACTCCGGCGCGGTGCCCACCAGGTTCAGCGTGAAAGTCCCCGTCGTCCGCCCGTCGGTGTACGACACCGTTACGCGCCCCGTGTTTCGCGCGCTTGTGGTCGCCTTATACCAGAGATTCATCGTGAACGTCTGGTTCCTCACCACGTTGAAAGGCATGGCGGAGGAGATATCCACCGAGAAGTCCACAAACCCCGAGTACTCTAACGAGTTAATCGAGGCGCCCGGCGACGGCTGGGTTCCTGTATAGGTGACGGTGACAACCGCCGAGGTCATGGCGCCAATGGCGTCAGCCGCCATCGTTATGGTTGCGCCGTCATTGATGTTAGACACCGTGGCGCCTTGCTGCAAACGGAAAGTGAACGGCGCTTGCGCAGCGGCAAACGGCGCGAACAACGCGGACAATGCCAGTCCTAGGAAGAAAATTCGAGAGCGGAGCATGGCGCTATTGGTCCCCCCTTCCCGCCGGCACGAAATAAACATTCACCTCGCGGCTCAATTCGAGCAACTGAAGCGGACCTTGGGCGCCCCGATTCAACAGCCACAGCGCGGCGCCAGAGAAACGGTCCGCTCCCGTGGGAGTAAATTCCAGTTCGACGGTCTGAACAGCCGCAGCCGTCGCGAGATCGAACACCGTCACCGCCCGGCTCGCGCCGCTCGCCACCGCCAGGCGGGTCCCGTCGCCGGAAACCGCCAGGCCCACCGGATCCTCCACTGCCGCCATCACGGTGGCGTCGCCCTCATTCTTATAGCCGCGAATGGCCATCAGTTGCCCGAGAGTTCCGTCAGTGAGATACAGATCCTGGCCTGTAATCGCGATGGCCGATACTTTGGGATTCCGCGACACCAGACGGGCCGCCCCGTCCCGGCATAAGTAGAGCCCCTCGCCTTCCACCCCCGCGGCTACGTTGCCCGATCCGTCTATTGCCGCCGAAAGAACGGCGCCCGGCAACGAGCAGGACGGCGTAACCTCACCGCCGCGGAAAACCTGCACCGCGCCTCGCGCCGAAGATACTATCGCTGCGGCGCTCGCGTCCGCGCTCCACACCACCCGGTTCAGCCCTTCCGGCGCGGCGCCGATGTCCCGCCAGCGGACCGCTTCAATCCCATTCAGAGAAATTTCATAGAGCCGGCCGTTCCGCGCAGCCACCGCGCGCTTGCCGTCCGGCGCGACAGAGGCGAGGTCGAGTCCGCTAGCCAGCGGCTCGCCCAACCACGCGGAGCCGGGGACTCCCAACACCGGCCGAATCGCGCCCTCCTCCGGCAGAAAAACCATGCCGGACACGGGCCCGCTGATGCCGCCGTCAAAAGCTGCCGCGGCAGCAGCCATGAGAAGCATGAGGGTTATATTTCGCTTTTTCATCGTCGAATCTCCTCTTTGGCTTCAGCGTGGGTTCCCAACCGTGATGGCGCCCGGCGAAATCGTGACAGGCGTCGTCTTCACCGGCGCGGCCGTGATCGTCGTGGTGCTGCCGCGCGCGGCGGCGATGCCGCCCGCCACTCCGCCAACCACGCCCACCGCGACAGCGTACTTCCACCACTGCCGCTGACCCGCCCGCTCGGCGTTCCCGCCGCGGTAATTGATTTGGTTGATGACCGCCGATCCCTTCTTGCCATCCGCCGAGGCCAAAACCCGTATTTGGAAACGGCCCTCGTTCTCATTCGGCGTGAGGCCCGCAGCCATGGCCCGCCCTTTTTCATCCGTGCGGACGGTTTGCGTCCGCATCCAACCATAAAAGACGCCACCCGGTCCCGAGGCGGGCAATTGAAAGACGACTTCGGCGCCGGCCACAGGCTTGTCCGCCTGATCTCGCACCTCAATCACCGGACTGGTGGCTGAATGAGACCGAATGTTATTCCTGGCGCCTTCACCGTCAAGAATCACAATCTTCAGTTCGCCGGAAGGTTGAGGCGCGCCGGCCGCCGGCTGCGCGGCAGCCGCAGGCCAAATCACCGCGGCTCCCAGCAAAATTGCCTTTTGAAGTGAAGCTTTGCGCAAGATTCCCCCTTGATCCTCAATCTGAAGGATCACATCATATATACAACTTTCCGGCGGGCTATGGAAAAGAGCCCGCTTTCCATAGGCGCAAACTGAGGGCCGTAACGTTACGCACCCTGGGCCCGGAAATGTCGTACACCGCCGCCCGCCCTGCTTCGACCTCCGCCAAGGCTTTGTCAAGCGGCATCACATACAGGGGCGCCAGCCCCCCCGCGTCCCGAATGGTTCTCTCTGCGCCGGGAGCCAGGCGCACATTCTTGATTCCATACAGCTCGAACGCCAAATCCGCGATGGCTGCCTCAAAGGTCGCCGTATCCACTCCGGTAAGCAGAATCGCCTGCTGCGGCCGGTTACGGTGGATTTCCACCACCGCTTCCACCACATCCCTCGCCCGGTGGCTCCGTTCGCGGTGCCAGCTCACCGTCATCCAAGCCGCTGGCAGGTGAAAGGCAAGATATAGCGCCACTGTCAGCGCCCCCGCCCTCGACCACGCTAATCCCGCCAGCATCGCCAGTCCCGCCGCCGGCACGGTCAGGTAGTAATCCATCACATGGTCTCTCAGCGGCAGATAGGGCATTAGAGGCAACAGGAACCAAGCCGCCGCCAGCCAGCCCGCCTTTCGCTTCCGCCACACAGCCCAGACTGCCGCTCCAACCATTAATAATGTGGAGGCCAACGCCAGCCCTTTCGGCAGTCCCAGGAAGTGGGCCAGCCTTATGGGCCCGGCCGCCATTTCGACGTATTTCCAGACCGTGCCGAAGATGTGCCAACCCATGACCAGGGCGTAAGGTCCGGAGGACTCCGGCGGCGAGAGCAGGAACTGCACCGCGGCGTACGCCGCCGAGACGGCGAACATGGGCGCAATTTTCCTGCACAGCGGGCGTGCAAACCACCACGCCCAGCCGAGCGCCAGCGCCGGGTAAACAACATTCACCTCCAGAGCGCCAAATCCCAGGATGAACGCCGCCCATTGCAGCGCCAGCCAGCGCCGCCCGCCCGTTTCCGAATAGCGCATCAAGCACGCAAAGGCCGCCAGCAGCAGGAACAAGCACATCGTCTGGTTGAATATGCTGATCCAGCACAGGGATACCGCCACGCAACTGTTTCCGAGCCAGACCACCTGCGCCGCAAAACCGCCCCAATCGCTTGCGCCCAGCCGGCGGACAACCGCTGGAATCAGCAGGAGAACGCCAGTTGCCGCGCCGAACACCGCGAGATGAAAAGGCAGCGGATTCAGCCCGAACACCGAGCCAAACAACATGAAATAGGCGTTCGTGCTCAGCACGCGCACGCTGCCATGGGCTTTGGCGAAGAAGAACGAATGAACGAGTTCCTGGATGCTCCGCACCGGCGCAAGGTGCAGCCATCCGAAATCGTCTTGGTAAAACCAGATGTCGAAGCACCGCCAATAGAAGACGAGGAGAAAAGCGGCAGCCACGGCGGTCAGTTTCGAGGACCGGCTTGCCATACCGATAGAGTCGGTCAAGAGGCGCAACGGGACAGTCTACCATGCGCTGCCGCGCGGGTTGCGCGATCCAGCCAGTCTCCCTCATCCCGCGCTTCCCGCCAGCCAAGGGCTGACGGCGCGAACACGGCGGCGGTGGTTCCGCTCCAACTCACTCGACACGGAACGGGGCGGAGAGGGCGCCCGCAGCCTTGAGCCGGACCGTGACCGGCCCCGGCTCGGGCAGTTCGACGTTCACCTGGTAGCGGGCGGGAAGCCACGGAGCGGCTCCCGCGTAAAGAGGAACCAACTCCACTTCACCGCCCGCTGTCGAAACGAGGACCGCCACGGAAACCGTCGTGCGGGGCAGCGGCCGCGCGGGATCGGCCGCCGCGCCGAGGCCCAGCGGAGGATCTAAATCGCCCAGCCCGGTAGCCCAGATCTCGAGCATCCGCCCCACGCGGTGCGCCCCGGCAATCTCCGGCGCAGCCTGTGATGCCGCCAGAAGAAATGGAGCGGAGTCCAATCCATCGCGCCGGACCAAAATCTCCCACTGCGCCGCCCTGCCATAGGGCAATTGAAGGACGATCCGGCTCGCGTCCACGGAAAACAAGGCCGCCGCTGCGCCGTTCACCAACACCTGCGTGCGGCCGAGCGACCCAGGCAAAGGTACGGCCTCGGCGGCGAAATGTGCGTTCGTGAACGCCGTGCCGGCCAGCGTGATCATGTCGCCCGGCGCAGCCGAAGCTTTGTTCGCGCCTTCGATGACGGGAGTTACGGCGGCGAAGTGCTCTGCCTTCAGTTCGATTTCGAAACCCGCCGCCTTCCCGCGCTCGACCTCCTTCGGCGCCGCCCGGTAAATCTCCTCGCCGCCTCTCAGCACCGTCACCCGGTAGCGGTCCGGCGGAAGGTCCACAACGCCGAAGAACCCCGTTCCATCGGTGCTGGTCGCTACCGATGTCACTTCCCCGGTGTCGGACTCCACCCGGATCGCCGCGCCATCCTTAAGGTAACCCGGGCCATCGCTCACCGTAAGGCGGCCGTACAGATGTCCCGCGGACGGATCCCTCTTCCACGGCAAGACAGGCGGCCTCGCCGGGGTTTGAAACCACTCCGCCACGGCGCGGTAAAACTCGGAGTTCGGAACCGTAGGAGCGCCGGCGGCGTTGAGAACGTTCGTACTCGCATAGCTGTAAAAGCAGACGCCCAGCGTCCTGTTCCCTGCCGCCGACGGCGCCAGCACTCGCCCCAATTGCTTCAATGAGTCGGGAATGGTGTTGAGGTAGATTCCCAACCCAACCACCAACCCGCGCTTGTACTGCCTGTCTTTCTCAAACTCAAGCCAGCGGTCGAGGTACTGCGGATATTGCGTCTCCCGGAAATAGTTCATCGGCATGGAAAGGTCCAGAATGCCCTCCTGCAACCAGCCGCGCCAGTCTTGGAATACGCGTGAGTAGGCGCTCGAGTTGAGGAAACCGGCGTCGTTGGCCGGCGCGTCGCCCCAAGTGATCGTGGCGGCGCTGACGATCGCTTGAGGCTTGATCGCCGCCGCGCGCAAATAAATCTGCCGCACGAGTTGCGTCACCTGCTGCCGCCGGAAGTCGGACCACTGCCGGTCCCCCGCCGCCGGGCTGCCGGGGCGGTTGTGGAGACGCTGAAACCGCGCCACCGCCGCCGGATTCCAACCATAGTCGTCGTCTTCGGGGTAGCGTATATAGTCCAGGTGGATGCCATCGAGATCGTAGTGTTTGAGCGCCTCCAGGATGACGTCCGCCAGGCACGTCATCGCCCCGGGGTTGCCGGGATCGAGCGATGTGGACACCTTACCCTTGGCGCTCACGCTCATCCACATGTCATCTCCGGAGGCGTGCGGACCGTGCGCATGCCAAGCATGCCGCGGGTCGATGGGCGGTCGGGTGAACGGCCAAAACGGCGTCACGGGATACCAAGCGTGAACTTCGATCCCCCGCGCGTGCGCCCGGTCAATGAGATATTCCAACGCATCGAAGCCCGGCGAATAGGCCGCGTCCTCCGCCGGCGGCTCAAGCGATTTCAGATAGTAAGACCCGCCGCGGTGGCGTACTTCCACAAAGATCGCGTTGCCCCGCGCCGCCGCTACGTCTTCCACCATGCGATCCACTTCTTCCGGCGTCTTGTATCCGGCGTGGTAGGCGTCCGCCCAAAAGGCGCGGTACTGCTGCGCATGTAGGGCAAGAGACGCCACAAGCATCCATATCCCGGCCCGCTTCGTCATTGCGTTTTCCGTGCGCGTCCACCGCACCCACGAGCTTAGCATTCCCCCTGCGCTGCGAACGAACGCTCTGATATACTGCTTGCAACTATAACGAACAGGTGGTCCCAAGATGAAACTATTCGGCAGTTGGAAAGTCCTAGCCGCCCTCGGGGCCGGCTTGCTCTTTGCCGCGGCGGTTCCATCAGCCGCGCAGGATTCTCGAGGCCGCATTCTCGGTCTCGTTGCGGACGCCACGGGAGCGGTGGTGCCGGGCGCATCGGTGGCGGCAGTCCATCTCGAGATGAACACCCGCACCGCCACTCGCAGTAATGAAGCAGGCAACTATGAACTGCCCTACTTGCTGCCGGGCATCTACCGGTTAGAAGTCGAAGCGCAGGGATTCAAGCGCTACACGCGCGAGCCGATCGAATTAAGGGTCGGCGAAACCATTACCTTGAATGTCCCCATGGAAATTGGGGCGGTGACCGAATCGATCAATGTGAAGGCCGAAGCGCCCATGCTCGAGGTCAGTTCCGCCAACGTCGGTTCGGTCTTCGAGCGCAAGCTGCTCGAAGACCTTCCCATCGCCGGAGGAAACGTACTCTATGTCGGCAGGCTTTCCCCCGGCGCCGTCACCACCACGGTCCCCAACCACAACTGGCTGCCCAGCGCCACCGATTCCATGTCCGGCATCGCCCTGGGCGGCGCCAAGGGAGGCATGAACCAATACACGCTGGACGGCATCCCTAACATGACGGGAACGAGCAACTCCTTCGCGCCCCCCGCCGACATGATTCAGGAATTGCGCGTCGACATCGTGACCTACGACGCTTCCATCGGGCGCGCCGCCGGCGGCAACATCAACATGAGCCTGAAGTCGGGCTCGAATGCCCTCAAGGGCACGGCGCAGTGGGACATTGCGCCCAACAATCTTCAAGCCACTGATTTCTTCACCAACCTTCGTCTTTATGACCTCAGCACGGGTCCGGTGACCGACGCCAAACGCAAGTCGATCGTGCCCCCGCGCAAGGTCCACCGGTATTCGGCCACGCTGGGCGGTCCCGTGAAGCTGCCGGGCTTGTACGACGGGCACAACAAGACCTTCTGGACTTACGGCTTCCAGGGCTTCAACCGCCGTAACCCCAACAACACGTTTCTCACGTTGCCCACCATGGCGCAGCGGCGCGGCGATTTCTCCGCGCTCTTGCAGTTTGGCTCGATTTACCAGCTTTACGACCCGGCCACCATTCAACCCGCCGCCGGCGGGCGCTTCAGCCGGCAACCCTTGCCCGGCAATATCATTCCGTCCAACCGCTTGGACCCGATGGCCCAGCGGCTGGTCGGCATGCTTCCTGAGCCCAACGTGACCGGGACTCCGCAGGGCAACAACAACTACAACACGACGAGCGAGAATTCGAACGACTTCTACCAGAACATGGGCCGCGTGGACCACGTCTTCAGCGACCGCCACCGCATTTTCGCCCGCGGCACGCAGTCGTGGCTGCACTTCTACCGGAACAACTACTTCCGCAATGAAGTGCGCGGCCTGGACCGTTACCGCAAGCAGCGCGGCGCCGCCTTCGACGACGTGTACGTGTTCTCGCCGGCCCTCATCCTCAACACCAAGGCTGGCTTTACGCGCTTCATCGAGACCGACAACCCTTCGAGCATCGGCTACGACCTGACGAAGCTCGGCTTCCCGGCTTCCCTGGTGTCGCAGCTCGACCCTCAAGCGGTGGCGTTCCCACAAATCAACATCGATGCGTTCATGACGCTGGGCGAAGGAACAAACTACAAGTCCACCACCAACTACGGGTCGGTCTCGAGCGCCGCCACCTGGATGCGTGGCAACCATAGCTTCAAGTTCGGCGTCGAGTACCGGGTGTTGCGGGAGCACTATTACGGCTTTGGCAATGCGGCGCCAAGCCTCACCTTCAGCACCAACTGGACGCGAGGCCCCCTCGACAATTCGCCGGCGGCGCCCATCGGTCCGGGCTTGGCGTCTTTCATGCTCGGACTTCCCACCGGAGGCGGCGTTGACAACAACGCCTCCTCGGCGGTTCAGTCCACTTCCACCGGGCTGTACTTCCACGACGACTGGAAGCTCACGCGAAAAATTACCGTGAACATAGGGCTTCGCTGGGAGTACGAGAGCGGACCGACGGAGCGCTTTGACAGGGCTGTGGCGGGCTACAACTTCACCACTCCCAACCCCATTTCAGAAGCCGCCCTCCGCTCTTACGCCGCCGCTCCTATCCCCGAAGTTCCCGTCTCGCAGTTCAAGACGATGGGCTTCCTGACGTTCGTGAACCGCGACGGCGTGCCGCGCAACTATTTCAACACCTCGAAACGCAATTTTGCGCCGCGCATCGGCTTTGCCTGGCAAGTGGGCGCGAAGTCGGTGGTCCGCGGCGGTTACGGCGTTTTCTATGATCCGGTGGGTGTGGACCGCATGGGCGTGATACAGTCCGGCTTCAGCTTGCGCACCAACTTGATTCCGACCCTGGATAACGGGCAGACTTTCATCGCGACGCTCCGAAATCCGTTCCCCAACGGCGTGCAAAAGCCCGCGCCCGTCGGACCCAAAACGTTCCTCGGCAGGGGGATCAGTTATTACGACAACTACATCCCCACTCCTTATATGCAGAGATGGAGTTTCTCGCTGCAAAGGGAGTTGCCCTTCCGCAGCCTGGTGGAAGCGAGCTATGTGGGCAACCGCGGCACCCGCATGCGAATATCCCGCAACAAGAGCCCGGTCGGGCGCGAGTGGTACTCCACTTCGCCGGAGCGGGATCAGCGGACCATCGATTTCATGACCGCCGCCGTCACCAATCCCTTCTTCTCTTTGCCGGAATTCGAGGGTTCGGGCATCTCCGGGCGCACCGTCGGGCGTAACGTGCTGCTGCGCCCCTATCCGCATTTCAACGGCATCACCGGCGGAGATCCCACCGGCTTCACTTGGTATCACTCCCTTCAGTTGCGAGGCGAAAAGCGGTTCAGCAAAGGTCTCAGCCTGAACGGCAGCTACACGTGGGCGAAGACCATGGACGCCACGAGCTTCCTCAACGACACCGATCCCATGCCCGAGCATGTGATCTCGAATCTTGACCGCCCGCACCGCATTGCGATCAGCGGCGTTTGGGAATTGCCGGTGGGCAAGGGACGCCCGATCGGCGGCTCGATGGCGCGGTGGCTCGACTTTGTGATCGGTGGCTGGCAGTATCAAGCCATCTGGCAACTGCAAAGCGGACAAGCCCTCGGCTTCGGTAACATCATCTTCCGCGGCAACATCAAGGACATCCCCCTGCCGGCGGATCAGCGCTCGATCTACCGCTGGTTCAACACCGGCGCCGGATTTGAGCGCGATTCAGCCAAACAGCTCGCCTGGAACATCCGTACGTTCCCGTCCGCCCTCGCCGGATTGCGCGGACCCAACCAGGACTACTGGGACATGTCCTTGACCAAGGTGTTCAAGGTGACCGAGAGGTGGAGGATGCAGCTCAAGACGCAATGGGAAGGCGCCATGAACCATCCCCTCTTCTCGAACCCCAACATGGCGCCCACGAATCCGCTGTTTGGCACAATCAGTTCGACCCAAGGCGAGGCGAGGCGCGTCTACGTCGGCGCCAAGCTCACTTTTTAGGGATCTCGATCTCCGTTGAGGGCGAGCGTGAACCTCTCGCCCTCTTTCCAGTTCCGCGCCCGGACCCTGCGTTGAGGGTACAATGAACGGCGTCATGCGTACGATACCGAATCTGCGCTGGTATATCGCCGTGTTGCTGTGCAGCGCCACCGCCTTGAATTACCTGGACCGGCAAACGCTGTCGGTCCTGGCTGCAACGATCCAGCGCGACTTGAATTTGACCGAGGTGGACTACTCCCGCGTAACGTCCGCTTTTCTGATGAGCTACACGGTTATGTACCTGGTCAGCGGAGCCTTGGTGGACCGCTTCGGCGTGCGGCTTTCCTACATCGCGGCAGTGGCTTGCTGGTCGGTGTCCAACATGCTTCACGGACTGGCCAACACGGCGGCGCAGCTAGCCGGCTACAGGCTGCTGCTGGGAATATTCCAGCCGGCGAACTTTCCGGCGGGCGTGCGGGCGGTGGCGGAGTGGTTCCCGGTGCGGGAAAGGGCGCTGGGAGTCGGCATCTTTAACGCCGGAGCGGCTTTGGGTGGAATGATCGCCGTGCCCGTGGTCTCCTTCCTGGGCTTAACTCTGGGGTGGCGCCAAGCATTTGTCGTGACCGGCGCGATCGGGTTCCTCTGGCTGGCCGTATGGGTCATGGTGTACCGTTCCCCCCGAACGCACCGTTTCTTGAGCCGCGAAGAACTGGAGTTGATCGAAGATGGGAAGGCGGACGGCGGCGGGGAGCGCCCCGTGGGGCTCCGCCGCTTGGCAGGCATGAAGGCGACTTGGGGTTGCGTGCTGGCGCGGGTATTCACAGACCCTATCAGCTATTTCCTGAACTTCTGGATTCCCAAGTACTTGCAGCAGGAGCACGGGTTGACCTTGGCAGCCCTCGGCGCCGCGGCGTGGATCCCCTTTGCGGGCTTCGCCGCCGGCATGATCCTGGGCGGGGCTATCCCGTACGCTCTGGTGAGGCGCGGCTGGAGCGTCAACCGGGCGCGCAAGACCACCATGTTGCTCGATACCGTCATGCTCATCACCTGCTTCGTGTCGCTGCTCTGGGTAAAAACTCCGGTCCTGGCTGTCGCCATTCTCACCGCGCTGATGTTCGGCCACGGCGCATGGGGCAACGTTACGATCCCGGCGGAGGTATTCCCGAAGCGCGCCGTTGGAACCGTTTCCGGCATGGGCGGCGCATTGGGAGGCGCAACCGGCGTGGTCACCCAGATGATCATCGGCTATGTCGCGCAGCATGTGGGCTTCGGACCGCTATTCGCTGGGTGCGGAATGTTCTATGTCCTGGCGCTGGCGAGTGTCCATTTTCTGGCTGGTGAATTGGGCGTGATCCGCGACATTCCGGAAGAGGCGGGCTCTACAACCCGCGTCTGAGCTATGATTTGATTTCCGATGGAGGAAACCGAACTCAAACCTTCCGGTCCGAAGACCAGTGCGCTGATTGTCTCCCACAACGCCGTGCTGGCCCTCCGGCGGTGCCTGGAGGCGCTCCTGTCCGCGACCAACCGCGAGGAGGTTGAGGTCCTGGTCGTGGACAAAGGGTCCCGCGACGGCAGCGGTCAACTCGACGTGGAGTTCCCGGACGCCAAGTTCCTGCGTCTCGAACGCAACTTCGGCTTCACCAAGGCCGCCAATATTGGCGTGCGGACCGCGCTCGGCGAATATGTCTTATTCCTGGACCCCGGCGTGGAAGTGAAACCCAAAGCCGTCGAAACCATGAGCGGCGTCCTGGAGTCGGAAAGCGACGTCGTCGCCGTGTGTCCGCTGCTGGTGGACCGGCAGGGTGAGCCGCTCTCGCGGTTCCGCCGGATCCCATCGGGTGGCGATTTGTTGCGCGATTGGAAAACAGGCCAACCGGGCGGCGCCCTGCCGGAGGATCTGGAGCGAGGCAGGATTCCCGTCGAATGGCCGCCTCGCGCCTGCGTCATGGTGCGCAAGCAGTTCATCCGGGGAATGAATTTCTTCGACAACAAACGTTTCGGCGAGTTCGGCGCCGATCTGGAGATGTTCTTCCAGATTCGCAATGCCGGCAAGAAGGTGCTGCTGCTGCCTGAGGTCCGGTTGCCGTGGGAGCCACAAACTCCCGCCCTTCCAGCCGGCGCTTTGGCGCAGCTTTCCGCCGACGAAGCATTGGGGATCGCGGCGTACGGCGCCAAACACGGAGGCTTCCTGGAAGGGCTCGGCCTGCGCTTGGCGGCGATTTTTCATGTGCTTGGTAAGTTGTTGACTTTCAAGGAGCCCGGTTACCAATTCAACCGCCTTGCCGCGCTCGTTTCCGGCCAGAAAATTGACGGCATGCAGTCCGCCATTTGACCGTTCCCAGACTTTTCAGCCGCCCGATCTAAAGCTTTCCCACTACTTCGGCCGATGTATGGGCCGAGGTAAACGTGTATGGCTGGGTTGCTGTGGATCTTCCTTCCCGTTTTCATCGCCGCCGGGTCCGCCCTGCTCGCTTTCTATGTCATGCAAGCCCGGCTGGAAGTGGCCGTGGCGCGGGAACGGGAAGCTGCGGCTGAACTGCGGGCGGCCATGAGTTCGCACAACCAAATCATGGAGGAAAAGATCCGGGCAGCCGAAGAGGTGGCCCGCCGCAACGCTTTTGACGCCTTTCTGGCGGATTTCCGCGTCGAAGAGCGGCACTACATGCGTGAGACGAAGTCGCTCCTCAGCAACAAGCGCGCGATGATCTTGCAAGAGCGGCTCTACTTCCGCAACATCCCGCTTTCCAATTGGGTAGAACACGAACTGACGGTTGAGCAGGGCGGCGATTTGGCGAAACTGGCCAAGGCATGCTCGGTCTTCACCACCAACAGTTTGGGCGATACCCCTTCAGAATCGGCCAAACTCCTGAAGAGCGCCTAAGGTTATTTACCGAAGATGATCATGCGGACCGCGATGACCAGCAGAAATCCGGCGTAAAGCCGGCGGATCACGAGCGGCGAAAGCGGCATGATGATCTTGGCGCCGAAGTAAGCGCCCACGAACAATCCGCAGGCGATGATAGCCGCATACCGGATATTGATGTGACCGTTGCGGTAGTACTCCATTGCGCCGAGAAGCCCCACGGGCGGAATCAGCGCCGCCAGGCTGGTGCCCAACGCTTCGAGTTCCTTCATCTTCATGATCAGCAGGAGCGCGGGCACGATCACCAACCCGCCCCCGATCCCGAACATGCCCGCCAGAACGCCGGCCACCAAGCCGATGATTAACAAAGTAGGGTAGACCATTTCGCCCAAAGTCTACCAAAACCCCGCAGGCGCTCGTAATCCTTTCCGGTGGAGGGCCGTTAGAACTGTTTATGATGGGCGTGATGGCGAACCGCTTGGCTGCGGACGCGGCAGCGGGCGCAGAAGATCGCGCCGTCGATACGCTCTCCCGCTGGATGGCGGCGGAGCAGAAACGGGTGTTCCTGCTGTGCTGCCGCTTTTTGCAGGATCGGGATGAGGCGGATTCGGCTGCCCAGGACGTATTCCTAAAGGCCTTCCGGGCGCTGCGCCGGGGCGGCGTCGCGGATCTTGATGACCCTTCACGCTGGTTGACCCGGGTGGCGGTGAACACTTGCCTCGACCGCCTGCGCTCGCAGCGCTGGCAATTCTGGCGCAAGCGTCCGGACCCCAATGACGAGCAGGTGATGCTGTTGCTGGCGCGTTCGCCGGCGCCAGACGCCGAAAGCCAGGCTGTGGCGGCTCAAATCGCCAGGCGGCTCTCTGTAGCGTTGGGCTCCTTGTCGCCGCGGCAGCGCGCAGTCTTTTTGCTCCGGCACTACGAAGGCATGCGCCTGGAGGAGATCGGCCGGGTGTTGGGGCTGGAAACAGGCACCGTAAAGGCGCATCTGGCTCGCGCGATCGCCCGCCTGAGGGAGGATCTGAAGGATTTGTATGGTGTCTCCCGCGGCAAAAGAGCGGGCAAGGAGGCGGAACGATGAACCCGCAGCATTTGAGCGATGACGAGTTGATCGAAATGCTCTACGGCGTGCGCGAACCCTCCGGGCATGCCGCCGGTTGCGGCGAATGCCGGGCAAGGCTCGAAGATTTGGAGAAACGGCGGCTGGCAGCCGCCGCGCCGCCCGAAATTTCCCCGGCGTTTCTGCACGCGCAGCGCCAGCGCGTGTTCGAGCGTGCGGATCGTTACGCACGCCACGTGCGCTTCCGCTGGGCGGCGAGTCTAGCGGCCTCCGCCGCTGTCTTTTTGGGGCTGGTGCTTTCCACGCCGGTTCCGAAACCTCAACCCGCGGTTCCGGTTCAGTCCGATGCGCAGCTATTTAGCGACATCAACGCGCTGCTCGCAACGCCGGAACCGGTCGCCGCGGCGCCGATCCGCAATCTTTTTGAGGAGTGACATCTTATGAAAACCGTAGTTCTGTTCGCAGTCCTCTCGGCTTCGTTGGCCCTGGCCCAACCGCCGCGAGACCTTTACCCGTGGTGGGATCTGCCGGTGTCCAAGGAGATTGGGTTGACCGACGACCAACGGGCCAGAGTGGAGAAAGTGGTGCGCGAGTACCGCAACAAGCTGATCGACTTGCGCGGAGCGTTGGAGAAAGCTGAAGCGGACCTCGCCGACGCCTTCAATGAGGAGAACTTTGACCTGAAGCGCGCCAGCGAGGCTGCCGACCGGGTGGCCAAGAGCCGGGCCGACCTTTCCGCGGCGATGTCGCAGATGTCCGTCCGCCTGCGGAGCGTGCTGACGGTGCAACAGTGGCGCGAATTGCAGCGCCGAAGGCCGCACCAAGCGCAGCCCCATGTGGGTCCGGTGAAGCCGCCCCAAGGCGTGCGCCCCGGTCCTGGGAGACCCGGTCCAGGCCCCGGGATGCAGCCCGGCCAACCGGGACAGCCCGGCCCGCGCGGCCCGCGCCGCCAGCAACCGCCGCCGCCTCAGCCGCAACCGCAACCCGGCCCCCAAGGCCCCGGCGAAGCCCCTCCGGAGCGGTAGCCGGCATTTTCTCATCGTTCGGTTGGATAACTGTAGGTCTCGTCGCCGAAGCTGTGGGAATGTGGGAATCGCGATGCGATTTCCAAGGGTGGTGGGAAGAGTGGGAAACCGTACTGCGGTTTTCCGCGCCTGCCTCAAGCCCGTCATCTTTTCCAGGTAGCGCCGCAGCAGACCCTTGTCGGCTTTGCCTCGCCGGGCGTACTCATCCTGCACCAGCATCCGCTCCACCCACCCGCAAATCTCGGCCCGGCCCTGCGCGGCGAACTCGACCGGCTCCGCCCCGCATACAAACACCCGCATCTGTTTCAGGCTCAACCTTTTCGAATCGTCCATTGGGATGATCGGTCCCCATCTTCTCGAATCCCACCCCTTCAGGCTCATCTTGTGTGGGAATCTGGACCCTCCTTCAGGCTCATGTTGCATGAGAAAAGAGTTCTTATTCCCCCGCCCCTTGAACATGGTACAGTCGAGACAGAAGCAATTTAAAGTGTTTGATTTATGAGCACCGTCCAGGGTAGGCCCGAAGATCTGCCCGACTTCCGAAGACCGCCGCTGGCCGAAGCGGTCTTGTCGCTTCAATTCGAGCCCATTGCGGGTTTGACTACCGCGCACCTGGGCTTGCTGTGGCAGCGGTTTCGTGAGCGGCTCCCGCACATCGAAGAGCAACCGCCATTGCCACCGATCGTGGAGAAGTTCGGCCCCCCTGCGCCCGCCCAGGTTGAGGTTACGATTGAAGAGAAGCCGCCGGTGCCGCGCCTGTGGTTCCTCAATCAGGACAAGACGGAGTTGATCCAGGTTCAGGCAGATCGCTTCATCCATAACTGGCGGAAAATGGAGGGGTTACAGCCGTATCCGCATTTCGAATCGATTCGGGACAAGTTCCGGCACGAGGTCGACACATTGGTGCGGTTTCTGGAAGACGAGGGCATGGGTGCGCCAGCCGTGAATCAGTGCGAGGTAACGTACGTCAATCACATTGAGCCATCGGGGGTATGGCAACATCACGGGCAACTGGAAAAGGTTCTCTGCAACTGGACGGCCGCATGCGAACGTCGATTCTTGCCGGAGGCCGAGGATGGCGGGATAAGGTTGCGATTCGTGATGCGAGAGGAATCTGGGAGACCAGTTGGAAGGCTTCACGTCATCTCTCAGCCGGCATGGAAGAAGACAGACAACACGCCGATAATAGTCCTGAATCTTACCGCGCGCGGGGCGCCGCTGGGGGAAGGGATCAAGGGCGCCTTTCAGTTCTTTGAACTGGGCCGACGCTGGATTGTGAAGGGATTTGCCGAGCTGACGACATCCGAATTGCAGAAGGCATGGGAGAGAACCGATGGCTTACCCCGTAGTGATGCCTGAAACCGGCTATGGCCTTGCCGAAAAGGCGATTTTGTCCGAACGACTGCTTTCCTCTTCGACGCTGCCGGACGTCCTCGCGCGGCCGGCCGTCGTGACCGCAGCGGTTGAACCGGCCTCGGCGAAACTGCATAGAGTGGCCATCCGGAAGCGCGGCGCGGAAATCTCGGTCGAGATTCAAACCACTGTCGCCTTGCCCCTCCCCTTCCTCAAGAGCATCAAGGACATTGCGGCCCTGTTAACCCTGCCGCCTGGCTGGAACTCATATTCGGCCAAGCCGATCGCTCGCCAAAATGCCATGCGGGCGATTGGGCTCGTGTGGGACTTGCTCCAGCCCGGAATTCCGGCGCCGATGGTGGTGCCCAGAGTGCGGGGCGGAATCCAGATCGAGTGGCACACAGAGGCCGGCGATATCGAGATCTATATCGACTCGCCGGATCAGATCTCGTTCTTTGCCGAACACGTCCAATCGGGTGAAAGCATAGAAGCGCCGCTTGCCGGTCACGAGGAAGTGCTAGGGGCTTGGGTACAGCGCATTTCTGGAAAGTGAGATAGCCGGCTTGCGCACTTTCGACGAATGCGCCCGGAACTTCCCGGACGACCCGACCGTTGCGGATGCGACAGCGCTCCTACGCCGCATTCCCCCCTGGCATTTCATCTTAGATAACAAGCTTGGGCACACAAGACCCTCATCGGCCGCGTTCGAGGATGACGAGGACGGCGATCCGATGTCCGTGTACCGGCTCGATGTGATCGAGTCCGAGGGCGCCAGCGTGGAACGAGTTATGGCCGGTCATGCCGGTTTCGGACTCGCCTCGCTGACCGCGGGCCAGATGCGGTCTAAAACCCAAACTGTCTTTCCCGATCCCCTGCCTGACGAGTCCTCACACACCAAAGTCTGTGGCCCGAAGCCGCAAAGCGTACGGCGCTGGTTCGCTAAACAGGCCATCTGGGTTATCCGTCCTCAAAACAATGCAACATAGGACCGACTGGGTAGCGGAGGCGTATGAGCTGCGCAAAATCGGCTCCATCGCACGCGGCCACAAGAGGGGGCTGCCGACATTCAAGAGCCCGTTGCGTCCTGCCGGGTTCGGCCTGCCCTGTCACTCAGCGAGGAACCGACCGCCAGCGTCTTTTCCTCACCGACTCGGACCACAGATCCTATCTCCGTGCGCTGCGCGCCAACCGGGAGAACGCCAGAGTGCGCCTCTTGGCTTGTTGGTTGATGGACAACCACATCCACTTGGCGCTCATTCCCGAGCGGGAGGATCCACTCGCGGCGCTGATGCACCCGGCTCTGGCCTACGTGGAGCGCAACCCGCTGTGAGCCGGCTGGGTGCACCACCCGGAAGAGCATCGATTGGGACACAAGTGGCGGCGCCGGGGGTTTGAGGAGGCCTTCGAACCGTCACGAGAAGCTGCGATTTCAGTCAAAATCACCACAGGGACACACCGTTCTGCCACCTTGGAGGATACCCCACGGAGGCAACGCAGGCTGTCCCTGTCAAAACCGAGCGGTAGCCGGGCCCGGCTCGGTCCCTAAGTGTGTTAATCTATTAGCTGAGTTCTCGAAGGAAACCACAGAGTAGATGGCTAACACTATCTCCGCATTGAAGCGGGCCCGGATCACGGAGCGCCGGACGACGATCAACCGGATGCGGAAAACTCGCCTGCGCCACGGCATTCGTGCGTTGCGCCGCGCCATGAGCAAGAAGGACGTCGCGGCGGCTCAGGCGTTGCTCCCGTCCACGTTCAGCATCATCGACCGCGCGGCCAAGTGGGGCATCATCAAGGACAACACCGCGGCTCGGTACAAGTCCCGCCTCACCGCCCGGCTGAAAAAACTGGCCGCCTGATTCGCAGCCCCTCAGCGTTCCGTCAAATCCAGCACGAATTGCTCCATCACCACCCGGTCGTCAGGCCGGGTGTCTCTTAGCCCTTTATCCGCCCGGTAGATGGATCGGATGGCCCTCTCCAAACGGTCCTTGGGAAACGCCTGCACGGTCTCGGCTACTTGTTCGGCGCGCGCCCGCCACATCGGCGTTCCGAGCTTGCGAAAGTGCGCTTCGATCTGCGAAGCGTTCCGCAAGTTCGCCTCCTTCGCAACCAACGCCAAGCGGAACTGCGTGGCAAGAAAAGACAACGCCAGCGGGAGGTACTCGCCTTCGCGCACCAGCGTATCGAGCGTCTCCAACGCCTGCCGCCGGTCGCTTCTCCCTAAGGCGGCGACAAGACCGAAGATGCTGGCGGCGCGGGCATCAGGCGTTAGCGTGGTGATGTCGTCCTGGGTCACGGGGCGCATCCCCGCCGTCAACAGGCTGAGCTTTTCGATCTCGATAGCGATGCGCGACGCGTCTCCGGCTACCGCCTCCACAAGCATGGCGGCCAGGTCCTTGCTTAAAGCCACGCCTTTCTCTTTAGCCAGAACACCGGCCAGGCGTGCCGCCGATTGGCCGTCAAGCCGCGCGAATTCGACCTGCTTGGGGATAGCGGCATAGAATTTGCGCACCCGGTCGGTTTTGGCCTTGTCTTCGCCTTCCAACTCGTAGCGCG
>Ga0101944_10003204_pt1 | contig 23602 bp, 19 predicted proteins | sample DewCreD2012metaG_FD_75245 | JGI IMG/M metagenome (GOLD analysis project Ga0101944, IMG submission 75245) | Hot spring sediment bacterial and archeal communities from British Columbia, Canada, to study Microbial Dark Matter (Phase II) - Dewar... ... | reverse complement strand
CTTGGCCGGGAGGCGTCGCGTGGGTGCCAGTCGAAGCGGCGACCACATGCAGTGGAGGCGTTGCAGGATTGCCGCTTCTGCGGCACCCACAACACCTCCACTTCGTGGCCGGTTAGTTGTCAGGTACTCGGATACGTTTCGATCACATGGATGGGCCGCCAGCCCCGATCAGGCGCACACCTCCTCCAAGGTCATGCGGAACGGCAGACCGCGCTGAATCTCGATGCAGGGGATCACGCCGTCGCCCAGCGCCTCCAGCTGGGTGAACAGCTCGCGGACCTGGACCTTGAGCGCGAAGTCAGCCTTGGCCGACTCCGGTCGCGGGCCGTTCTCGCCGCTGAACTTGATCTCGCGGACGATGCGCGGCGGCGGGTCCATCACCGGCTCGCCACGGCGCACCGGCAGCCCCTCGATGCGGCCGTAGTTGATCCGCTGCATCTCGGTAAGGAGCTTCTGCTGGGAGGGGGAGAGAAACGATTTCCGATCAGCCATAACTCGTTCTCCTTTCAGGAGGTAACGGGTTCTTGGCGCTCGGCGTGGTCTCTACTTGAGGCCATGAAAAACGCCGGATGCGCCTTCATGGCTGAAGGGGCGGCATCCGGCGTAGCAGAGGCTACGTTTGGCGTAGCCTCGGATTTTCTCCAGATTTTCCTGCTCAGTCGTTCTTTACCGGTCGGGTCTCCCACGTAAGGCCGTCTTCGGGCACGTAGCGCGACGTGTTTCCATAGAGGATGGCCTTCTCCAGGTGTGCCGCGAGGGCGGGATCGGTGTCCTTGATCTGCTTCTCAATCACGCGTTTGACGTTGTTCCTGAAGCTGTCGCGGATGTTCTTGCGTTTGTCCTTGGCCTGCTTCAATTTGCCGCCGATGCCAACGGCCTCGTTGATCTTCGCGGTGATCATGGCCAGGTCGCTCTCGTATTGCTGCTCGAGGACGTTGTTGTTGTCCCGCCGCGCGTTCTCAATGTCGATGAGCAGTTCCTGCGCCGTCGCCCGGTATTCCTTGATCGCCTTCCAGTCGGAGATGTCGCCCAAGCTCGCGAGCATCGGATTCGACGCCGACTGAAGCCCTTCGTCGATGGCCTCCTTGGCGTTGATCGCCTGATCGCAGAAGTCGATGGCCGTGCTGCACACGATGTCGATGCATGGGCGCGCCTCGTTGGGCGAGACCAGCAGGTAATGGATGTAGCTGGCCCCCAGCCAGGGCAACACCGTGAACGCCTTCTGGCCCTTGAACCGCACCTGCCACGCACCGCCGCAGCGCCGGAAGACGTTGTCCGGCATCTGTTCCTGGTAGACCGGCACGACCGGTACGCTCGTCGGCAGGTTCGACTCGTAGACGATCCGCATCATGGCGTCGGCGGGCAGCGTGCGTTGCCGGATCGCCGGACCGTGCAACGTGAACATCTTGTCGATCACGGCATTGACCTCGGCCGCATGCCGTTTATACAGCTCGTAGCACCGTTGAGCGCTCGCACCGGGATCGCCATTGAGGTATGGCAAGGCGCGGGCGACCTCGCCGTACTTGGCCAGGAACTGCGTGGCCCCCGTAAAGCGATCAACCTGGTTTGCCCGTTCGAGGTAGCTCGCAAACAAGGTCTTGTCTTCGTGGACCTTCTCGTTCTTCTGACGGCTCTGTGTGAAGACGTCCACCGTATACTGGTCGAGTGGGTCGTGTTGTTCGGCACCTGCCGCGATGATTGAGAACCGCCTATCCACGCACTGCGAGCACGTGCCGCAATGCGAGTGCTCCTTGGTCATCTCCCAAGTGTGGGTGCAACTGATCGACGGGCGGATCAGCTCGGGGCATCCGGACTTGGCGATCAGGCTGACAACCTCGCCCTTGGTCTTCCAGAGGAACGGGTTCTCAACGGTAAACGGATGATCGGCGATCATCGAGAGCAGCGTCTGGAATCCGTGCAGCACTCGCGGGTGCGTCGTCCGCGTCGCCTTGCCGCCGACCACCTGGGCGCACACCGGCAGGTTCATGCTGATCACGCCGTTTTCATAGAACCGGACGTTCGACTGCCCGAGCATATTGGCGATGGTCGCGCCCAGCGAGACGAACAGGAACGACCGTGTGCGCTGGGTGTACTCCTTGTTCATCCACTTCTGTTTGTAAACCATGACCCGGATGTGGCACGGCGGGTTGTTCGGGGCCTTGGCATCCAGCCCCTCGCGGATCGCCTGATACCGCTTGTCCAACTTCTGCGTGGGTCGATGATTGACCAGGATCACTCGGCGCTTCTGGTTCACGATCTCTTCAACCGCGCCTCCCAGGGAATCCAGCCCGCCGGAGAACATGATGACCTGCTCGGGGAATCCGAGCATCGCGCCCTTGTCATTGAAGTTCAGGAATCCCTGGAACGACGGACGCTGAGAAATCGGGACGAAGTCGAACTCGTAATGGTCGTCGGAGAGGAATCCCAGCGTCGCCTGAAGGCACTGCTTGACCTTGTCCGAACGCCAGAACTCGACATCGCCCACCGGCACGACGAAATGAAGACGACGACGCCAGTTGCCGCCAAAGGTCTCGACATCCCTCGCCCCGCGCTCGATGGCCTGGTCCGCCGCGAAGACGTAGGTCGCGATGTCCAGCAGATCGTGGAACCGGGCGGGCACTTCCTTATACATCTGCGTCCGGATGTCATCGATCTGAAGCGTGATCTTGTGCTCGTCTTCGGCACCGTACAGGTGCAGTTGGAGCGCGTCGGCCTCGGATTCGGCGGGCACAGTCGCCTTGGTGTCGCCACAAATGATGTATCGTTCACTGGCCATCGGCTTTGGCTCCTGCTTTCAGCTCGTCCTTCATCTTCTTCAATGCCCAGGAGGCAAAGCCCTGAACCGACTCGCGAGAGATATTGCCCTTCTCCTCGTAGCGATGCTTCGAGAACCACTCGTTGGAAAACTGCTCGACAATCGCCGACGCCTCCCGGCAGTGAGTGGAGAGCGCCTGCTCGAACTGTGCCATCTGGTTCGTGGTCGGGAAGCGCTGGCCCGCCCCCAGGTTGGTCGCCAGCGTCTGGCTCAAGAAGTAGTTCATGCACTCGTTGGTCAGCCGCGAGTAGAACTCGCGCGATAGGTGCCCGAACTCGTTTGGCTTTCGGAATTCGGCAAGTGCCTGCTGGGTGTCATGCGCCTGCATGTTGAAAAGGGACTGCTGACGCAGTTTCGGTTCCATGCGCTGGATCACGGCATCCACGAGAGCGCGTTGGGCCAGCTCACCCAGGTCGGAATGCCCCCCGTTTGCTGCTGAATGATTGTCCAGAGCTTCCGTAAGCGCCACGGCCACTCCCGGCAGCGATGTGTTGTCGGGAATATTGATGCCCTGCGAACGCAGGTAATCCAGCGGCTTCTCCTGCCCGGCGGCCAGTCCCAGCTGGGTCATCAGCCAGACGGCCTGGTTGTAGCCGGAGTCATTGTTGACAAAGGAGAAGGCCGACTCTGCGGCGTTGATCGTGGCGTTGGCAACCTGAGGCACATCCGCACCGGCGGCGACGAGTTCAACAACGTCGCGCCATTTCCTTGTTCGCGGTAGTTGTCCCAGCCGGATATGGCCCATCGTCACCGCTCGCTTTCGTCGCTCCAGTCCTTGCAGAGGACTTCTGCCTGCTGCAGCACCAGTTCGGTTGCGCGTTGCTGCAGGTCTGGCGGGTAGCCGTGCTCGCGGAGAATCCGCTTGACCATCACGCGGATTTGGGCACGGGCATTCTCTCGCACCTGCCAGTCGATGGTGACGCTCTGCTTGACGCGACGTACAAGTTCCTGCGCGAGGAACCGGAGTTTGTCGTCGCCGATCACCTGCTTGGCGCTTGCGTTCTCGGCCAGCGCGTCATAGAAGGCGACCTCATCGTCGGTCAGACCCATTTCCTCCCCACGCGACTGTGCCTCCCGCATCTCCTTTGCAATGCGGATCAACTCGTCGATCACCTGCGCGGCCTCGATGGCACGGTTCTGATACTTCCGTACCGCCTGTTCGAGCATCTCCGCGAACGACCGAGCCTGGACGACGTTCTTCCGCATCCGCGTCTTGATCTCGTCGTTGATCAGCTTCTTCAGCAACTCGAGGGCGAGATTGCGCTGCGGTAGTTGTTGAACATCCGCCAGGAACTCATCGGACAGAATCGAGATGTCCGGCTTCTCCAGCCCGGCGGCGGCGAAGATGTCGACCACCTCCGTCGAGTAGACCGCCCGCGATACGAGTTGACGGATCGCCGACTCCATGTCATCCGGCGACCTTTCACTCTCGGCCATCGTCACCTTGACCAGTGCCGACCGAATCTCCTGGAACAAACCGATCTCGTCGCGGATCGCCATCGCCTGCGTGTGCGGAACCGCGAGGGCGAAAGCCTTTGAGAGGTCGCTGACGGCCTGGACATAGCGCGTCTTGCCATCATCCAACCCTAGCACGAACTCCATCGCCTGCGCCACGCCTGCCATGCGTTGGGCTGGAGCAGCCGAGAGGACCGCCTTGTAGTCGAAGCCATGCAGCAAGTCGCACACCACTTCGTACTTCTCGAGCATCACCGCTGCCGCTTGTTCCTGGTCGACGGTCGCCTGCCCCTTGCCGCCGCTGGCGGTGTAGGTGTGCAGCGCGTGCTTGAGGGCGTCGGCGATCCCAAGGTAGTCCACTACCAGACCGCCGGGCTTGTCCTTGAACACCCGGTTGACGCGGGCGATGGCCTGCATCAGGTTGTGCCCGTTCATCGGCTTGTCCAGGTACATCGTGTGCATGCTGGGGCAATCGAACCCAGTCAGCCACATGTCGCGGACGATGACCAGCTTCAGGCCGTCGGACGGGTCCTTGTACCGCTTGGCTATTGCCTCGCTCGCCAGTTTCGTGCGGATGTGCGGCTGCCAGGCCTTCTCGTCCGAAGCCGAGCCGCTCATGACGATCTTGATCTGGCCCTTGGCATCGTCGGCACTGTGCCACTGCGGGCGCAACTTGATGATCGCATCGTACATCGCCACGCAAATTCGCCGCGACATGCAGACGATCATCGCCTTACCGTCCATCGCGTCGAGGCGTTTCTCAAAGTGGTCCACGATGTCCTGCGCCACCAGCCGCACCCGTTTGTCGGTGCCGACCATCGCCTCGAGCGCAGCCCACTTGGTCTTGAGCTTCTGCTTCTCGGTCTCCTCCTCGCCCTCGGTGATCTCCTCGAACTCCGGATCGAGCTTCGGCTTCTCGTCTTCCTTCAACTCCAGCTTGGCCAGGCGCGATTCGTAATAGATCGGGACTGTCGCGCCATCCTCGACCGCCCGCAGAATGTCGTACTTGTCGATGTAGTCGCCAAACACGGCGGGCGTGTTCTTGTCATCCAGTTCGATGGGGGTGCCGGTGAATCCGATGAATGACGCGCCGGGCAGGGCGTCCCGCAGGTACTTCGCCATGCCGTACTTCATCTCGCCGGACTTCCTGTCCATCTTGGCGCTGAAGCCGTAATGGCTGCGGTGCGCCTCGTCGGCAATCACCACAATGTTGCGGCGCTCGCTCAGTGCGTCCCCGCCCTCGAACTTCTGCAACGTGGTGAACACCACGCCACCCGACGCCACTCGCAGCAGTTCCTTCAGATGATCGCGGCTCTCGGCCTGGACGGGTTTCTGGCGCAGCAGTTCACTGTTGATGCTGAAGGTGCCGAAGAGCTGGTCGTCGAGGTCGTTGCGATCGGTGATGACAACGAGTGTCGGGTTCTCCATCGCCGGGTGCTTGATGATCTTCCCGCCATAGAAGGCCATCGACAGGCTCTTGCCGGACCCCTGCGTGTGCCACACGACGCCAATACGCCGGTCGCCCTCGGGCGAGCTGGCCTCCACCGTGCAGTTCACCGCCTTGTTCACTGCCCAATACTGATGATAAGCCGCCGCCTTCTTGGCGATGGTCTTGCCGTCATCCTCAAACGTGATGAAGTTCAGCACGAAGTCCAGGAGCCGCCGCTTCTCGAAGATGCCCTTGATCAGCACCTCCAACTGCACCGACCCCTTCGGCGCGAGTGCAATGCCGTCGACGGTCCGCCAGGGCTGGAAGCGGTCCCAGCCAGCCGTCAACGTGCCCGCCTTGGCCGCGAATCCGTCGGAAATCACCAGCACCTCGTTGAAGACGAAGAAGCTGGGGATGTCCATCTTGTAGGTCTGAAGCTGGTTGAAGGCGTGGCGGATCGTCGTCTTCTCCTCGGCGGGGTTCTTCAACTCGATCACGCCCAGCGGCAGCCCGTTGACGAACACGACGACGTCCGGCCTGCGGTTCCTTCTGTCCTCGATCACCGTGAACTGATTGACCACCAGGAACTCGTTCTGGTCGATCTGGCTTTCTCCGCGCTGAATCAGCCACACCTTGCCGTGCCGCTCCCGGCCATTCTCGCGCCAGGACACGTCCACACCGTCGGTCAACATCCGGTGAAACGCCCGGTTGTTGACGACCAGGTCCGGGCTGTCCGTCCGCATGACCTGACGGATCACATCCTCGATGACCTCGTCCGGCATGCCTGGATTGATTCGGCCCAGCGCCGCCCGCAGCCGGCCGACGAGCACCACTTGGCCGTAGTCGGCGCGCTCGGGCGCTTCGCCGTCCGGCGCGATCGATGGTCCGTGAATGTACTCGTAGCCCAACTCGCGGAAGTAGTCCACGGTCACGATCTCAACCTGGGCCTCGTCAAGGTAGTTCGTCATACGGCCAACTCCTCCAAAACTTCATTCCGTTTGCTCCATGCGATTGGCCGCACGTCGTAGTTCTTCAACGCATCCGTTACGGCAGTGGACACCTCCTGCTCGGAGTCGTTGAGGATGGCGTAGGCCCGTGAATCCGGCGAACGCACTTCTTTAGTGTCGATCCACGAGAACGCCACTGCTTGCGCCGTATCCCGATTGGGCCGGTTGATTGTCTGGAGGATGCGTTCCGGCTGCTTGCGCGACTTGGGAATCACGAAATCGAATAGGTGGTCGTAGCCGGTCTTGCCCGTGAACTTCACCTTCGGCGTGTAGCGGATGTCGTGCAGGTCCAACCAGGCCACCACGTCTTCGTAGAACAGGCTGGCGACCATCGGCACCGCCAGATAGAACATGTCATTGACAGCCAGGATCGCCTGCACCAGATTGTGCTTGCGCAAGGCGAAGTTATCCGGCGAGGCGTGGACCTCCAGCCGCTGCTCCGCCAACTGCACCCCGAAACCGTTCAGCGTCATCCTGAGCAGTTCCTGCCGCTTGGGGCTGTTGAGCTTGCAGCCGGTCTGCTCAAGGTCGCCGATGGTGTATCCATCGTCGGTCAGGGTGTATCCGCCATTGCTTTTGCGTGCGTAAATCTGGATGTAGTCGTTGTGCCGGTCGAGATATGGCGTGGTGATCTCGACCCACTGATCGACCTGGCGAAGCTGGGTCTTGTCCTTCAGCCACGCCACATAATCATCCAGCAGCTTTTGGATATCCTGGATCATGTGAACAACCCTCGCTCGATGTGCGGCGGCTGCGTGATGTTGCAGAACCGCATGAAGTCCTCCAGGGTGCCCCAAAGGGTCGTTGGTCCTGGGGAAATGTTCCGCTGGAACAGGCATCGCCCACTTGTCGCCGAAGCCCTCCCGGTACACATGCAGGTGTGGGCAGGAAATTTCTTCGTCATCCGGGTGCGGTGCGGCGGCCCGCCAAAGTCCAGGCGCACCAGCACCACCACCTGCCGGGCGCGATTCTGGTATTTGCCTCGTAGCAGATCGATCCGACCCCGGCTGATGTCCAGCAGGAACTGCTCGCGGCGATCCACCGATTGCAGCGGCACGATCAGCGACTCCCCACCCATGGGAAAGTTGTGTTGCTCATTGTCCGCCCGATGCTTTTCCATCGCGATCAGCGCGTCGGCTTCGGCTTGGGTCAGGTTCATATCGGCCATCAGGTTGCATCCTCCGCGAGGGCCTCGGCGGCGGGGAGTTCGATCTCGCCGCTCAGGAGTTTGGGCAGCAGCGTGTCGCGCAGACCGGCCAGGCGGCGGTTCTGGCGGACGTTCACGCCGATCCGCTTATGAAGGGCGGCGACGTGGTCCTGGAACGCCTTTGCCAAAGGCTCTGGCGGCAGGGCCAGCGGATACCGGCTCATGTCCTTCCAGTTGGTGCGGGGCATCTTCGTGCCCGCCGAGTGCGAGTCGGTGTAGTCCACAAAGGCCCTGCTCGACACCAGCGAGATGACATAGCCGTGCCAGTGCGACGCCTTCGGCGTCACCACGACGATGTCTGTGGAACAGACACCATCCACTGGCGCGATGCCGACCTTGTGGAAGTACGGCCGCAATTTGCCGAACAGAATCTCTCCTTGTTTGAACTGCGACTTGCCGCTGGCAACATCCTCTGCGCGGCCCCAGGCATCCAGTGCGATGCACCGGCGCGGCATGTGTTCGAGTCCGATGTATGGCGTGGTGGGCGGGACATCCGACGGCTTGACGCCGCGCCGTGGACTGTCCGCCACGTCCCCAAGAGAACCAGGCTTCCAACCCTTCGGGATCGGGCCGAGCTCTGAGTCCTCGAAGCTGTCGGGGAAGAGGTCAGCGATTTCGGCGGGGAGGCCGGGGTCGCGGCCTTCGGCTTTGGCGTGGACCGGGTCGAAGTCGATGAACCAGCTCTTGAAGATCGCCGCCGCCATCTTCTCCAGCGTCCGGTTCATCCGCCGGTTCAACTCGATCTTGTCGTCCAGCTTGCCCAGCACGTCGGCGATGCGATCCTGGACTGGAATCGGCGGCCTTGGCACATTGAACGACTCGATCATCCCCTTGGTCAATGCGTTCCGAGTTGCCCCTGCATGTGCCCATCCCAACATCTGTGCCTGCATGCGTGGCGAAACCAGAAAGTAGCGAAGAAATCGAGGATTGAGCTCGCTTTGACGAGGTCGGATGATGGCAACGTGCTGGTTGACGCGGGCAGGCAGAACGCTCAGATCAACCTGGCAACACCGCGCCACCGAGTCGCCGGTGATATTCAGAAGCACATCCTGAGGCTCGACCGTTACGTTAGCCAGTTGGTCTGCGTGTTCTTTGGCAATATAGACCAAGCCGTCGGTCTTGAACCCGTCGTTATGGACGTTTTGGCTTCGGATCAGTGCGACATCCCCCTTGCTGAGATAAACCTTGTCGCCGCCACGGGGAGTAGCGCCGCTCCCGATTTTTGAGCAGAGTGGACCGAGTTCAACTTGGGGCCAATCACTCGCCATAGCCCAGCGCCTCCAGATTCTTGCGTATCGTGGCGTCGAGTTCCTCGCCTTCAGCCATCTGCTCGTACAGTTCGGCCGACAGTGCCGCCATCTTCTCCTCGAAGGGCGTGTCGTCGTCTTCGATCTCTTCCGCGCCGACGTAGCGGCCGGGTGTCAAGACGTGGCCGTGGGCTTCGATCTCCTTGAGCGTGGCGGCCTTGCAGAATCCGGCCTTGTCCTCGTACTTGCCCGCGTCCTTCTCGCCACGCCAAGCGTGGTAGGTTGCGGCGATGCGGGCGATCTCCTCGTCGGTCAGTTCCCGATGGACACGGTCGGTGAGTACACCAAGCCTGCGGGCATCGATGAAGAGGGTTTCGCCGTGCCGGGCGCGGAATCCGCGTTCCTTGTCCGCGCCCTTGTTGCGGGTGAGGAACCAGAGGCAGGCGGGGATGGGCGTCGTGTAGAAGAGCTGGCCGGGCAGGGCGATGATGCAATCCACCAGGTCGGCCTCGATGATGGCCTTGCGGATGTCGCCCTCGCCGGAGGTGTTGCTGGTGAGCGAGCCGTTGGCCAGGACGAAACCGGCCGTGCCGTGCGGGGCCAGGTGATGGAGGAAGTGGAGAATCCAGGCGTAGTTGGCGTTGCCGCCGTCCACGGCGAAGGTCGATCCATCCTTGCGTTTGCGTTCGCCGCCGGGCGGGAGGGAGAACTGGGCGTTGCCGGACGGCTGGTCGAATCGCCGCCAGCGCACGTCGTTCTTGACCTTGGAGTAGCCCCAGTCCTCCATGTTGAACGGGGGATTCGCCAGGATGTAGTCGGCCTTGAGGTCTTTGTGCTTGTCGGCCAAGAAGCTGTCGTCCCATTCGATCTTGCCGTCGATGCCCCGGATGGCCAGGTTCATCAGGGCCAGACGCCATGTGGTGTTGTTGGATTCCTGGCCGTAGATGGAGATGTCGCGGCGGACGGCGGGCGAGACCTTGGGTTTCTTGCCGTTGCCGTTGCTGGAGGCGTGGGACTGCACGAACTTGGCGGCCTGCACGAACATGCCGCCTGAGCCGCAGCACGGGTCGAAGACGCGGCCCTTGTAGGGTTCGAGCATTTCTACCAGGAGCTTGACCACGCATTGGGGCGTGTAGAACTGCCCGCCGAGCTTGCCCTCGGCGGCGGCGAACTTGCCGAGGAAGTACTCGTACACCCGGCCCAGCACGTCGCGCTCGCGGGCCTGCTTATCGCCCAGGCCGATGGTGGCGATCAGGTCGATGATCTCGCCGAGGCGCGCCTTGTCGAGCGCCGGGCGGGCGTAGTCCTTGGGGAGCACGCCTTTGAGAACCTTGTTGTCACGCTCGATGGCGGTCAGGGCGTCGTCAACGAGCGTGCCGATCTCCGGGCGCTTGGCATTCTTCTGGAGGTAGGACCAGCGGGCCTCGGGCGGCACCCAAAAGATGTTGTCGGCCAGGTACTCGTCCTTGTCCTCCGGGTCAGCGTGCTTGTCGCCCTGGAGGGCGGTGAACTTCTCCATGAAGGCGTCGGAGATGTACTTGAGGAAGATCAGGCCGAGGACGACGTGCTTATACTCGGCGGCGTCCATGTTGCCGCGCAGCTTGTCGGCGGCGGCCCACAGCTTGTCTTCGAATCCCAGGTTGGCTCCGGTCGCGTTCTTGGCCATGCGCTACTCCTTCTCCTCTTCTTCCGCCGAAGCCACGGTCCAGATGCGCTTGAGCGGGAGCTCGGCGCGAAGGTCCTCGTCGAGCTTGTCGTAGTTCGCCAGGAATTGGTCGATCAGATCATTCTGGTCCCACAGCCGGACTTTGAAGAACAGGCGGCTGGCCTCACGCTTGATCGTGGGCTTGAATCCACCCCAGCACACGAGCAGGCCCTGCTCAGCCTGCACGTTCTGCATCGTACCGACGAGTTGATCAAGAACGGGACGTTCGAGGGGTGTGTCCTGACTCTTGACTTGCACGCAGATTCGGGGGCTGCCGAAGCCGAGGGTGTCCGGAGCGGCAAGGATGTCCTTGCCGCCGTCCGCGCCCTTGTCGCTGTGGAAGGTGGTGAAGCCCTGGGCGTTGAGAATCGCTTCGACGAGGCTTTCCATCTCGTGGCCGTTGTACTTGCTGAAGATCAGCCGGGCGATCTGGTCGCGGGCGATCTGCTCGAGGTCGAACTCGCCGCCGGTCTCCTCGTCAGTGGTGCCTTCATCGTCAGGCACGGGTTTGGGCTTGATGCCGACGGACTTCCAGTCGTTGCCCTTCATGGCACGAACGCGGGCCTCGGCGTCGTGGCGTTTGATCTGGCAGATCGTCGTAAACGCGCCAAGGGAGTTGAGGATGTCCTGGTCGAAGTTGGTGCGGGGGACATCTGTCTCAAGCCACTTGACGGTACGGAAGTGGAAGTACGGGTCCTGGGCGTCGGGCACGAACGTGTAGTCGCCGGTGATCTCGCCCACATGGATCGTCTTGCGCTTGCTGGGCACGCAGACCCAGTCGCCCGGCGACATGCGATGGATGAACGCCCAAATCTGGCCGGAGTTCTGGACGCGATGGAAGTGCTTGAACTTCGGGTAGACCTCGGCGAGCACGGCCATCAGGTCTTTGCGGTCTTTCAGCTTGCCGAGGTCGCGGTCCAACCCGCCCCAGGTGAGGTAGATGCGATTCTCTTTGAGGAACTTGTCCTCGTGCTCGCAGTGCCGTCCCGATCTGTTGAGCCATAGTGCCATTGGTCATCACTCCGTTCGCTGATCCTTGGGCTGCCCGGGGCCTTGCTTGACCCACTCGTCGATGGCGTCCTTGTGGAAGCGCCATCGCTTGCCGATCTTCGTGCCGGGGATTTTGTTCTCGACGGCGAGCTTGTAGAGCGTGGACTTGGAGATCTTCAGATACTCCGCCAGCTCGTCCATCGTCATGATCTCATCGCGTTTGGCCGCCATAGGCTGCTCCAAGCACCCCGTTCCGTCTGGTCGCGGATCGTCCGCCTGTCACGGCGACTATTATCCGTATTTCGCCGGTGTTCACAAGTGGAAACCGCTGAGCTCGGCGAATCTGCTGTACGCGGAGAGGGGCTGCGGATAGACGGGCCTTCGGTACGGAAATGCCTGGCGGGCGTTCCGGCCGTGCTCATGCTGAGAGTTGTTCGGCCAGGGTCGCTCGTGGGGAGCGATTGTCCAGCATTTCGTCCAGACGCAGCAGCGTCTGCGGCCTGGATCTTGCCCAGCTTGTCGATCAGCACAACGGCGGGAACGGCGCTCACCGCCCGGCATTTCTCTTCGATGCGTCCTTGCAAGTGCAGGGCAACCGGGATCTACAGTTCGGGCGCTGCAGGGTAAGGGTGGCGACCGATTCCTGGTTATGGGGTCTGCCATCGCGGTGGATGGTGACCGTAATGCGGTTGGTGACGCGGAATGCCTTGATGCCGGCGAGGCAATCCGCTGCCGTGCGGAGGACCCGGTCGGCCCGGGGATCGATGACGGGGGCGTGCAGGGTCTGGGTGGCGGGCGGGTTGCGGTCGGCAGCCGGCTGGATGATTGCGAGCAAGGCAATCAAAGCAGCGGCCACGGCGGCGACAGGTCGCGAGCGGTCCATAGTGTCTGCCTGCGGGGCCGATGAGCGTCCTGCCGCTTATCGGCCGGGTCGGTGGGATATCTTTCAGCACAGCAGGGGCGGCGGAAGAACCGGAGGGTCCGGGTGGGTCAGGGCCAGACGATGTGTCCCTGGAGGCACAGGTCTGGGCCCAACTGGCGAAGGCGGACGCGGCGGAGGCGCGGGGCGCCGGCGAGGTCGTGGACGCCACCGGGCCATGGGGTGACGGCTGCCACGCCGGCTGGGCCGGGGCCGCGCGGGCCGGATGAGACCGGCGCGTGAGCGGAGCGCCGGCCGGCTGGGAAGGGTGCGGCGGACTCCGGGAACAGGGGCGTTCCCGAGCGGAACGATGTGGCGAAGGGTTCGCCGGCCGGCGGGGGCACGGGGTTGCTGCATGTCTGAATCGCGGCTGGGGCCGGCGCGCCGCCGCCGATCAGGATCGGGGCGATGAAGACGGCCAGTTCGTCGGCCAGGCGGGCATCGAGGAACTGGCCGATGAGGTGCCCGCCGCCCTCGACCATGACGTTGGTCATCTGTTGGCCGCCGCACCAGGAGAGCAGGGCGTTAAGGTCGATCCGGCCGGGGGCGATCTGGGGCAGGGCAAGGACCTCGCAGCCCTCGTCGCGCAGGGCGTCGACTTTCTGGGGGTGGTCGCCGGCGGCCTGCTCGGTGGTCGCGATGAGGACGGGCACCTGGCGAGCGGTGCGCACGAGTTGGCTGTAGAGCGGCACGCGCAGCCGGCCGTCGACGACGATGCGGCGGGCCAGGCGGCGGGGTTTGACCATGCGGCAGGTCAGTTGTGGGTCGTCGGCGGCGACGGTGCCAGCGCCGACCACAACGGCGTCGGCGTAGCCGCGGATGCGGTGGGCCTGCTTGCGGGCGAGGTCCGAGGTGATCCACTGGCTATGGCCGGCGGCGGTGGCGAGTTTGCCATCGATGCTTTGGGCCCACTTGAGGATGACCCAGGGGAGGCCGGTGGAGAGCCGCTTGAGGTAGGGGGCGTTGAGCAGGCGGGCATCGTCTTGCAGCAGGCCGACGGCGACGTGGACGCCGGCGCGGCGCAATGTCTCAAGCCCCCGGCCGGCCACCTGCGGGAAGGGGTCGGTCATGGCTGCGACGACCCGGGTGACGCCGGCGGCCAGGAGGGCCTCGGTGCAGGGGCCGGTCTTGCCATGGTGGCAGCAGGGTTCGAGGGTGACGTAGGCGGCGGCGCCGCGGGCGTCGCCGGAGCGGTTGAGGGCGTCGACTTCGGCATGGGGGCCGCCGAACTTGCGGTGGTAGCCTTCGGCGAGGATGCGACCGTCTCTGACGAGGACGCAGCCGACCATCGGGTTGGGCTCGACGCTGCCGCGGCCGCGGGCGGCCAGGGACAGGGCGCGGCGCATGAAGCGCTCGTCGGTTTTGCTAAACACGTCAGTCGGATGTTTCATACGGGTATTATAGGTTGCGGGCTTGGCGGCGGTAGGGAATGGGCGCGGCCGTTGCATGCGGGCCGTGCGCGACTACAATCGAGCGTTTGACAGGAGGAGTTGCCGGCAAGGCAATAACTGACCATGGGCATGGAAGTGACCCCCAGGTTGGCAAGGTTGGGTCGCCGCAGCCTCGACCAGATGGAAGGCTTCGGCGACTTCTCCCTTTTCGTTGGGCAGACGTTCGCGTCGATCGGCGAGGTTTTCAGCCGGCGGGGCCTGCGGACGCTTGCACCGCAGGCGTACGCGATCGGCGTGATGAGCGTGCCGGTACTGCTGATCACCGGTCTGTTTGTGGGGATGGTGCTGGCCGTTCAGACCGTCGAGCAGTTCCAGGCCATGGGCCTGGAGGAGCGGATGGGCGTGGTGGTCAACCTGTCGGTCCTGCGGGAGCTGGGGCCGGTGCTCTCGGGGGTCATGCTGGCCGGGCGGGTCGGCGGGGCACTGACGGCCGAACTGGGCACGATGAAGGTCACCGAGCAGATCGACGCTTTGCGGGCGATGGGGACCAGCCCGATCCGCTACCTGGTGGTTCCGCGGTTCCTGTCGACGCTGCTGCTGACGCCGATTCTGACGCTGTACAGCGACCTGATGGCGGCGTTGGGGGGCTGGTACATCACGGTGCAGATTTACGGGGTGCAGTCGGAGCCTTACTGGCGTTATTCGGCCAGCGCCATCGAATCGTGGGACTTCATCACGGGCATCGTCAAGAGCATTCTGTTCGGCGGGGCGCTGGGGCTGATCGCCTGCTACAAGGGCTTCAACTGCCGGGCCGGGGCGGAGGGCGTGGGCCGGGCCACCACCGAGGCGTTCGTGTCGAGTTTCATTGCGATCCTGATCCTGGATTTCTTCAGTTCGGTCTTCTTCCAGGCCTTGTACCGAGGCATATACGGGTTCAAGCCCGTTTTCTGAACATGGCGAACGCAGCCCCCCAGAATCCAAGGACGCAGGGATCGTCGCCTGCCGGCGAGGCACCGATGCTGGAGTTGCGCGACGTTTACAAGAGTTTCGGCGCGCTGGAGGTGCTTCGGGGTGTGCAGCTGATCGTCGAGCCGGGCAAGACGCTGGTGATCCTGGGCGCCAGCGGCTCGGGCAAGAGCGTCACGCTCAAGCTGCTCATCGGCCTGCTCAAGCCGGACCGGGGGGAGGTTTACTTCCACGGCCGGCGGATCGACCCCCTGCCGGAGCGTGAGTTGGTCGAGATACGGGCCCGGATGGGCTTCGTTTTCCAGATGGGCGCGCTGTTCGACTCGCTGACCGTCGGCGAAAACGTCGCGTTCCCGCTGCGGGAGCACACGGACTACGACGAGGCGAAGATCCGCCAGATCGTCCGCATGAAGCTCCGCTCGGTGGGCCTGGAGGGCATCGAAGGGAAGATGCCCACGGAACTGAGCGGCGGACAGCGCAAGCGTGTGGCGATCGCCCGGGCGATGGCGACGGACCCGGAGGTGCTGTTTCTCGATGAGCCGACGACGGGCCTCGACCCGGTGCGGGCGGACGTGATGAACGAACTGATGATCCGGTTGCGGCGGGACCTGGGCATGACGGAGGTGGTGGTCACCCACGACATGACCAGCGCGTTCAAGGTGGCCGACCGCATGGTGATGTTATACGAGGGCCGGATTATCGCCGACGGCGTGCCGGACGATTTTCGGCGGTCGAAGGACGAGCGGGTGATCCAGTTTGTCGAAGGCAAGGCGTCGCAAGCCGACCTGGCGGCCCTCCACACGGCAAGGTGAGCAGTCATGACAGAGCGTCGCAGGAACATTGTGATCGGCCTGTTCGTCCTGGGGGGGCTGGTGTCCCTGGGGGTCCTGGTGCTGCTGTTCGGAGCCTTTCCGAACGTGATCTCGGGCGGCAACTACGAGGTGACCATCTACTTCCAGGAGGAAGTGGAAGACCTGCCAAAGGAAACCGACGTGTACATGCTCGGCAAGCGTATCGGCCGGGTCGCGCAGGTGAACTGGATCCGGGGCGACCCAAGCGAAGGGGTTGAGGCGGTCATCGAGGTCGATGAAGAGGTCGACATTCCGGAGAATGCGATTGCGGTGTTCAAGGAGGCGGCCATCGGGTTCGGGCGGAGCCGCATCCAGATCCGCGTGCCGCTGGGCGTGAGGGCCAAGGAGAATCTCGCCAAGAACGACCAGGCGACGCTGCACGGGCAGGTCGTGGGGTCGTTCGAGCAGATCGTTCCGCGCGAGATGGGCACGACCCTGCAGAGCACCGCGCGGAACATCGGGGAGCTGGCGGAGGCCCTCACGCCGGCCGCCCGGGACATCCACGAGATCCTCAAGCCGGTCACGGCCGAGCAGGTGGACGCGGGCCAGGCGGTCGGCAACCTGGCCAGCGCTTTGGAGCGGATGGACGGCGCGCTGCGGAACATCAACGAGGTGATCGGCAAGCGCGAGGTCAAGGACGACCTGGTGGCGACGATCGGCAACGTCCGGCAGGCGAGCCAGCAGCTGAAGGCGGCGATGAACGACATCCAGTCGTTCGCGGCCTCGGCCAGACAGACGGCGGAGAACGCCAAGGATGTCCCGGAGGACCTGAAGAAACTGCTGGCGGACGTGCAGGCGCGGTTCGGGTCGATCTCGCAGAACGTCATCAGCAACTCGAACAACCTGGACAAGGTGCTGACGGGCCTGAACACGGCGGTCGAGACCATGAACGAGGGCAAGGGGACGCTGGGGCACCTGCTGTACGACAACCGGCTGTACGAGGCGCTCGTGCTGACGGGCCAGCGGTTGAGCGAGGTGATGGCAGATCTGCGTTCGCTAGTGAAGACGTGGCAGGAGCAGGGGGTGCGGATTGAGAGCTACAAGCTGACGCGGTAGAGGGGCAGAGGCAAGGGCTGTCCGTGGTCCGTTGTCAACACATGCTGAAACGTCTGGGGGCCGCGACTACGGCGATATTGTGTCCTGATTTCGGGACTGCAGCGGGTACCGGGCCTGGGGTGAATTCGATGGTCGGGCCAAGCGGCTTGTGCGGAGCGGGGCTGTCGGGGGCGCTAGACTGTGCGGCGGGCAGCCGAGTGCTGAGCAACGGCCGCAATGGCTGTGGTCCGTAGTTCGTAATGCGTTGTAATGACAACGGCAACAGCTACGGCAACGGCCCCGGATACGCTTGCTTACGGTTCGGGCTGGTTCACGGCAACGACAACAGCGGCGGCGGAGCAGTTGAATCGCAGTCGGGCCGGCTGCGCCAGAAACGACTGGGGCCGGGACTGGACAATTCGGAGCCAACTCTTGGCTTGGCGGGGTATTTATGTTAGTCTGTCTCGCCTAAGCAGCGGCGTAATGGTGTGCCCATGCGTTGCTGGCAGAGCTTGCTACAGGCCTTGCTCGCGCCCGCCTTAGCGGCCAGAATACCGCTTTTTAACAATCGGTATGCCGCAACACAGGTTGTCTGCGGCGCATGAACATCCGAAATGGAGTGCCCCCTTGGGTAAGTGGCTTGTTCGCTTGCTCCTGCTGTGCGTGCTGACCAGCGTTGCCTGGGCCGGGTGGCACGCGCTGGGGGGCAAGAGCGCCACCGATGTTCGGACCACCACGCCGGTCCGCGGTCCGCTGAGCCTGGCGGTCACGGCCACGGGCAAGCTCGCCCCGACCACAGAGGTCCTCGTCGGTTCGGAGGTCTCGGGCACGGTCGAGGAGGTGCTGGTCAGCTTCAACGACCGAATCAAGCGCGGCCAGGTCATCGCCCGCATCAAGCCGGAGTTCTACCAGGCCGAACACGATCAGGCCCAAGCGGAACTGGCCAAGGCGACGGCCCAGTTGCAGCAGTTGGAGGTGCAGGAGCGGGACGCGAAGCGCGAGTACGACCGCGTCGTCCACCTGCGCGAGAGCGGGGCCGCCAGCGAACAGGAATTCGACGTTCGGCTGACCGCTTATGAAGCCGCCAAGGCGAGCACGGCGGTCGGGCGGGCGGCCGTCCAGGCCGCCCTGAGCCAGGTCCAGTTGACCCGGTACCGGCTCGAGCGCGCGGCCATCGTCTCGCCGATCGACGGCATCGTTTTGGACCGGCGGATCGACGTGGGGCAGACGGTGGCGGCGGCCCTTCAGTCGCCGGTGCTGTTTGTGCTGGCGGAGGACCTGCGTCAGATGGACCTGCTGGCGGATGTGAGCGAGGCGGATGTGGGGTACATCACGGCCGGCCAGCCGGTGACCTTCACGGTCAACGCGTACCGCGAGCAGACGTTCAGCGGGCGGGTGCGTCAGGTGCGCAACCAGCCGCACACGATCGGCGACGTGGTGACGTACCAGGTGGTCATCAGCGTGGCGAATGAGAAGTACCTGTTCCGCCCGGGCATGCCGGCGGACGTCAGCATCCAGATCGTCCAGCAGGACGACGTGATCAAGATCGCCAACGCGGCGCTGCGGTTCCGTCCGCCGCTGCCGACCGAGACGATCCGGCGGGAGCTTGAGCAGCTGACGTGGCCCGCGCGGCCGGAACCGGTGCAGGTGCTGGGGAGCGAGCCGACGGCGTCGGGGCCCGGAGAGGCCAGGGTGCCGCCGCCGCTGGAGCCGGTCAAGGCGACGCTGTGGCAGTTCATTGACGGCGTGTGGAAGCCGGTGCCGGTCTGGACGCTCTACACGGACAATCGAGAGACAGCCCTTCACCCCGCGGGTCTTGCCGGCGAGGAGATGGCATTCGTGACGGAACTCGGCAAGGAAGATGCCGGCAGGAACACGCTGCAGCAGGCGTTCTACCTGGCTCGCCCGGAAAACCGAAAGCTGTAAAGCATGAAGAAGATCGTGCAGTTGCAGGATGTTCGCAAGACCTACCTTATGGGCACAAATCAAGTGCAAGCCCTGCGCGGGGTCGACCTCGACGTAGCCGAGGGAGAGTTCCTGGCGATCATGGGCGCCAGCGGGTCGGGCAAGAGCACGCTGCTGAACGTCCTGGGCTGCCTGGACAAGCCTTCGAGCGGGACGTACGTGCTGGACGACCAGCGGGTGGATCGGCTCGACGAAGACGAGCTGGCGGCCGTCCGGCGTCTGCGGCTGGGGTTCGTCTTCCAGAGTTTCAATTTGCTGAACCGCAGCACGGCGTTGGAGAACGTGGAGCTGCCGATGATCTACCTGGGCGTCAGCCGGCGCGAGCGCATGCGCCGGGCCCGGGCGGCGTTGGAGACGGTCGGGCTGGCCGAGCGGATGGACCACATGCCGACGCAGTTATCCGGCGGGCAGCAGCAGCGGGTGGCGTTGGCGCGGGCGCTGGTCACGCAGCCGAGACTGCTGCTGGCGGACGAGCCGACCGGCAATCTGGACTCCCGGACCAGCGCCGAGATGATGGACCTGCTGACGCAGTTGCAGCGTCAAGAGCGGTTGACGATGATCATGGTCACGCACGACCCGGACATCGCGGCGTTCGCGCACCGGGTGATCATCCTGCACGACGGGCAGATCGTCTACAACCGCCTGTCGCCGGCATGGGGCGGCCCGCCGATCCCGCACGTCAAGACGGTGGGGCGGAACGGCGACATCGAGTTCGAGTTCGAGGACGACGAGCCGGCCGGCGGCAACGGCAGGGTGCCGCACGAGCTGCCGGCGTCGCTGCGACTGCAGGAGCAAGTGCTGTGGAAGCAGTGATCTGGCTGGAGAGCATGCGCATCGCGATGCGCGAGATGCGCCGGCACCCGACCCGCAGTTGCCTGACGATGCTGGGGGTGATCTTCGGGGTCGGGGCGATCATCGCGGTGGTTTCGATCAGCCAGGGGGCCAAGATCCAGATCCAGGACCAGATCGCCTCGATCGGCACGAACATGATCATCGTGCTGCCGGAGTCCAGCGCGCAGGGCAGTATGCGCTCGGGCGCGGGGACCGGCAACAGCCTGAGCATTGCCGACGGGGAGGCGATCGGGCGGGAGTGTTCGGCCGTCGCCCGCGCCGCGACCGCCTCGCGGATCATCACGCTGGCGGTCAGCGAGGTCGCCAACTGGACGACCGAGGTCATCGGCGTCACCGCGCAATACCTGGACGTGCGGAACTGGTCCGCCGAAGCCGGGCGGGTGCTCGACCGCAAGGACATCGACACGGCCGCGAAGGTGTGTGTACTGGGCCAGACGGCGGCCAAGCAGCTGTTCGGCCGGACGGACTGCGTCGGCGACCGGGTGCGCATCCAGGGTACGCCGTTTTTGGTGGTCGGGGTGCTGGCGGTCAAAGGCCAGAGTCCCAACGGGAGCGACCAGGACGACACGATCATCGTGCCGCTGAGTTCGGCGATCCGCTACCTGCACGGCCCGGACCGGCCCAAGGCGATTGTCGTCTCGGCCACGAGCAAGGAGACGGTGGCGCTGGCGATGGAGCAGATGGCCAGCCTGCTTCGGCAGCGGCACAAGATCCACGAAGGGCAGGTGGACGACTTCAGCATCAAGAGTCTGGAAGAGGCAGCCAGGATGGCGGAGGACACCTCGAACGTGCTGACGCGGCTGCTGGTGGCGATCGCGGCGATCAGCCTGCTGGTCGGCGGCATCGGCATCATGAACATCATGCTGGTGACGGTGATGGAGCGGACGCGGGAGATCGGTATTCGCATCGCGCTGGGCGCCAGCCGGCAGATGATCATGAGCCAGTTCATGGTGGAAGCAATGACCATCGCCGGCGTGGGCGGGGTTCTGGGCATTCTCGCGGGCATCGGGGGCAGCCGGATTCTCAGCCAGGTGAGCGGCTGGCCGGCGATCTACTCGCCGAGCCTGCTGATTCTGCCGTTGGTGTTTGCGCTGACGGTGGGGGTGATTTTCGGGCTGCTGCCGGCGCGGCGGGCGTCGCGGATGCGGCCGGTGGAGTCGCTGCGGCACGAGTGAGGCCCGGGCGCGTGACGTCTTGCGGGTTTGAGGGGGTCCGATGCCGGAGCGTCTGAACGGCAATTCGCAGAGATGAACCGGCGGAACAGGATATCAAGACGAAGGGGAGTCCGGGCCCCATGCGTCAGCAGGATGCGGGAGTTCCGCGGGGATTTGGAGGTTGCTTTCGCAGGCCAGGGCATCTGGAAGAGGGCGGACGCCGGTCGCCCGAAGCGTGACGCACACGTGATGGCCGTCTTGCAGCCTGGCGCGCGTCACGGTAGCCTGCTGCGGTCGCATGGAGGCCTTTTCATGACACGGTCCAACCCGGTCCCAGCGGTTGTCCAACTCGAGATCGATGCCCGGAACGTACGCGGCCGGCTGGAAGTCTGGCGCCACGGCCTCGGCCACGGCGGCATCAATTCGCTGCCGCCGCCCGAGAAGGTGATCGACGGGGTTGCCCGGCTCCGGCCGCGCCTCATCCGCATCTTCCTGCAGGAGTTCTTCAACATCTACCCGGAGCACGGCCGGTTCGACTGGTCGCGTCTCGACCCGTACATGGCGAGCTTCGCGCGGACCGGCGCCAAGATCGTCGCCGCGGTGTGCATCAAGCCCAGGCCGCTCTACCCGAAGATCGATGCGGCAATCTGGCAGCCGAGCGACTGGAAGGAGTGGCAGCAGGTGATCGCCGAGCTCGTCCGCCGGTACAGCGTCGAACAGCCGATCGTCACACATTGGGAGATCGGCAACGAGGTGGATATCGGGGAGGACGGCGGCTGCCCGTACCTCATCCGGGACGGCGAGCAGTACGGCGAATACTACGCCAGGACGATCGAGCCGATCCTGCAGGTATTCCCGCAGGCGAAGGTCGGCGGGCCGGCCAACGCGTACCTGCTCAACGAGCCGCTGCCGGGCTGGCTCAGGTACTGCAAGCGGACCGGGGTCCGGCTCGATTTCGTCTCCTGGCACCTCTACCACAGCGATCCGGCGCTGCACGCCAACCTGGTGAGCACGGCGAACGTGCTGTGCAACGAACTGCTGGGCCGGCGGCCGGAGTTCCTGGTCACGGAGTGGAACCGCCGGCTGGGCGGCTGCGCGGAAGACCAGGCGTACGACCCGCGGCGGGCGGCTGCGGTGGCCGGGTCGATCATCGACATGCGCCGGGCGGGGCTGGACTGGTCCTTCTACTACCACATCTGGGACCAGACGTGCTTTGCCGGGGAGTTCGCGCCCTTCTTTTCCGAGCGGGGGGTAGCCAACATGGTGCGCCACTGGAACGAAACGCCGCACCGGCTGGGCCTGTTCAGCGTCGAGGGCAACGTCCGCCCGCAGTATTTCGTGTACCAGATGCTGTCGCAACTGGGCGAGAAGGAACTCGTCGCCCGTTCGGACGACAGGGACGTTCGCGTACTGGCCGGCGGGTCGGAGCGGCAGACCGCCGTAATGGCGGTGAATTACAGCCTGGACGAACAAGGCGATCGGCTGGCCACGTTGCGGTTCAGCAACCTTACGGCCGGCATCAAGGACCTGGCTATCTACCGCATCGATCACGAACGGCGCTGGTCGGCGGAGCGGCTGGAACTGTGCCCGATTGAGAATCGTCGGACGTACGTTGCGAAGGAGTTTCTGTGCCAGGTGTACCTGCCGGCGGACAGCGTGGCGATGGTGTGCCTGAGGGAAGTATGAGGTGGCAGAAGTCAGAGGTCGGAGGTCAGCCACGGCCACAACATCGGCGACAATCACACGCGCCTCGCAAGCGAAGCGGTAAATGGGCGGCTCATCTTCATCCGCATCCACACGGCCCTGCTACAGCGCAGGACCGTGCCACCGGGGCAGGCGGACGCAACTTGCCAAGGATCCTTCGAACAGGGACAATCGGGCCGTTTCGGGTTGTCCCGCAACAGGGTCCGTAACTGCGATTGCTGCAGCGGCAGGGAGCGTTCTTGTTTTTTGCGCGGCGGTACTACGTCGGGTTGGTGATGGTTGCAGCGGGGTGCAGCACCCTTGTCGGGTGCACGGCCGGTTCCCTGGTCAACTCGGGGAACTCCAACGGCCTGAGCCTGCCGATCCCGCCGGGATTGGAGAAGATCAACGGGCGGAGCACGTTCGCGGTCGCCAGCCAGCCGGTTCTCAGCAAATACCTGGCGGGGGAGCCGACGACGATCGACCTGACGCCGATGCGGGTCGTTCACCTGGCGTTCGAGAACAGCCCGAAGATCAAGTCGGCGTACCTGCGGTATGTCGGGGAGAAGGCGCGCTACGACTACATCATGGCCACGTGGACCTCGAACACGCCGGGGGCGGCGATCGGTCCCGGCTGGCAGCGGTCACTCGATGCCGACGACACGATCACCAACCAGAGAACGCAGAAGGCGGAGGCGTTCTTGGAACGCAACTTTCTCGACACGAGCCAGCTGCGGCTGTTCGCGGGGGCCCTGAACGAGGACGGTGACAGGGCGGACGGCTATCATCCGTCGGCGGGCGGGCTGTTCCGCTTTCCGCTGTGGATTTCGCGGGAGGCCCTGCAGCGGACCAGCCAGCAGATCTTTCAGCAGACGCGGGTGAACGACGCGCAACTCGAATACGTCAAGACGGTACGCGAGCAACTGAGTGA
>Ga0101944_10003203_pt1 | contig 23612 bp, 13 predicted proteins | sample DewCreD2012metaG_FD_75245 | JGI IMG/M metagenome (GOLD analysis project Ga0101944, IMG submission 75245) | Hot spring sediment bacterial and archeal communities from British Columbia, Canada, to study Microbial Dark Matter (Phase II) - Dewar... ... | reverse complement strand
GCCTGCGGTCGCGGACTTCGGTGAGGAGTTGGCCGACGCGGAGGAACGACTTTCGAACGGTCTGGAGCGCGTTGATCAGGTCACCGGTGATCTTGCCGGCTTCATGGACGGCCTCCTGCGCGGGGGAGCGCTGGCGTTTCAGTGCGGACTCGGTCTGTTGGCTGCGTTTGGACATGAGCGGATCCTTTCTCCTCGCGTCACGAAACCGTTCGGATAACGGCGAATGCACCGAAGCGTAACGACGCGGCGGCAGATGCCAAAGAGAGAAAAAGGACTGTCGAGACGCGCGTCCGCATGGGTGGCTGGTTGTGCCCATGCCACCCACGCCCCCGGCTGCTTTTACTTGCTCTTCAGCAGCTCCACCATGGCCTTGCCCATGGCTTCGCCGACGTCCATGTAGACTTCCGCCTTGCCGCCGTAGTGAGCGTTCCCGCTGCCGCCTTGCGCCATGGGGTGGGAGTAGACGGTGGCCACGTTGCCTTTGAACTCCGGATACTTGCCGCTTGTGCCATCGACCGCGAGTTGGGCCTCGAGCACCTTGCCGCCGTTGCCTCCGCAACCCTTCGCGGATTCGCCCAGGGTGGCCATGACGAACTTCGCGTCCGGGGCATTGAAATCCTTGCGCAGTTGCTTGATGAAGTTCACGAGATTCTGCTCGTATCGGCTCGCATGCACCGCGTTTCCGCAGTCCTTCTCGCCCTGCCAGAAGAAGAAACCCGCCACTTCGTAGCCCTTGGCGCCGGGATAGTACTTCTCCAGCTCCGAGAGCACCTTCTTGGCATAGGAGACATCGTCGTCGTACTGCTTGCCGGCATACCAGCCGATCGGCTTGGGCTCCGTGCCCTTGGGCCAGGAATCCGGGGAATCCTTGTAGCCGGCGTAAATCCTGCCATCCGCCTCGAACCGCTCGCTGCCCGGAGGCAGCAGATCCCATCCGAGGCTGCGGTTGCCGATGCAGCTTTTCAGCAGCATGACCGGTGCGCCGATCGCATCGCCGACATGGTGGGCGATCCCGAACTCCGGGCCGATCGTCTTGCACGCCTTGACGGTCATCCATTCGTTGTTGAACAGCTGCATTCCTCCGCCCTTGCCGGACATGACACGCACGAAACGGACATCCTTCCGCTCCACCCAGTTGCCCGCCTCATCCACCAGGTAAGGGTACTTCTTTTTTTCCTTCACCGCGTGGGTCAGGGAGCCCTCGCCGCCGGCAATCTTGCCCATGCCGACCATGTTGGACTGCCCCATCAAGATGAAGACCTGGACCGGCTTCGACAGGTCTGCCGGTTCCTCCGCCCAGCCGAAAGTCCCGAGCAGCAGGACGGCCATCGGCAACAAGTACCCGGCGTTTCTTCGATTCATCGCCCAACCTCCTTCGGTTCCTCATGATCGACGAGCGAGCCTTGCCGCTACTTCACCGGCGTCAACGTGAAGTCCTTGATCGTTACCCCCCGGCTATCGTCCTGGAGCGCAACCTGGAGCAGGTTCTTTCCGCGGACCAGCGAGACTTCGACCGGCGGGGTCGGCTGCCAGGATCCGCAGGTGTAAGGCACCGCCATCGCGACCGGCTCCTTGGCGTCGTTTGCCGAAACCAGGAACCGCTGTCCTTCCTGCACCGTCACCACGCGTCCGCTCAGTGCATACCTGCCGGCTTCGGGCGCCTCGAATTCGTACTCGGCCCTGAACCCGCCGGTGCAATGCAACTGCATCCCGCCCAGGTAGCTTTTCATGGCGATGAAGCTCTTCGGCTTGTCCTTGAAGGCCACCGCCGGGATGACCAGCGTTCCGTCCCGACTCGCGACGATCTTGCGGTCCTCCTCCGCATACGTGGCCTGCTCCGCCAGCTTCGCCTGCTCCGCTTCCCGGCTTTCTTTCGACTCGTTCGCCTCGGCAAGCTCTTGACCGATCGGCCCCAGTTCGACGGCTTGGGCGGCGGCCGCGATCTGCATGGCCTGGTAATGAGCCATGCTGCTCCAGAAACCGCCCTCGACACGTTTGCGGCCGTTGTACGCCTGCTCGCCCAGAACGCTGCCGATCCACTGCGCCCGGAGCACCTTCAGGTAATCCTGGGGAACGGCCCGTGCCTGCGTTTCCAGGAGGAAGTCCGCACCGCTCCGCGAAACGCCATCCTTGTCCCACCAACTGTGCGAAAAGCCCGCCCCCAGATTGATCAGCCAGCCTTTGGGCGTCCAATGGCTCAACGCGGCATGCTTGTGCTGGGTCACGCCCCAGGTCGGGATGCCGAAGCTGCGGAGGATGAACCGTCCGAAGAACGCCCGCCGACCGCACACGCCCCCGTTCTTGGGGATGTTTTGATAGCTGTGCAGCGAGGGAAGATCGTCGTTCACGTTCTGCGAGCCGTAGCGGACCTCGGTCCTGACGGCTCCCGAGTACCGCCAGCCGTAGTCGGGGTTGTGAATGTGGTCGGGCCGGTAGTTCCGAAGCATCTGGCGGCCCCAGGCCAGGATTTCGTCGGGTGCATCGCAGTTGACCACCATCCGGTACTCCCATGCGGAGAAGCTCTTGAAGGCAGGATCCAGCTCGCCGTCGAGCCAGGCCTTCTCGTAATGCAAATACCGCTTCACCGGGTCCACGACAGCCGGCGCGTCGGTCCGGTCCTTCGCGTTGCTCTGCGCGATTGGCACGGCATGCTCGAGACCGACGGCCAGCGCCAGGCGCTGGAAGAGACCCTCGTGGGCCTTCGGGCTGGCCTTCCGGATCGCCGAGTAAATCCGCATCGCCGGGCCGTACTTGCCGCCCGCTGCGCCGCCCGCGACGAGCATCTCCTTCATCAAGGCGGTGTCGGCCAGCAGGTGTTCCACCAGGGATTCCTCTTCTGCGCCCTGCTGCGCAAACTCCGCCAGCCCGCGCGGCGTGGCATGGACCAGCACGGCGCATTTCACCAGTTGCGCGTCCAGTCGGTCGTCGGCCAGGACGGGTTCCAGGTCCGACAGGAGCGCTTGGGCTGCCGCAAGCTCATGGGCCTGCGCCTGGGTCAGCGCGGCCTGCGCTTTCCGGTGCGCCTCGGTCAGTTTGGGCTCGTCGAGCTTGACCCTGTCATACGCTTCCTGGCGCTCCTTGAGCGCCTTGAGCCCGTCCTCCCTGTTCGCCTGCCAATGGGCCAGTTCCTTTTTTGCCGCTTCCCGTTCGGCACCCGTGGTCGCCTTCTTCAGCGCCGCCTCGGCCGCCGCAATGCCCTTCTCGGCGCCGCCGATCCACTTGTTCTTCGCGTGTTCCACCAGCCCTTTGGCCGACTGAACCTTGCCCAGGGCCTGCTGAGCCGCCTCCGCCTCGACTGCCGCCTTCTTGACCGCCTCGCGGGCCTGCCGCAAGGCGGCCTTCTTGCCCTCGTCCACCTTCGGCAGGGCCGCGGCCATCTCCGCCTGCAGGCCTTTGAGCGTTTCGGCGTATCGGTCGAGCAACTTCTGCCCGGTCTCGGACAGCGGCGTTTCGGGCGGCGCTTTTTCGGCTGCCCCTGCGCCTGCAAACCCGATGGCAAAAGCCGCGACGACCATCCGCAGAACGGTTCGAGTGTCTTTTACCGTCTTCATGATGCCGCCCTCGAGAGCCCGGTCTGTCCCGAACGATTCGTCCCCGCCCCCTACGCTGTATACAGGCTCCGAAACATGTTTAATAGACAAAATCCATTGAATGAGGGACAGATGCTTCCAGACCGCCCTGTTGCGACAGGCCTTCCTGGCAAGGGAAACCGTCCGAATTTTCTGGCACTGGTGCGTCCGGCGGTTTATACATGAATAGCCCAGATAAGCCCAAATGGGTTTATCTGGATCTTGCGTTCGTTGCGGGAGCGGAATGGGACCATGACCGACGTAATCTTTTCCTTCGACAGCGAGGACTACCTGACTCCCGAAGCCGCCGATGCCGAACGATGGTGGGCGGAGGCCCTGCACGAACGCGGACTCCGCGGGTCGTGGCAGGTCGTCGGCGAACTGGTGCGCTCACTCCGCTCCCGCGGCCGGCAGGACGTGCTGGATGCGATCGCCAGGCACGAAATCGGTTTCCATACCCACCGTCACTCGCAGCCGCCGACGCATCCCGAGGCCGTGGAGCATCTGAGCCTGCGCGACGGGATCGCCTGGGTGCTGCGGACCGAGGCGCCCGGACTCGCGACGCTGGCCGAGGCCTTCGGCCGCTGGCCGATCAGCTACTGTTCCCCGGGCGACTCGTGGACCCCGGCAACCCTCCTGGCCATGGCCCGGATGGGCATCAAGATCTTCTGCAACGACAAACTGCCGGGGTTCTCACGACTCCCTCACTGGTACTGCGGACTGCTGACCACCACCTACGACTTGGACTTCCAGACTTGTTACGAAGATGCGTTGTACTCGCCAGGCTGTTTCGAACGCCGCTTCGACGAACTCGTGGCGAAGACGCCTGCCGACGGCGTCGTGATTCTGTACACGCACCCCACGCGTCTGGTGACGGCCGCCTTTTGGGACGAGGCCTTTGCGCAAGGCCGGCGTCGCGCCATCGCAGACTGTCCGCCCGCGCCGCTGCGTTCGCGCGAGCAGGTGACGCGTTATCAGGACCGTTGCCGCGGGTTTCTCGACGGGCTGGTCGAACGTCGTGACCTTCGCTTCATCGATTTCGCCACGCTGTACCGGGAACGGACGGCCGGGCGGCGCGATCTGGATGCGTTGCTGGCCGAATGCAGGCTCCCCCCGGGTTCGGAAGGCGATCTGCCGCTGCGCCCCACCGGTCCAGATGCCTTCATGCCGTCCGCCCTGTTCGACCGGATGACCTACCGCTGGCTGCCCTACCCGGAGGGCTTCACTGGCCAGACGCTGATCGGGCAGGCTCGTGGACTGGCCTGGACGGCAGCGAAGGCGCATGCGTGCGGGCGTTCGGCGTAGGAGATGGTCGCATGACCGGCAGCATACCCTGCGAAGCGCTCGCTTCGCTCACCGCCCGTGTGCAACGCATCCATCGAGGTGCCCGCCGTCCAACCCTGGCCACCACGGCCGCATGAGAGGAAAGGTTCCATGCAGCCCAACATCATCCCGACACCGCGGTTCGTGCGCCTGACCGGCGGCCTGCTGCCGCTATCCACCGGTCTGACCGTTCGAGTCCAAAGCGACGATGCCGAGGATCGCTTTGCGGCGGATCTCTTTACGCAGCACGTGGAGACACACCATGGGATCCGGGCGGGCGGAAACGTCCGCGGTCCTGGGGCGGGCAGGGATGCCCGCGGTCCGGCGGCCTCGGCGCCCGCCTTCACTCTGACACGCGGCAAAGGCCCCGCCGAAGGCTATCGTCTGTCAGTAGCGCCCGACGGCATCCGCCTGGAAGGCAGCGACGCCGCCGGCGTCTACTACGGCGTGCAGACGCTGATCCAGTGCATTGGGTGCGGCGGGAGCGGGCCCTGCATGCCCTGCCTGCAGATCGAGGATTCGCCGGCCCTCGCTCACCGCGCGGTCCACTACGACACCAAGCACCACCAGGACACCTTCGATTACGTCCGATCGTTCATCTGCGAGATCGCAGCGTACAAGGCGAACGTCCTGGTCTGGGAATGGGAGGACAAGCTCGCGTACCGCTGCCATCCGCAGGTCGGCGCGCCGGGCGCCTTCACCATCGCCCAGATGCAGGAACTCACCGCTCATGCGCGGCGCCACCACGTTGAGATCGTGCCCCTCGTCCAGGGTCTCGGTCACGTTTCCTTCATTCTCAAGCATCCCGAGTTCCGCCACCTTCGGGAGATCCCCGATTCGGACTGGGAGTTCTGCCCGCTCAACGAGGGTTCGTATCGCCTGTTCTTCGAGTTGTGGGGCGATGCCATCGAGGCGACGCCAGGGAGTCGCTTTCTCCACATCGGCTCGGACGAGACTTTCGAACTGGGGCTTGGCAAGGCCTGCGGTTGTGCCGCGCACGCGGCGAAGCACGGCAAGGACAGCCTGATGCGTCTTTTCATCGATCGCTGCGTCGATTGGGTCGAGGCGCAGGGGCGCACTTGTCTCTCGTGGGGCGGACAGTGGAAGCCAGGCGGCGCACCGCCGCGCCCGGGCATGATCTGGTGCGATGGCGATCGGCCGGAAGCGGTGAAGGCCTCGAACGACGCGGGCTACCCCTGCTGGATTTACGCGCCCAATACCGGCATCACGCCGCTCATCGACTTCTCCCTGCCGTGGGTCAAGGCGTCCATGTGGCACGACGGTCCCGGCGAATCGTGGGCCGGCGGCTTTGCGCGCACGAGCGACGCGTTCCGCCGCGCCGTGCGGGACGGCTCGGTGCGCGGTTCGATCGCCACCTCGTGGGACGATTCCGGCCTGCACAACCAGATGTTCATGCCGCACTTCGTCTGTGCCTGCGAATACTCATGGAATCCGGAAGGCGCCGAACTGGATGCGTGGATCGACCGTTTCTACGCCAACTACTTCGGCCCCCAGGCGGAGGCGATGCGCGAGTGCCAGCACCTGCTGCAGGAAGGCGCGCTGTTTTACGACGACACCTTCCAACGGCGCGTCTGGCACTGGGGCGATGTCGGCAAGGTGCACCTGCCGGACTTCCCGCGTGCCGGCCTGGAGTACAACACCTTCTGGCGCAGGCGCTACGCGGCGATGCTTTGCCGGGCCAAAGAGCAGCGGATCGGTTTGGCGCGGGCCGAATCCATTCTGCAAGGCAATCTGCGGCGCGGCGTCCGGCATGCGTACGACCTGGAGGTCATGCTCTCCAGCCTGCATCTGATGCGGCACAACGTCGATTTGATTCTGGGCCTGGGCCGCCTGGAGGAGTTGCTGGCGCACGCTTCGTACGATCTCCACTTCTCGGACCGTGCCGAGGCCTTGCGCTGCCTGCGCAGCATGGAATCGCTGCTCGAAGGATTGATCGCCGAGCGCGAGCGTGTGTATCGGGAACTCGTGGCCTGTTGGGAACGGACGCGTCTGCCCAAAGGAATGTCCGTTGGCGGCCGCGACTACTTCTGGCGTCCGGAGCGAGCCCGTCACTTCGCCAACCGCACGCCCGACATGCGCTACCTGATGCGGGACGAAGATCTGCTGGACCTCGACGGGTACCTGACCCGGTTGCGCGCCTACAACGACGAGTACGAGCGGACGGAACTGAGCAGTTTGCCTTCGCCTGCGGGAGGACGCCCATGATGACTGGGAGAACGATTGCGGCCGCGGTCACGGTCCTGAGGGTCCGCAGGGGATTCGCGGAAAGGTCGGTGTACCGGGACCCATCGACACCCTGTTTCAGGAAAGGTTAGATGCCATGTCTCAAGGAAAAGGTCGGGCGTTCTGTCTTCTCCTTTGTTTCTGTCACCTGCTTCATGCCCTGCTTTATGCGGGAGACGACGGGCGCTATCCGACGCCGGAGGAGTCGCCTGCATTTCAAACGCCGAAGTTCATCTCGCTGCCGCTCACGCGCGCCTACCCGGGCGTTGAGTACAACGCGCGACCTGCGGTGATCGGCGGCACCTGGCCCTATCGGTTTGCGCTGCGCGCCGCGCCGGAGGGCATGACCATCGACGAGAAGAAGGGGACCATCACCTGGCAGGCGCCTAAGACCGACGGCCAGGAGGTCGCCGTTACCATTACCGCTACCGACTTGGCGGGCCGGAAGGCGGAGCAGTCCTTCAACGTGAAAGTCGGGGCCGCAGGCTTCCGTTTCGTGAGCCCGGATGGCAACGATGCCAACCCCGGCACGTTCGAGAAGCCCTGGAAGACGGTGATGCGCGCGTCGCAACCAGTGGAGGATCCGGCGAACACGACGCTGTACCTGCGCGGCGGCACCTACGCCGTCGAGACGCCGGCCGAAGCGGGGAAGAAGAACGCGAACGTCCTCAAGATCACGCGCACCTCGCCGCGTCGGTGGGTGGCTTGGCCCGGCGAGAAACCGGTTATCGACCTGGGCTGGAGCGAAGAGCAGTGGAAGGCGGCGCTCGAGGCCGAGCGGGCCAAGCTCGACGAAAAGAACAAGAATAACGCCAACACGCAGAGCTACGGCCATCGAATCTTCCTCGACCAGCAGACCGACGATCTGCTCTTCGACGGGATCGAGGTGAAGAACGCGGCCTACTACATGTTCGTGATGTGGGACGGCAACCGTAGTCGCCTGACGTGGCGGCGCTGTCACCTTCACCATCTCTACGGCGACTATGCCGAGAACTCGTCGTTCATCTTCGGCTTCGCCGCCGAACGCAAATGGCAGGGCGAATCCGGCGAGAAGGGCGGCTTCGGGGTTCGGCCGCTGGTCAAGCCCTACTGCCACATGGTCGTTCAGGATTGCATCATCAGCGACCGGCCCTATCAGAACTTGCGCGAGGGCGCCTGGCATGGCGGCGGGCTGGTCTGGTACACGACGCAGGGCTGCCTGGTCGAGGACTGCCGGTTCGAGCGGATCGAGCGCGGCATGGCGATCCTCGACAAGGACAACGGCTGGGACAATACCTATCGGAACAACATTATCCGCGGGAGCGTCATGGTCGCCGCCCAGGGCTGCAACGACGGCCTGCTCATCCACCACAACTGGATCGATGGCGACGTGCACCTGGGGTCGCAGCCCGGTTGGCTGCGCAATGTCTGGCTGCATCACAACGCCATCCGCGGCGGCGTCTCGCTGATGGGCGGCGCGACGCGCGGCTCCGGCAAACTCGATCCGGCCGGGAAGAAGATGGCCGGTCCCAACGATCCGGACAGCTTGGCTGCCATCCGCGAGATGCCGCGCGAGCAGCGGCTGATCTTCGCCTGGGGCAACATCGTCGACATGCCGGAGCGCAAGCCGGGCGGCGAGAAGCCTATCTTCCAGCGCGTTCCCGCCGATTCCGACTTCGCCAATCGATATCGCCACGTGTGGTGGGACGCCAACCTGGTGGACGAAACGGCCGAACTGGCTGTCGGTTGGGGCGGCAAGTACGTGAAGTGGAGCGAGTTGAAGGCCTGTGGCTTCGATGTGAATGGCGCCAGCGGCGTAGTGGTTCTGGACGACGAAGGCCATTTGCCCGCCGACTCGCCGTGGCGTGCGACCTATGGCCGCGAGGCCGGGCTGACAGCCTCAAAGCCCTGAAAGGGGATCGGTATGGCTCTGCACACGATCCTGCCATCCGCGCTCATTCTGCTGCTCGGTGCCGGCCTCATGGCGACTGACAAGTCCGGCACCGTCAGTCGGCCCGAGACCTGGAGCGGCGAGATCAACATTGCCGGGGACGTGACAATCGACCGCGCCGAGGTGGTGGTGTCACCCGGGACGGTGATCACTTTCGCCGGCAAAGGCAAGATTACCGTCAAGACCGGCGCCTTCCTTCGCTGCCAAGGTACGGAGAAACAGCCGATCCGTTGGACGGCGCCTGCCGAACCCGCGGCGGTGAGCGTCAGCGGCGGCCGAGCCAGCCTGTCGTTCTGCCGCATGGCTCAAGTCAGTGTCCACGCCAGCTATCCGCAGGCCGCGCCGCCGATCCTGACGCTGGAAGACTGTGTGCTGATCGAGGGTGAGCTGGGCTGCTGGGGGCAGGCGGCCGTGGTGCGGCGCTGCTACGTCAGCGCCCCGAAGAAGAAGGGCTCCTATGCGGTCGTCGAGATGCCACCGGAATCGCAGGTATCGGACAACATCTTCGAGGGAGGTTCGTGGGTCTCCAAGTCGATGGGCGGAGCGATTACGGGCAACGTGTTCATCTCGCAGGTCGTCCCCGCCGGCGGCAACGTCAATGACTGCACCCACGAGCATATCTGCGGTATCCATCCCAAGGCCCGGATCGAGCGAAACATCTTCATCGGGAACAGTTACGCCGCGATCATGTCGATCGGTGCAGCCAACGGCGATGGGGCGCTGATCCGGAACAACACGATCGATATGCGTGGCAAGGGCAGCGGCTACACAGCACACCTCACCAAGCCCAAACCGCAGGGGATCGTTCTGCGCAACAACCTCTTCCTGCGTTGCCAAGGCATCAACGATGAGGAGAAGACGCCCGACGCCATCGCTTTCAGTGACTACAACCTGTTCGTCGCCGCGAAGAGCCGCCATCAGGGCGTGGTGATGACCGGGCGGAAGCTCGGTGACGAGGGGGCGGAGAAACACTCGCTCGACGTCGCCGACTCCGCCAGTGTGTGCGTGGATCCCGACTTCGGCTATCCACTCCCCTACTCCTCCGAGCAGATGCTCAGCGGAGCGGCGACGGTCACCGAGGCGCTGCAGCGATACCACGCGGCGTATGCCCCCAAGCCGGGTTCGCCGCTTATCGACGCTGGTTCACCCGAGGACGCTGCCGATGCGGCGGACGGCCGTTGCGACATCGGTGCGGTGGAACGGGTCCAATGAACGGTCACATCCTGTTCGCCCTGTCGCTGGCCTGCACGCTCGCCGCGCGGGAGACGCCCTCCACGACCGTGCTTCGCCTGCCGAAGGAACTGATCCCCTCGGAACATGCCTCCGACATCGGGACGCGTTCGCGGCGGCTGATCCTGAAACGGTTCCTCGAACTTCATCCCGACGTCCGCGTCGAATCGGCCAGCGGCATCGACATCGGTGGCGGCACGGAGTCCGGACTGCTGATGCAACTCGCCAGCGGGCTCGCCCCGCACGTGATCCTGACATCCTTCCGATCGTCCCGCACGTTCACCGAGGAAGGCTTCTACCAGCCGCTCGACGATCTGGTCGCCGAGGAATTCGGCGGGAGCGAGAACCTGCTGCGCAGCCTCCATCCTGCGCTTGGATCCGTTATCCGGCACAAAGGCCCTCCCGACGGCGATGAGCATGTCTTCCTGATGCCTGTCTCCGAACTCGACGTGATGGGCCTGATCTACCGCAAGGATCTTTTCCGGAAATGCGGGCTGGATCCCGATCGTCCGCCCCGGACGTGGGACGAGTTCTACGCGTACGCGCAGGCCATGACCGATCCGGCCAAGGGTACGTACGGCTTCGGCAGCTATCAGGGCGGCGGCTGTGCGTGGCATTTCGTCAACTTCATCTTCCAGGCCGGCGGTCGCGTGGTGGAGGAGCAGGGGGATGGTTCCTGGCGTGCCGTCTACAACAGCCCGGCCGGCGTCGAAGCGCTGTCCTTCTTTCACAAACTTCTCCGTGGCCCGTGGACGAGAGACGGCCGGACGTACGAAGGCGTGATGTTCCGCGGCGAAGGGTCGGACCTCGCGGCCAAGCTGATGAACGGCCAACTGGGCATGTTCTTCGATACCGTGTCGGGCGATCTGGCCGTTCCCAGCCGTTCGCACGTGGCGCCTGATCTGATCGGCTTCGCGCCGCTGCCGCAAGGTCCGTCGCGCGCGCCCGCCACCATGATGAACTGCCAGCTCATGGGCATCTGTTCGCTCGTGAAGGATGCAGCCACCCGCCGGATCGCGTGGGCCTTCATCCGTCACCTCATGAGCGACGAGGCGCACCGCATCCAGACCGAACTCTTCGTTCGCGAAGGGTTCGGTCACTACATCAACCCCGTCTACCTGCGCCGGTTCGGTTTCGAGAAGATCGCGAGGAGCATCGACCCTGAATCGACGCGCGTCCTCGACGAGGCCATCCGATCGGGCGTCCCGGAACCCTACGGCCGGAAGTGCCAGACCATCTACGACGAACTCGCCATGGTCCTGGACAAGGCCGCGCTCTCGCCGTCGATGGACTACAAGGCCGAACTTGACGCCGCGGTGACTGACACCAACGAGCGGCTCCTCGGCTACGTGCCGCCGGACGTGATGAGCCGCCGCCGTCTGCTGGTCGGCGGGTTCGTGGCTCTTCTCATGCTCATCATGGCCATCGCGGTGGTCCGTCTCGTGCGCATTTTCCGGACCATGGCGCGAGAGGACGGCGCGCCGCAGGCCGACAACACCAGTGCCGGCAGCACGCGACGGCGCACGCTCTACGCCTGGGCCTTCATGCTTCCCGCGTTGGCCTGCGTTCTCGTCTGGAGTTACTACCCGATCGGCCGCGGACTCCTGATGGCGTTCCAGGAGTACCACATCCTGCTGCCCAAGCCTTTCAACGGCGTCGATAACTTCATCGAGGTCCTGTGGGAGCCGCGCTTCTGGATCGCGGTGAAGAACACAGCCATCTACGTCACCATGACGCTCGTGCTGGGCTTCTTCGCCCCGATGATCCTCGCGCTGATTCTGAACGAGATTCCGCGAGGGTCGCTTTTCTTCCGTTTGATCTACTACCTCCCGCATATCACCAGCCCCATGGTCGTGATGCTGTTGTGGAAGCAGTTCTATGCGCCGGCCGAAAACGGATTCCTCAATCAACTGCTGATTGCCGTGGGATTGCCGGCGCAGAAGTGGCTGGAAGACCCGAATCTGGCCATGGCCTGCGTCATCATCCCCGGGATCTGGGCGGGCGTTGGAGGCGGCGCCATTCTCTACCTCGCGGCGCTGAAGAACGTGCCGGACGCGCTCTACGAAGCCGCCTCGCTCGACGGTGCGGGGTTGTGGCAGAAGATCCGGCACGTCACCTTCCCGACGCTGAAAGTCCTGATCATCATCAATTTCGTCGGTGCCTTCATCGGTGCGTTTCACGCGACCGACCGCATCCTGGTGATGACCAACGGCGGCCCGCTGCTGGCCACGCACGTGCTCGGGTTGGAGATCTTCCAGAATGCCTTCGTCTATCTGCGATTCGGTTACGCAACGGCCGTGGCCTGGATCCTGGGTTCGGTCCTGATCGGATTCACGATCTACCAGTTGCAGATCATCCGGCGGATTCGGTTTAGCACGGCCGAGAGGGACTGACCCATGCCGCTGGTCGACCAGGTGGGGCGTCGCTCGCGAAAGGTGGTTCTGGGCTTCGTGCTCACCTACGCACTGCTGATCATCGGCGGGGCGTCGATGGTCTACCCCTTCGCCATCATGCTGACCTCTTCGGTGAGTTCCACGGTCGACTACAACGAGTTCTCCGTCTACCCGAAGTATCTCTTCGATGACGCGTGGCTTTACCGGAAAGTCATCCACGACCGCTACAACAGCGGCTACTGGGGCTCGATCCCTGACCTGCGCAAGCAGTACCACCGGGATCTGATCGAGATCAAAGAGCTCGGTCCGCCTGAGGACGGCGACCCGCCATCGATACTCCGCGATTGGGACGCTTTTCGGGAGCGCATCCCGGATGGGCACTGGGTGCCGGGGCACCTGAAGGCTGGCTACGAGGACGGGCGCATCCAGCGCTTGTACCGGGAATGGTTGGCCGCGCGTTACGAGGATGACATCGACCGATACAACCAGGTTCACCGGACGGCGCATGAAGCCTTCTCGCGCATCGACGCGCCGCAGGAGCCCCGCACGGTGCGCGAATGGGTTCCGCCGGAGACGCTGTCCTATCGGGAATGGCTCGACTTCCGTACAACCGTCCCCCGCGAGTGGTTCCTCGCGCCCAGCCTGGAGGGCGTGTGGCAGCAGTTCCTCCTCGGACGCTATCAGAAATCGATCACCGCGCTGAACAACGCCTGGGGGACCGACCACCGGGACTTCTGGCGCATTCCGCTTCCGGAGCGAAGGCCCGACCGCGAATCAACGGCAGCCCTCGCCCCCACGCGGGAGAGGGCCGACGTGAGCGAAGCGAACGCGGGGAGAGGGGGCTCCCGTAGTCAGCAATCTGCAATGGCCCGGGATTGGGACGCCTTTCTCCTTCAGCAGGTTCCCCCGCGCTATCTGGATTTGTCGCCGGATCTCGTGCAACCGTACCGCGAGATGCTGGCGCAGAAGTACGAGACGATCGAGCATCTGAACGAGGAGTACGGTTCCAGCTACTCAACCTTCGCGGATGTGCCCCTGGCGACTGATCTGGCCAATGAGGATCGTCTGCCCGTCGTGAAGGACGTCCTGTCGCTGCTCGAACGTCCAGGCGCCTGCGCGCAAATCCGACTCGTCGATCCGGACAACCGCTGGCGTGCCTTTCTTCGGGAAAAGTACGTGACGATCGACCGCCTCAACGCCGCGCACAAGACAAGCCATGCGTCATTCGAGGAAGCCGCCGTGCCCAACGCGCTCGTTGACTGGCATGCGGTCCAGTCCGCGTCGGGCGAATGGCGACGCTACTTTCTCGCGGCCAACTACGGCGAAGTCTTCACGTTCCTGCTCAAACACGGCCGTGCGCTGATCAACACCGTCGTCTACTGCGTGGCGATGATCGCGGTGACGCTGATCATCAACCCGCTCTGCGCCTATGCGCTCTCACGCTTCTCGCCGGGCTGCACGAACAAGATCCTTCTCTTTCTCCTCGCCACCATGGCGTTCCCTTCGGAAGTGGCGATGATTCCGAACTTCCTGCTGCTCCGCGATCTCGGGCTGTTGAACACCTACTGGGCGCTGATCCTGCCGGGCGTGGCGAATGGCTACTCGATCTTTCTGCTGAAGGGATTCTTCGACAGCCTGCCCAGGGAGCTTTACGAGGCGGCGGTGATGGACGGCGCGGGCGAGATGACGATCTTCTGGCGCATCACGCTGCCGCTGGCCAGGCCCGTGCTTGCGTACCTGGGCTTGGCTGCGTTCACGAGCGCCTACCAGGCGTTTCTTTTCGCCATGGTCACCTGCCCCGATCCCAAGCGCTGGACGATCATGGTCTTCCTTTTCGACATGCGCAACTGGGCGACGAATTCCACGACCATGGCCGCCCTGGTGACGGCCTCGATCCCGACGCTGCTGATCTTCGTCTTTTCGCAGAAGATCATCATGCGCGGCATCGTGGTGCCGATCGAGAAGTAGCTACCGCAACTCTTCCTGCGGGTTCGTTTCCGGCGGCGTAAGCATGGATTCCGGTTCGCCGCAACTGCCGCGCACGATCAACCGGATCTCTCCGCGTTCCATCCGGCGGGGAAGCGACGGCGACTGCAGGCGCTCTTCGAGCCGCCTCACGGCATGCTCGCCCACGTTTCGCCCGTAAATGCTGACCGACGTCACCGGCGTGGGCGGCTGGCCCAGCGTCCGGCTCTCCTGCGTGCAGATCAGCGCCACGTCCTTCGGCACGCGGAGCCCCTTGGCCTGGGCGATGGCCAGCAGATGCTTCGCGTAGGACGGCGCCGTCGCCACGACCGCCATGGGAAACTTGCAGCCGTCCAGCACGTCGTCCTTGATCCAGAGCCCCGCCGCTTCGTGGGGCGCCAGCTTTTTGCCGCAGACCTCCCGCGTGCTGAAGACCGAAAGCTGCGCGGGCGGGAAGCCGAACTGCTGGCCCGCCTGGCGGAAACTTTCGAGGTTTCGCTGGTCCCGGCCCTCTTCCTCGGGGAACCCCCCCACCAGAAGCTTGACGCGCTCGTAGCCCATGGATCGGAGGTGCCCCATCGCCATCGCCATCGCGCCCTCGAAATCGGGCGAAATGTTGTCGGCGCGGAGGGACCCGTGCGGCGTACCCACCAGCACGACCGTGTGCTTCGCCTCCAGGCGCGGCATGACCGGCCCGTACCACTCGTAGGAACCGATCACGATCACGCCGCGCGGCGGCATCCGGTCCATGCGCGCCAGATGCCGCTCGATCGCCGTGTCGTCCGAAACGTGCGAGAGCACCAGGTTGTACCCGAGGGCCTGCACCTGGGCGGCCACGCCGGAACAGAAGTCTGTCAGGATCGGATCCGAGAAGGGACTCTGGGTTTTGAAGAAGAACAGCTCGATGCTGCCTCGTTCGGAGGGAACCGACACGATCCGCCGGCATCGATGGGGCTCGCCGGCCAACAGCCCTTCCTTCTCCAGCGCCCGAAGCGCTCCGCGCACGGTGATGCGCGTAACCTTGTACTGGTCCGCCAGTTCCCGCTCGCTCGGAAGGTACTCGCCGACCTTGTACCGGGAGGCGTTGATGGCCTTGCGCAGCGTATCGGCAAGCTGTCGATACAGGGGGCCCGACTTCTTGGCATTCCTGGCCATGGCGCCCTCCACAGAGGATGAGCAGCCTGTTGAAAAAAGCTTTTGCTTCCCCTCTCCCCTCCGTGGGAGAAGGTTGGGGAGGGGGTTTCAACAGGCTGTTAGCCCACTTTATACGGGCTTGGCGCGGCTTTTCAAAGCGCGATATGGCGATCCGACCGCTTGGGCAGACCAAATTCACAGGAGAATTCCGTGTTACCCGGTCGTCGAACGGTTTATATAAAATTAGCCCAGATAAGCCCAATTGTCGGGCGAGGGCCAAGACAAGGGTAGGAGCAATGTCGCATTCGGATTCGCAAGTCAAGGTGGCGATCGTGGGATTGGGCAGGTTCGCCCACGAGTTGGCGGCGGCCTGCCAGGCGTCGGAGCGTCTGACCATCGCGTCCTGCTTCACTCGAAACCGGGAAAACGCACGCGCCTTCGCCCGGAAGTACGGCTGCGCCACAGCGCCTTCCTTCGCGGCCTTGCTGGAAGACCCCGCCATCGAAGCCGTCATCTTGGTGACGCCCAACGATCTCCACTGCGAGCAGACCATCGCGATGGCGCGGGCTGGCAAGCACGTCTTCGTCGAGAAGCCGATCTGCAACCGCCTGGAGGAAGCGGACTGGATGATCGACGCCTGTGCGCAGGCGGGCGTGCTGCTGGCCGTTGGGCATCAGGAGCGTCGCCACAGTGCCTATCGCTACATGAAGAAGATCCTGGTTGACGGCGTTCTGGGCCGGGTCCGCGCCTTTGAGGCCAACCACTGCGGAAACCTGCTGGCCGTCTGGCCCCAGGACGACTGGCGCTTCTCCAGCCAGGGGGGAGGACCGATCCTCCACAAGGGGATCCACAAGATCGACATTCTGAACTACCTTTTCGGCGATGTCGAAGCCGTTGCGACGCTGGGATGCGACCTGCCGTTCAATCCCCGGATGCATGCGACGACCGTCTCCGCCATACGTTACGCGGACGGCATCGTCGGTTCGCTCTCGTCCGGGTTCGCCCACACCAATACCGCGTTGAACATCTACGGCGATCGGCGGAGTATGATGTATTCGGGGTTCGGTTCCTGTGTGCAGGTCAAGGATGAGAAGACCTGGGATTTCGAGACGATCGACTGCGGACCGGACCGACCGCTCGTCGAGGAACTCCTGGAGTTCGCCGAGGCCGTACGCGGTCGAGGGCGCATTGAGGTCGACGGCCAGGTGGCGCGGAAGGCCGTGGAGCTCGCCACGGTTCTCGGACAGTCGGCGCGGGAGAACCGGACCGTTTTCCTGGGCGAGACGAGGCGGGTCGAGTCGAGTCGGCGGTAACGGGACGATGGCCCCGACGGGAGAAGGTGGCGCGGTGCGCCGGATGAGGGGGTGCGAGTGTCCATGGCCTTCCAACTCGAGGAAACCGCCAATCCCCGGTTTCGGGTCAACGAGATCTTTCCCGCGACGGAATGCTTTGGCCATCCGCGCATGATCGAACTCGTGGAGAAGTACCGTCTCGAGAGCGTCGTTGCGGGCGTGCAGGGCGAGTGGGACCGCATCCGGGCCCTGCGGCACTGGATCTTCTCGCGCATCGAGGTCGAAAACGACCACCCCACGCCTTGCCGGGAAGATGCGCTGGCCATCCTGGATTCCGCATCGCGCGGAGGGCGGTTCCATTGCGCGCACTTCAGCCTCGTCCTCCACGCGGTCCTGAACAGCTTCGGGTACATCGCCCGGCGGCTCCAGTGCGGCCCAGGACAACCGGGAGACGATGGCAACCACGGCGTCAACGAAGTCTGGGTCAACGAGTTCTGCAAGTGGGTGCTCGTGGACGCCAAGTACGACCTCCACTTCGAGAAGGGCGAGGTTCCCCTCTCGGCACTGGAGATCCGCGACGAAGTGCTGAGTGACGGGGGAAAGGCGGTCGCCCTCAAGCGGGGTCCGCATGGGCAGGTTCGGGCCGGCGAGATCCCGAAGGAAAAGCTGGGCGGGCGGGCCGCGACGTACCGCTGGTGCGCCTGGGAGACGAACACCAATCACTTCACCGCGGCTCCGTCCGCCTTCTCCTCGGCGCTGGTCGTGTACGCGGATCCGTACTTCTCGGCCAACACCTGGTTTCGCGACGGCAGGCCGCACTGGGCCTATGGCACGCCGTACTTTCTGCCCATCGCCCGCCGCGACTTCATCGAGTGGACACCCAACGTGGTGGACGCCAGAACGGACATCGAAGGGGAGACCGCCTCGATCGCGCTGCGCTCCTGCACCCCGAACTTCAAGACCTACCAGCAGCAGGTGGACGGCGGGAAATGGGCCGATTGCGCGGACGTCGTGTCGGCAAAGTTGCATCGCGGAAACAATGAATTCGCCTTCCGGTCGGTGAGTCTCTTCGGTGTCGGTGGACCGGTTCACCGCGTTCGGATCACGGGCTGACGTCTTTGATGACGAGGGAGGCGCCATGGAGATAGATCCAGGAACCTTTGCGAAACTGACCAGCTGCCTCCTGCTGTTGTGCCTCTCATTCAGCGTGGGCGTCGCCGCGGAGAAGCCCGCGGCGACCGGCATGGAAGCGGGGATCGCGGCGAAGTTCCCGAACGACGTGGACATCGCCAAACACCCTTCAGTGCTGCTGGTCGAGGACTTCGAACAGGGTGACCTGGGCAGACTCAAGCCGAACTGGACGAGCGTTTCCGGCGAAAAGGACGGGGCGCTGGCCCTGGACAAAGAGGTTCAACCGCCCGGCCTTCCCGGCGGCACGGCCCTGCGCGTCACGGCCACCAAGGGCAGGAACGAAGGCGGTTACCTCTACAAGCTGTTGCCGCAGGGCCATGACGAACTCTTCGCGCGCATGTATGTCCGCTTCGATGAAAAGTACGGCTTCAACCACCACTTCTGCAAACTGGGTGGCGACAAGAACGCCAAGGCCTGGCCGGTTGGCCGCGCGGGAATCAAACCCGACGTCTACTTCAGTACCGGCATCGAGCCGGCCACGACGCTCGCGCACGCCTACCCGGGCAAGGTCTACCCTCCGCCCGGGTTCTGGAACTTCTACACCTACTGGCCGGAGATGCGATCCTGGCAGACCGAAAGCGGCGCCAGCAACGGCCAGCCGAACGCCTATTATGGAAACGTCTTCGCGCCGGCCGATCCGCAACCCATCCTTCGCGGCGTCTGGATCTGCGTGGAGTGGTCGGTCAAGCTGAACTCGGCCGCCGACAAATCCGACGGTTCGCAGCGCTTCTGGATCGACGGCAAACTGGTGGGCGAGTGGTCCCCGGGAACTCCGCTGGGGTACTGGATGCGCGACAAGTTCCGCATCCGTCCGGACGAGCCCGGGCGCCAGAAACCCTTTGAAGGTTTCCGTTGGCGCACCGACATGGGCGTGAAACTCAACGTCTTCAAGATCGAGAACTACGTCAGCGAGCGCAGCTTCGAGCACAGTGCCGAGTATGCCAGGCAGCATCCCGAGTTCGCCATCGACACGGAGAAGGCCACGGTCTGGTTCGACCACATCGTGCTGGCCACATCGTACATCGGCCCGATGAACAGCGAGAAGAAGCCATGACGTGCCACGGAACGCTCGACGCCGTCGCCGGAATCCGGATGTGGGGAGGGCAGTTACGCCCGCGCCACACGCTCCGCATGGGAGGTCATAGGAGACGCACCATTCTTCTTGCGACCGCGGCTGTCTGTCTCTGGGCCGTGGCGCTGCTACCGGCCTCGTCGGCCGAACGCAACATCCCCGCCACACACCCGCGCATCTTCGTCACCAAGGCTGACCTTCCCGCCTTGGCCGCCCGGTGCGTCGGGCCGCTTGCGCGCGAGTACGCCGAACTGAAGCAGCAGGCCGATGCGGCCGTGAAGAGCGGTCGCATCCGCTATCTGGACAACAAATGGGCGACGCCGTCCGATCTCATGTCCTGCGGTCTGGCCTACCTGGTCGAACGCGAAGGCGGCCGGCCGTGCCGCCCCTATGCGGACGTCATCCTCAAGGCCTGGGGCGACGGCAGGATCATCGGCAACCAGCAGGGAAGCGCCTTCGGCTACCACGCGCTGGCCTACGACTGGATCTACGACGCGCTGGACGATTCCCAACGCAAGCGGTACGGCGATGCGCTCGGTTCCTGGCTGAAATGGTTCAGCGGTCAGGCCGCGATCACGCTCAAGGCCGGCAGTTGGATGTACAACCAGACCTGGGGCCCGAACCATCTGAACGTGATGCACAGTCGGGACGCCATCGTGCAGAAGCTGTTCATTTCGCTTGCCATCCACGGCGCGGGCACGGCCCATGAGGCCGACGCCCGATCGTTCCTCGATTCGTGGGCCACACGGGTCCCCAGGGAATGCATCCCCGCGTTCGACGAGATGGGCGGGTCGTGGGCGGAGAGTCACGGTCACGGCAGCTACGGTCCGATCCAAGTCGTGCCTTACGCATTCGCCGCGTGGCAGAGCGCGACCGGCGAGAATCTTTTCCTGGCCGGCAAGCCTTGGAGCTACCTCAACGAGATGTCGCGTTGGATCGCCTACCTCCAGGTCCCGCACGTCGGGTGCCATGCGTACCTCGACGACGGCGGCGGCAGTCGCGATTCCGGCTTCAGCGCAGCGGCGCCCTTTGTCGCACGCTCGGTTCGCGACCCGCTTGCGCAGTGGTTCTCCGACCAGTCCCAGGCCGCAGGCGAAAGCCGCTGGCAGCCGTGGCAGCGCGTGGTGGGCTACGATCCCACGCTCCAGGCCAAGTCGCCGGGCGAGCTCAAGCTGCCGCTGGGCTATCTGCTGAAGGGCGCCGGGCACGTCTTCATGCGTTCCGCGTGGGACGACCCCAATGCCACGTGGGCGTTCTTCGGCGCCGGTCCGCATCGCGTCGGCCATCAGCACGACGACGAAGGCCACTTCCTGATCAGCAACCGCGGAGGGTTGGTCAGCAAAGGGGGAGGGAAGGGCGGCAACGACGACGATCACTACTGGGGCGGATCGCTGGTCTTCAACATCGTCACCATCTTCGATCCCAAGGAGACGTTCCGGCGCAATCGGAAGAACGAGAACGACGGCGGCCTGCTGCGCTACGTCTACGACGACTCGCATCGGGAGCGCGGCCATATCGTCGCGTTCAAGCACGCCGCCGACTTCACCTATGCCGCCGCCGACGTGACGAAGGGCTACAACAAGGCCAAGGCCGCGGAAGTGACCCGCCAGTTCCTCTACCTGCGCGGCACGCCGGGCGAGGACGAGTATTTCGTCGTCTTCGACCGCGTGCAATCCACCCAGCCGGAGTTCGCCAAGCATTTCATGCTGCACGTTCCCGAAGAGCCCACGGTCTCCGGCAACGCCACGGTGCGCGTCCCCGGGCATGTCACCGAACACACCGGGCCCGAGCTGGTTTCCACGTGGCTGAGTCTGCCCGGCGATTTCGGTCCAGACGTCCCGGTTCTCGCGACCGGTCGCAGCCGGATGTTCCTGCGCACGCTGTTGCCGAAGGATGCGGTCGTCACGAAGCGCGGCGGGGACGGGCACCGGAACTGGGGCCATCCGCTCGAGCCGACGGCGCACTATGACCACGACACGCCGGGCCGAGGAAAGCCGCCCATCTGTCGCTGGCGGCTGGAAGTCGCCGCGCCGGCAGCCGAACGGGTTCTGTTCCTGCATGTCTTCCAGGTCGCCAAGGAAGGCGCCGCGGCCATGGCTCCGGTCAAGCTCAAGGAAGAAGGCGCACAGGTGCGTCTGGAAATCGGTCCGGCAGCGAACGTGTGGAAGGTGGCCTTGTCCACCAGCGGGCCGCTGGCGGTGGGAGTCGCGCCGCCCGGCAAAGCGGAGAGCCGCGTGGGCTTGGAGGTTGATGTCGAGGAACAGTACCGGCAAGCCCCGCATGGCCATGGCAGCGCGCCGGGTGCACCGGGCGCGACGAATGCAACGCCGGCTGCGGCCGCGCTGCAGCTTGTGTCGGCGGTAACGCCGCCCGCGACGGGTTTCCGAGCGCATCGGACCGGCTTCGGCATTCAGGGTTTCTGATACGCGTCCATCTCCTCGGGCCGGTGCCAGAGCATCTCGGCCGGGATGGGTTGGAAGTCGTTCGCGCCCGGCGGTTTCCACCAGACGAACAGGAATGCAAATCCCCATTGTTCCCAAAACTGCATCTTGAGCGGGTGGAAGCCCTCCTGAAGATCGAGTTCCACGGTCCTGTCGTTGCAGTCCGTTTCCAGAATCAGCCGACCGTCCAGCCAGATCTTCATAAAATCGTCGGAACGGCTCTTGATGGCGTACCGGCCGGCGTTCTCGATCTTCAACAGACCGCCCAGACGCAGGCCGAAGAGGTCCTGCGGGATGCGGGGGTCGCACGTGCCTTCGCCGAAGTCGCGCTGCAGGTTCGTCTCGGCCTGTGCGAACCGAAAGGTCTCGAACTGTTTGGCATCCGTTCCCGTCCAGTAGCTGACCCAGAGACCGTTCGTAAGGCGGAACGGTTTCAGCTTGTCCTCCAGGGCGGGCAACCGGGGTTGCAGATCGGCCCAGAAAGCGGTGGCTGCATGTTCCTTGCCCAAGGCATCGAAAAAAGCGACCGCTTCCTTGCCTTTTCCTTCCGCCATCAGGCGTTCGAGTTCTCGCAAGGCGGCCTCGGCCGTGCGTTCCCGGGCCCTGATTTCGAGCCAGGCACGCAGACGCGTTGCGGCGGCCTTGGGTGCGCCCGTCCGATCCGCCTCGTCCAGCGCCTTGCAAAACCGCCCATCGGCATTTCCGTCGTTGGTGCCTTGCGGATGGAGCCATTCCATGAGCATGAGGGCGAGGCGGGTTTCGCCGTCGTCGGGCAGCCCCATCCGTGCCAGTTCGAGGCAGCAAGGGAAGGCCAGCTTCTCGCAGGCGACGTTCAGGGCCAGCTTCCCGCCGCGGCCCTCGTCCTGCTCGATCTCGATCGTCGTTCCGACCACTTTGACAACGCGCGTCCTGGAGCCCGGGCCGAGCGCGAAGGTCTTGCCGTCGCCGAGGATCAGCTGGAAGGCACGGCCGTCGGTCAGCCGGGTGGCGCCTGCCGGGACCGCGGCCCAGGCTTTCTCGGCCAAGGCCAGCAATTCGGCGTCCGTTTTCAGATCGTCGCTGCGCGCGGCGAGCCGGGCATCCTTCGACGCGTCGTTCAAGCGCGAACGGGCCAGCGCCCAGCCCTTCTCGCGCAAGGCACCCCAGAAACCGGTCAGGAACTGGGCCTGCGCCTGCAGGGCCAGCACTTCCGCACGGGCCGCAGCCGGCGGGTGGTCGGCCCGTTGCCGGGACGATTCCGGAACCGGTTCGGGTACGGAGGGGGCCGTCGCAACCGTCGCCGTCGCACGGTCGAAATCGTCCCGCGGTTCCTCCGCGCCGATGGAAACGCGCAGGCGGCAGAGGTTGGCGTGGTCGGAGTTTCCTCCATCGCCCCCGTCCCCGATCGCGATCCGGAGATGACGGACACCATCGACCGGAACCTTGAAGAACTGGGCCTCGTCTCTCCCGCGCAGCACGCCGGTTTCGTGGACCTTGCGGCCATCCAGCCAGATCTCGTACTTGACGGAGCCGCGATCTTCGATCTCGGCATCGAGGCCCAGATAGCCGCTTAGCCAGCGGTAGTGTCCCCCCAGGTCGTAGTTGAGCTCGGCCGGGCTGTGCATGCCGATGCCGCGATCGAAGGTCCTGGTTCCGATACGCAGGGGGTTGCCGTCGAAGCTGGCGCCGTCCCGTGCCCTGCCGTGGTATCCGCAACGCCACGCATACGCGTCGGCGAGCGTCAGGAAGGTGTCCGCCGAGCCGTCGAGGCGGGGCTTGTCCTGACCCGGCGGCGTTCTTTGGGGCGGCGGTTTCCAGTCCGCCAGCAATCGCAGCGCTTCCTCCGCGG
>Ga0101944_10003202_pt1 | contig 23631 bp, 19 predicted proteins | sample DewCreD2012metaG_FD_75245 | JGI IMG/M metagenome (GOLD analysis project Ga0101944, IMG submission 75245) | Hot spring sediment bacterial and archeal communities from British Columbia, Canada, to study Microbial Dark Matter (Phase II) - Dewar... ... | reverse complement strand
ATCCTCTCACCGGCTCCAAACTTCAGGAAGTAAAACGCAGGGGAATTGAAATTGTTATTGCCCTCGACATTTCCAACAGCATGATGGCAGAGGACATACAGCCCAACCGTCTGGAAGCAGCGAAACGTGCAGTTGAGAAACTGGCTGACAAATTCAGTAAAGACCGGATGGCACTGGTTGTTTTTGCCGGTGAAGCATATATACAAATGCCGGTAACCTCGGACATGACCTCGGCCAAAATGTTTCTGAAAAATATCAACCCGGGCCTTATTGCCGAACAGGGTACCTCATTGTCAAAAGCCATTGAGACCGGCATGCGTGCATTTACCAGCAATCCGGAAACCGGAAAAGTGCTTATCCTGATTTCAGACGGAGAAGATCATGAAGGGGAAGCCATTGAAAGTGCTGCGATGGCAAAAGAGAAAAATATCATTATCCACGTCATTGGCATGGGACTTCCTCAGGGCGCCCCAATACCCATATACAACAAGTTCGGAAAAGTGGATTACAAAACCGATAACGAAGGCCGTGTGGTGATTTCAAAACTCAACGAACAGATCATGCAGCAGATTGCCGCTGCCGGAAACGGGACCTACATCCGGGCCAATACCTCACTCAATATGCTGAACCGCATTTCGGAAGAAATTGACAAAATGAATGTAAAGGAAGAAAAAACCAGCATTTTCAGCGAATATGAGCATCAGTACCAGTACTTCCTAGGACTGGGATTGCTTTTGCTGATTATTGAAAACCTGATTAACGAAAGAAGAAAACAAATGGCGGTAAAATGGAGTAAACTGGTATCAAAACTCAGTTTAAGAACACGAAATATTTCAATACTGTTAATTCTGATTACAATTTCTCAGAATTCATATTCTCAGGAAGACAAAAAACAGATCAGGCAGGGCAATAAGTATTATAATCAGGAAAAATTCGATAAATCGGAAGTGGAATACCGCAAAGCGCAGAAACTGGCTCCAAAGTCATTCAGGGCCAACTTTAATCTGGGGGATGCCGTTTACAAACAGGAAAAATATGAGGAAGCCGAAAAACAATTCACAACGGTGATTCCCATGTCTGACTCCAAAACCGATATTGCCAAGGCATACCATAATTTAGGAAACGCTTATCTGCAACAACAGAAGCTTGATGAAAGCATTGACGCATACAAAAATGCCCTACGCTATAATCCCAGCGACATGGATACCAAATACAATCTTTCATACGCACTCAGATTAAAACAACAGCAGCAGCAACAGCAGCAACAACAGCAGCAACAGCAACAACAGCAGCAACAACAACAGCAACAGCAGCAACAGCAACAACAGCAGCAGCAACAGCAGGATATGTCAAAAAAGGATGCTCAAAGAATGCTTGACGCTATTCAGGACAGGGAAAACGAAACCAAAGACAAACTGAAACAGGTACAGGGACAAAAAAGAAAAAATGAAAAAGACTGGTAATATGAAGCACATTGCACTGTACATGGTCCTGTTATGGATATCCTTTACTGCATCAGCGCAGGATGTTTCCTTTACCGCATCAGCACCATCATCTGTACTTACAGGTCAGCAGTTCCGGCTGGTATATACCGTTAATGCACAGGGCAGCGGTTTTAAAGCGCCCGACTTGTCGGACTTTAATATTCTTGCGGGTCCCAGCACTTCTTCCAGCAGTAATATTTCGTTTATCAACGGTCAGATGAGCCAGTCGTTTTCATATTCGTACACCTATATTCTCCAGGCAAAAAGTGAGGGCAGCTATACGATTCAGCCCGCAAGTATTACCGTTGACGGCAAAAAAATCACTTCCAATCCACTAACTATCAATGTAGGAAAAGGACAACAGCAGGCACAGCAGCAACAGCAACAGGCACAACAATCATCCGGATCGGACGATGATTTACTGGTACGGATTATTTTAAGCAAGGAAAAAGTGTACCAGGGAGAACAACTGGTTGCGACCATAAAAATTTACACCCGCGTTAACCTTGTCGGATTCGAAGAGTTTAAATTTCCGACCTATAAGGGATTCTGGGCTGAAGAAGTGGAAATACCCAACCAGATTCAGCTACAGCAGGAGAATTTCAACGGGAAAGTATATAATGCCGGTGTGCTCAAAAAGACTTTGCTTTTTCCGCAGAAAAGCGGCGAAATCACCATCGAACCCTTCGAAATGAAACTGATGGTACAGGAAAGAGTGCAGCAGTCATCCCGCAATTTCTGGGACAGTTTCTTTAACACGTATCAGACGGTATCCAAACGGTTGGTTAGCCCCCCTGTAAAAGTGACCGTTTTGCCCTTACCTTCAGCACCCGATGGCTTTAACGGCGCAGTAGGCAACTTCACACTGTCGGGAACTGCGACTCCGTTACAACTGAAATCAAACGAATCCCTGTCCATTATTTATAAACTGTCCGGCACCGGAAACCTGCGGCTGGCAGAATTTCCCAAACCCAAATTCCCGCCCCAGTTCGAGGCATACGACCCCAAAGTAACCGATCAGGTAAAAGTAAGTGCCAACGGGATCAGTGGAAGCCGGATTTCCGAACAACTCCTGATACCCCGAAGCGCTGGAAAATTCACCATTACCTCTCCCGACTTTGTTTTCTTCAATCCCACAAGCAGAAAGTATGAAACGATTCACATAGAACCCTTCGAAATCAATGTTGAAAAAGGGAACGGTGACAGTTCGGTGGCATTTGTCAGCGGTTTTAACAAGGAAGACCTGACGTTGCTGGGAAGTGACATCCGCTTCATTAAAACACAATCACCCGAAATGACGCCTGTCGGATGGTCATTATTTAAAAGTCCGCTGTATGCCGGAAGTTACATTCTCGCCTTTCTGGCTTTTGTTACAGTTGTCATTTCACGTCGAAATTACATCCGGCGCAATGCCGATATGATGATGGTACGCAACAGAAGAGCCGGAAAGGAAGCCGCCAGACGTCTTTCGCAAGCCCGCAAACTGATGCAGAAGCAGCTTAACGACAGTTTTTATGAAGAGGTACTTAAAGCACTCTGGGGTTATTATGCCGATAAACTGAAAATTCCTGTTTCGCAACTCAACCGCGAAATCATTGTATCCAAACTGAAAGATCAAAACATTGACGAAAACATGCTTACCGACATTAATCAGGTTATTGATGAATGTGAATTATCCCGTTATGCCCCTGCAGGCAGTTATGCCAGTCCTCCTGAACTCTACCAGAAAGCGGTGAATGTCATTAATGAATCGGAGAAAAAAATCAAATAACATGAAAAGGACTGCAATTATATTAGTGCTGATCTCCGTTTTCAGTTTTGCAAAAGCCGGACAACCGGACAGTATTTTCACCCGCGGAAATCAGTTTTACGCCAATAAGGAATACAACAACGCCATTTTGTGTTACGAAGCGGTTTTAAAATCAGGAATGGAATCACATGAACTGTATTACAACCTGGCAAATGCCTACTTTAAAACAGGTGAAAACACCAAAGCCATTCTCTTTTATGAAAAATCGCTGCGCCTGAAACCCGGATCGGAGGATGCCCTGTACAATCTTTCAATAGCCAACAGCCGGATTACTGATAAAATTGAAAGTATTCCCGAATTATTCTTTATTACCTGGTTTAAAAATGCCCGGAATATCTTTGCGCTCAACACCTGGTCGGTTCTTTCCCTTTCCCTTTTTGTTTCACTTTTATCATTGGTTCTGCTTTTCCTTCTGACCCCCTCCCATTTTCTCCGACGGATTTCTCTTCCTTTGACTTTTGTCAATACACTCCTGTTTGTTGTCGCTCTGATCTTTACTTTCTCTTCATACCTGTCGCGAACCGATCAGTCGAACGCCATCATCACCGTTCCATCGGTAATTGTAAAAAGTTCGCCCGACCAGTCGGCCACCGACCTGTTTGTGATACATGAAGGCACTAAGGTAAAAATAAGGGAGACCTTTGATGACTGGTGCGAGATTCAGATTTCTGACGGCAACAGAGGATGGCTTCTGAAGGATAGTTTTGATATCATATAGTGTGATTTAGGCCTTTTCATTTTTCAGCCGTTCACATACCTGCAGCAGTTTTTCGTCAACGAGATTTACTATTTTTTTAATCAGTTGCTCATCCTGCTCATTTTTACACAGGTGATACAGATTATTTACTTCCTGTTCCAGCAGTTTCATTCCCATATACGCCAGTGCAGGTTTCATTTTATGGGCGGTATTGCTCATCATTTCCCAGTTCTTTTCGTCCAGTGCCTTTTTCAGGGCAGACATTTCTTCGCCCGATTTTTCGATAAAGACCTTTAGCATTTTTTCGAATGACTGCTGATTGCCTTTGGTAATATTTCGCACCAATGTCAGATCATATACTGTCTCGATCTGCTGGCTGATCTGATAGAGGTCAGCCGTATTTTCTGCTGTTCCCATAACGGTACGGGAAATTCCCAGGCAATTGGCAATTTTCTGAAACAGGACATGAGAGCGGAAGGGTTTTGTCACCGTATCATTCATCCCGGCTGCCAGAAACTTCCTGTGTTCGTCGGCATATGCATGTGCCGTTATGGCAATTACAGGTATTTCGGATATAGGAGAGGGAAATTCATTGCGTATCTTCCGTGTTGCCTCCACCCCGTCCATTATAGGCATCTGAATGTCCATAAGTACCAGATTATAGTCGGCGTTCTCCTTTAGTTTTTTAATACATTCGGCACCGTTTTCCGCAATATCTATCTTAATCCCCCATTCTTCAACCATTGCCTGTATTACCATCTGATTAAAGACCTGATCTTCGGCCAGCAAAATACGGAACGACTGACCCTCAGTTTGGCTGATCTCATCCCGCTTCGTTTTCAGGTCAATGCACTGATCATGCTCACATACGGGCTGTACAAGGGTAAAGCTGAAATTATTTCCTTTTTTGCTGCTGCTAATTTCCAGTGTCCCGCCCATCAGCTTAACGAGATGCCAGGCAATGGAAAGTCCCAGCCCTGAACCCGCGTGATTATAAAGAATATTATGACGACTGGTGGCAATATTGTTTCGCAGATCTTCCAGTTCCTCCGCACTTAATCCTTCGCTGGTATCGGTAATGCGGAAAGAAACCTGCATCTCCTTCTGATTGCTTTCGGCAACTTCTATGTCAATCTCCACCTTTCCCCGTTGGGTTTCATCGGAACAGAACTGAACCAGATTCATGATCACCTGAAACAAACGCAGCGAATCGCCTTTAAGAAAGATATCCTTACCGTAATTTCCGTAATTGGACAATAACTCCACTCCCTTGTTGCGGGTCAGGTAATATCCGTTGTTCATCACCAGCTGCACCACATCTTTCAGGTTGTAACATTTGGTTTCCAGATTCACCTCGTTATTCTCAATTTTATTGAAATCGAGGATATCATTCAGTATTCCCATCAGATTCTCGGTAGAACGCAGGATCACATTCAGAAAACTGAATTGTTTCTGCGTCAGATCGGTTTTCATCAGCAGTTCGGTCATTCCCAGAATAGAATTAAGGGGAACGCGAAACTGGTGGCTCATTTTTCTAAGGAACTGCGACTTGGCCTTACTTGCTTCTTCTGCCTTAAGCCGGGCAAGAATAATTTCGTTTCTTGCATTTTCGAAATCAGTAAGATTCCGCACGATCATAATCAGGATGGGCCTCCCGTTCCACAATCCCTTGCTGATGGTGGTTTCGGATGGAATCGCTTTGTCGGCAATAGATACAAAAGGAAGATAGCTTGTGAAACTTCCTTTCTGCATGGCCTGTTTCAACTCCTGCTGCGACACTCCGGCGTCCTCTTCGCGTCTCAGTTTGCCCAGAGTCATTGTACTTAGCTCTTCTTCGTTATATCCCAGTGTTCTGTGAGCTGCATTATTAAAATGAATGATCCGGCCTTTTTCATTTACAATAAACAGCATATCATCAATACCGGCAAGCAGATTGTCGAGGTTCTGCTGCTGTTCGCGGATCATATATTCATAATCAATACGGGCAACAATGGAGCCGATCTTGATAAACACCATATCCAGCAGTTCGGTAACCGTTTCCACATCTTCAGGGGGACAGTTAAAAACAACGAAGGAAACGGCCATCACTTCATTGTTTATCATCGAAGGAAATGAAACAAAATGATCATTATTTACCGCTTCATATTTAATGTGCAGATGTGCAGGGTTAAAACCTGTAATCGTTCCTTCCTGAACTACCGGATACAGCGGATGGTTTTCGTTAACAACATCTTTCAGGATTTCATCCTGATATGCGTAAACATTGGAATAAGTATCATTTTCATCATGAATATATACCCAAGCTTTTTTAAGAACAGGCACCGTGCTGAACTGCGAAAAAATATTGTCGAGACTTTCCTGCAGATTCTTTGATGTAGTAAGCTTTCCACTTATAATATTTGCCGCTTTAATCAGCGATAAAATCGTTTCGCATGAACCCTGATAATTTGCACTCATTTTTCATTATTTTTCACCATCCAATATACAAAGAAATCAGATAACTGCAATTATTAATTTTGTTTTTCTGAAATTTCTGAAAAAAAACAGGACAGAAAAAGGGAGAAGGGATTTACCCCAAAGCAGGCCGCAAGTATCTATATATCATTCTTTAACATAGCCATAACAGAGGCAAATATTTCAGCGGCAGAACGTATTTTGCCCGTTTCATTAGTACAGTTAATGATGTAATGATCTGCATCGTTCTTAAAAACAGAGAGATACTCCTCCCTGACCTGCTGCTGAAATCCCAGATGTTTTTCGTGTATATCACTTTTCCCCTGCAGATACTTCCGGTCTTCGCCTGTTCTGACTTCGCTGAGTTTCTGCTCGACAAAATTAAGAGGAACATCGAAAAACAGGGTATAACGGGGCTTCGGAATCCTATACATATTATACTCCAGATCCAGTATCCATTCCTTCAGTTGCCGCTTTTCTTCGGTTGTGTTTAATTTGGCCGACTGATAGGCAATATTAGAGTCAACATAGCGGTCCACAATCACATAATCGTACGCGGCCAGTTTTTCATGAAGCATTTCAGCAGATTCGAAACGATCTCCTGCATACAGTGAAGCTACAATATAAGGATCAACCTGATGATTATCGCCGAAATCGCCTCTCAGAAAACGGGCAATAAGCGATCCGAAACGGGGCGAATCCATATTGGGAAAATGAAAGGAGAATACTTTCTTACCGGATTTTTCAAGATATTCCGCCAGCATTTTTATCTGAGTTGACTTACCCGCGCCATCGAGGCCTTCAAAAACAATAAAACTCATGTTTTTTCTTATTTTTGCGAAAATAATCAAAAGTTATGACCACAGGAAATATTCATCATACAATCCTTTGCAAAGGAAAGATTATAACTTTTGACAGCCCGCATGTGATGGGCATTCTGAATATCACTCCTGATTCCTTTTACGATGGTTCGAAGTATAAGAACCTGACCGACATCTCAGATGCAGTTGAAAAAATGCTGAATGAGGGAGCCACGTGGATTGATATCGGTGCTGTGTCCACACGACCCGGAAGCGAAAGTGCCGATTCTGAAACAGAAAAAAAGCGGCTGGAACCCGTACTGGACATGATCAGCAGAAATTTTCCACAGGCATTGCTTTCGGTGGATACCTTCAGGTCGGAAATTGCCACGATGGCAGTTGAAAAATACGGGGTATGTATGATTAATGACATTTCGGCAAGCGGGATGGATGCACAAATGCCGGCCACCATAGCCCGTCTGAAAGTTCCGTACGTTATGATGCATATGAGAGGGACACCGGCCCGGATGCAGGAAAAACAGAATACCACCTACACCGACATGATCAATGAAATCATTCAGTACCTTGCACAGAAGAAGGCACAGATGAATGCCATGGGCATAGCAGATGTAATTGCCGATCCCGGCTTCGGTTTCAGCAAGACCATTGAGCAGAACTACATAATACTTAAAGAACTGCAACGGTTCAGGATACTCGACTGTCCGGTAATGGCCGGCATTTCACGCAAATCAATGATCTATAAAACACTGGGCATTACACCTGAAAATGCACTTGCCGGAACTCTGGGCGCCGGAATGCTGGCGTTAATCAACGGCGCCGACATTCTCCGTGTTCATGATGTAAAAGAAACCGTTGAGATAGTAAAGATATTTAAGACATACACTATGTCATAAATTTTGTATTTTTACATCAAATCTGTTTAGTTCTTGACTACCCTATTTATTCATATCAGTTTTTTCGACATTCTCGATATTTTCATTGTTGCCTATCTCCTTTATTACGTGTACATGCTTATCCGCGGCTCGGTTGCCATCAACATTTTTGTAGCGATTGCCCTTCTGTACTTTATCTGGCAGCTGGCCAAGGCGCTTCAGATGGAAATGATAAGTTCTATACTCGGACAGATCATGGGCATCGGGGTTATAGCCCTGCTTATTGTTTTTCAGCAGGACATCCGGCGTTTTCTGATTATGGTCGGAAACCGTTACCTGACCTATAACAACAAGTTTTCGCTCGAACGCTTCTTTTCGTTCAAGCTGACTTCAAAAATTGACCTTGACATTGATGCCATTGCCGAAGCATGTGAAAAGATGAGTGCGGAAAAAACCGGTGCCCTGATGGTGATTGCACGCAGGATGGACCTTCAGGCCTATTCCGAAATCGGGGAGGAAATACAGGCAAAAGTAACCTCGCGGCTCATCATTTCCATTTTTCATAAGGACAGCCCCCTGCACGACGGTGCCATCATTATTCAGAACAATAAAATCAAATCAGCGCGCTGTATCCTGCCCATCAGCGAAAACCCGAACCTGCCACCGGATTACGGAATGCGGCACCGCTCGGGACTCGGCATGTCGGAAGTAAGTGATGCCATTATTGTTATCGTTTCTGAACAAACCGGAACCGTAAGCGTAGCCATCAGAGGGGAAATCATCTCGGAACTCAACCGCAATTCATTGAAAATACTATTAATGAACGAACTATCCAAGTCATGAAAATTGCCATTGCCGGTCATTCGGGTTTTACAGGCGGATATATCAGCAGATATCTGGCTGACAAAGGATATGAAATTGTTCCCATTCTCCGGGAAGATTTTGTTCAGCATAATATTTCATTTAAACTGCTGGGATGCGATGCTGTCATCAATTTAACCGGACACCCTGTACTTTGCCGCTGGAACGAAACCAACCAGAACCGGATTATTGAAAGCCGTGTAGGTACCACTTCTTCCATAGTTCACACCATTTCGGTAATCACCCACCCGCCAAAAGTCCTGATCAATGCATCCGCAATCGGCATCTACAGTGAACAACCGGCACAGACAGAAAACCGGCATAAAACCTCGGAAGGTTTTCTAAGTGAAGTAACCGAGCAATGGGAATCCGAAGCCATTAAAGGTATTTATTCCGACACCCGAGTGGTGATTATGAGAATGGGAGTTGTACTCGGACAAAACGGCGGAATATTAAAACGTCTGCATCCCTTATTCCGTTACGGACTGGGAGCCATACTGGGAAACGGAAAACAGAAAATCAGCTTTATTCACATCGAAGACCTTGCCCGGGCGGTAGAATATTTCTTAACCCACCCCGAAAGTAACGATGTGTACAACCTTACCAGCCCGAACCCTGTTACGAATCGCGAATTCAGCAAGACACTGGCAAGGGCTTACCGTAAAAAATTGTTCCTGCGCGTTCCGCGTTTTGTGCTGAAAATGATATACGGAAAAGCCGCTTCTTTTCTTCTGGAAAGCAAGGATGTTCTGCCCCAGCGTTTGACTGAAGAAGGATTTCAGTTCCGTTTTCCTGATATCGAAAGCAGTTTAAACGATCTGATCAGGCAAAAAAGAAAGTAATCCGCTACAGCGTCTTCAGCAGATAAAGTTTTGTAAGTTCCAGAGGTTCATTTAATCGGTACAGAAAATACAGTTTATTGTTTCTGATTTTAATCTTGTCAATGTACTTATAACCGGGTAATTCAATAGTCTGAACAATTTCCTGCTGATCCAGATCATATTCCTTTAAAGTGGTTACCCCGTTTTTCAGAAATTTAAAGAACACGCGCCCGCTGATTTCATCAGCATAAATCTCTTCCTTCCACGTTTTATCTTTCTGAATTGCAAATACCCCTTCTTTAATAAAATCGCCGGCAGGACTGTAAATTTCGAATTTCGACTCCACAAAATTGAAAATCACTACCCGGTCTTTTATTTTCAGCAAGGGGGCAAAAATTGGATCAAAAAAACACATTTGTTCAAAACGCAGATCGGCTTCGGTAGGAGCCGAAGTACCCATGGCATAAAAACGGTTACGGTCCGACAGCATCCGTAACGCGACTTCATCGGCAATCAGCCGGAACTCTTTATGATTTTTTTCGGTTGTATCAACTACATAATACGATAAAACCTGATTGTTGGCATAATACTGTTTTACATAAAATTTATCTCCGATACTGGTAATACAGGGCGTAATGTTTTCTCTGAAATATTCTGCATTTAACGGATTCTGAAGGATCAGTTTTGCATCCTGATACACGATCTGCCACGCTGCACGGTCGGTAATAAAATAGAGCTGATCCATACAATCGCGGTAAAATACGCCGTCGGCATGCGCCCAGGTTTTATATAAGGTATCGCCCAAACTGTTCATAAGAATAAACCAGGGATTCTTCTTCTCACGCCAGTTATATGCCATCAACAGAATGGAATCGCCCAGAAACTCATAATCCACCACATCAAACAGTTTTTTACCCACCAGATCTATCGCAATCTGTGTCGTTACCGGCACTTCGGGTAGCATGGATGTTTTTCTTTTCAGTTTCCAGACGCCTCCCTGTATGGATTGCGTTACAGGTATTTTCAGTGACTCGTAGGCAATATGTGAAATGACCAGTGTATCGGGGGTTTTCGTTACTTTAAGGGCAAAGCGTCCTTTAAAATCGGTGGTTGTCCCGCCTTTGGAACGCCAGAGTTTCATATTCACATAATTGATCCCTTCGCTGGTTTCCTCATCCTGAATCACACCCGAAACCAGTACTGTGTTCTGAGCAGACAGCATCCCTGTAACAAGGAGCAGCATCAGTATCAAACCCCGGATTTTCATTACCTGAGTTCTCCGAGTTTCTTTACTGCCTTTTCGCTGTAAAATCCCCCTTCATCTGCAATCTTCCTGAGCAGCTGACGGGCTTCATTTTTCCGATCTGCCTGAATAAGAGTAAGCGCTTTATACCACTCGGCTTCAGGGAAAAACACTTCCGTTTTATCGCTTATGACTTTATCGAGATACAGCAATGCCCGGTCGTTACGTTTCAGATGATAATTACTGATCCCCCCGTAAAAAAGCGCATTCAGATCATCGGGATAGGTTTTCAGAATCGTTTCATAATCGGCTAATGCAGCCCCGTACATTTTTCCCTTGAACTTTTTCATGGCATTCCGCAGGAAATCCACATAAGGGATCTGCTGCTGTGCCGGACTTTCTTCCATGACCTTATTCACGGTCTTGCTTTCATCCTTATTTTCGTATCGTGCATCCACACCGGACAAGTATGCGAGGCCATCAATGTCGTTCGTGGTTCTGATTTGAGTATAATCCACCACCGTCAGTTCGTACATATAATCCTGCGGGTAGCTTTTGTATGCCGTTGACTGCGGAAGATCATTCCATCCGGTGGCCGATTCCTGTTTACCTGACATTGCTTTTTCTTCAGCTTTTTCCCGTTCCGTTGCGGCATTTCCACCCAGCATTACCCCTTCTCCCTGGCCGGCCTTGTCCGTTTTCTTTGCTACTTCCTTTGTACTCGTCTTGATATCATCCAGCACTGTCTGATCTTTTACCGGAGTTTCGCTATTGGTGGTTATCGTTTCTGCACTTACTTCGGAGAAATTCTCTGCTGACCGGCTTACATCCCCGTCTTCGTTCTTAACCATGATATTGGCAGTACTACGGTTTTCTTTGTCCGATATCGCCTGACTCACGCTTCTGTCCGCAACGGTAGCATGAGTTTCGGACTGCTTCTGTTCGGCCGGCACCAGCGAAACGATCGTATCGCCCGTAACCGGTTTCTGGCCGACAGTGGTTTCATCGGCCAGCTGCTTTTGCTGCATATCGTCTTTTAAGCCATACCATTTTTCGGAGATAATAAAGACAAAAACAAGGCAGACCGCAGTGGCCAGAGTATACATGGAAAAGCGGACGTACACCGGCAGCATGGGAATGCCCCACTTACGGCGAAAGACGGATTTCATTTCGTTCACATCCCTTTTCCATCCCGGGTGACGATCCAGCCCTTCAAAAGCTTCCCTTTCGAAGTCGTCTGCGAACCGGTCGCTGCGGCTTAATCCGGGATCATCCCCCTGATTCCCGGTGGGTTTAATATGATATTTATTGCCGTTTCTCATTGCTCAGTTTAATTTTCAGGTTACGTTTCCCGTTCTGAATAAAGCTTTTCACCTGCAGTTCCGAATAGCCCGTAAGGTCGCATACTTCCCGGTAGGATTTCCCCTGCAGATAAAAGAGATCTATACAGACCCGCTGCTCTTCTTTCAGTTCCGACAGGGCAAGGTGTACGGTTTCGGGATTTTCGGCATGTTGTTCCAGTATGCTTTCCACCTCTTCTCCGGGCATTTCATGTTCCACCATAAACTCTTCGAAAGGCAGCTTACGCTTCTGCGAACGCAATATCATCAGACAGTGGTTCCGGGACACCTGATGCAGCCATCCCCTGAAATTCCTCACCTGATGATATTTCAATGTTTCCATTAGCCGTTCGAATATTGCCATTACTGCATCTTTGCTTTCGTCTCTGTTTTCAAGGTATTTAAGGCAGACCCCGTACACCAGTTTCGAGTATCTTGAGAACAATTCACCTACATAATCGGGCTTTAGCGTCTCTGCATACTTCCGCACCAGATCTTCATCGCTGAGTTTCCCATATATGATTGTTCTCAGAAACTGCATAGCGTGTTACATCTCCTCCATTTCCTTTTTTCGTTTGTTTTTGGCGTCTTCTCCAGCAACAAAGTCGAAATACGATTTCGTTTCGATGATAATAATTCCACCGGTAAGATCGCCATACTGTGCAGGAACACCCCCTGTATATACCGAGATGCTGTTGACAGCAAAAGAAGGCACATTGGGCGATGATTCCATAATGACCCCGTCCAGCATATATTTTGACGATCCGGAGCGGGCTCCCCTGACAATAATACCCGCACCATTGTCGGGAATCTGTATCTCGGGCGAGATGGTCCGAACAATATCATCCACATTGTGATTGCCTGCCATTTTATCAAAATCCTCGTTCGATAAGTATTTGTGAATGGGATCCATCGGGTCAATCAGTTTTTTGGTGCAGACACCTCCCGTTACTACCAATCCGTCGGGACCTCCGAGCATATAGGCAGCATCGGTAATTTTTATATCGTTAATGAAGGTGGGACGACCGGGAAGCACATTCACCCCCTCGAGCGTATGATCGGCATAGCCCATGCAGGATACATGCAGTTTGTAGGTTCCCGGCTGCAGTGTTTTAAGGTGAAAATTCCCTTCGGCATCAGTGGTCACACCGTGCTTTTGTCCGCCGTCTTCCACATACACATGCGCACAAGGAACCGGAACACCTCCTTTGATTTCTGTTACTCTGCCCTTTACCGATCCTGTGGACTGACCTGAAACAGAGAACGGCAACAGACAGAAAATGGCGATGATAAAATTAATTGTTTTCATGGCTCAATAGTTTTTAGGTTTGCTTATATGATGCCATAAAAAGAATTTTCCATAAAAAATTATTCCGGGTCATTCTGTTTTCCCGACAACTCGAGCTTAACAATCCTGTAACCCCTTAACACTTCTTTCACTGCAAAAATGATACCCGTTAATACAGATAACATTCCTGCAAGAAATAGAATAACGGTAAGACCCTGCAGGTCAAAAACAACAGCCATCTCAACACCGATAAGAACCGACGTTACAATAAAGAATCCGACTGCGACCGAATACAGTACAACGGCATTCCGAACAAAAGCAACACGACTGTGAAAAAGCTGAAGCTGCTGCCTGATATTCCTTATACGTTCCTGCTGAAAGGGCAGGATTTCGTTCCCTCCTGTCAGCATTTTCCTGATTTCCTCATCCAGCAAACGGATACGGTTAACGATCAGCGAATACTTATTGTTCATACCGAGAATCAGCAGGCCACATGCCGATATCATGATGCCCGGAGCAAGCATGGCCTGAATAAAATCAACTGCCTTTAATTCCATAAATATGCTGTTTCGTCATAATTCCATGTAAAAATATGTAAATCTGTTGTATTTTTGAAAAAAAAATGCGCATGAACCGGAGTCTGGTTATTCTCTTCCTGTTTATTTTCCTCACCGGTTGCTACATCAGCCGCAATGTCGAAACGCCAGTAACATTAAGAATAGACACCGATTTTGACGTCAGTTTCGAAAAACCTTCCGATCCGAAATATCTTAAAAATCTGGAAGCAGATCATTACAAGCAACTGTTTATTGAGGGGATGAAAAATGAACTGGTCAGCTATAATGTGACAGTAGTGCAGAATGAAGCAGAGAAATATGATCTCCTGCTCAGGATAAAGGAATTCCGCCTAAGGGAAAGTGTGAATACCGCAACTGTGGATGATGCCGCCTCACCCTACCATGGTCAGAGTTATGCCCTGCACAGCTGCGGTGCAAGTGTTGATTTTGTCCTGTACCGCAACGGAAGTGAAAGCGACAAGGGCTGGGCTTCTGTTGACAAGGAAGAAAAGCTTACCAACAACAGGAATGTTGGAGATTATATACTGGGAGCCAATAAAGACGGGTCGGAATACCGTCACAAGCAGCTGAGCGACGACATATTCGAAGATCTTGCACAACGTGCAGGAAGACGTACCGCAGCCCGGATCACCAAAAAACTGACTAAAAAATGAAATCCTTACTTTGCTTCATTCTCATTCTGACCTGTATTTCGTTCTCCTCTGCACAGGATACGGCACTGGTTTATTTTACCCGCGATATCAGTCCTGCAGGAGTACTGAAGGTCTACGAAAAAATTCAGTCGCACTGCCATGGTAAAGTCGCTGTAAAAGTTCATTTTGGTGAAGAAGGCAACCAGAATTTTCTGCCTGCCTCGCTGATGAAGGATCTGGTTCTTAAGGAAAATGCCACACTTGTGGAGACCAATGTGCTTTACGTTGGAAAAAGGAGATATACCGAATCCCACATCCAGCTGGCAAAAGATCATGGTTTTACGTATGCTCCCATTGACATCCTCGACAGCGAAGGGGACATATACATGCCCATGCAGACCAAGCATTACAAGGAAATCCGTATGGGCAGCCATATGGATCGTTACGATACCTTTATCATCTTTTCGCACTACAAGGGGCATGGTCTGTCGGGGTTCGGCGGCGCCATAAAAAATGTGGGGATGGGCATGGCGGCTATCGGGGGCAAAATGGCCCAGCACGCATCCACCGTACCCACTTACGATACTTCGAAGTGCACCAAATGCGGTCGTTGTGTGACACAGTGTCCGGCAGGCGCCATATCACTCAATCCCCTGTATATTGACACATCAAAGTGCATCGGCTGCGGCAAATGCGTCAAGGGGTGCAGCGCCTTCGGCAATGGCTCGTTGTATTTGCAGGTTCGCCACGACCGATGCAAGAACTGCAACGAATGCCAGATTGCCGTGGCTTGCCCCTCGCGGGCCTTCGTCCGCGTGCCCGCCAGCCATCCCTACCTGTTGAAACACAGGAAATCAAGCGGATGAGATCGACCGCGGTCCCCGCCGCCTTCTGGGGCAAGTGAACCAGACTGGATAGCCCATGCGTCAATCCCCAAGCGTACCAACCCTCGTCGCGGTTTTCCGGCAGGTTGAACCAACGGACGGCCGCGGCCGCCCGCCCGCCAGTCCCCTTGCCGGACAAGCGGGAAGGGACGGGAAAAGGGGCCCGGCGTGCGGCTGTCGATTCGCGGTGGGGCTCGCTTGCCGGCCCGGCAGGCTGGCGGGCATCGTGGCCGCGGCCTTTTTGCTAGTGTCCGCGGCGGACCGGGGTTGGGCCGTCGAGCGTTTTCCCCCTCCCGATTTCACCTCCCACCAACTGCCCGAGACGACCACGCCCAGTCCTTCCTGGCTGGGATGGGAATACCTCGACACGGCTTTTCTCTTCGCGGCGTTGGTTCTGGCCACGTACCTGGCGCTGGTTCGCCGTTCGCGCCGCGGCTTGTTCGCATTGACCCTGGTGTCGCTGGCCTGGCTGGGTTTTTGGCGCAATGGGTGCATTTGCCCAATCGGCGCGATCCAGAACGTCACCCTGGCCGCGTTTGAGCCGGCCTATGCCATTCCGTTCTCGGTCGTCGTCCTTTTCGTTCTTCCGCTGATGTTCGCGTTGTTTTTCGGGCGGACGTTCTGTGCGGCGGTGTGCCCCTTGGGCGCCGTGCAGGAGCTGGTCGCCGTCCGGCCGCTGAAGATCCCGGCATGGATCGATCACAGCCTGGGCCTGTTGCCCTACGTGTACCTCGGCGGGGCGGTGTTGTACGCGGCGACGGGGACGACGTTCATTATCTGCAATTACGACCCGTTCGTGGGCTTCTTTCGCCTCAGCGCCAGCGCGAGCATGTTGGTGTTCGGGGCCTGCTTTCTGGTGATCGGCTTGTTCGTGGGCCGGCCGTATTGCCGGTACTTGTGCCCTTACGGGGCCTTGCTCGGCTTGTGCTCGAAGATGGCGAAGCAGCACGTGCGGATCCCGCCCGGCGAATGCATCAAGTGCAGGCTTTGCGAGGATGCCTGCCCTTACGGGGCCATTCAGGCCCCGACCGAGGCGCAGACTCCCAAGCAGCGGTTGCAGGGACGGCGTCGGCTTGCGTTCCTGGTGGTGCTGTTTCCGGTCCTCGTCGCGGCGGGGGCGTGGCTTGGCCACGCGATGGGCGTTCCGCTGGCCCGCCTTCACCCCAAGGCCGCGCTGGCCGAGCGCGTTCGGCTGGAAGAGACTGGGCAGGTCGAAGGCACGATCGACGCCAGCGACGCGTTTCGCAACACCGGCCGTCCAGCCAGGGAGCTTTATGCCGAGGCCAGGGCCCTGCACGAACGCTTCGCCACGGCTGGGGCGTGGTTCGGCGGCTGGGTCGGGCTGGTGGTGGGGGCGAAGCTGATCCATCTCTCCGTCCGCCGCCGCCGCACCGAGTATCAACCGGACAAGGCCAACTGCGTGTCTTGCGGCCGCTGTTTTTGGTACTGTCCGGTCGAGCAGTTCCGCCTCGGATGGATCCAAACCCTTCCCGACGTCCCACCCACGGCCCAATCATGACCGAGAATCCCCTGTTGCAGCCTGGGAGGAGTCCCTCCGGCGGTCCCCGCGGCGAACTCGGGGCCAACGCGGCGATTTCTCTCGCCCTCGTGGCCGGGGTGTTCCTCCTCGCGGCGGTCGCCTTGCTGGCATGGAATTACAGCCGACGACTTGCCAAGGACCCGCTCAATGCCGAACAGTTCAAGGCCCTCAAGGCCCAACTGGCGGCTCGGCCGCAAGACGAGGAGTTGAAGGCCCAAATTCGCCAGATGGATCAGATCTTGCGATCCCAGTACTTCGCCGAGCGACGTTTCGCTTCCGTCGGGGCCTGGATCTTGCTAGGGGGCATGGCCGTCCTGCTCGCCTCGCTCCGCGCGGCAGCGACGTTGCGTCGCCCGTTGCCGCACCCGCAAGCCCAGCCGCCCAGCGCAAGCCTGGAAAGCGAAACCGCGCGCGCGGCGCGTTGGGCGGTCGCCGGTCTGGCCGCGGTGCTGGCTTTGGGGGGATTGGGGTTGGCGATCGCGGTCGGCACGGTGGTGCCGGGCGAAGGCGAGGCGGAACTAGCCGCCGCGACGGCTGCTTCCGTCGATTCGGACGCGACGGCGGCGGTCCGTGGAAAACCCGAACCTCCACTCCCCGGCCCGTCGGCGGCGACCTCCGCGCCCGCTGCCCTAGATCAAGGCCCGCCAGCGGCCGAGATCGCCAAGAACTGGCCGCGGTTCCGCGGCCCGACGGGAATGGGGATTGCCCATTTTACGAATGCCCCCACCGCTTGGAATGGGCCGTCGGGCAAGAACATCCTGTGGAAGACCCGCGTCCCGCTGGAGGGCAACAGCTCGCCGGTCGTCTGGAATGATCGCATCTTTGTCACCGGCGCGACGGACAAGCAGCGGCAGGTGTATTGTTTCGACGCGACGGGCAAGCTGCTGTGGCAAGCCGACATGCCCGCCACGCCCGCCGCCGCTGCCAAACCGCCGGAGGTGATGGGCGATACGGGCTTTGCCTCGCCCACCCCGGCCACCGATGGCCAGCGGGTCTATGCGATGTTCGCGATCGGGGACGTGGCGGCCTTTGATCTTTCCGGCAAGCTGGTTTGGTCGCGCAGCCTGGGCATTCCCAAGAATTCCTACGGCCACGCGACGTCCCTGGCCATGGTCCGAAACTTGTTGTTGATCCAGTTCGACCAGGCGACCGCCAAGGAGGGCAAATCCAAGCTGCTGGCGCTGGACACGGCTACGGGCAACACGGTCTGGGAAACGCCCCGGCCCGTGCCCAACTCGTGGGCCACTCCCATCGTGGTGGATTGGCAAGGCCAGGAGCAGATCATCACGGCGGGAGATCCTTGGGCGATCGCCTACCAGCCGGCCGACGGCAAGGAGATTTGGCGGGTGAAGTGTCTTGGTCAGGACGTGGCCGCTTCGCCCGTGTTCGCCGACGGCGTGGCCTTCATTGGCAACGCCAACGCGAAGATGGCGGCCATCCGCGTGGATGGCCGCGGCGACGTCACCGAAACCCACACCCTTTGGATCGCCGAAGATGGCCTCCCCGACACGTGCAGCCCCTTGGCCACTTCCCAGTACGTGCTGCTGTTGACCTCGTCGGGCACGCTGACCTGCTACGAGGCCAAGAGCGGCAAGAAATGGTGGGAACACGACTTCGAATCAGGGTTTAAGGCCTCGCCGACGCTCGTGGGAAAGAACGTTTACCTGCTGGGCGACGAGGGCAAGGCATGGATCGTGGAGCCCACTCCGTCGGAGTGCAAGATCGTCGCCGAGGCCGATTTGGGCGAGCCGTGCGCGGCCACCCCCGCCTTCCTCGACGGAAGGATCTATGTTCGGGGAAAGGAACATCTTTACTGCATTGGCGCCCCATAGCTCGCATGGTCTCTTGGCCCACCAGGGAACCGATCGCAACAGCCTGCCGATCGGGTCGCGACGTCCGAACATTCGGATCCTCCCCCGTAACCGTTCCCAGGCCGGGGACTGACGCGTCTTTCTCCAGCCGAAAAATGTCCCTGTCCCCTCACCGCCAGGAGGACAGCCCCATTTTCGCGGACTTCGCCGCGAAAACTGGAACAGTCCTCGTTGAACGGTTACCCTCCCCCAGCCTGTTCCGCCGCAAGCTGTCCTCTTTTCGCGGGGAGGCAGGCAAGGGAGTCCCTGAAGCCCTTGGGCCGCGTTGTTCTGGCCCCGGGCGTCGCGGAATGCCCGCGGATTGGCCCGGCTTGCGAGGCGAGTCTTGCCCACCGGTGGAGTCTCCCCATGTTTTTTGGTTACCAATAGCGTATACAATGCGCTGACCTTTCAAGGTCATGGCGTCGATGGCGATAGGCAACTTGGAGTTTTGGCGATGGCCTGGGAATATAGCGATAAAACCAAACAGATCTTCATGGATGCCGTCCATGGGAAGCCCGGGACGCACATGGGAGAAATAGAAAACCCGGACGGTTTTGGCGAACACGGCTCGATTGTGTGCGGAGATGCCTTGCGATTCACTTTCCGCGTGAAAAGGCATCCGACCGACCCCACCAAAGACGTGATCACCGAGGCGCGGTATCTCACGTTCGGCTGCACCTCGGCCATCGCCGCATCCGAAGCCCTTTGCTCCTTGATTGAACAAGGCCAATATACCCCCATCGAGGCATTGAAGATCACCAATGAGGATATCGTGAAGTACCTCGAAGGGCTCCCTCAGCAAAAGATCCACTGTTCGGTGATGGGAGCGGAGGCCTTGGAGTCGGCGGTGTTCAATTGGGCTCAAAAGAGGGGGGTGGACCTGAAAAAGCTGGGCATTCAGATCCATGCCGACGAGGACAAGGAGGGGCGCATCGTCTGCAAGTGCTTTTCGCTCAGCGAGCCGTATTTGCGGCGCAAGATCGAGGAACTCAACCTGAGAACGATTGCCGACATCACCAACGCGACCAAGGCGGGCGGGGCCTGCACGGCGTGTCACCATGCGCCTGGCGGGCTTCAAGATTTGCTCAACGACATTTGGGGCCAAGGTGGCAAGCGTCTTCGGATTGTGCCCAAGGCCGCTCCCTCGGAGCCGCCCGCCGCGCCCGCGCCGACCGGCGTTTCGCCCTTCCAGTTCTACAAGAAGGTCGAGAAGACGATCGAAGAGGTGGTGCGGCCGGCCTTGGCCCGCGACGGCGGCAACGTCGAGGTCATCGACATCAAGGACAACTTGGTGTTTTGCCGCTTGACCGGGGCTTGCGCCGGCTGCGCCGGGGCCGCCCAAACGCTGAAACTGATGGTCGAAAAGACGCTGAAGGATCTGGTCGATGAGCGCATTCGCGTGATCGAAGTTTGACCGTCGTCGATCCGCCATGGGCCGGGCCCCAGCGCGACGGCCCGATGGCCGACTGCCGCACGCTTCCTTGCCCGAGAACAACACCGCCATGACGATCATCTACGTTGACAACAATGCCACGACGGCGATCGCCCCCGAGGTCCGCGAGGCGATGGAGCCGTTCTTGACCGAAAACTACTTCAATCCCAGCTCGATGTATGAACCGGCGCGGCGGACCGCACGGGCCGTGGCCGCGGCGCGGGAGACGGTGGCCCGCTTCGTCGGCGCCGCGGACCCGCAGGAGGTGCTCTTCACCTCGTGCGCGACGGAGAGCAACAACGCGGCGATCTTCGGCGCGGCGAGGGCTAATCCGTCGAGGCGGCACATCCTCACCACCGCCGTGGAGCACCCGGCCGTGCTCGAGGTGTGCAAGGAAATGGGCCGCAACGGTTACGAGGTCACGTTCTTGCCGGTCGACCGCTCCGGCAACCTGGACGTCGGCGAGTTCGTCCGCGCGTTGCGGCCCGACACCCTGTTGATCTCCATCATGCACGCCAACAACGAAACCGGCGTCGTGTTTCCGATCGAGCGGCTTTCGCGGATCGCCAAGGAGGCCGATCCGGCGATCGTCTTCCACACCGACGCCACGCAAACCGCCGGCAAGGTCCCCATCCGGCTGGACCGCGAACTGGTCCACGTGGACATGCTCTCGTTCTCCGGCCACAAGCTCCACGCGCCGAAGGGGATCGGGGCGTTGTACGTGCGGCGCGGCACGGCGTGGCGGCCGTGGATGATCGGCGGCCACCAGGAGGGCGGGCGCCGGGCGGGGACGGAAAACGTGCCCTACATCGTCGGCCTGGCCAGGGCCGTCGAACTCGCGGCCGAACACGCCGCCGAGGAAGAAACCCGCATCCGACGCCTCCGCGATCGGCTCGAGGCGGGAATCCTGGAGCGGGTGCCGTGGGTCGAGATCAACGGCCGCGGCGCGCCGCGCCTGCCCAACACGCTCAACGTGGCGTGTCACTTCATCGAGGGCGAAGGAATTCTCTACCAATTGAATGAACACGGCATTTGCGCCTCCAGCGGCTCCGCCTGCACGTCGGGCTCGCTGGAGCCTTCGCACGTGCTGCGCGCAATGCACGTGCCGTTCACGGCCGTCCAGGGCTCGGTTCGTTTCAGCTTGAGCCGATACAACACGGATCGGGACATCGACCGGATCCTCCACGTGTTTCCGGAGGTTGTGGCCAGTCTGCGGCGGATTTCCCCCTACTGGGACTACCAGAAGAACGCTCCCCGCCCCGAAGCCGAACAGATGCTGGCCAGCGCGGCCTCCCAGACGGCTTGATCCCGGCGGTTGCCTGGCCGTCGGCCCTCGCGTATTCTGGAACCATGGCGAGCCATCGCCGTGCTTGGCAGCCTCAAGGAGTTTCATATGAAACGAGCGATTCCCGCGTCACTGACGATCATCGCAGTTCTGGCCGCCGCGGGCTGGGGCTTCGCGGCCGAAGCCGCCTCCGATCAAGAGAAGGCCGTGGCCGTGGTGAAGCGTCTCGGCGGAAAGGTGGAAATCGACGAGTCGCGGCCCGGCAAACCGGTCGTGGCCGTCGACCTCCTCTTCGCCAAGACCACCGACGAGGATCTCGCGCAATTGAAGGTGCTGACGAGCCTGGAGCGGCTGGACCTGGGCGGGAGGGTCTCGAAGTTCACCAATTCCGGGCTGGCGGCGCTGGAGGGCATGAAGAACCTCCGCTCGCTCAGCCTGGCCGGCAGCAAGATCACCGACGGCGGGCTGTCGCACCTCAAGGGGTTGACCGAACTCCGCCGCCTCAACGTCGGCAAGCTCATCACCGACGCCGGCCTCGAGCACTTGAAGGACCTCACCAAGATGGAAGACCTGGACCTGGCCGGCAACAAGATCACCGACGCGGGCCTGAAGCACCTCGCCAGGATGAAAAAACTCAAGCGGCTGGATCTGTCGAACAACCCCATCACCGACGCCGGGTTGGAGCACCTCAAGGGACTCACCGAGCTGAAGCAACTGTTTCTGTATGCCAACCACGGGATCACCGACGCCGGGCTGAAACACCTGGCGGGCATGAAGCAGCTCAAGTACCTCGACCTTACCGCCACCAAGATCACCGACAACGGCGGCAACGATCTTCAGAAGGAGTTGCCCAACACGAAGATCTTCCGGTAGACTGCCTGGGTCATCCGGCCCAGCCTTCCCGGGGAACGGGGGCCCGATGGTCTTCCTTCGCCGTTTCCGGGAGCGGGGGGCGGTTTGGAAAGTAACCGTTCACAGGCCGGAAACGCGCTTGTTTTTCGGGCCGTTTCGCGCCGAAAAATGGCGCCAGGGGGACAGTCCCATTCTCGCGGACTTCGCCGCGAAAATCGGGACAGTCCCCGTGAACGGTTACTTTGGAAAGGGGACGGACGTGGGCTATCTGGGCATCGACATTGGCACGACCGGCTGCAAGGCCGGCGTCTTCGGGGGCGATGGGCAGCTCCTGGCCTTGGCGTACCGCGAGTACCCCCTGCTGTCGCCCCAGCCAGGCTGGGCGGAACTCGATTCGTCCCGCGTCGTTCAGGCCTGCCTCGACGTGATCCGCGAAGCAGCGGGCAAGTCCGGCGATGAACCGGTGCGGGCGATGGGCGTCGCCTGCCAGGGCGAGGCCTTCACGCCCGTCGACCGCGACGGCCGCTATCTGGGCAACGCGATGGTTTCTTCCGACGCCCGGGCGGCGCCGATCGCCATCGAGTGGAGCCGCCAGTTCGGCGCCCGGCGCCTGTACGAGCTGACCGGCCATACCCCGCACCCGATGTTCACGCTTTACAAACTGTTGTGGCTTCGCGATCAGCGTCCGGACGTGTGGAGGCGGGCCGACAAGTTCTATTGCTTCGAGGAATTGCTCCAGGCCCGGCTCGGCCTCCCGCCCGCCATCAGTTGGCCTTTGGCCGGGCGGACCATGTTGTTCAACGTCCGACGGCACCGCTGGGAAACGGAGATCCTCTCGGCGGTCGGGCTCGAGGAATCCCGATTGGCCCCGCCGGCCGCCTCAG
>Ga0101944_10003201_pt1 | contig 23634 bp, 23 predicted proteins | sample DewCreD2012metaG_FD_75245 | JGI IMG/M metagenome (GOLD analysis project Ga0101944, IMG submission 75245) | Hot spring sediment bacterial and archeal communities from British Columbia, Canada, to study Microbial Dark Matter (Phase II) - Dewar... ... | reverse complement strand
GAGAACCTGGCCCTGCACAGGTCAGACATCCGGCTCATCGAGCAGGCCGCGGCGGTCAACCAAAACGTGATCGTGGTCCTACAGGCTGGCTCGGCGGTTACGATGGACGGCTGGCTCGACAAGGTTAAAGGAGTGATCATGGCCTGGTACCCGGGGATGGAGGGCGGCAACGCCCTGGCCGATATCATCTTCGGCGTGGTCAACCCATCCGGTAAGCTCCCCTTTGTCTGGCCCAAGTCCCTTGATCAGCTGCCGCCCTTCGACAATACCTCGAAGGAGGTCGAGTACGGCTACTACCACGGCTACCGCTGGTTCGATAAAAAGGGTCTGACTCCGCAGTACCCCTTCGGGTTCGGGTTGTCGTACACCACCTGGAAGTACGAAGCCTTGAGCGCGAGCGCGACCAAGGTCGGGCCGGACGGCGCGATCGACTTCGAAGTCAGGGTGACGAACACCGGCGCGTTTGCTGGCGAGGAAGTGGTCCAGCTTTACATTGGCGCTCCGGGCAAGGCGCTTGACCGGCCTGCCAAGGATTTGCGCGGGTTCGGGCGGGTCAAGCTCGGGCCGGGCGAGTCGGGGTCGGTGAAAATGAGCGTCAAGGTCAAGGACCTCGCTTTCTGGTGCATGAAGGACAATTGCTGGAAAGTCGAACCTGGAGAATACAAGGTGATGGCCGGCCCGAACTCCGCCGACCTGCCCCTGACCGCATCATTCACCGTTAAAGCCTAATCCTGTGGGGGCGACATTTTTATCGCCCTCTTTTTTCCGGGGGCGCGACATTTTTGTCGCGCATCTCTTCTGTGGGGGCGACACTCTTGTCGCCCCTTTTTTTCGGAGGCGCGACATTCTTGTCGCGCAACCTTGCCTATCATCGCCCAACGATGAACGGTCTCATTTTGCGGGCCAGGAGGCCTGCACTACAATAAACCGCGGTCGATATATTTCCGCGTTGCCCGCCATCTCGAAGAAGTCGTTGCTGTTGACCACAAAGCTAATCAAAAGCTCGCCGGGCGCGGACAGGGCCGCATGGGCCTTGCCGGCATAAACAAAACGCCCCGGCCCGGGATCGGGGACCTTGTACTCCGTACGTTCCCGGGACCATGGTCCCGAAGGCGAACATGACCATCGCACCTCGATCCCCCGGCCCAGTCCCGGCTCGCTCATCACCATCACGTAGCGCGGTCCGAACGCAGTCTCCACCCGGTCTACGCTCAACTCGCTGGATACATCGACCGCGACCGGACCCGCCATCTCCGGATCCTCCGCCCAGGTCAACCCCGCGCTAAACTGCCAGGCATCGAAGTCCTCGATCATCTCCGGCCGGACCCGCGCCACGATCAGGTCTCGCTGCTTGCCGTCATCGGTAACGGTCGCAAACACATACACCCACCGGCCTCGGCGCGGTCCCGGCTCGTACACCGCATCCACCCCCCAGTCCACCTCGCGGGGAGAATCGCCGAGGTTGTGCGGCAACTCCCGCACCTGTCGGCGCCAGCCCTCGACCGGACCGGCCACGCCCTCGACCACCGCCAGCGCGCTGCCCACACACTTGAAGCTCCACACCGTCCCCCCGGTTTTGGCCATCTCTACCAGGAAGAGCGCCAGGCGTTCGCCGTCCGGACCGGGCACGACCGCTCCGCCGCCGGTCGGCCAATACCAGGCGTCATCAGTCTCCGGCCGCACCCAGGCGGTAGGTTTCCCCGATGCATCCTCCGGGCCCCAAAAAAATTCGAGGTCTTCCGGGGCCGGCGGCCGCGACGGGTGGGCGGGATCAATGAAATGGACCGCGATCGAGTTGTTGACCATGGCTCTCGGTTGTCGGCGCCCGCCCTCCGTCTCACCGATGAAAGAATCGCCAAACACCCACAGCGTCCGTCGGCCGGGCAGACTCATGCTGGCGGCCACGTCTCCGCCCACCCAGCCTGACGGCCTTGCGAACACCGCGTCCCACTCGGGGGCAGGGCTGACCTGCGCCTTCCATGCCGTCGCCAACAAGCCCAGAGCCAGGGCCGCCGCCAGCGAGATCCGCCTGCTTTTCAGCTTAACCATCATGCCCCCATCATAAATCACAACCCCGGCCGCGATCCATCCCCATCCTTACAGTTCCTTCCGCTCAGAGATTGATGCTAAACTTTCACCATGCCGCAAGATCGTTATCGTCGTTTTTCCTGGCTCTCCGACTGGCGCGGGATCAAGAGCGCGATCGGAGAACTCAAGGGTTGGGGCTACCCACCGCAGCCGCGCCTGAACCGCGACCGTCACCCCGCGGGCGGCGAGTCGCTGGACGAGGCGTGGTTCATCCGGACCATCACCGATAAGCTCGCCACCCACCCGGCCCTCTCGCTCGAGTTCCCCTTTGCCGGGCAGCGCATCTTCGAGGCGCCGCTCATCGGCTTCGTCCGCGGCGACGACCTATTGCTTGAGGACTACAAACGCATAATCGGCCCGCATCACTACACCCCGGCCGAGATCATGGCCTGGCAGGCCAAGAACAATGGCGTGACCGCGCCGCCGGCCGAAGAACTCTCCGTGGTGTCCTTCATCATGCCGATCGTGCCCGCGACCCGGCTCGACAACGCCGCGTGCTCGGACTGGACCGCCGAACGCTGGGCCCAGACCCGGCTTCTGGGCGAGATCGGGAGTCAGATCATCGTCCGCGAGATTGTGACCGACCTGATGTCTCGCGGAGTACTCGCGGTCTCGCCCGACGTCACCCCGATGTTCAACAAGAAGCGCTACCCGGTGGTCGGCTGGGCTTCGCCCTGGTCCCACCGGCACATGGCCTACGCCGCCGGGCTCGGCACCTTCGGGATGCACGACTTCCTCATCACCGAAAAAGGCGCGGCCCACCGCGCCGCGAGCTTCGTCGTCCACCTGCCGCTTCGGCCCAATCGCGAGCGGCCCACCGACATCCACGCCGGCTGCCTTCATTACCAGGGCAGGAAGTGCCTGGCCTGCGCCCGCCGCTGCCCGGTGGGCGCGATCACGGAGAAAGGCCACGACAAGGAGGCCTGCTACCAGAGGGTGGCGCAGTCGCTCAAGTACGTCAACCGCAACTACCACATTTTCATCTACGGCTGCGGCCTGTGCGCCACGAGAGTTCCGTGCGAGGCGAAAATGCCGCGGATTTAAATTTTGATTGCCGGGGTTTTAGGGCATGAGCAAGGATATCCGTGTGGGCATGGTCGGCTTCGGCCGGATGGCGCGACAATTCCACCTTCCCTCCCTGCGCCGGATCGCCGGCGTCCAGGTGACGGCGGTGGATACGGTCGCATCCCCCAACACCGTCACCCTGGCGAGCCTCGTCGCAGCCTATGCGTCGGGGGCGAAGATCGGCGAGGACCCGCAGCCGGTCGTCGTCGGTCACTACCAGTCCCCGGGCAGCTTCTACGCTCTCAACAAGTTCGACGGCTGGGCGAGTGCGACCGGTCAGGCCGGTTCGTGCGGCGCGGCCCACGGCGGCTTCCAAACCGCCAGCAATCCCGACCAGCGCCAGGGGCTCATCACGTTGTTTCCGTGGCTCGCGGCCCATACGACGGCGGCCTACAAGGAGCTGCGGGGCGAACTGATCGAGGTCTACGCCCACGGAGGAGGTGTTACGGACTCCGAAGACGTCCTCGATCTCGGCGGAGTCACCTACAAGATTTTCAACCTGTCCGGTCCGGGATGGTGCGCGGTGAAGGAGTGATCCCATGGCGGTGAGGCAAGGCAATAAAAAGGAGATCGCGGCGAAAGCCGGACGCTCAATCCCGATGTTCCGGGTGGTCCGAAACGTCGGCAAGGCGAACAGAATCACCGGGAGGCTGAGACGTGGCAATCCGTAATGGAAACCGATTCTTCGTCCATCCATCCGCCGGGCCCGTGATTCCGATGAACCGCGCCCAGATGCCGGCCTTCCCGGCGGTCGTATTCGAGGCCGTCGGAGCGGCGTCGACGATGCGGACCATCCGGCGCGACGCGGACGCGGCCCTGCGGATCACGGCGGAGGTGGACGCCCCAGCCGACATCCAGGCCGTGATCGTGCGGCCGGTCCTGCGGAGCTTCGACCTGCGGGGATGGGTGGTCCGTTTCCTGACGGTCCTTTCCGACGCAGCCGTCAGGATTCACCGGCCGGTCGAACGGCGGGGCGATATCCGCTGCGCGGTGTTCGCCGAGATCGAGCGGACGGCGGATTCGAAACAGCTTGTGGTGCGCGAGACAGCCCGTCAAGCGGAAGCGCGCCAGACCGTCTTCGCCGTGCTGATCCGCGAAGGCCACACGATACAGACCTGAAGGAGGAATACCAATGTCACTTGGACTCATCGTCAAAACGGGCCGCATCCTCACCGCGCGGCTGCTCATGGGCGATCCCATCGAGGGTATCACCCACTGCGCCATCGGTGACGGGGACGCCACGTTCACCGATCCCGTCAATCCGCCCGCGCCGGACATCGACCAGACAGCGCTCAAGAACGAGCGGGCCCGCAAAAAGCAGTACAAGCGCACCTTTCTCAAGGAGGACCCGGAAGGGACGCTCATCGTCAACGGCATTCATTACATCGAAACCGCCGAGGAAACCCAGACCATCGGCGTCTTCTTCCGCTTCGAGGAAAACGAAGCCAACGGCATCACCATCCGGGAATACGGCTTCTTCGGGGGAGACGTGGCCTACATCGCCGGACTCCAGTCCGACTATGCGGCGAACGGCGTTCACCACCCCGACACCAATCCGACCGGCGAGGTGCTCGATCCCGGCTATCTGTACGAAGTGAAGAACATCCCCGACTTCAACAAGACCTCGGACACGCGGGTGGAGCTGGTCGGGGTCATCAAGATTTAGGAGGAAAGACCAATGTCCATCTCGCGCGATACTTTCGACCCAACAAAAAACTACAAGCGGGTCCGTTACCACCAGGACCGGGACCTGCTCGACTCGGAGCTCAACGAGCAGCAGGACATTATCAACCAGGAGCGCAGGAAGCTCGCGGACATCCTCTTCAAGGAGGGGGCCATCGTCAGCGGCTTCGGCGTGACGGTCGCGGCAAACGTGCTCACCGTAGCCGAGGGGCTGGTCTACATCGACGGCTGCCTGGAGCGCGTGCCCGGCGCGGTGCTTACCTACGACCCGGCCAAAACGAGCGGCGCGGATTACGTCTACGTCGAGCTTCTCAAGTACAACTACGGCTACAACCAGGACGCCGTGCTCATCAACCCCGCAACGGGCGAACCCACCGCGGAGCGGGAGAAGTGGATTCTGTCGCTCAAGAATCATGACACGAGCGGCGAGGCGTTGCCCAACAATGTGACCCAGCGCAAGGTGGTCGCGGTCCACAAGTTCGACCGCGAGACCGGCGATGTGACGGCGACCGTCCGCGAGAAGTCGAATCTCTACCTCCAGGACCTGCTCGGGACGCTGCCGGGAAGCCGCATCACCGTGGCGTCGATCACCGAGGACCAGCTCGCCTTCGCTGCAGCCGAGGGGCTGAACTCGCTTCTCCAGAACCTGGCAGAGCGGACTTACGACCAGGCCGGCAGTTATCTGGTCAAGGGACTCGACAGCTTCATCGGCGACAACGACGGCGAGAACGTCGAGGTGATCACCAACGCGGGCCGCGCTTACATCCAGGGCTTCCGCCTGCAGAAAGACATGCCCACCACGACCCTGGTGCCCAAGTCCACGGCCGTCAAGTCGGTCCGCGGCGAACAGAAGACCTACGTGGTCGGCACCCGGCGCTATGCGCTCAACAACACGCCCCTCAAGGAAACCACACAGGTCGAGGGCATCGTCGAGATCGTCTCCAACATCACCCGCGGATCGGTGGGCGGCGGCGAGGACCTGCTCGTCCCCAACCCGGTGGTGGACATCCTCGAGGTGAGCCAGGGAGCGACGGTCTTCCAGGAAGGCGCGGATTGGCAGCAATCCGGCAACTATGTGGACTGGCTGGGGTCGGGCAACGAACCCGCCATCGGTACCACCTACACCGTCCGCTGGACCTACACCAAGCAGATGATCGAGGGGACGGACTATGTGGACGGAGGCTGGTTCGGACGCTCAGGCCATCCGGCGGCGGACGAGTATTTCTATCTGGTCACCGTTCAGAGCGCCACCGGCGAGACTCAGTACGATCCCGCCAAGGTCGTCTCGCGCGATACGCTGGCCGGGGAAATCAACCGTCTCTCCTGGCTGCCGGTCAGCGGCGCGACCGGTTACCGCATCTATCGCGGCACGCAGAACGCAGTCCGGGCGGATTTCCAGCGTCTCAAGGACGTCGCCTCCGGGGTCACGTCGTACACGGACGACGGCGTGGACGTGATCGTGGGCGGCAATCCACCCGCCTCCAACACGAGCGGGCTCACCATGTCTCCGGTGCAGGTCGAACCCGGCAACCTCTCCATCATCAACTTCGGCCGCACCAACATCGGCGACGAGCCGGTGGCCGGCTCCAACTGCAGCATCGACTACGACTACTACATCGGACGCAAGGACATCATCTACGCCACCACCCGCGAGATCAAACGGTTGGAAGGTGCTCCGGCCGACTGGCCGAAGCTGCCCATCGTTCCGGAAGGCGCGCTCGGACTATGCAGCGTCGATTGTCCGCCGAACTCCGTGGATTTGACGGTCTTCAATTTCGGGCTGACCCGCATCACCATGGACCAGATCCACGAGATCATCAAGGACGTCGAGGACCTCAAGTACAACGACGCACAGTTCCAGATGAACAACGAGCTGCAGAACCGGGACGCCCAGACCAAGAAGGGCGTCTATTCCGACGACTTCTCGAACGACGCCCAGTCCGACATATACCACAGCCAGTGGAGCGCCCGCATCGACCGGGTCCGCCGCTTCGCCGCACCGGCCAGGGCCGCCTCGGCCACCGTGCTCACGGTGAATCATTCCGCCAGTAACGCCATGTTCAAGGGAAGCCTCGCCCTGCTTCCGGGCACCGAACGTGTGCTCATCGAACAGACCGACTGGTCCGAGGTCAAGAACATCAACCCCTATGCGGTATTCGAAAAACCGGACGCGTCGGTGGAGATCACCCCGAACATCGGCAGGCGCGGGCAGACCGGGATCGCCGTGGTCGGGTCGAATTTTCAATCAAACGCGAACAACGTGACCATCCGCTGCGACGGCCAGATAGTGGCATCGGGAGTCCATGCGGATACGGCGGGCCGCGTGACCGCGTCTTTCGTCATCCCCGAGAACGTGCGCAACGGCAACCGCACCGTGGAAATGACCGACGGCATCTACTCGGCCCGCGCCGGCATTCAGATCAACGACCCGATGGTCATCACCCGCATCGAGCGTATCGTCGAGGAGCGCATCATCCGCGTGCCCGTGGTGCAGGTGGTCTGGCGCACCCAGATCGTCACCGTGCGCAGCGACCCACTGGCCCAGACCTTCAGCTTCACTGAGGACAAAGTGATCTCCAGTGTGGGGTTGTACTTCACCGCCAAAGACCCATCCATCCCGGTCACCGTGCAGATCCGCGGCGTCACCACGGGTCTGCCCAACGGCGTGATTTTCGCGGAAAAGGTCCTGGCACCGGGCGACGTGAATCTGAACACCGAAACCAAGGTGGTCTTCGCCAATCCCTTCTACGCTCAAGCGGGAACCAGTTATGCCGTCGTGTTGCTTACCAACAGCAGCAACTACCGCATGCGCGTCGCCACCCTGGGGCAACTGGGGCAGAACGGCGTCATCACCCGGCAGACCTATGTGGCCGGCGTGCTGCTGGAGAGCTCCAACGCCGAAACCTGGACCCCGCTCAACGGTTCCGATCTCACCATGAAAATCTACGGCTACGACTTCCAGCCGTCCGGAGTGGTTCGTTTCCAACCCATCACCGGCGTGCAGTTCAGCGATCTGAACCTGGACGAGTATTCCTCCAGCCCTGAAGGCACCGGCATCGCTTGGGAGTATTCCACCGACGGAGGCGTCATCTGGGACGCCATCGTGCCCGCCGAGGAGGAGCGACTGCCCAACCTGGCGAGTCAGATACTCGTCCGGGCCCTGTTGTCCAGCAACGCCGTCAACATCTCCCCGGCGTTGATCTACAAGGACGTGAATCTCATCGGGTATCTCAACAACACGACAGGCAAATATCTGAACCGCGAGAACGAGCTCACCCAGGGCGTTTCCTCCACCAAGGTTTACACCCAGATGAGCATTCCCAGCGGCACCAACATCAACTGGTTCGCCTCCAATAACGGCGGGGCGACCTGGGAACCCATGTCGATCATAACGACGCGGAAGATCGACCAGGATTGGACCGAGTACACGCTCACCAGAACCTTCTCCGATCCGAACGGAAACAGGGTCCGCTACAAGGCGGAGATGACCGGCAACAACCTCGTGTATCCGAGGATTCACACCCTCGGCGCGACGCTGAGCTGATCGGAGGGACGTCATGATCGTTCGCAGACAAGGCGGATTGACCGAGTTCATTCCATCACCACAGGAGAAGCGCGACGGTGTCCTCCGGGATCACACCCTCGAACTGCTCGCCAACCTCGACGCCCGCATGCGGCGCATCGAGGAGCGACACGGTATCTCCCCGGACGCCGCGGAGGCGTTCGCCGGACTCATGACCCGCATCCGGCGGGAGGAGATCGAGGCCGGGCGGATCAACCGGGAACTGATGGACGCCGGATACCTGCATGAAGACCTGTCCGCCGCGGCGCTTGCGGCGCAGGCCGGGAGGAACCAACTATGAGCATCATTATCAAGAGCAACACCGATACGATTCTGGAACTGCCCGCGCTGACCGGTACGCTCGGGCCCGGAAAGACCGCCGTCGTTCCAGCGATGACCCCTGACCTGCTCCGCGCCGTGGACCTCGGCCTGCTGATGGTCCCCTCCGGGGCGGAACCGCCCGAGGGTCTGCCGCCGGTCGTGTTCGACCACCGCTACCCGCACGTCCTGCCTCTAATCGCCGGGCGCGCCTACTATGTCCGCGTCCTCCGGTCCCCGGGCGCTTTCCACGACGGAACCAGGACCCGAAACTTCATCGCCTATTACGGAGACGGAGCGGGCATGAGCTGCGCTTTCTCCGACAACGGCTTCGTCTGGGACACGGAGAAAGAAGTCACCGGCATCGCGGCCAACGGCTATCACGTAGTTTGCGCGCTGGAGACCGCTGACCGGCTGCGCATCCTCTACTGGAACCCGGATATTCCGAACCAGCCTTACGCCATGGCCGGTCTGCGCACCGCGCTCTGCGATCCGTCGGTTGCACCCGCCGCGTTCACGGGCGATACCCCGTGTTCCGGTGACCTGGTGACCGAGGGAAGCGTCCAGGTCTGGAACCGCGGCCATTACGGGCCGTCGTTCCTCTGGTACAACCCGCTGCCCACCTCGGTCGAAGGAAGACCTTTCACCTGGCGCTACGCCATGTATTTCATCGCCTCGACCGGCGGCAACGACAGTCTCGGTCTGGCCTGCTCCGACGATGCGGTTGTATGGAAGCTGTTCGGGAACGGCCCGATCCTCTCCGGCTTGATCGACCCGCAGTCTTGGGAAGGCGCGAACGGCTATGTGTCCGCCGCACACGTGGAACGGCTCGGCGATGGGCGATGGTGGATGCTCTACTCGGGCGGTTCTTCGGGCAATGCCGGCGTCGGCTACGCATGGTCCTGGGATCGCGTCCACTGGCGCAAGGCCGAGATCAACCCCGTGTTCAAGAACGGCAGCGGGCCGTTCCTCGAACGCTGCTACACGCCGAGCCTGGTCCGGGACGCCGACGACTCGCTGCTCCTTTACCGGGCGGCCAAGGACGCCACCGCCTACCGGACCTTCGTTTCCCGTCTGCGGGCACCGGCCCTCGGATGGCGTGACCTGCTCGGGCCGGACCGGCTCGGTCAGGGGCTCACCTCGCGGGAAGCTGTCCGCCGTGGCATCGGCACACAGGCCGAGCGCGACGCGGCCATCCCCGCCCCGTCCATGGGCGACGAATGGTTCAACACCGACCTCGCGGGCGGCGGAAAGTGGGAGAAACACACCGGGACGATCTGGAAGCTGACCTGATTCCCGGAACACCTCACTTTTCTTCGGCTGCCGGGAAACCCCGCAACCCCGCGTGTTTCCACGTGTTATCTCTCAATGTACATAACACATTGGAATCAAAGGAGTTATACGTTGAAATCGCCTTGCTTTCTGTTCGGAAAGAAGCCTGTATGTGTGTGAACACAAGGGCCAATCCCTTGCCGGGAACGGGCTTACAGAACGCAAGGAGAGACCATGGACTTACGCCTGATCAATTTCGGAATCGAGATCGAGACGGTCAAACGGACGCGCGAGCGGGTCGCCCAGGCGATCCACTCGGTGGTGGGCGGCCAGATCCGCCACATCGGCAGTCCGGGGAGCTTCGACCCTTGGGAGGTCACCGACGACCATGGTCGGGTCTGGAAGGTGGTGTCCGACGGCTCGCTCATCAATGTGCCGGTCCACCTGCGGGCCGAGGTGGTGAGCCCCGTCCTGTCTTACGAAGACATCCCCGCCCTCCAGGAAGTCGTCCGGGCGTTGCGGGCCTGCGGGGCCAAGGTGGACGACCGTTGCGGCATCCACGTCCACGTCGACGCCACAGCCTTTGACGGCCGGACCCTCGCGAACCTCGCCAAGATCGTCTACAAACAGGAAGCGCTTATCCTCACCGCCCTGGGCGTGAACGAGACCCGCCGCCGGAGCTACAGCAAGCCGGTGAGCGACGACCTCATCGCCCAGATCGAACGCCGTCGTCCCAGGACCAGGGACCAGCTCAACCACATCTGGTACGGCTACCACAACCGACAGCCCCAGCACTACGACAGCACCCGCTACCATGGGGTGAATCTGCACAACGTCTGGTACCGCGGCACGGTCGAGTTCCGCTGGTTCGAGGGGACGCTACACGCGGGCAAGGTGAAAGCCTACATCCAACTGGTCCTGGCCGTGGCGGCCAAGGCGCTCAACGGCCGGGCCGCCTCGAGCCGCAAGCGGTCCTTCGATCCCCAAAGCGCCCGGTACGACTTTCGGGTCTTCCTGCTTCACCTGGGGCTGATCGGGGACGAATTCAAGACCGCGCGCAAGCATCTGATCGCCGCCTTGCCGGGGGACTCGGCCTTCAAACGCGGCAGGGTGAAACCAGACGAACAAACAGATCCCAAGGCGGAACCACTCACGGAGGCCGGGCCTGAAACCCAGCCTCCGGCGTTTTCGGGGGGCGAAACCGGCGGGACGCAAGGAGGCGCGTCATGAAAGTGCTGATCCGAAACACCGCCCTGAATGGGCAGCCGCTGGAAGAAGACGGCGAAGTCTTCACCGGGGAGACAGTGACCGACGTGGTCCAGGCCATGAAAGGGGCCACGCTCTTTTCCGACCAGCGGGACATGGAAGATTACATCGACATGGTCCTGCGCAACGCCAAGATGCTGTCCGGGGTTGAACTGGCGGTTCGGGGCGACACCCCCGAGGAGAAGGCAGCCTCGTTCCTCGACGCGCTGATCAAACACGGCCTGGCGGAGGTGCTCGACGACAAGCCCGGGCGGATACCGCTTCCTGCTGGTGTATGGCAGGGCATCGACGCCGTTCGGCTCTCGGGGCTGACCAACATGCTCGACCGGCCGGTCGTCGCCCGGCTGGCCGGGGAGCTCGGATATCCCGATGCCGCGCGCTGGATCGAGGAACACCCGAAGGAGTACGCCGAGGGCGTCTTCCGCGGGTTCATCGTCGATCCGCAGGGAGGGAAACCCTGATGTGCGGGCTCGCAGGCGTCATCTTCGGAAAGAAGCGGCGGCGCGTCGAGGAGCGGGAGCACCTCGCCTGGCTCTTCACCCGCCTGCTACTGCTGAGCGAGGAGCGCGGGCCCCATGCCACGGGCGCGGCATGGCTCGATGCCGACGGCGGCCACCGGCTCTTCAAACGTCCGGTGACGGCTGAGCGGTTCGTGACGGACAAGGCCTTCTCCGAACTCCTTGCCTCCATGGACAACCGCGCCACGCTCCTGCTCGGGCACACCCGTTGGCGCACCCGCGGGGACGAGCGGGTCAACTGCAACAACCACCCTATCCGCGCCGGGGAGGTGATCGGCACCCACAACGGCACCATCTACAACGCCGATTACCTCTTCCGCCGCTGGAAGATGCGGCGCTTCGCCGGGGTGGACAGCGAGATTTTATTCCGCCTGGCCGCGAACGCCGCACGGGACGGTGCCATGGATATCGAGCGGTTCAAAGCCCGCCTCCGGCGCTGCCGCGGGCAAATCACCGCCGTCATCGCTTGCCGGACCGATCCGGGCACCATTTTCGTGCTCAAGGGGAACAGGCCGCTGGAACTGCGCTGGAATCCCCGCCGCAAGGCGGTCCTCTACGCATCGGACCCCGCGTATCTGGACGCTGTGCTGGCGGAGGAAAAAGGCTGGAGGGAACTTCCAGTCCCGCCCATGAGCCTCGTGGTGTTCCGGCGCGAGGACCTGGCCGGGTACTCGGTGGAGCCGTTCGAGTTCGTCGCCCAGGAGAGAAAGCGGGCGGAACCATGACAGACACCCCGATGAACCAGGCAATGAACCCAACAGAACCCTCGAAGGCGAACACGAGCGGAATGCTGAGACTCTTTGTCTACGGCACCCTGAAGCGCGGTTTCTGGAACCACGACCGCTTTTGCCGGGGCGTTCTGGCCGTAGAAGATGCGGTGGTCCGGGGCTGCCTCTTCGAGACGCCCTCCGGCATCCCGGTCCTGCAGGTCCCGGAAGAGGACATCCTCGCCGTCGGTAGCACCGATCCGCTCGCCGACGTGGCCACACAGGCGCACGTCGCGGCCCGCATGTCCAACCCCGAGCCAACCCCCGACCGGCACCAAGAAAACTCCACGGGCGCGCCATGGGGCCCCGTATACGGGGAGCTTCTGACCTTCGACGACCCCGAGACCCGCCTTCCGGCCATTGACCGGCTGGAGGGGTTCCACCCCGGCGGTCCCTGCCTCTACCGCCGGGTCCTGGTCCCTGTCCAGATCAACGGAGGTGTCCTCCCCGCTTGGCTCTATGTTGTTGATGTGACAGGAAATCGAGGGTTGACGCCGCTTCCGTCCGGCAAGTGGCGATCCTGAAATCCGGTTTGATCAAGCCGCGGATTTCTCTTGCCTTTCTCTTGCGAACGATATAACATACGCTATTATATTCGGGCAAGGACTGTGGTCTGCCATCGAGTCGAGAGGTGCAGCAAATGGACACAGAGGATCGAAGTTTTTCGGCATTGGTTAAGGAGATGCGGCGTCAGCTCACCTTGAGCCAGGAGGACCTGGCCCGGCAGCTCGGCGTCAGCTACGCAACCGTCAATCGGTGGGAGAACGGTCAATCGGAGCCGTCGAAGCTTGCCAAGGTCCAACTGAAAGCCTTCTGCGAAAAGATGATCGAACGAGGAAAGTTGACGCTGTCTGCCGACATGATTGATTTCGCACACCTGGGCCCGGATCAGGATTAGGAGCAGGCATGAACAATTTCGGCGAAAAAGTAAGCTTCATCTGGTCGGTTGCCGACCTCATTCGCGGACCCTACCGGCCAAACCAGTACAAGGACATCATGCTCCCCATGACCGTTCTTCGCCGTCTCGACTGCGTCCTTTCGCCCACCAAGGACAAGGTTCTCGAACAACAGAAGAAACTCTCGGGCGGCAAGGTCAAGAACGTCGATCCCATTCTTTGCCGCGTCACGGGCGTGCCTTTCTACAATACAAGCCGCTACACCTTCGACAAGCTCAAAGGCGACCCGAACAACATCGCCGCAAATATGACCCACTACATCAAGGGTTTCTCAACGCGGGCCCGGGAGATCATCGAGAACTTCGGGTTCGAGGAACACATCGCCAAGCTCGACAAGGCCGACCGGCTCTATCTGGTCGTGTCCAAGTTCTGCGATATCGACCTGCACCCGCACGCCGTTTCGAACATCGAGATGGGCTACATCTTCGAGGAGCTGATCCGGAGGTTCAACGAGGCATCGAACGAGGAGGCCGGAGATCACTTCACCCCCCGTGAGGTTATTCGCTTAATGGTGAACCTCCTCTTCATGCCGGACGGTGACATTTTAACCACCAAAGGAATCGTGAAGACCCTATACGACCCGGCCTGCGGGACGGGCGGCATGTTGTCCGTGGCTGAGGACTACGTGCGCGAGCTAAATCCCGACGCCCGCCTGGAAGTTTTCGGTCAAGACTACAACGCCCAGGCCTACGCCATCTGCGGCTCGGACATGATGATCAAGGGCCAGGATATAGAGCATATCGCATTTGGCGACAGCTTTACCGACGACCGGTTCCCCCGCCACAAGTTCGATTACATGCTGGCCAATCCGCCCTTCGGTGTGGAGTGGAAGCCGGAAGCCGATTTCGTCACACGCGAACATGAAGAACAGGGCTTTGGAGGGCGTTTCGGCGCGGGACTGCCCCGCATCAATGACGGCTCCCTTCTCTTTATCATGCACATGATCAGCAAGATGAAGGACCCGAAGGAGGGCGGCACCCGCCTTGGAATCGTCTTCAACGGTTCGCCGCTGTTCACCGGCGCGGCCGGGTCGGGAGAGAGCGAGATCCGCCGCTGGATCATCGAGAACGATTGGCTGGAGGCCATTGTCGCCCTGCCGGACCAGCTCTTCTACAACACGGGCATCTACACCTACCTCTGGATCGTCACCAACCGGAAGAAGCCAGGCCGCAGGGGCAAGATTCAACTGGTGGACGGAACGAAGTTCTTCAAGAAGATGCGCAAATCCCTCGGCAATAAGCGGTGTTACCGCCGGAACGGAACCATGCCAAAATCACCGGTTTTAGGCATGCCAGTGGGCGGCATGAGTGCACCTCGGCCTGTCGCCGGAGCTGGAGACAAGGCGGCGAGTGCGGGCCGGCCGGGTAGCAGGCCGGGTGGTTTTCAGCTGGGGTTTATTTTTCGGGATCGTTTTCGATAACTGGAGCCCTCCAAGATCATGATTTCGGAGTTGTAGACGAGCCGATCGGCGATGGCGGTGGCCACCGTGGTGGAGTCGAAGATGGTTCCCCAGTCGGCAAACGGTAGGTTGGTGGTAATCAGGGTAGATTTCCGCTCATGCCGTTGACTGATGACTTGGAAGAACAGGTTGGACCCCTGGGTGCCCAGCGGCAGGTAGCCGAGCTCGTCGATAAGAAGCAGTTGGGGTGAGGCGTAGTGGTGCAGTTTTTTCAGAAGCGAGTGGTCGGCCTCGGCGGCCACCAGATGGTTGATCATGTCCATGGCGGTGGTGAACAGGACCTTGAAGCCCTGCTGAGTGGCGGCATAGGCGACGGTTTTGGCCAGGAAGCTTTTGCCCACGCCGGGGTTTCCGATCAGGATGAGGTCTTTTTTCTCCGATAGGAAGTCAAGGGCGAGCAGCTGCAGGATTTTGCTTTTCTGGTTTTTGCGGGAGCTGTGGAAGTTGAAGTCAAACTGGTCGATAGTGGGGGTTTCGCAGAGCCTCGACTGCTTGAAGCGCAAGAGCATTTGAGTCTGCCTGCGGGCTTCGAGCTCCAGATCCAACAGGTGTTCGATGGTCTTTAGCGTCGGCCAGTTTTTTTCGGCCGCCATCTGGATCACGGCGGGAAGCTGCCGCATGCAGGTGTTCAGGCGCAGCGCGCGGTATTTCTCACAGACCGCCTCAGTCGTCATGGGGGTTTCTTCCTTTGAGCATTAGGCTGTCGTATTCGGCTAAGCAGGGCGGCGGCAGGCGGATGTCGTTTAGCTCGGGCTTTTTGAGACTCACCGGCGGGTGGCGGCGCTGGGGCCGCATTTGCTGGTAGAGGATGTTTTGGATGTAATCGGCCCCGTAGGCCCGATGGTCAAGCGCCTTCTCGATCGCCCACAGGAGCGCGGCGCTTCCGTACTGGTCCGATAAGCCGAGCAGCCGTTTAACGCTTTTGCGGATGGGCTGATACGCCGCAGCGAGCGCATTCAAGTACTCGCGGGCCGCCGGGCCCAGCGCGGCAAACAGCGCCACCTGCCGGTCGGCCCAGAGTTTTTTGTGGATCTTTCGCACCAGCTCCTGATGAGCGGGCAGCTCGATTCTCTGCTTGCGCTGCCAGCTGCGGGGGTGGGTGGCGATCAGCTTGTGGCGCTCATAGAGGCTGACGGTGAGCTGATCGGCCTTGAGCGTCAATTGCCGCCCGATGCTCCAGGGCGGGGCGCTGTAGGCGTTCGCATCGAAGCGCACGGCAAAGTCCTTGTGCACTTTCACTGTAAGGCTCTGGCGGCAGTCGGGCAGTGGATCGGGCAGCGGCTTGAGGGTGCATTTCTTGAAGCGATCGCTGGGGCGATCTCCGGTGCCCTGATGGATGCGCACGTTGGCCACGGCGGCAAGCCATTCGCGCACCTGGTGGTTGACATCGGCCAGATCGGTAAAACGACGCAGCGGCCAGAAGTTTTTTCGCAAGTAGCCGATCGCCCGTTCGACTTTGCCCTTTTCATGGGCGGCCCCCGGGTTGCAGGCCTTGGGGAAGATGCGCAGGCCGGTTAAGAACGTGAGGAACCGGTCGTTGAAGCGGATCAGACGGCCCACCCGTTCGGTGACGGCCGTGGGCATGTTGTCGAAGACCAGCTCCTTGGGGCAACCGCCGAAGAAGAGGAAGGCATCGAGCAGCCCCTGCTGCAGGCTGTCCTGCTTCTGGCTGTGAGTGAACTGCACGTAGAGCATGCGGCTGAAGGACTCGGTTACGGCCAGCGCGTAGAGCTTACGCAGGTGTCCGTTATAGACCAGGGTTCCAAAATGCCCCCAGTCGATTTGCATCTGCTCGCCCGGGGCCGACTCGAAGCGGATGTAGGCGGTGCGTTCAATGGCCCGGCGGCCCAGTGTGCGCAGGTAATCGCGCAGGATCGTAATGCCGCCCGCATATCCCCGGGCGGCGATGCGTTGACGGATCACCACCGCTGAGGCCTGCGGGTCGAGCTCCAAAAGCCGTGCGATCTCCTCTTTGAAGGGGTCCAGTTTGCGGCTGGCTTTGGCTCGGGGAGACGCCTTGCGTAAAGGGTTGTTCAGGTAACGGACGACCGTCTCACGGTTGAGTTTTAACAGGCGGCTGATCTTGCGTACCGAAAGACCCTCGTCTCGTAGCCGGTGGATCTCGAAGATGCTTTGCCCGTCGATCATGGTCGGCCTCCAAACTGGGCTTTAATGTGGCAGCCGATGGTGGCCGGATCGAAGCGCTCCCGGTCCGCCGCACTCTTCAACGGACCGGGCGAAGAGGCGGGGGGAAGCTTCTCCGGAAGCGAGAGCACCTGGAAGAGCTGGCCGTCGAAGGCGATCAGGTCGGCTTCAATCAGCCGGTCGCGGGCCTCGATGTACTCTTCCACCGAGAGCCTGAGCAGGCTGACGATCCGATCGTAGCTGTAATAGGACATCCCCCAGCGGTCGGCGGCGAGCACCAAGAAGACATACAATAACAGCTCGTGGTGGTTAAGCCGACCCCAGTAGCCCCGCTGCAGGAAGCGGTGCTCGATGAAGGCGAAGCTACCGGTGATCTTGCGGATGCGCTGTGGGCAAAGAGCCTCTTTTGCGACCATGGGCACACCTCCTTGTCATGGCCGCTTTATCCCGCTCCAGGCCCGCGAAGGCAATCGAGTCCTTGTTTGCAAGAGCCCCGGGAAGGCGGTAAGGCTCCGGGATCAATGTGATTTTTTGAGCTAACGCGTCCATCTTTGCAAGATCGGAGCCCCCCGGCAGCAGGTAGTAAGTGCCTGCTTTGATGCGGTTTATCCGCCCGGATGCGTCCATTTTTGCAAGCAACCTTCGCCTTTGATCGCGCTGCCGCTGAAGCCTGCGGTTGGTCTCGGCGTAGTCGGGATGGCGCTCCCGGTACTGCCGCCAGTACGCCGGGTGCTCTTGTTGCCAGTGCTGTTGCGCCGCCCGCTGGTTTTGCTGGTAATCGGCATCGGTAGCCATTTTCTGCCGCTGCCAAAGCCGCCTTCGCACCCGTTGGCACTCGCGGCGTCCGCAGTAGCGTTGATCTTTAAGCCGTGGATTGAAGACAAACAGGCACCGACAGTGCCGACAACGTCCTGACCGGGGCGGCATGGCGCTCCTCCTTCACGCAAAAGGAAGAGCATACCCGCAAAGCGCACCGGCATCGAAGCCCGAAGCACAAGAAGTCAGATCCAAAGAAAATCCAGATTGGAAAAACCCGGGGGAAGAAAAAAAGAAAATCTACTGGCTGGTTTTACAACCGCTGCAGAAGGCCTGCTGCGTCATCGTTGAAAACGGTATGATTTTTCTCCGGCGTTGACAAGCGGAACGAGGTCTGCGATAACCAGCGCGACGAGATCACCCGACTCTACGGGAATTTAAAAGATGCGGATCATGTCCGCATTTTCGATAATGAAGACTTCGGCTACCGCCGCATCACCGTGGAACGTCCCCTGCGGCTCAACTTCGCGGTGGACGAGGCTCGGATTGCCCGCCTCAAGGATGCCAAGTCCTTTGCCAACCTTGCCGTCAGCAAGAAGCGCAAGGATACAAAAGCCGCTCAGGCCGATATCGCAGAAGGCCGCAAGCTGCAGGAAGGCATCCTGGCCGCCCTGCGGCCGCTTGCCGGTAAAGGCATCGTCAAGAACCGCGAACAGTTCGCGGAGATGGTGAAGACGGCGTTCAAGAAGGCGGGTCTCAAAATTTCCGCCGTCCTGTTGAAGGCCCTCCTCATGGCCCTGGCGGAACGGGATGAAACAGCGGATATTTGCACCGACGCCAAGGGCAACCCCGAATCCGATCCCGAACTGCGCGACTACGAGAATGTGCCGCTCAAGGAAAACGTGGACGAATACATGAAGCGCGAGGTCCTGCCTCACGTGCCAGATGCCTGGGTGGACGAGTCCAAGACCAAGGTCGGTTACGAAATCAATATCAACCGCTACTTCTACGAATACACCCCGCCAAGGCCGCTTGAAAAGATTGAGGCCGATCTCAAGAAGATCGAGAAGGAAATCGCGGACATGCTCGCGGAGGTGACCGAATGAGCGAGAATCTGCCCGCTCCCGGTGACTCCCAGATTGTCATCTACCAGGCCGACTCTGGCGCGACCCGCCTTGAGGTGCGCCTGCAGGATGAGACGGTCTGGTTGACACAGAACCTGATGGCGGAGCTGTATCAAACCACCAAGCAGAACATAAGCCTGCACATACAAAATATTTATGAAGAGGGCGAACTCGACCCGGAGGCAACTGTCAAGAAATACTTGACAGTTCGCTCGGAGGGCTCGCGGACGGTCAAGCGACCGCTCGATTATTACAATCTGGACATGATCATTGCGGTGGGATACCGGGTCAAGTCCAGCGTCGCCACCCGGTTCCGCCAGTGGGCCACGGCCCGCCTTCGTGAATACATCGTCAAGGGGTTCACGCTCGACGACGAACGGCTGAAGGGCGGCAGCGGGATGGTGGACTACTTCGATGAACTGCTTGCACGCATCCGCGAGATTCGCGCCAGTGAAGCGAGGGTCTACCAACGCATCCGGGAGATCTTTGCGCTGGCTTGCGACTACCGCGAGGGCGAAGAGGAAACGCAACGGTTTTTCGCCACCATGCAGAACAAGATGCACCATGCCGCCACCGGCATGACGGCGGCGGAGATCGTCCGGCGGCGAGCGGACGCAGGCAAGGCCAACATGGGTCTGACCGCGTGGAAAGGCGGCGGGGTGATCAAACGCGACGTGGGGACAGCCAAGAACTACCTCGACGCCAGGGAAATCGATACGCTCAACCGCATTACCGTGATGTTTCTGGACCAAGCGGAGTTCCGCGCCCAGCGGCGACAGGACATCCGGATGAGCGACTGGGAGGCATTCCTCGACAAGTTCCTGCGCGACACCGAATTGCCCGTGCTCATCGGCCCCGGAACGGTCAGTCATGATGTCGCCCTCGATTGGGCGCAGGAACAGTACGACGCCTTCGCCGATCGGCGGCGGCTGGCGGCGGAAGCCGAGGCCGAGACCCGGTACGTCGAGGACCTGCGGACCTCCGCGAAAATACTGGAGACGCGGCGCAAGAAACTGCCTACGAAGAAAAAGAAACCCCAGAAGAGCCAGAATAAAGACAGGAAAAAAGGGCCTCGCAAAGGGGGCAAGTCATGAGCCGGCCAGCATATCCGCATTACAGATCATCGGGCGTCGAATGGTTGGGGGAGATTCCGGAGGGGTGGAGCGCAATTCCACTTAAAAGGAAATATGAGATTCAACTCGGGAAAATGCTTCAAAACAACCCTGCATCTGACGCTGATATTTCAACCCCTTACATGAAAGCGTTGCATGTTCATTGGGGAAAAGTGGATACGTCGGACTTGCCTGATATGTGGGCAAGCCCGGCAGAACTCAAGCAGTTCGAGGTCAGGAGCGGGGACCTTCTTGTTTGTGAGGGTGGCGAAGCTGGAAGAGCAGGCATTGTTATTTCCGCCCCCGATCCTTGTATAATCCAAAATGCATTGCACAGAGTGCGGGGGAAAGGTGCTGATGTTCACTTTCTTCAATATGTTCTGCAGACGGTTGGAAGCAGTGGCTGGTTTGATTTCCTATGTAACAAGGCGACTATTGCTCACTTCACGCGAGAAAAACTTGCTGAGCTTAGAATTCCGATGCCGCCAATTTTTACTGAGCTACGCGCCATCGCCGCCTTCCTTGACCGCGAGACGGCGCGGATCGATATGTTGATCGAGAAGAAGCGGCGGCAGATCGAGTTGCTCCGGGAAAAGCGATCCGCCCTCGTCAGCCACGCCGTCACCAAGGGCCTCGATCCCAATGCCCCCATGAAAGACTCCGGCATCGAGTGGCTGGGCCAGATTCCGAAGCATTGGGAGACACGTCGGCTGAGATATCTTGGGTATTGTCAGAACGGCATAAACATCGGGGCAGAGAAGTTTGGCACTGGCTATCCCTTTGTAAGCTACTTAGATGTCTACAATAACAGCGCGTTGCCTGCGGTAGGTTCTGGCCTGGTTGAGTCTTCAGATGCTGATAGAACTCGCTACTCGGTTGAGACTGGTGATGTGTTCTTCACGAGGACCTCTGAGACAATAGAGGAGATTGGCTTCTCATCTGTCTGCTTCAAGACGATACCGGATGCCGTCTTCGCAGGATTCTTGATCCGCTTCCGGCCAGTTGGAGAGACACTGAACATCGGGTTTTCAGAGTTCTACTTCCGCTCCGATCACCTCCGGGCTTTTTTCGTGAAAGAGATGAATCTGGTTACAAGAGCATCCTTGAGCCAGGATCTCCTGAAGGATATGCCTGTCTTGCTCCCGCCGATAGATGAGCAGGCTCGAATTGCGTCTATACTGAACCCGGATCTTGCACCTCGTTTAGGTATTGACGAAAAAGAAAGCACCCTTTAGAATGATCCTGCGAGCTTAACCGTGGTCGCCCCACGAGAAAGGGATCATCAAAAGGGTGCAAACACGACATAGCAAAAAAGGCCGTCCGCGTAAAGTCATCTCTCAAGGAAAAGCCAAGATCGCCTTCAATGGAAAAGCGGTCACTTCGCAGGCCGGGATGGCGCTGATTTCCCGTGCGTTGGAGCATTTTTTGGTGCGCGGAGAATTGCAACACATCAGCGCCGATTTGAACACCGGCAGACATTATTCGATGAGCTCGTTGTTGGAGCAGTTGGTGGCCCTTCGGATGATAGGCGGGGAGGCGATCAGCGATACGGCCCTGCTGAAGGACGAGGCGCTTGCGGCGTTTTTTGGATGGGATGCGATTGCCCATCCGTCCACCTTCGGGCGTCGGCTGGCCGAGATGCGCTGGAGGCATAATCTGGGGCTGGAGCGGATCGTCACCGGGTTGAGTGAGCGCGTGCGCACGGCCGGGCTGCGGCTTTTGGCGATCGACTCGACGGTGGTCAGTGTCTTCGGGGAGCAGATCGAGGGGGCCGAGCTCGGCTACAACCCCCACAAACCCGGCCGGGACTCCTATCATCCGCTCTTGGCAGTGGATGTGGGCGCCCGTGCGGTGGTGGACGGCGATCTGCGTCCGGGCTCTTGTGGCACCGGGCACGGGCTGGAGGGGTTGATCCGCAAGCTGATGGCCGAAAGCCGCCACCCGGCTGCGGAGACCGTGTTTCGTTTGGATAAGGGGCTGACCTCCGGTGCGGTGCTGGACACGATCGAGGAGTTGAACGCCGGCTACGTCGGCAAGATCAAGTTGACGACCGGCGTGGCCGGGCAGATCTCGAAGATCAAGCAACATGACCTGCCGGCTCGACGGGTGGAGCCGCCCCCGGCGCATGGCGGTGATCGAGAGACACCGGCCCGCGAAAGAGCCGCCGGCGCAGCTGCCGCTGTTTGAGCTGATGGAGGGCCGCTACGAGGTGGTGGTGACCAATCTGCATCTGAGCGCGGAGAACATCTGGCGGCTCACCAACCGCGGCACCGTGGTGGAGCAGGTCATCGAGGAGTTGAAGAACGATTTTGCCGCCGCCGCGATTCGCACCAACAGTTTCTGGGCCAACGATGCGCTGTTTTTGACCGGGCTGATCGCCACCAATCTTCTCAACGGCATCCGCCGGTTGGGGTTGCCCAAGGCGCTGGCGACGGCGCGGCTGAAGCGGCTTAAGCTGTTGCTGCTGCAGCTTCCGGCCAACGTGATCCGCCGCAGCCGGCAGTTGTGGATCAAGATCAAATGGGATCACCCCCTGCGGTTTGTTTTTTACCGCGCGATGGCCGCACTGCGGTAAGAAGCACCCCTCAACCGGAGGAAAAAGCACCGGTGAAATGTTCCCAAACATCATCATTTTGCAGAAATTTTGGCCCCTACAAACCACTTCTTCTCTATTTCCACAGAACAAATTCAGCTGCACTGATATGAAGATGCTTTTTGAACTCTTGAAAATGCATTTTCGCTCACCCCAAAAACCAAAATGCAAGATCTGGGTTGATTGCAATACTGCTGATCAAGTTCATGCGGTTTAAAGCCGCGAGCGCCTGGTCGTTGTCGAATCTGGTGGCGTTCCTACGCTGGAATCTGTTTACATACAGAAACTTATGGGACTGGCTCGACCGGCCCGATGACACACCGCCTATGGAGCCACCTCCGAGCCAACAGCCATTGCCGTTCCGTGGTCTTGGACAGCATGTGCGATCATAAACGGCAACCTTGCCATGCAAAAACCAAAATCCGGCTTCTATCTCGTTGATATCACTGAACCCAGGTGTTCAGATCCGATCTATTTTGGACAGTAATGATTAATCGTCCAATAATAGTCTAGACTTATTACGCAGCATATGTAAAGGCATCGAAGTAACTTCCGAGCCAAGATAATCGGCAGCGCGACTCTTATTCATTGCGAATCGAGTATACGCAGATTCCGCGGCGGATAAAGGTTTTCCCCGCCATGTTCGTAAGCCCCGATGTCCCACCCGGCTCCTTGGGGTCGTGGCCTGCCGTCTCGATCGGTGGCACCCGTCCACCCAGAAATCGCCATCCCGGCATCGATGGCCGGGCTTCCCGCTTTCAGTCTGTAATCCCCTGACGCGCGATTTTCGAACAGGGGGTCTTTGTTCACGATGTCGTCCCAAAAACCGCTGATCGTCCCATTGCTTTTATAGAGGAGGTTTTTCTTTCCAGGTGCTTGGGAACTGCCGTCGATGAGGGCTGCCGTTTCCATAACCCCATAGAGGCTTCCCGGACCGTATATGATGTTGT
>Ga0101944_10003200_pt1 | contig 23635 bp, 19 predicted proteins | sample DewCreD2012metaG_FD_75245 | JGI IMG/M metagenome (GOLD analysis project Ga0101944, IMG submission 75245) | Hot spring sediment bacterial and archeal communities from British Columbia, Canada, to study Microbial Dark Matter (Phase II) - Dewar... ... | reverse complement strand
CGATGAGGGTCGGCCATGCCTTCTCGGTTTCGCTCGAGATGCTGCACCGGGAATTCCAGGAGCCGCTGTCCGGGGAGTTCCGCCGCGTATTCGAGGAGCACAACCTCGGCATGCCTCTGGATCTCGCCCTGCAGAAGCTCGGACAGAGAGTGCCTTCGCTGGACGTGCATTTCTTCGTCTCCGCCGTGCTGCTGCAGAAACGGACCGGCGGCAACCTGGCCGAGATTCTGGACAAGCTCGCTTACGTGATCCGGGAACGCTTCAAGCTCCGCGGCAAGATCCGTGCGATCAGCGCCCACGGCCGAATGACGGGCGCGGCGCTGTCGCTGATCCCCATCGGCGTCGCCGCCATGATGTTCGTCGTCAACCCGGATTACGTCACCTTTTTCGTCCGCGAGGAAGTGGGCAACCTGATGATGCTGGGCGCCATCGTGCTGCAGCTGATCGGCTACGCGATCATCCGCAAGATCGTCAACATCGAGATTTGAGCCGAAGGAGGGCCGGGCAGTGCTTTCGTTGCTACTGACAGTCATGGTCTTCATCACAGTGGCCCTTGGCGTGGCGCTTGTGGGGATGCGGCTGTGGGTGCGGCCGCAGGAATATATCGAGCGCGTGACCGGCGTGGTGGCCGAGCCCGAGGAGACGCCCGTTCACCCCAGCCTGGTGTTCCGCGACCTGCTGAACCGGCTCGGGTCGCTCGTGCCTGCATCGCCGAAGGACATGACCGTCATGCAGAGGCGTCTGGTGCGGGCCGGCCTGCGGGGTCCGAATGCGCTGAAGCTGCTCTACGGCGCCAAGCTGGTCCTCGGCGTCGGCCTGCCGCTTGTGATGACCATTCTGGTCTGGGGTTCAGCCTCGGAGATTTTCAACAAGCTGGCCGCCGTCGCGGCCGCTGCGGGAGTCGGCTTCTTCGGGCCGAACGAGTACGTGAACTGGATGAGCCGACGGCGTCAGCGGGAGATCCGCCGCGGCCTTCCCAACGCGCTCGACCTGCTGGTGGTCTGCGTGGAGAGCGGACTGGGCCTCGACCAGGCGATCGTCCAGGTGGCCAAGGAGCTGGAGCACGCCCATCCCGAGATTAGCGAAGAGTTCGCCATGGTCAACATCGAGCTGAAGGCGGGCAAGCGGAGGGCCGAAGCCCTGCGCAACCTGGCAGAGCGCACGGCCGTGGATGATCTGAAAAAGCTCGTCGCGGTGCTCATCCAGGCGGACCGATTCGGCACCGGCGTGGCCCAGAGCCTGCGCGCGCATGCGGATTTCATGCGCGTCCAGGCGCGCCAGGTGGCGGAAGAAAAAGCCGCCAAGCTCGGCGTCAAACTCGTGTTTCCGATTTTCTTCTGTATCCTGCCGTCCCTCTTCGTGGTGACGGTTGGACCAGTGGCAGTCAAGATCGTCAGGGAGCTGATCCCCATGATGAGAGGCATCTGAGGCGGCGACGCGGAGCCGGCTCGGAGCCAGCAAGCAAAAATCCGCGGCTTTTCAGGGAAAGGAGAACACTTCATGGATAGCAACTCGATCGTCCGTATCGTCTGCGCCGTTCTGGCGGTGGTTCTGCTGGCCGCAATCATCATGCGCCGCAGGAGCCGCAACGCGGAAGAGTAAACGGCAGGCGCCAACGCGCGGAGTTCCGGGGCGGGGAAGGCTCTGAAGAGCCTTTCCTGCCCTCCGACTCGCTGCGGTTTCTCCGGCGGCGGAGCCGGCATCCCGGCAAGCTCCTGTGCGGGAGGGTGTTCCCGCTCCCGTCTGCCTGCCGGGAACCGCACCGCACAACATCGGTCTTCATCCGGTCCGCATGCCTGCCGGGAAGAGCCGCATGAGCCGGTCGGCCATTCCCGGCAGAATTCGGCGAGCCACGCAAGGAGAGACTGGTCTGCTGCCTGGCAATCCGTCCTTCGGCGAGGGGCGAGCGGAAGACACCGACTCCGGCCGAGGGCGCTGCCTTCATGCGCGGCTCTCAAACGGCTGCAAGGCGCGGGGATTCTCATGGATGCTGATGTCCCGCCAGGTCATCGCGGCTTCCCCGAAAATCGCTTTTCCGCCGGGGCGGAATCGGTGACTGCCTGGCCGTCTGCGCCCCAGCACCGGCTTCCGATGGGTTGGGGAATAACTGTGAAACTCCCGGTCGAGAGCCCGGCGGCCTGCTCCCGTGCAGATCTGAATCCGCTCTGTTCTTCATCCAGGCGAATGTGCCGCAGGGGCATCGCGGCTCCGCCAGAAGACTTGCCCTGCCAACAGCGAAAACCCTCTGCCATCCCGTCATCGCCTGCCTCCCGCCGGCCAGCTTATGATGGTAGGGCAGTCCGAGGCCGGTCGGCGATTCCAGCTTATGAGTAATATCGGCTTCCTGTTCACTGTCGGTCTCTTTGGCGGCTCCCTCTGGCTCGCTCTTACGCGGTTTCGTTTGCGCCTGGATAACAACTGGCCTCTGGTGTACTACTTCGCCGCCGTCGTGTACATCAATCTGTATCCCCTGACCGTGAATCCGTATGTCGTCTACGTGGCGGTCATCTGCGCTCTCCTGCTGCGGTTCGAGTTCATGAGCGACCGCTTGATCGCCATGGTCCGAATCATCGAGATCATCGCTCTGGTTCACGTTGGCTGGACCCTCCTGCACGTGCTGATGCGCGAACTGCGTTAGCCGCCCTCAAGCCATCTACCCTCACAGCCCCGGTAACAGGCTCCTGAGCCATCCCTGTTTTGCGGATTCGGCATTCTGGCCGACGCCGCGACCGTCAGAGAGCCGTCCCGCCCGTTTCCATCCAGGCAAGCCGGACGAGCCCCTTTCGCGGGCCTCTGCTCCGGCAGGACTTGCGATAGAATAGGGCCACTCATGAGGGGCATGGCTGGGCTTCTGCTGTTTGGCTGCGCTCTGACTGTCGCCGCGCAGTCTCCCGTAGACTTCAAGCGCGACGTCGAGCCTCTTCTGGAGAAGCGGTGCGTCCCCTGCCACAACGCATCTCTCTCCCAGAACGGGGTTCGATTCGACGACCCGAAAGCGGCTCTCGCGGGAGGCTACTCCGGGCCTGTCATTGTCCCTGCCGATCCGGACGGATCCCGGCTGATCCAGCGGGTCACGTCGACGGACAAGAAACTCCGCATGCCGCCGGCCGGGCCGCCGCTGACGCCGGCCGAGATCGGCGTGCTTCGGGAATGGATCGCGGGCGGCGCCCGCATCCCGAAAGAGGCTGAGAAGCCGCAGGCAGCTCCTGCGCCTTCTGCTGCCGGAAGGGGGCACTGGGCTTTCCGGCCGATTGTGCGGCCGCCCTTGCCCGATGTCACACTTCGGTCGTGGGTGGCGAACCCGATCGACCGTTTTGTGCTGGCCCGGCTGGAGCGGGATGGCATCTCCCCATCGCCTCAGGCTCCGAAGGCAGTTCAGCTGCGGCGGCTGACGCTCGATCTTACCGGCCTGCCGCCGACGCCTGAAGAAGTGCGCGCGTTTCTCGCCGATTCACGTCCGGATGCCTACGACCGGGCTGTTGAACGGCTCCTTGCGTCTCCGCACTATGCCGAACAGCGGGCGCGCGCCTGGCTCGACGCTGCGCGATACGGCGACAGCGACGGTCTCGAAAAGGATCTCGTCCGCCCGTGGGCATGGCGCTGGCGGCAGTGGGTAATCGAGGCCTTTCACAAGGACATGCCGTTCGATCAGTTTACGATCGAACAACTGGCCGGCGATCTGTTGCCCGGCGCCACTGTCGAGCAACGCATTGCCACGGGCTTCCACCGGAACGCTCTTACGAACCGGGAAGGCGGAACCGATCCGGAGGAGAACCGCTTCGAACAGCTCGTAAACCGGGTCAACACGACCGCCACAACCTGGCTGGGTCTGACAGCCGGCTGCGCTCAGTGCCACGACCACAAATACGATCCGCTCAAGCAGAAGGAATACTACCAGCTGCTAGCCTTTTTCGCGCGCAGCGAGGAAATCAACATTGATGCGCCGCTGCCGGGCGAATTCGGCGAGTGGATGCGGCGCCGCCCGGAATACCTGCAGAAGCGGGAAGCGCTGATCCGCGAATTCGATGTTGAATCGCTGCAGGAGGAATGGGAAGAGAAAATCCGGTGGACGATGGACAATCCCGGAAAAGATCCGGACTGGGATTTCGCCGTCTCCAACAGCCGGCCCATGCTGGACCGGTTCGAATATCTTCTGAGAAAAGGGAAAAAAGCCCGGACAGAGAAAGAAAACGAGGCTGTTTTCTACTGGTTCGTCCGCAATCCAGGGCCGCTGAAGCCTGACCGGGACATCGACAGGATCCGCTGCCTGGCCGAATTCCGGCGGCGGCTGGACAAGCTCGACCGGGAGTATCCGCGCCTGTCGCAGGCCATGGCGATGTTCGAACTGGAGGCGCCTCCGCAGACCTACATCGCCCTGAAAGGCGATTTCCGAGCCAAAGGCCCGCCGGTGGAGCCGGACGTGCCCGCGTTTCTCCCAGGCCTTCCCAAGGACGCGCCCCGCAACCGGCTGACGCTGGCTCGCTGGCTGGTTTCCTCGGAGAATCCCCTGACGGCCCGTGTCATTGTGAACCGCCTGTGGCAGGAGTTTTTCGGCCAGGGGCTGGTCAAGACCAGCGAGGACTTCGGCACGCAGGGCGAAGCGCCGTCCCACCCGGAACTGCTGGACTGGCTGGCCTCCGAATTCAGGGACAACGGATGGAGCGTGAAACACCTGGTCCGGCTGATCGTGACTTCATCCACGTACCGGCAGAGCTCCCATGTTCGCCGGGATCTGCAGGAGAAAGATCCCGAAAACCGGCTGCTGGCCCGCCAGTCCCGGCTCCGCCTTCAGGCTGAGAACATCCGCGACGCGGCCCTGGCCGCCGCCGGGCTTCTCAACACGCAGGTGGGCGGGCCGAGCGTCCGGCCCCCGCAGCCGAAGGGCGTTGCTGAGCTGGGCTATGCCAACAGCGTGAAATGGGTGGATGACGAGGGGCCTGCCCGCTACCGCCGCGGGCTCTACATCCACTTCCAGCGCACAGCCCCCTACCCGATGCTGATGAACTTCGACGCGCCGGACTCGTTCACTTCCTGCGCGCGGCGGCGGCGGTCGAATTCGCCGCTGCAGGCGCTGAACCTGCTGAACGATCCCGTCTTTTTCGAGGCCGCTCAGTCGTTTGCCCTGCGCGTGCTGCGTGAGGCGCCGCCAGACCAGCGGATTGATCATGCTTTTCTGTTGGCCCTCGGGCGCATGCCGTCCGGCCGCGAGCGTGAGCGCCTGGAGCGTTTCCTGCGCGAGCATTCAGCGGCCCTCGGAGCGCGGCAGGGCCAGGCGCAACAGCTGTTGCCGCTGCATCCCGAACAGGCGGCGTGGACCAGCGCTGCACGCGCCCTGCTGAACCTGGAAGAATTCATGACCCGGGAGTGAGCCTGCCATGAACGAACGCGATTTGCGCTTCCTGCTTCGCCGCCGGCGATTTCTCAAGGAAGTCGCGTGCGGCATCGGCATGATGGGTCTTGCCGATCTGCTGGCCGCCGACGGACGGACGGCGGACACGGCGAATCCGCTGGCGCCGAAAAAGCCGCATTTTCCCGGCAAGGCGAAAAATGTCATTTTCATGTTCATGGAAGGCGCGCCCAGCCAGATGGATCTCTACGATCCCAAGCCCGCGCTGCAGAAATACGCAGGCCAGCCGCTGCCGGATTCGCTGGCCTCGCAATTAAGGCTTGCTTTTACGAAAAAAGACGCGAAAATTCTGCCCAGTCCGCGCGTTTTCCGGCCGCACGGCCAGAGCGGCATCGAATTCTCCGACTACATTCCGCATATCGCCTCCTGCGCCGACGATCTTTGCCTGGTGCGTTCGATGCAGACGGACGCCTTCAATCATCATCCTGGCCAGGCTCTGCTGTTCACAGGGTCCATCCAGCTCGGCCGCCCCACGATGGGCGCGTGGGTCCTCTACGGGCTCGGCAGCGAGTCGAAGAACCTGCCGGGCTTTGTGGTACTCAGCTCCGGCGTGGGAACCAGCGGCGGCGCGTCCAATTTCTCCTGCGGCTTCATGCCGTCCCACTACCAGGGGACTCTGTTCCGCAACTCCGGCGATCCCATTCTCTACCTGTCGAATCCAGAAGGCGTCTCCGCAGAGACGCAGCGCGAGACGCTGGACCTGATCGGCGACCTGAACCGCGAACATCTGTCCGAGACGGGCGATCAGGAAATCGCGTCCCGCATCGCGAACTACGAGCTCGCCTGGCGCATGCAGTCAGCCGCTCCGGAGCTCGCTGATCTTTCCAGCGAGCCGAAACACATCCGGGAAATGTACGGGCTGGACGATCCGGTGACGCGTCAATTCGCTACCAACTGCATCCTTGCGCGCAGGCTGGTGGAGCGGGGCGTCCGGTTCGTCCTGATGATGGACGCCAGCTGGGACCAGCACACATACCTGAACAGGGACCTGAAGAAGAACTGCGACCGCACGGACAAACCCGCAGCGGCGCTCATCAAGGATCTCAAACAGCGCGGGCTGCTCGAGTCAACGCTGGTGGTGTGGGGAGGCGAGTTCGGCCGCACACCCATCGTGGAGATCCGCAATTCGGCCGATCCGGAAAACGCCGGCCGCGACCACCACCCTCTGGCCTATTCCATGTGGCTCGCCGGCGGCGGCATCCGCGGAGGGCAGGTGATCGGCAAAACGGACGAACTCGGCTTCAATGTGGTGGAAGATCCCGTACACGTCCACGACCTTCAGGCCACGATCCTGCATTGCCTAGGATTCGATCACACCCGCCTGACGTACCGGCACATGGGGAGAGACTTCCGCCTGACGGACGTGCACGGCGAAGTCGTCCAGAAAATGCTCGCCTGATCCGGGGGCTAGATCAGGCGGAACTCGAACAGTTCTTCGTCGCTGGCGGCGAAAACATCAGCGGGGAGCGGATCGCGCGGGAAGTATTCGGCGCGCCCGTCGATGACCACGGAGGGGCTGCTGTGGAAGACCAGGGTTCCGCGTCCGGCTGTCGCGCGCGTGATGCCCTGAAGCGCATCGATGAGGATCGGCCGGGCGAGGGGAACCGTGATCCGGTAGCCGCCGGGATCGTTCATCTCATGAACCCTGGCCCGGTAGTGCTCGAAGATCCGCACGCCCAGCTCGAGTTCGGGGCTGCGCTTTCCATGGAACTGGACTGCCTGGACGAGCAGGCTTTCCCGCAGGTCTTCGCGGGAACGGGGCTTGCCCACCTGCCTGCCCGCGGCGCTGAAGATGAGGTCCCGGTTGATGAAATACGGCTTGATGTCGATCACCGGCGTGCTGTCGAGAAAATCCAGGCGGTCGACTTCCAGGATCCGTCCCTCGCGCCGCAGCAGGCGGGCGGCCGTCAGCCCGATGGGATTCGGACGGGCAGGCGAGCGGACCGCGAAGACGCCATGAAGGCCTTCGGGGCCGGTATCCGTCACGCCGCGCGGTGTCACCTGCAGGAGGTCTCTCTCAGAGCCCCCCTGCATCAGCCAGCCGAAAACCCAGATGTGCGTATGTTTCTCGATCCGGTGCAGGGCGGGCTCGAATTCCGGGTGAATCTCGATGCTGGCCGGCACGCCCCACACGGGCATTTCTTTCCGTTCCCGGACGGCGCACCGGACGAAGCCGACCGGCTTCAGTTCCCATTCCGTCATGCGTCAAAGTCCAGCGGGCTTCACGGTCAGTTCGTTGATGACGTTTTTCACGCCTTTAATCTTCCGGGCCAGTTTGTCGGCCTTCTTGCGGGCTTTTTCCGACCGTACCGCTCCTCTCAGGGTCACGACGCCATCCTTCACGGTGATGTCGAGCGCGCCGCCCCGCACGTCGGGGTCGCCGGCCAGACGCCGCCGCACGAGGTCGTAGATCTCGTCATCACTGGAGGCCTGCTGCAAGGCGGCCGCGGAGAGGACAGTCAGCAGAAAAATGAGAACCAGCGCCAGAACTCTCATGGGGCACCCTATCCACAATAAGGGATTCCGAAGGCCCGCGGGAAGTGACGCGAGAGCGGCTTTCCGGGATGCCCGCGGACCCGGAGGGCGGGCGCCCGCACGGGGGAGCCGGGTGCAAAGGGCTGCCAGGATGCCGGGATCGCAGCGCGCCAGATCTGGAAGATCCTGAGGGCGCTTATCCAGCCAGCGCCTGATCGATGCGGCGCACCGTGTCGTCCACTTCCGCTTCGTTCAGCATCCCGATGGTCACGGCATCCACAAATCCGTTCTGGAAGACGAACTTCAATGAAGCGTCGCGCTCTTCCGGTTTGTTGATCCGGCCCGCGCCGAAGATTTTCATGCCGATGATCCCTTTCCCGGCCGCTTTGGCCTGCCTCAGGTGCGGGACCACTTCTTCCACGGAAGCGTCCATGTGGGCCGCCTTGCCGACATGATTGATGCGGGCCAGGATCACGTCCACCCACGGCGACGCGCAGGCGATCTTCAGCGCTCCGAAGTCGTGGCAGGAAACGCCCACGGCCTTCACGATGCCCTTCGCCTTGAGCTCGTTGAGTTCATCCATGCCGCGGGCGAAATCCTGCGTCCAGCGATCGTTCATCATGCAATGAAGCAGGACGATTTCAAGAAAATCCGTGTTGAGTTCCTTGCGGAAGCGGTCCACTTCCGCCCGGGCGCCGCCGGAATAAGCGTTCCAATATTCCGTGCGCGGCCAAATTTTTGTCAGGATTGTGTACTTCTCGCGCGGAATGCCTTCCAGCGCCCGGCGCAGATACTGGTGCGAGCCGTAGAGGTCGGCCGTATCCATGAACGTGACGCCCAGGTCGATGTCGCGGCGGACGAGGGACGTGAAAGCCCGGGTGCCAATCCGCGTGTGCTCGCTGGAGCGGCCGCTGCCGTTGAAACCGGTGCCCTGCGCCAGCCGCGTCACGCGGACGCCAGTCTTGCCGAGCGTGACCCACTCGGCAGCCTTCGAAGGCGCGGAGGCGCGGGCGCTGCCGCTGCCCGAGGCTGCGGCTGCTGCGGTTCCCATGACGGCGGCGAACTGGCGGCGGCTGACACCAGCGGAAACGTTGGGGGAAAGGTTGCGGCTGTCGCTCATGGTTCGGCTCCCTCTGCGAAGATGATGGCGGGCCTCCGGCCCGGGTGTCCCTATCTTATCAGCGGCAGGTCTGTCCGTGCGCGGGAGGCCGCAGACCTACTCGGGGTTGATGTAGATCTCGTACCAGATGGTGGGGCCGGAGTCTCCAATGCGGAACCGCGCCCTGCCTTCTGCGTCCTCGACGGGCACTTCAGCGAAGCGGTTGCCGTTTTCATCCAGCGCCCAGACGGCCACCCGCCAGGGCGCCACAGGCAGCGTGATCGTGGCAGGAACGGCCTCGACGAGGGCAGGCGCGCGGCCCCAGTTGCGGCCAACGGAGTTCTTCTGCGCGTTTTTCCAGACCTGTCCCGTGTTCTCGTGATCGCCTGTGGCGACGATCACGCCCCAGGCTTCGCTGCTGCCGTCGAGAGCCGTGCCGTCGCGCGCGGTGATGGCGATGGTGGACCACCTCTGGCGGGTCTGGCCCGGCTGAATGACCACGCCGCCCAGGTTGAATGTCCCGCCATCCGTGAAGCCCAGCACGGCCTTCGTGGCCGCCGTGTTCACCGTCAGGACGCCGCGGCTGGCGTTCTCGACGCTCCAGACGACCTGGCCCGTATCGGAAGCGTACACGGGGCCGCGCGGCGCCGGCGGCATCTCCGCGAGCCCTTCCGCGCCCTCGCCGATTGCGAGCGTCACCCGGGACACGAGGCCCAGCGTGGCTGGGACTCCAATGCTCGATCCGTCGCCGATCCGCCATGGATACGCCCGGTTGACGACGGCATCGAGTTCAGTGGCGGGGTCGAACCGGAAGACGTATTCAGCCGCTGCCGGTTCCACATCGCCCCGCCGGAACAGCGAAGCGGCGATCAGAGCATTGGCCATTTTGCCGGGATTTCCGGCAATGTCGAAAAACCCGGTCGTATATTCGTCCGTGCCGGTGGGATATTCGAAAAACCAGATGCCATCCCAGTCCTGCAATGCCCCATAGGCTGCGATAAAGAGCGGCATTTCAGTTGAATAGGTGTTCGGCGAGCAATGCTGGTATTCGGTGACATTGTGCGGCTTTCCCTTCACCCGCTGGCGGGCAATGGCCGCGATCGTGGAGCTGTCCGGGCTGTTCACCATAGAAACGTTGGTCACCGTCCAGTTGTCCGGACTCCAGTCCTGTCCGGCAGGAAACTGCGGATGCTGCCAGTAGGCATGCGAATCCATGGCGTCCATGCCGCCCTGTGCATTGGGCGTGCTGTTGGAAATGATCGTTGCGAACACAATCCCGCGGTAGCCCAGTTCTTCCCTGACATACCGCCGCATCTCGTCCCAGTATCTTTTCTCCAGGTCCAGCGCGAAGTTCACCCAGTCGCGGCGCTGACCGAGCGTTGCGCCGGCGCCGGCGCGCGCCACATTCGGCACGTTGCCGGCTTCCAGACTCGTCCCTTCCGGCAAAACTCCGATCTGGCCGCCCTCGCGGAATTCAACCTGGGCGATCCAGACGCGCACCGCGCGGTCGCCGAAGCCGTTGAAATTGATGCGTGCGTTGGACTCGGTCACCGTGTTCTGAAATGTGATCGAATACTGCCGCCATTCTGTGCCAAGCGTTGCTGAAATGGCGGGCGCCAGGCTGGCCCAATCTGTGTGGGCGCGCTGCAGTCCCGCATAGATAGGCGTCGGAGACGCAGCCCTCGCCCAGAAGCGGAACGTGTAGGTCCTGCCTGCTTCCACCGACAGCCTCGACTGGTTCAGCTGGACATGCCAGTTGGCGCCGCCCGGTGTCTGGACTTCCAGCAGCAGCGCCGGACCGCCGCGGAAATCGTTCGAGACCGACGCCACAGCCCGTGCGGTCTGGTGGCACTCGATGGTCCACTGCAGACCGCTCGCCCAGCAACCGCCGGTCCATCCGGCCGCCACTGCCGAAAAATCGCCGTTGGACAGCAGGTTGGGGCCGAGCGGCTGATCGACGACACCCCATCCCTGTTTCAGCGCGTCTGTGGATGGATATCTGGAGCGCAGCCACAGGTTCCATTTCGCCTGCAGGTCGCGGCGGTAGCGTTCGGGCATCGCATCCGTGACGCCTTCCAGCCATTTCTGAACCAGCCCGTTTTCGTTCATGATTTCGACGAAAGCGACGGCCGGGTCCTGCGCCAGAGGCTGGTTGTCCCGGTAGGGATTGGGGGCCGTGAGAAGCTTCTGTGCGTGCTCTTTGTGCAGCTCCAGCGCTGTTTCATTGAAGAAGCCGAGAATGTGCTGATCTTTCCATTCCATCAGGGCGATCTCGGCTCCCAGCCCGTCGGAGCGCTGGAACTCGCGGCTCACCAGCAAATTGATGTTCGAGTAAATGCCGTTTTCGGCCAGTTTCGCCACGAAGTAATGCAGACGGTCGAGCCGCTCCGGCGAAAGTTCGCGCGATGTGCCGCGCGCGTAATCGATCAGTACCTCGTTTTTCACCCAGGGCGCTTCCAGATGATGGAATCGCACGCTGTTGAAGCCGAAACGCGCCAGGCGCGCAGCGTGCGCCTCCGCCCTTGCTGCATCAGGAAACGCCGTCGCTGCGCCAACGTTGACGCCGAGGAACCGGATGCGCCGCCCGTCCAGAACATAGTGGCCTTCCTGACTGACTTCCACCCAGGGCGAATCCACAGCGATCGGCTGGTTCCAGCCAGCGAAACTTGTGATGTTGGCATCCGCGCCGAACCAGGAGAGGCGGAAGGGCTGCAGACCGCCGCCCTGCGCCTGCAGAGGCCCGCAGCCGACAGCCAGCGACAGCAGTAGCAGATATACGACTCTCATATTGCTTCCCATTCTATGGTCCGCCGCCGTCCGATCCAAGCGGGCAAACGCCTCAGTCAGAGAGGTATTCCCGGATCCGGCGAATGTTGTCTGGCGGTGTTTCCAGCGGCAGGCATCCGGTTCCCATCAGGCAATTGGGCCTCCCCGCTGCGATGGCGAGGATACGGTCCACCTCGGTCCGGATGGCGCCCCAATCGGAACAGGCCACGATGCGGGGATCCATGTTGATGCGGACAGCCACGTGCGGATGAGTGGCGCAGACCCGGTCGACGAATCTCTGCTGGTCGGTTTCCACATTGCAGACGACGTAATTGGTTCCGGTGGAGAGAAGGTCGTCGAGGATTTTCACGGTATCGCCGCCCAGAATGCAGGGAGAAGCGAGGCCCGTGATTTCCTTCGTGATTTCCAGCGCCCGGGTCAGCGCGGGCAGCTCCACGGTGCGGAACTGCTGCGGAGAGATCAGGGGCGGCGCGGCCGCTGATTCGAAAAAAGGCGATTCTGAGACCCGCGCCGCAGATGGCGCGGATGAACACGGCCTGATTTTCGGCCAGACGCAGCAGAAGGCGGCGCGCGTCCTCCGGCCGCTCGGCCACGGCCGCACAGACAGTTTCGATGCCCAGCAGGTTGATGGCGATCGAAAACGGGCCCGCCACCGGGATGCGGACTTCCGCCCCGGGTAGCTCGGCCTGCAGGCGCCGCCCCACGCCGATCACCATCGCGATCCGGCCGTCGCGCGCGGGGTCGAAAGGCGGCAGATCGAGGGCCTCGTCCAGTGCGGAGAACAACGGCTCGGCGATCGCCGGGATCGAGTCCTCGCCCTGAGGAGCCACAACGCGCGCCCCGTAAGCCTCTGCTTCGAGGTTGTAAATATCGATGCCCACGACAATCGGCCTGTGCCGGTAAGCGAGCCAGGCGTCCCTGTGTCCCTGGAACATCTTTTGCGGATCGCGCGAGGCCTCCCACGGGCTGCACCCAGCCCATCGCGCCGCGTGCTCATAGATGGAAGGGTTGAAAGGGATCCGCATATCTGGTGTGCTTCCCGATTCCATCACAACGGAGTTTCCGGAAGCACCGGATCCCGCGGCAACCGGCGCCGCCCGCAGCCGCGCGGGGCGGCATGGCGCCGGAAATCAACGCAGTTTCCGGTGCGATTGACCGAACAAAACCGCACTCTGGAGCGTTATTCTCGGGAGGAGCCATGACACAACCTGCTTCCGACCAACCCATGACCGAGATGCAGCGGATCTCGGGCGTTTTCACCGAGCCTTCCCGAGTCTTTGCCGACATCGCCCGCAACGGGCGGTGGTGGGTGATTGCCATCGCCCTGATCCTCCTCAACGTCGTCGTGATCTCGGCGATGGTGCAGCGGGTGGGCTACGACCTGATGATCGAGAAGACGCTCGAACAGAGCCGTCAGGTGCAGGAGATGAGCGCCGACCAGCGTGCGCAGGTCTACGAGCAGCAACGCAAATTCATGCCCATCGGCATTCGCGTTTTTCCTCCCATCGCCATTCTCGGCGGCATGCTGGTGGTAGCGGGGGTGCTGCTGTTCACCTACCGGTTTCTGCTCGACGCCGACGTGAAGTACAAGGAGGCGCTGAACATCACGGCATACGCCTATATGCCGCCCGCCGCCGTGAGCAGCCTGATGTTCCTCGCAATCCTGTACCTGAAGCCCCCCGACGAGTTTGATATGGAATCCGCCGGCGCGCTGAGCATCGGATCGTTCCTCAGCCGCGACACTGCCGCCTGGCTGCGCAGCCTTGCAAACTCGTTCGACCTGTTCACGATCTGGACCATCGTGCTCATCGCCACCGGCTTCACGGCTCTGTGCGGCGCGCGCAAGATGCCTTTCGGACGGTCCATCTGGGGCGTGCTGGCGCCGTGGCTCGTCTATGTGCTTGGCAAGATGGGGTTCGCTGCGCTCACCGGATAAGACCACGCCGCCTCAAGGATCGGCGGAGGACTGCCGATACCCGAAGAGTGGCGCCCGCGCGTGCCGGCCGCGCGACTCACATGCAGACAGTCATCCGGGTGATCAGCAATCGGAGCGAGTCGCTGCGCGACCGCATCGTGAATGACCCCGATCTCGGCAGGTACCAGCTTTCCATCGTCCAGGAGAAAAAGAAAGGGCGCAACCGCGGCTGGGCGAAGGTCACCGGCGGCAGGAATGCGCAGGGCGCCCTGAATCTCGAGTGGCAGCCCTCGGCAAGAATCCTGCTGGGGCGCATCGTCACCCGGGGCGGGAGCTGTCCGGCTCTGCTTGCCGCCTGCTATGTGCATTACCTGTTGAGCCGCTATCGGGACGAAATCGTCTCCATCCAGATCTGGACGCAGGAGGACGCCGGGAACGAAGAGTCGGAATAGGGCGGACGTCCAAGGCGCAGGGCCGCCGTTGCGCCCGGTTTCGCCGGCCCCCGCCCGGCAAAAGCGCCTGCGACTGCGCCTGCGGCTACACTGGAAGCAGGCAGATGGCGCTGGTGATTTTCGATCTCGACGGCACGCTGGTGGACTCTGTCGACGACCTGTGCAATTCGGTGAATGCGGCCCGTGCCTATATGGGGCTGCCGCCTTTGCCGCACGACGTTGTCGCCTCATACGTCGGCAACGGCGCTCCGGTGCTCATCCGCCGCGCCATGGGGCCTGAGGCCACGGAGCAGCAGATCGAGGACGCGCTGGCTTTCTTCCTCAGTTACTACCGCGAACACATGCTCGATCACACGCGGCCCTATCCCGGCGTTGTCGAGACGTTGGAGGCGCTCCACTCGCGGGGCGTCCGGATGGCGGTTCTGACGAACAAGCCGCAGCGCTTCTCACGAGATATGTGCGCCGGACTCGGCCTGTCGCAGTATTTCTTCCAGATTTACGGCGGCAACAGTTTCGAGCAGAAAAAGCCCGACCCGGTAGGCATCCGGACCCTGATGCAGGAGGCGCAGGCGCGTCAGCAGGAAACCTGGATGGTAGGCGACTCGGCCACGGATGTCCTCACCGCGCGCAACGCCGGCGTCCGCAGCGTCGGCGTCACCTACGGCATCAGCCCGGAGTCGCTCAAAGAAACGCCGCCGGATTTCCTCATCCATTCCATCACCGAGCTGCCTGCGCTGCTGGAACGCGCGCGCTGAAGCGCCCGTTCAGCCAAGCCACTTCGACAGACGCTCGCGATGGCGCGAGTACAGATACGACGCGATCACCAGCAACAGTCCCAGCCCTACGAAAGCCGAGCTCCGGAACAGCCGCCCGAGCTGCCAGACGTCATAGACGTACAGCTTGAGCACGATGAAACCCAGCGCGAGCAGACCCAGCACGCGGTCCAGCCGCGCCCGCCGCGCCATGCCCAGCGCGACCAGCGCAACACCATATGCACCCAGAACAAGCGAGAAAGCGAGGATGGAAGCGCTGTGGAGGTTCTCCGGCAAAGCCGTACGCCGGACCTGCCCGATGACCTCCAGCTCCAGCCCCGCCAGCATCACGGCGTGGCCCGCCATGTAAGCCACCGCGGCCAGGAACCGCGGCTGAAGCAGCGCCGCGCTGATCCAGCAGCCAAGGGCCGTCCACACCATGACGAAAAAGCGCTCGTTGATGAAAAGCGTCTGCGGATCCAGATCCGAGTCCACAAACGCGACCCTCATCAGGGCAAGCGACAGAACCGCGGCAGCGATCCAGTGCGGCAGAAGGGCCGTGAAGCGCGACGCCAGAAACGCCAGGAGCACTCCCTCCAGCACCCACGCCAGCGTCACCCGCCACGCCTGAAACTGGATGGGCATTGCCAGGGTGAAAAAGGCGGCCGCCAGAACGCCGGACAGCAGGGCGATCGCTTCCGTGCGCCGCGCGACCCACGCTGATGCCGCAAACAGGGCCGCGGCAGCGAACGTGAATGCGCCCGTCCAGACCCGATGTTCCGGTTCCAGAAGAGCGTATGCGGAGCCATACCAGGCCACCGCGTTCACCGCATAGACCATCGGCGCAGTCCAGTCCCGGGGCTCGTGCTCTGGCCGCCGCTGCCAGAGCGCCCATGCATGGATGAGGCCGAAACCGGCTGAAACGCCCGCAAAACGGATCCAGAACGCCTCGCCCGGGTTCAGAGCCCCGGCAAGGATCGAATACGGCAGCCAGAAACCGGCGGCGGCTGCCGCCCCCATGTTCCGCAACAGTCCGACGCCCGTCAGCGGAATCAGGATGGCGAACAGCCATGCGGAGTCCGGCTGGAACACGAACGCAATGCCGAGGGCTGCACCGACGTGCGCGAGCTGGCGTACTGCCGCCGAGGGCGACAGATGGAAGAGCGCGCACGCCGACAGCAAAAAGAACGCTGCCGGAGCGCGTTTGGCCGTTTCGAAGCGCCTGAGGAACCACAGTTCGTACAGAGCCGCCGCGCCCAGCAGCGCCAGCCACTCCACCGTTGCCCATCCCCGGCGCCGCCTGACCCACACCGCGCCGGCGACCAGCAGCAGGAGGTAGGGAAACAGCACCCACGGCGCGTCCCTGCCCGTCGAGAGCACCAGTGGCGTTGCAAAGCCGCCGATCAGCGAAAGGACGGCAATTGCGGACGCATCGTACCGCAGCGCCAGCCACGCTGCTGACGCTGTCACGAGCATCATTGCCGCGAACGAGACCGCGACAGGGGCGAGCTGATAAAAGCCGTAAGCCGCATAGCACGAGACATAGAGCACGCTGATTCCCAGCGCCGTGATGCCCATGGCGAAAACGCGCTGTCCGGCGCGGGACAGGCGGTCCGCCGCGGCCAAAGCGGCGATGCCGGCGGCGACGCCCAGTGCGACGCGCCCCCGTGGCCCGATCCATTCGTTGTCGATCGCGTATTTGAACAGGAAGGCGACACCCAGCACGAGCGTCACGACGCCGATGCGGTTCAGCCAGGAAAGCCCGAGCGAGCTCTCCACGGATTCCACTGGCGCCGGAGCGGTTTGCGCAGGCGGCGGAACTGCAGTCTCCGTTCCCGTCTCCGGGACCGCTGCTGCAGCGGGTTCCTGCACGGGATCCGTGGCTGGCGCCGCCACCGGCTCCGGCCATGGCGGCGGGGGCGGCGGTGCAAACTGCGGGAGAGCTGCAAGCCGTGCCTCGATTTCGTCCACCCGGCGGCTCAGCCGGGCCAATGCTTTCGAGATTGCGTCCAGCCGCTCCTGAACCTGGCCGAGTTCGTCACCCGTCATCGTTCGCTCCCCTGCCGGCGGCGGTTCATGAAGTCCCCGTTCTCCGGCAGGGTATCACGCCGCCCGCAGCGCCGCGGAACCGCAATTTCCGCTTTGATCGCGCGCAGGTTCATGATTGAATGGGTCGCGTGAGGAGCGCAGCACTGTTGATGATGATGTTGGCGTGGAACGTGTCCGGCCAGGACCGCAATCAGTCCCGCTCGATTGTCTACAGCCATCAGGGAGTCGTTTCAACAAGCCATCCGCTGGCCACGCAGGCCGGCGTCCGCATTCTTGAACGCGGAGGCTCCGCAGTCGATGCCGCCATTGCGGCCAATGCCGTCCTGAGCGTTGTCGAGCCGATGATGTGCGGCCCCGGCGGGGATCTTTTCATGATTCATCGAGACGGACGCTATGGAGAGCTCGTCGGGCTCAATGCATCAGGCTGGGCGCCGCGCGGCCTCTCGGCCGAGTGGCTGCGCTCGCAGGGACACAAGACGATGCCGGCTTCCGGCATCCATTCCGTCACTGTGCCCGGCGCCGTGGCAGGCTGGCACGCCGCGCATGAACGCTACGGCAAGCTCCCGTGGAACGTGCTGTTCGAGGATGCGATCCGGATCGCGGAGCAGGGCCACTTTGTCCACGAAGTCATCGCGTCCCTGTGGAAGTCGCCGCGGTTGCGCGAGTCCAGAGAGGCGATGGAACTCTTCATGCCGACGATCGACGCTGGCGAGCCCCACTGGAACCGTCCGCTGGCCAGGACATTCCGCCTGATCGCGGATCAGGGGCCGGATGCGTTCTACCGCGGTGAAATTGCGAAGGCCATTCTGGAAACCAGCCGGAAACTGGGCGGCCGCATGGCGCCCGAAGATCTGGCCGAGTACAAGCCGGAATGGGTGAAGCCGATTTCCACTACTTACCGCGGCTGGCGCGTCTGGGAGCTGCCGCCCAACGGCCAGGGGCTGGCCGCGCTCCTGATGCTGAACATCATGGAGCAGTTCCCCGCGCCCGAAGAGGGGCCGCACTCGGCGCAGGCGCTGCACTGGAAGATCGAATCGATGAAGCTCGCCTATGCGGATCTGATGGCCTACAACGCCGATCCCCGCCAGGCCCGCGTTCCTCTGGCGGGGCTCCTGTCGAAGGATTATGCAAAGCAGCGGGCGGCGGAGATTGACTGGAAGCGGGCCCGATGCGAGGTGCTGCCAGGCCAGCCCCGGGAGTCGGAGACAACGTACCTGGCCGTGGTTGACGCTGAAAGAAACATCGTCAGCTGGATCCAGAGCATCCGTGCGGCCTGGGGCAGCGGCGTGTACGCCGAAGGAACGGGATTCATGCTGCAGAACCGCGGGAGCGATTTTGTGCTCACGCCCGGCCATCCGAACGAATTGCAGCCCAGAAAGCGGAGTTTTCACACGATCATTCCCGGTTTCCTTGAGAAAGACGGAACCATGATGGCCTTTGGCATCATGGGCGGCGCCAACCAGCCCCTGGCCCACGCGCAGTTCGTCTCCAACATCGCCGACTATGGCATGAATCCTCAGGCTGCGCTGGAGGCGCCGCGCTTCACCAAGGCGGGACCGCAGGGCTGCGATGTCCAGCTTGAAGGGCGCATCCCGGCCGCGTCCATCAAGGCGCTGCGCGAAATGGGACACGACATCGAATTGCGCCAGGACTACTCGATGAACATGGGCCGCGGCGCAGTGGCAGGGGTCATGGCGAATACCGGCGCGCGCTTCGGCGCCGCCGATCCACGCGGCGACGGGCACGCCGCCCCGGCCATGCGCAGCCGCTGACGGGGCGGAAGCGCCGGCGGCTTCTATTGCGGCTTCCAGAGCAGATTCGCGCGGAGACTGGCCAGCAGGGCGGGCAGCGCTGACTCCAGATAGAAATGGCCCCCCGGAAATTCGGCCCGCTCAAAGTGAACCGTGGTCTGCTCTTTCCACGCCTCCAGATGCGCCGCCGTGACATTCGGGTCCGCGTCGCCGCCATAGGCGAAAACCGGCACGTCCAGCGGAGGCTCCGGTCGGTAGACGTAGTGGCGGTACAGCCGCGCGTCGGCCAGCAGCGCGGGCAGGGCCAGTTTGAGAAGCTCAGGCTGGTTCAGCACGCTGGGCGGAAATCCCTCCAGCCTGCGCAGTTCCTCGATGAAATCGCGCAGGGAAGGCTCGGGCGGCGGCGCGTGATTCAGCCGGAACTGCGGGGCGCGCGCTCCCGAAACATGAAGCGACCGTGGCAGCGGCAGTCCGGCGCGCCGCAGCGCGCGCGTCAGCTCGAACGCGATGCCGGCGCCCATGGAGTGGCCGAAGAAAGCGAAGGGCGGCTCTGTGTGCGGCCGGATCTGCTCCAGGAGCGCCTCCACCAGCGGCTCCATCCGCTCGAACGGCGGCTCGGACGCGCGCGATTCGCGCCCCGGCAGGCGCACCGGAACGACGAACGCCGCCTGCGCCAGCGGCTCGCTCCAGGAGCGGTAGGGCAGGGCTCCGCCGCCCGCCCATGGAAAACAGAACAGCCGCAATTTGTCTGCAGGCGCATCATGGATGTTCGGAAACCATGGATGCGTCGCCGGCGGCTTGCCGGCCGCTTTGCGCTTCAGCCGCAGCGCCAGCAGCTTCCGCTTTTCCTCGCTGAGCGCCGGACGCGCCGCGGCCGCCGCAGCGGCCTTTTTCGGTTTCCGGAGCAGCTCCAACAGCGCGTGCTCGAAGGGCTCGACCGAAAGCGACGCCGCATACTCCAGAGCCGCGCGCCGGCTGGCCGCCGCGATCTCCTCCCAGTGGGCGCGGTCCGTCGTGAGACGCTCCAGAACGCGCTGCCAGGGGGTGACGTCCTGCGGCGGCACCTCCGCCACGGGCACCATCGAAGCGTCCAGCGACGGCTGATAGCGCACGATCGGATTCACGCGGATCAGATAGGGCACGCCCAGTTTGGCCTCGTGCAGCCCGCCGACATCGGACGCCACTACGGGCACGCCGCGGCTCATCGCCTCCAGCACGATGCGCGAGCGCGCCTCCGCCCAGACCGACGGCACCAGCATGACCCGGGTGCGCCGCAGCAGCTCGTCGATGTTGTCCACGCGGGGCAGCAGCGTGATGTTGGGCACGCTGCGCAATTCCTCCAGTTCCGCCGGCGTCGTGCCCCACGTCGGAATGGCGGCGAACTGCAGATGCGGCATCCGGCGCGCCAGCTCGAGGAAAATCGAAATCCCTTTCACCGCGCACGGGTTGACCATGGAGACGAATTCGTTGTCGAACCGTCCCAGCAGGGGAAACTCCGTGCCGGGCTCGAGCAGCGAGATCGGCACGTGAATCGCGTCCAGCCCGCTCCATTCGCGCACGTAGCCGGCCACATAGTGGCTGACGCCGACGATCAGGTCCGCCTGGCGGAGGCTCTCCGTCTTGGCCGCGCTCACCATCGAGCTGTCCGGGCCGAACGGCACAGCGATGGTGGCCCGCACCAGATAGACGACGCGGGCGCGCGGATGCCGCACGGCCAGATCGAACAGGATCTGTCCGGGATCGTCGGTGGAGGTCACGATGATGTCAGGGTCGAACGCGTCCAGGCACGCCTGGAAAAACTGGCGCAGATGCGGCCGCCGCGTCAGCACGCGGACATCGACGCCGTTCAGCCGGTAGCGCAGCGATTCCTCGTCCTCCTCAGCCGCGATGGAGCGCGAAGCCAGCTCCTGTTTCAGCTCCTCGTGCGCCTTTTCGGAGAACTCCGACACGCGGGTGACGACCATCACGCTGTGGCCCCGCGCCGCCAGCGCCTCCATCAGCAGCCGGTTGCTTTTGTCGCCGCCGCCAAGGGCGGGGAAGTACGTCGAGTTGTGCGCCAGCAGGACCTTCATTGCGGACGCCGCCTCTTCTGGAGCTCCCGCAGCAGAAGCGCGCGCCGCGCCTCGTCGAGCGGTTTCACTTCCGCCGCAGGCGCGGCTTGCCGGATCGGTTCCGCCGTGCGGGGCAACGCTTCCAGCAGCCGGCCAAATGCGTCCGGGTCGACGGAGGAAACGAATTCAACTGCCGCCTGCCGGGATCGCTCGCTCTCGGCCCTGTATTCCTCTTCGTCCTCCAGCAGGCGCCGGAGAGCAGCCGCCCACGGCCCGATTTCCTGAGGCGGGAGAATCGGCCTGGGCATGTGCGCAGCGTCGAATTCCATCCTGTAGCCCTGCACCGGACGCACGGGAATCACGTATCCCGTGCCGCGTTTGGCCTCCAGCAGGCCGCCCGAGTCGGAGGCGATCACGGGAATGGCGCGGAGCATCGCCTCCATGACGATCAGGCCGAATCCTTCGTACCAGAGCGAAGGCATCAGCAGCACGGAGCAGCGCCGCAGCGCTTCTTCGATGTCAGGGACGCTTTCGAGAAGCGCCGCATTGGGAAGCGCAGCGATGGCGGCTTCGTCCTCCGGCGTCGTTCCCCAGCCTCTCAGGGCTTCGAACCGGACGTGCGGGAAAAGCCGCGCCAGCTCCAGGAAGATGGAAATTCCCTTGGCGGCGCACGGGTTGATCATCAGAACGGATTTGCGGGAAAAATCGGCCAGTTCCGGCCACGGCGGTTCGCCGTAAATTGGAGGGTGGACCACTGCTGCATCCCTGCCGAGGTGCTCGCGCACATAGCCGGCCATGTGGCGTCCGATGACAATCACCGCAGCTGCATGCCGCACGATCTCCGCCGCAGGCGGATCAGGATGCCAGGACTCCGGACCGAACGGCAGGAACTGCGGCGTGTGCGCCAGATAGACGAGCCGTCCCGGAGCCGTGCGCGCGGCCTCGCGCAGCAGCGTATGGGAAAGATCTTCGCTCGAAACCAGCACCCAGTCCGGCTGCTCTTCGCGGATCAGCCGGCCCAGTTCTGCCGCGTGAAGGGACAGCGACGGGATCGAGTGGGTGCGGATGCCGTTCTGTTCCGAGACGCGCCTTTCCTCAGTCACCGAGGAAGCGGCCACCGTGCAGCTGTGCCCCGCAGCCGCAAGCCGCCTCAGCCAGGCGAGATTCGAGCGCGTCGAGCCGCCGCGGGGCGGGTCGTAGGAGGCGTTCGAGGCCAGCAGCAGCCGCACCGCTATTCCTCCTGCTGCATCTCGCGCTCCAGAAGCGCCTGCACTTCTTCATCGGAGAGGTTGGCGATTTCGGCCAGCAGGGCCTGGTATTCCTCCGGATCGGCTGCGCCGAGCCGGCGGGCGTCGATGATGGAGGCAAGAGCCGCCAGCGTCAGCGAGCCTGAATAGACATCGTCCACGGCCAGTTCGACGCCGAATTCCTCTTTGACCCGCATCAGCAGCAGCACCGCCAGCAGGGAGTGGCCGCCGAGATCGAAAAAATTCGCCTGGGGATGGTCGACGGGTTTCTGCAGAAGCTCGCTCCAGATTCTCGCGAGTTTTTCTTCCGTCTCGGAGGAAAAGGTCTGCGCTGCGGGCGCAGCGTGCGCCATGGCCGCTTCCCGCCGCGCGGCGGCCAGCACCTGCGCCGGCGTCCGCAGCGATTCGGCGATCTCCGCGTATCCGCTGAACGTGCGCGCAACGGCTCGCGCAGGCGCAGCTTCCTGTGCCGCCGGCGCGGCTGCGCTGGAAGGAGACCAGCGCAGCGTCTGCAATTCGACGGCAGGAAACCGGAAGAGAAGCCCTCCGTTGTCCTCGTGCACCTTGCCGAACGGGATGGACTCCAGAAACGCCCGCGCCGGCGTGTTGCGCGCCGTGGGGGTGAACGGCACTGTCACCGTGTAAATGCCCTCGTCGAGAGCCAGTTCTGCCAGGCGCGCAAGGATCCGGTGCTCTACGCCCCGGCCAAGAACACGGCACGAGAGCAGCAGCGAGTCCACATACAGCTCGTTGAGGCGCGTGTAGACGATCACCAGCCCCGTGAGTCCGTATTCGCCGAAACGGTCGCTCACTTCGGCGGTGAAGATGCGCACGCCGGGCGTCTGCGCCAGAGCCGCCAGCTCTGCTTCGGTGCGGCGGATCGTGGTCGTGTTGAACTGGTTGGTCCTCTGTGTCAGCTGCGCCGCCCGCGGCAGCCGCTCGGCGGCCAGCGGCTGCACGTCCACGCGGAGGTTGAGAGAGGCGATGAATTCTTCGAGCGAGGCCGCCGACTGCGCGGCGCGCGAGAATTCGAGCGACTGTGCGATCAGCGCAGACCGCCGCCTGTCTTCTTCGGTCACGGAAGGGTGGTCGAACGCCCAGATGTGGTTGAGGAACTCCGGCAGCTGCGCGATGTCCGGCGGCAGAGCGATGGAGAGAACCTCGGGCGCCGCCGACGTCACCTCTGCGCACTCTTTCGGGTTGTCGTCCAGGAAGATGAACGAGTCGAGCCCCAGATTCAGCTCGGCTGCCAGCGAGGCGAGGTTCACGGGCTTCGGGTTCCAGTCGATGCGCCAGGCGGAGAAATGTTCCAGCCGCAACGGAAACTCGGGATGCGCGTTGAAGGTTTCCAGCACGTCGCTGAAGTTGTTCTTGGAGGCGATGGCCAGAAGCATTCCCGCCTCGCGCTGGCGCAGAAGAAACTCGTGGAGGTGCTTCCTCGGCGGATCGAGCACGACCCCCGAGGGCCCGTCTTCACCGCAGATGCCGCGCCACAGCGTGTTGTCCAGATCGACGGCGATCACTTTGTAAGGCGGCGCGGAGATCATGTGCGCCCGCCGGACGACGAGCGTCGCCAGCGCGGCGAACATTTCTTCCGTGTACGGGATGCGCGCAATTTCCGCCGCCCGCGTGTCATGCACCTGGCCCACC
>Ga0101944_10003198_pt1 | contig 23638 bp, 26 predicted proteins | sample DewCreD2012metaG_FD_75245 | JGI IMG/M metagenome (GOLD analysis project Ga0101944, IMG submission 75245) | Hot spring sediment bacterial and archeal communities from British Columbia, Canada, to study Microbial Dark Matter (Phase II) - Dewar... ... | reverse complement strand
ACCTCTTCCTGGTGGACGACGTGCATTTCCTCGAGGGCAAGGAAATGACGCAGGAGGAGTTCTTCCACACCTTCAATGCGCTGTACGAGGGGAACCGGCAGATCGTCCTGACGAGCGACCGCCCGCCCAAGGAGATCCCGGGGCTCGAGGCGCGGCTCGTCAGCCGCTTCGAGTGGGGGATGGTGGCCGACATCGGCCAGCCCGACCTCGAGCACCGGATCGCGATCCTGCGCAAGAAGCAGCTCCAGGACCACCTCGAGACCGCGATCCCCGACGACGTCCTCCGCTTCATCGCGGAGAACATCCGGTCGAACGTCCGGGAGCTCGAGGGGTGCCTCATCAAGCTCCTCCTCTTCGCCTCGCTCAAGAAGCGCGAGGTCTCGATCGAGCTCGCCCGCGAGGCGCTCGCCGACAAGATCCGGCCCGGCGCCGACGACGGCGACACCGGCCGCGCCCTCCCCTCGATCGAGAAGGTGCAGGAGATCGTCGCCAGGCGCTGGGGGGTCACCCCGGAGGGGCTCCGCTCCAAGGCCCGCATCAAGTCGCTCACGGTGCCGCGCCAGATCGCCATGTACCTGGCGCGGGAGCACCTGCAGATGCAGCTCGTCGAGATCGGCCAGGCATTCGGGGGGCGCGACCACTCGACCGTGATCCACTCGGTGGACAAGGTCGAGCGCCAGATGACCCGCGACCGCACCTTCCGCGAGCGCGTGGAGCACGCCCGGCGCGAGTTGTTCGCAGAATAATCCCCGCGATCCGGCGGGGGGTGTGCGCAGTGCGGAAAGTCGGCCGGTCGCGTGGGAGATCCCGCGGGGAATCCCCGGCGCCCACACCGGCTCGACAGGCGGCGGACGCCGCAAGCGGTTGTCGCGTCGGCTCGTACCGGCGACGTCCACATCCGGTGCCCCTCTACTACCGCTACTAGGTAGATACTTCATCCTTATACTAGAAGTGCTTCTTGCACATCGAGGACCCCGATGAAGCTGTCGATCACCCGGGAGCAGTTCCAGGAAGGGCTGCAGGCCGTGCAGGCCAGCGTGCCGTCCAAGACGACGCTGCCCGTGCTCGCCAACATCCTGCTGGAGGCCTCGGGCGACGGGATCCGGCTGTCGGGGACCGACCTCGACATCGCCGTCTCGACCACGGTGGCGGCCTCGGTGGACCAGGAGGGGGCGATCACCCTCCCGGCCCGCAAGCTCTCCGAGATCGTCCGGGAGCTGCCGAGCGCCACGATCCGGCTGACCACGTCGGGGGAGCAGCGGGTCGCGCTCGAGTGCGGGCGGTCGAAGTTCCGGCTCCTGGGGCTCCCGCGCGAGGAGTTCCCGGCATTCCCGGCGGTGGCGTTCGACAAGGCGTGGAAGGCCTCGGCGGGCGACCTGCAGAAGCTCATCCACCACGTGTCGTTCGCGACGAGCACCGAGGAGAGCCGGCCGATCCTGCAGGGCGTGCTGTGGGAGCTGCGTCCCGACCGGATGCGCATGGTCGCGACGAACGGCCACCGGCTGGCGAAGATGGACGTGCCGGTCGCCGGCGGCGGCGGGGCGAAGCACGACCTGATCGTGCCGCCGCGCGCCCTGGAGCAGATCCGCCGGCTCTTCGCCGCCGAGGACGAGATCGAGATCGCGAAGAGCGAGAACCACCTCGCCTTCCGCTCGCCGCGGACGCAGGTGTTCACTCGGCTGATCGAGGGGCCGTACCCGAACTACGAGCAGGTCATCCCGCGGGAGAACGACAAGGTCCTCACCGTGGACAAGGCGACGCTGACCGCGGCGCTGCGGCGCATGAGCGTCGTGGCGAGCGACCAGACGCACCGGATCCGCATGGCGCTCGCGAACGGCGCCTGCCGCTTCTCGGTGCAGACCCCCGACCTGGGCGAGGCGCAGGAGGAGATCACCGTCGCGTACGAGGGCGACGCGCTCGAGATCGGCTTCAACGCGGCGTACCTGCTCGAGATCCTCAAGTACATGCCGACCGACGAGGTGCGGATGAGCTTCCGGGCGCCGGAGCGCGCGGCGACCTGCGAGCCGGTCGGCTGGGACGATCCCGCGAGCTATCTCTGCCTGGTCATGCCCCTGCGGCTGCTCGACTGAGCGGGCGGCGGCGGGCGGGGCCGCGCTGGGCGCGGTGGCCGGCGCGCGACCTGCTCGACCTCCGGCTCTGTGACCTCGGGCTCCCGCTCGAGGGCACCTGGCTCGCGGACCGCGTCGCCGAGCTGCACGGCGAGCTCGCGGTCCGCGGGTTCCGTTTCCGGCCCCACGTCTGGCTCTCCGACGAGTGGTTCTCCCCCGATGGCGTCGGGGGGTTCGCGGTGCCCTTCTACCTGCTGCACCCGCGCCTGCGGCGGCTCGAGCGGTCGCAGATGCTCGAGGTGGAGGGGGGGACGCGCGGCGAGTGCCTGCGGATCCTGCGGCACGAGGCGGGGCACGCCATCCAGCACGCCTACGGCCTGCACCGCCGGCGGCGCTGGCGCGAGCTCTTCGGCCGCTCCGGCGACCCCTACCCGTCGCACTACCGCCCGAACCCGAACAGCCGCCACTTCGTGCGGCACCTGCGGCTCTGGTACGCGCAGGCGCACCCGGCCGAGGACTTCGCGGAGACCTTCGCGGTGTGGCTGCGGCCGGCCTACGACTGGCGGCAGCGCTACGCCGGGTGGCCCGCGCTCGCGAAGCTCGAGTACGTGGACGAGCTGATGGCGGAGATCGCGCCGACGAGCCCCGGCCGCATCTCGCGGCGCACGGTGGAGCCGCTGCACCGCATCCGCAAGACGCTCCGCGAGCACTACGAGGCGCGCCGCGCCTTCTACGACGTCGGCTTCCCGCGCACGCACGACCGCGACCTCCGGCGCCTCTTCGCCGAGGGGCCGGCCCGGGCGCCGAGCGCGGCGGGCTTCCTCAGGCGGCACCGACGCGAGTTGCGCGAGATGGTGGCGAAGTGGACCGGCGAGCACCAGGGCGTGCTCGACCTCGTGCTGGGGCAGATGATCGGCCGGTGCCGCGAGCTGGGGCTGCGCGCGGCGGGCCCCGAGCGTACCCTCAAGCTCGACCTCGCGATGCTCCTCACGGTGAAGGCGATGCGCTTCCTCTACAGCGGCCGGCGCCGCTTCTGGATCGCCCTGTGAAGCCCCACCGCGTCCTCCTCCTGGCCCACCCGGACCTCGTCCCCTCCGACGACGGACCGCCGGCCGACCGCCGCGAGCGCCACGCCATCAAGACCGAGTCCGACGTGATCGCCACGCTCCGCGCGAGCGGGCACGAGGTCCTCCCCCTCGGCGTGCAGGACGAGGTGCGGCCGATCCGCGACGCGGTGGAGTTCTACCGGCCGCACGTGGTCTTCAACCTGCTCGAGGAGTTCCACGGCAACGCCCTCTTCGACGCGCACGTGGTGGCCTACCTCGAGCTGCTCAAGGCGCGCTACACCGGGTGCGGGCCGAGCGGGCTGCTGCTGTCGCGGTCGAAGGCGCTCTCCAAGAAGCTCCTCTCCTGGCACCGGATCCGCGTGCCGGGGCACGCCGTCTTCCCGCGGGGCCAGGCGGTGCGGCCGCCGCGCAAGCTCGCGTACCCGTGCATCGTGAAGAGCCTGGTGGAGCACGCGTCGTACGGGATCGCGCAGGCCTCGGTGGTGGACTCCCCCGAGAAGCTGCGCGAGCGGGTGGCCTACCTGCACGAGAAGCTCGAGACCGACGCGATCGCCGAGGAGTACGTGGACGGCCGGGAGCTGTACGTGGGGGTGCTGGGCAACCAGCGGCGGCAGGCGTTCCCGGTGTGGGAGCTGCGGTTCGAGAACCTCCCCGACGGGGCGCCCCGCATCGCCACCGCGAAGGTGAAGCACGACCCGGAGTACCAGGAGCGCGCCGGGATCACCGACGGCCCCGCCGCCGACCTCGATCCCGCGCTCGCCCGGCGCATCCGCGAGACGGCGCGGCGCATCTGCCACGTGCTGGAGCTCGACGGCTACGCGCGCATCGACTTCCGCCTCACCGCGACGGGCGAGCTCTACTTCGTGGACGCCAACCCGAACCCCGACATCGCCTCGACCGAGGAGTACGCCAGGGCGGCGCGGCTGGTGGGGCTCGAGTACCCGGCGCTCCTCGACCGCATCCTCAAGCTCGCGCTCGAGCGGCCGAACTAGGCGCGGGCGACCGCCCGCGGATCACGGCTGCTCGAGGATCGCCGTCAGCACCCGGCGCGCGTAGTCCTTGTCCCAGCTCGTCGCCGACTTCCTCGCCTCCACCTCGATGGTCGAGGACGCGCTGTCGCGGCCCTCGATCTTCACGCCGACCACGTACTCGCCGGTGCGCCCGCGGCGCTCGACCGTGCGGCCGCTGCCGGCAGTCCGCGTCTCGGTCACCTCGATCAGCAGCACGCCGAACGCCGCGTCGGTGCGGCGCGCGAGCTCGGCCGGCGGCTGGTTGACCTCCGACTTCACGCCGCGCGTCGTGACGTAGATCCCGGCCGCGGCCCCCGCGCCCGCCGCCGCCGCCACGCAGCCGGCCGCGAGCAGCAGGGCCGCCACGGCCGCGCCCCGCGGCCGCCATCGCATCGCGATCATCATCGCCGCTCTCCCGGTCGTGTCCGTGCCGGATGCTGGCCCCATCGGCCCGAATCCTCAAGCGCCACCGACCCGGCGGGGTGGCGGCGGTTCACCGGCCAGTCGCCGCCGCAGTAGCTTTCGCGCATGCCGACCCCGTTCGAGAGCGCCCAGCTCGCGCTCCGGCTCTACGAGCTGCGCCGCGACCCGGTGCTGCGCGAGGCGCGCAACTGGTGGCTCTTCGAGTTCCACCCCGACTCGGCCGACGAGATCGTCGCCGCCTTCCTCGGCGCCGACCACCACAAGTTCCGCGCGGTGGTCGGCTACTGGGACGTGGCCGCCGCGCTGGTGCTGCACGGCGCCATCGACCCCGCGATCTTCTTCGACACGAACCCCGAGATGCTCGGCTTCTACTCGAAGGTCGCGCCGTACCTCGCCGCCGTGCGCGAGCGGATGCAGCGCCCCCAGTACCTCGCCAACGTCGAGCGCGTCGTCGCGCAGTGGCCCGGCGCCGAGGAGCGGATGGCGGTGCTCCGCCGGTCGCTGCGCGCGCGCGTCGGCAAGACCTGACCCCCCGACCCCTCCCGCCGATGCGAGTCCTGCGCGTCCTCGCCGTGCCCGGCGCGGCCCTCTGCCTCGTGGCCGCCACCCCGTCGCGCACCGCCGCCTGGGGCGAGGCGGGCCATCGCCTGGTGGCGCGGGCGGCGGTCGGGGCGCTGCCGCCCGGGATGCCGGGCTTCTTCACCGCCGCGGCGGCGCAGCTCGAGTACCTCAACCCCGAGCCCGACCGATGGCGGAGCCGGCTCGAGCGCGACGCCGATCCCGCGCTCGACGGCGGCACGGCACCCGAGCACTTCATCGACCTCGAGCTGGTGCCGCCGGGCGCGCTCGAGGCGCGCGACAAGTTCGAGTTCGTGCTGCAGCTCGAGCGGCGCGGCGTGCGCCGGCCGCTCGAGGTGGGCGTCCTCCCGTACCACGTCCTGGAGCTGGTGCAGCGGCTCCGCGAGGAGTGGCGGCTCTGGCGCGCGGCGCCGGACGCGGCCACCCGGCGCCACGTCGAGCAGCGGATCGTGAACGACGCGGGGATCCTGGGCCACTACGTCGCCGACGGCGCCAACCCGCACCACACCACGATCCACTACAACGGCTGGAGCGGCCCCAATCCGGCCGGCTACGCCACCGACCGCCAGATGCACGCGCGCTTCGAGTCGATCTACGTCGGCGCGCACCTCGGGCTCGACGACGTGACCCCGCTGGTGCGGCGCGAGGCGCGCGTGGTCGCCCCGCTCCGGCTCGAGGTGATCCGCTACCTGCGCGAGTCGAACGCGCGGGTCGAGAAGCTCTACCAGCTCGACCAGGCGGAGCCGTTCGGGCTCGACACGCGGGGCGAGGCGCACCGCGCGTTCACCGCGAGCCGCCTCGCCGCCGGCGCCGCCATGCTGCGCGACCTCTGGTGGACGGCGTGGGTGACGAGCGAGCTGCCCGCGGGCGACAGCACCCGCCCCGGCGACCGCGTGGTCGTGGAGCACCGCCCGCCGCGGCCGGACGACGTCGCCACCCTCGACGGGCTGGTGCGGGCGTTCTACGAGGCCGTCTCGGGGCCCGCGGGCCAGCCGCGCGAGTGGTGGCGCGACCGCGCGCTCTACCTTCCCGACGTGCGCTTCGTGGCGATGGACGTGGACAGCGCGGGCCGGCCGGTGGCGCGCGTGCTGGACCACCAGGCGTTCGTGGACGGGTCGGATCGCGCCTTCCGGCGCGACGGCTTCTTCGAGACGGAGATCGGCCGGGAGGTGGCGCGGTTCGGCAACACCGCCACGATCCGCAGCGCCTACGAGACGCGCCGGCGCCCCGACGGCCCGGTGCTGGGCCGCGGCGTCAACAGCATCCACGCGTTCTGGGACGGGGCGCGCTGGTGGATCGCGTCGGTCGTCTGGGACGAGGAGCGGCCCGGGAACCCGATCCCGCCGGCGCTCCTGCGGCCGTGAGCCGCTGGGCGCGCCTCGCGCTGACCCTCCTGCTCGGCGCGTGGGGCGTGGCGATCGCGCGCGACCCCGGCGGCTCGATCACCCACGGGCTCAACCTCGCGATCCACGAGACGGGCCACCTCGTGTTCCTGCCGTTCGGGGAGTTCCTGCACTTCGCGGGCGGCACGCTCTTCCAGTTGCTCGTGCCGCTCGCCTTCCTCGCGTACTTCCTCCGCCGGGGCGACCGCCACGCGGCGAGCCTGATGCTCTGGTGGGTGGGCGTCAACCTCTGGGACGTGGCACCGTACATCGACGACGCCCGCAACCTGGAGCTGCCCCTCGTCGGCGGCGGCGAGCACGACTGGAACTACCTGCTCGACGAGCTCGGCGTGCTCCACCTCGACCACGTGATCGCGAGGCGCGTCCACGCCGCGGGCACCCTCGTGGCACTGGTCGCCACCGGCTGGGGGGTGCGCGCGGCGTGGGCGCGGGGCGCGGAGGCGCCCGCCGTCAGCTGACGTCCGTCCCGCCAATCACGGCGGGGATCACGGCCCGGCCCACGGTGTTCGCGTCGGCGCCGAACCAGATCACCCTCTCCTTCGCGTCGTACACCATGTAGCGCACGGTGCCGCCGCCGCTCGGGACCGGGGTGCGGCTGATCACCTTCTTCGTCCTCGGGTCGAAGCCGACCAGCATGTTCGGCTGCACGCCCGTCTCGACGTACCAGATGCGGTCGCGGTCGTCGGTCGTGAAGGCGTAGGGGAGCGACTGCGGCCCGGCGGGGTTCGGGTACTCGGTGATCTGCCCCGTCCTCGGGTCGAGCCGGCCGGTCACGCCGCGGGTGTAGTCGCCCCACCAGACGATCCCGTCCGACGTGACGCCGATGCGCCGCGGCCGCGCCTTCGGGTCGGCTATCTCGTACTCCTTCAGCGCGAAGGTGACCGGGTCCACCGTGCCGATCCGGTTCGAGCCGAAGAGGTCGAACCACGGCCGGTTGTCCCTGTCGATCACGATGCCGTACGGCCGGGCGCGGGGGGTCGGCACCTTCACGAGCCGCACCTGCCGCGTCGCCACGGTGAGCTTGCCCACGAAGTTGCCGAACTGCACCGTGAACCAGATGTCGCCGTTCCGGTCGAGGACGAGCGTGTGCGGGTCCGTCGCCTCGGGGTCGGGCATCGGGATCTTGGTGATGGCCCCCGTCGCCGGGTCGAGCCGGCCGATGTGGCCGGTGCGGTTGCCCGCGTACCAGACGATCCCCTTCGCGTCCACGACGAGGTTGTGCGGCCCGGTGCCCGGCTCGAGTTCGTAGCGCTTGAACTCGCCGGTCTTCGGGTCGAGCACGGCGGCGTAGTCGCCGGTCTGGCCGACGAACCAGATCCGGCCATCGGGGGCCACGGCCGGGTCGCGGGGGCGGGTCTGCGCCCACGGCACCGTCCACTCCTTGATGGTGACGGGCTGCTGGGCGGCGACCGGCGCCGCGAGGACGAGGGCGAGCAGGCTGGCGAGGCGCATCGGGGCTCCGGGGAGACGGGCGTGGTGGAGCTTAGCCCGTGGCGGTGCCAAGGGGGAGCGCCCCCCGCGCCGGCCATGGGTATGTTGCGGGCGCATGTCGCCCGACGCGGTCCTCTCCCTCTGGCGCCGGCTCGCCCCGCTCCCCGGCGGGCGCTGGCTCTTCGCCCGGCTGCTCGGCCTGGCGGTGCCGTACACCGGCTCGGTGGGCGCGCGCGTGGAGCAGCTCGAGCCCGGCTACGCGCGGGTCGCGCTGCGCGACCGCCGCGCCGTGCGCAACCACCTCGGGTCGGTGCACGCGGTCGCGCTGGTGAACCTGGGCGAGGTCACGAGCGGGCTCGCCCTGCTCTCGGGGCTCGGCCCCGCCGTGCGCGGCATCGTCACGCACCTCGAGATCGACTACCTGAAGAAGGCGCGCGGCCGGCTCGTCGCCGAGTGCCGGGCCCCGGTACCGGCGGTGCGCGGCACGATCGAGCACCGGGTGAGCGCCGCGATCCGCGACGGGGCGGGGGACGTCGTCGCCGAGATCCGGGTCACCTGGCGGCTGAGCGAGGTGGTGCCGGCGGGGCGGCCCGCGTGACCGTGGCCGCGCTCGACCGCCGGCTCCTCGAGCACGCGCGCATCGAGGTGCCGCTCATCTGCGGCGCCATGTACCCCTGCAGCAACCCCGAGCTCGTCGCCGCCGTCAGCGAGGCGGGCGGGATCGGCATCGTGCAGCCGATCTCCCTCACGTACGTGCACGGCCACGAGTTCCGCGCGGGGCTGCGGTACGTCCGCTCGCTCACCGCGAAGCCGATCGGGTTCAACGCGCTCATCGAGGCGTCGTCGCGGTCGTACCGCGAGCGGATGGCGCGCTGGGTGGACGTGGCGCTCGAGGAGGGGGTGCGCTTCTTCGTGACCTCGCTCGGCAACCCGCGCTGGGTGGTGGAGCGGGTGCACGCGGCCGGTGGCGCCGTGTACCACGACGTGACCGAGGCGAAGTGGGCCGCGAAGGCGCGCGACGCCGGGGTCGCGGGGCTCGTGGCGGTCAACCGGCGGGCCGGCGGGCACGCCGGCGCCCGGGACGCGGTGGCGCTGCTCGAGGAGCTCCTGCCCTTCGGCCTGCCGGTGGTGTGCGCGGGCGGCATCGGCGACGCCGACGAGTTCGCACGGGCGCTGCGGCAGGGTCACGCCGGCGCGCAGGTCGGCACCCGCTTCATCGCGACGCCGGAATGCCGCGCGAGCGACGCCTACAAGCAGGCGATCCTCCGCGTCGGCGAGGACGACATCGTGCTCACGGAGCGCATCACGGGCGTCCCCGTCGCCGTGATCCGCACCCCGTACATCGAGCGGCTCGGCCTCGCGGCGGGGCCGCTCGCGCGCTGGATGCTGCGCGGCCACCGGCGCAAGCACTGGATGCGCACGATCTACGCGCTGCGCTCGCTCTGGCAGCTCAAGCGCTCGCTGCTCGACGCGCACGGGGCGCGCGAGTACTGGCAGGCCGGGCGCAGCGTCGCCACCATCACCGACCTCGTCCCCGCGGGCGAGGTCGTGGCCCGGTTCGCCGCCGCCGCGCGGTCGGCCGGGCTGCTCTCCTGACCCCTTGGAGCACTCCATGCAGACCCTCGCGAACCACCGCCGCTTCCACCCGCCCTTCCACTTCTTCCTCGTGCCGGTCCTGGTCGCCAACCTGGTGATCGCCGGGCGCGCCGCGTTCGCGGCGCCGTCGTTCGCCACGGCGTGGGGGGTCGTGCTGGCGTTCGCGCTCCTGCTGGGCTTCGGCCTCGCGCGGCGCGGCGCCATCGTCGTGCAGGACCGGCTGATCCGGCTCGAGGAGCGGCTGCGGCTGGCGCGCCTGCTGCCGGTCGAGCTGGCGGCGCGGGTGGACGCGCTCACGGTGCGCCAGCTCGTCGGCCTGCGCTTCGCGAGCGACGAGGAGGTGCCGGAGCTCGCGCGCCGGGCCCTCGCCGGCGAGCTGCGCGTCTGACCCCCGCTAGCTTTCGGGGATCCCCCACGAGGAGACGGCGATGGTGACCGAAGGGCTCGGGTTCGAGGTGAAGCTGCCCGTGGCGTACGACGCGGCGGTGGAGCAGGTGACGGCGGCGCTCAAGGCCGAGGGGTTCGGCGTGCTCACCACGATCGACGTGGCGGCGACGCTGAAGACCAAGATCGGCGCCGACTTCCGTCCGTACGTCATCCTCGGCGCCTGCAACCCCCACCTGGCGCACCGCGCGCTGCAGCGGAGCGCCGACGTGGGGCTCATGCTTCCCTGCAACGTGACGGTCGAGGCCGACCCGACGGGCGGGAGCATCGTGCGGATCGCCAACCCGGACCTGATGCTCGGCGTGGGCGACCTCGCCCGCGACGCCGAGCTGAAGGGGGTGGCGGCGGAGGCGCGGGCGCGCCTCGAGCGGGTGGCGGCCGCGCTGCGCGCGGCGTCGTAGCGGCGCGTGCTGCACGTCACGAGCGGCGACCACGCCGCCGCGCGCATCCGCGCGATGGGCGTCGGCGGCGAGGTGCTCGCCTGGCAGGACGTGCTGCACGAGGGCCCGGTGCCCGCGGGGCTCGACCTCGCGGCGCTGACGGCGGTGCGCGCCCGGTTCATCGGCGCCCGCGGCTGGGAGGACGAGGCGATCGCGCTCGCCATGCTCACGGCGCGCGACGCGCGTCTCGCCGCCACGGCGGGCGAGGACGAGGTCGCGCTCTGGTTCGAGGCCGACCTGTACGACCAGTTGCAGTTGCTGCAGCTCCTCGACTGGTTCGCCGAGCCGGCGCGGCGCCCCGCCAAGCTGACGCTGATGCTCTCCGGCGCGTCCCTCCCCGCGCTCGACGAGCGGCAGCTCCGCGAGCTCTTCTTCCGCCGCCGCGCGGTGCCGGAGGGGGTGCTGCAGGCGGGGCGGCGCGCGTGGGCCGCCTTCCGCGACCCCGACCCGCGCGCGCTCGAGGCCCTGCTCGCCGACGACGAGATGGGGGCGATCCCCGGCCTGACGGAGGCGCTGCGGCGTCACCTCGAGGAGTTCCCGTCGGTCGCCGACGGGCTGTCGCGGAGCGAGCGCCAGCTGCTCGAGGCGGTCGCGGCCGGCGCGCCGGACCTGCGCGCCGCCTTCGTCGCCGCGCACCACGAGCGCGAGGACCCGGTCTTCCTGGGCGACACCGTCTTCGCCGACTACGCCGTGCGCCTGGGCGGCGGCCCGCACCCGCTCGTGACCCTCGCGGGCGGCGCCCCGATCGTGGCGCCCGGGCGCGGCGAGACTGCAACCTTCTGGGCCGCGCGGGCGTACCTCACGCAGGACGGGCTCGACGTGCTCGAGGGCCGCGCCGACGCCGTCGCGCTGCGCGGGATCGACCGCTGGCTGGGCGGGGTGCACCTGACCCCCGGGTCCTGCTGGCGCTGGGACCACGTCGCCGGTGCGCTCGTCCCGGGCTGAGCCCGTCCCGACCACACCACCACCCGCTGAGGGAACCATGCTCGTCACCACCACGCCGTCCGTCGAGGGCCGCCGCATCGTGAAGTACGTCACGATCGTGCACGGCGAGGCGATCATCGGCGCCAACCTCTTCAAGGACCTCTTCGCCGGGATCCGCGACATCGTCGGCGGCCGCTCGGCGACGTACGAGCGCGAGCTGTCGCGGGCGCGGGAGGTGGCGCTCGAGGAGATGGTCGCCGAGGCCGAGCGTGTCGGGGCCAACGCCGTCGTCGGCGTGGACCTCGACTACGAGGTCCTGGGACAGGCGAACGGGATGCTGATGGTCACGACGAGCGGCACCGCCGTCGTGCTGGAGTAGCGCTCAGCGCCGGCGGAGCACCGCGATGGCGCGGGGGTTGTTCGTGATGGCGCGGAGGGTCCCGAAGCCGATCTCCCAGTCGAGCCCCGACACGAACGGGTCGCCGCCGGGAACGGTGATGCGCAGCACGGTGCCGCTGATGGTGTAGGTGCCGTCGAAGGCGCCGCCGCTGCCCGGGCCCAGCGGGGAGTCGGTGATCACGTACTGGCCGCTCGCCGCGCCCGCGGCCGTCAGGGTGAGGGTGATGCTGCTGCCCGCCGCGAGCAGGTCGTACGACTGGTCGCCGATCGTGCCCGAGAGCGAGGTCGCGTCGTAGGTGCCCGCCACGTCGGCGGGCGTCGGCGCGAAGCCGTCGCCGCAGGCGGCGGGGAGCAGGGCGAGGGCCAGGGCGAGCCCGGCATGCAGGACGGTGCGGCGATGCGTCACGATGTCGGGCTCCTCGGGGCTCAGGCGATGCCGTGCCGGATCGCGGCCTCGACCTTCTCGGCGAAGCGGTCGACCTCGTCCAGCGTGGTGTACACGTTCGGCGTGATCCGCAGCCCGCTGAACTCGGGGTGCACGATCGGGGTGGTGACGATCTGGTGGCGGTCCCGCAGCCAGCCGCCCAGCGCCACCGGGTCCAGCCCCGCCACCGACACGAGGCCGATCCCGCCGCTCCACGGCGAGTCGAGCGGCGTCAGCACCGACACCCGGTCGCTCGCCTGAAGGAGCCGCTTCGCCCACCGGTCGCGAAGATAGCGGAGGCGGGCGACCTTCCGCTCCGCCCCGATCCCGCGGTGGAAGGCGAGGGCCACCGCGATCGCGTTGTGGTTCGCCGCGGGGTGCGTGCCGATCTCCTCGAACTTCCGGATGTTCGCGTCCATCGCCGTCGGCGCCGCCATCAGCGGCCAGAGGCCGGGGATCTTCTCCCGCCGCACGTACAGGAAGCCCGTGCCGATCGGGGCGAGCAGCCACTTGTGGAGGCTCGTGCCGTAGTAGTCGCAGCCGAGCTGGTCGCGGGTGAAGGGGAAGTGCGCGAAGGCGTGCGCCCCGTCCACGAAGACCTCGATCCCGCGCGGGCGGCAGAGGTCCACGAGCTCGCGCACCGGGAGGATCTGCCCGGTGAGGTTGGTGATGTGCGTCACCTCGATCACCCGGGTCCGCGGGGTGATCGCCTCGGCGAAGCGCTCCACCACGTGGCGGGGGGAGGGCGGCGGGACCTTGAACGAGACCTGCTTCAGCACGATCCCGTCGCGCCGGGCGCGCTGCTCCCACGCGGTGATCATCCGCGGGTAGTTCTGGTTGGCGACGATCACCTCGTCGCCGCGCCGGAGGTCGAGGCCGAAGATCATGATCTCGTTGGCCTCGGAGGCGTTGCGCGTGATCGCCAGCTCCTCCGGGTCGCACCCGAACTCGCGCGCCAGCCCGTCGCGCACCGACTCGATCCGCGGCTCGAGGATGCGCCACATGTGCTCGACCGGCAGCTCGTTCGAGAAGCGCAGGTCGCGGATCATCGCGTCGAGCACGTGCGTGGGGGAGGGGCTCACCCCGCCGTTGTTCAGGTTGACGAGGGTGCGGTCGGCGTCGAAGGCGCGCTGGATCTCGCCCCAGTAGCTCTCGTCGCCGGCGAGCGCGCCCGCCGGCCGGCCGCCGGCGACCGACTCGGCGTCGCCGAGGTGCCGGAAGGCGCGCGGGGCGAGCGTCGGCAGCGACGCGGCACCGGCGGCGGCGAGGAACTGGCGACGGCTCGGCATGCGCGGCTCCAGGGCGTGACGGGACTGACGGAATCTGGGGCGGTGGCCGGGCGGGCGCTATCTTCCCGGCCGTCGCGTCCCCCGGAGCCCCGCGCGTGCGTCGCGTGATCGTGGCCGGCGGCGGCACCGCGCTGGGGCTCGCGCTCGCGCGCGCGGCCCTTGCCCGGGGCGACCGCGTCGCCGTGCAGCTGCCCCACCCCGAGCGCGTGCCCGTCCTCGCCGACCTGGCCGGCGAGCACGGCGACCGGCTCGCCGTGGTCCCCGCCGACGCCGATCCCGTGGCGGCGGCCGGGGCGCTCCCCGGGGCGCTGCCGGCCTGGGCCGGCGCGATCGACCTGCTGCTGCACGCGGGGTGGGCCGACGCCGCCGACCCGTCGCTCGCGGCCCAGCGCGCCAATCGCACGCTCGACGAGGTGGACGGCGACGCGCTGGTCGCGCTGGTGCGCCGCAACGCGCTGCCGCCGCTGCTGGCCGTGCGCGCGCTCCGCCGCCACCTCGCGCAGGGCGACGGGCCGCGGGCGCTCGTCGTGACGAGCTGGCTCGCCTCGATCGCGCGGCGGCACGACGGCGGGCACTATGGCGCCGCCGCCGCGGGGGCCGCGCTCAACGCGGTGGTGCGCGCCCTCGCGTTCGACCTCGAGCCCGACGGGATCGCCGTGGCCGCGGCGAGCCCGGGGGCATATCGCACCGCGCTGCACGGCCCCGGCTTCCAGCCCTCGGCCGAGGACGTGGCGGCCGGCCTGCTCGCGGTGGCCGACCGGCTGACGCTCGAGCGCACCGGCGCGTTCCTGGACTGGAAGGGCGAGAGCTGCCCATGGTGAGCGGCGGACGGGAGGGGTGACGATGGCGGGCACGATGGTGGAGTTCCAGGCGAACGGGCACCGCACGAGCGGCTACCTCGCGCTGCCCCCGGCCGGCCGCGGGCCGGCGCTCGTGGTGATCCAGGAGTGGTGGGGGCTGGTGCCGCACATCACCGACCTCTGCGACCGCTTCGCCGCCGAGGGGTTCGTGGCCCTCGCACCCGACCTGTACCACGGGAAGCGGACCACGAGCCCCGACGAGGCCGGGAAGCTCTTCATGGCGCTGGACATCGCCCGCGCGAGCCAGGAGATCCGGGGCGCGGCGACACACCTCCTCGCCCATCCCGCGGCGGCCAGCCGGCGTGCCGGCGTGCTCGGCTTCTGCATGGGGGGCCAGCTCGCGCTCCATGCCGCGATGGAGCACCCCGACGTGATCGGCTGCGCGGTGGACTTCTACGGCGTGCACCCCAACGTCACGATCGACCCGGCGCGGCTCACCGTTCCCGTGCTCGCGCACTTCGGCGAGCACGACCGCTCGGTGCCCGTCGCGGAGGCGCGCGCCCTCGTCGCCCGCTGCCGGGAGGCCGGCTGCGCCATCGAGGCGCACGTGTACGACGCGGGCCACGCGTTCTTCAACGACACCCGGCCGCAGGCCTACGACGCGGCCGCGGCCCGGCTCGCGTGGACGCGCACGCTCGCGTTCCTCCGCACCCACCTGCCCGTCACCCCATGATCCGCGCGATCCGCAGCTTCGCCGTCTTCGTCACCGACATCGACCGCGCGATCCACTTCTACGAGCGCGTCCTCGGCCTGCCCGTCGCGCGGCGCGGGTCGTTCGGCGCGGAGTTCCTCGACGAGGCGCCGCACCTGCACGTGGTTCCCGCCGTGCACCCGGAGGCGCGGAAGCTCGTCGGCCGCGACACCGGCATCACCTTCCACGTGCCCGACCTCCTGCACCACTGCGGCGTCCTGCACGAGCGCGGCGTGCGCTTCGTGCAGGAGCCGACGCAGGCCGGCTTCGGCGTGATGGCGATGGTCGCCGACCCCGACGGCAACGTCATGGCGCTCTGGGACGACAAGCTCCCCGAGGAGCGGCAGGGGTGAGCGGCCCGCGGCCCGGCTTCGCCAGCGACAACAACGCCCCCGCCGACCCGGCGGTCCTCGCCGCGCTCGCCGACGCGAACCGCGGGCACGTGCCCGCCTACGGCGACGACCCGCTGACCGAGCGGGTGCGGGCGCGGCTCGCGGCGCTCTTCGGCGGCGAGGCCGAGGCGCACCTCGTCTGGGGCGGCACCGCGGCCAACGTGCTCGGCCTCGCCACCGTGATGCGCCCCCACGAGGCGGTGCTCTGCAGCGACGTGGCGCACATCAACGTGGACGAGTGCGGCGCGCCCGAGCGGTTCCTCGGCGCCAAGCTCCTCACCGCCCGCGCGCCCGACGGGAAGCTGACCCCCGGCGCGGTGGAGGGGCTCATCCGCGGCGTCGGCGTGCCGCACCACGTGCAGCCGCGCGTGGTGTCGCTCACGCAGTCCACGGAGTACGGCACCGTGTACCGGCCCGAGGAGATCCGCGCCATCGCGGAGGTGGCGCACGCGCACGGGCTCCTCGTGCACATGGACGGGGCGCGGCTCGCGAACGCCGCCGCGTTCCTCGACTGCGCGCCGCGCGTGATCACGGCCGACGCGGGGGTGGATCTCCTGTCCTTCGGCGCGACCAAGAACGGCGCCATCGCCGCCGAGGCCGTCGTCTTCCTGCGGGAGGGGCTCTCCGCGGCGTTCCCGTTCGTGCGCAAGCAGGGGATGCAGCTCGCCTCCAAGATGCGGTTCGTCGCCGCGCAGTTCGAGGCGCTCCTCGAGGGCGACCGGTGGCGCGCCCACGCCATGCACGCGAACCGGCTCGCGCGGCGGCTCGCCCTGCTCGTGCGCGACCTGCCGGGCGTGCGGCTCACCCAGCCGGTCGAGGCCAACGCCGTCTTCGCGATCCTCGACCCGGCCGCGATCGCGACGCTGCAGCGGGAGTTCCGCTTCTACACCTGGGACGAGCGCACGCACGAGGTGCGGTGGATGACGAGCTTCGCGACCACCGAGGAGGAGGTCGACCGCTTCGCCGCCCGGATCCGCGAGGTGTGCGGCTGATGCGCGCGGCCTGGGTGGTGCTCTGCTCCCTGCTCACCTGGACGACGCTGGTCGTGTGCTTCGTCGTCTGGCTGCCGATCATGGCCGTGCTGCACGCGGTGGAGCGGCCGTTCGACTCGGGGCTCTACCGCACGGGGCGGTTCTTCCGGCTGATGGGGATCGTGATCGCGCGCGCGAACCCGCTCTGGCACTTCCGCGCCGAGGGGTACGTCCCCCCCGACCCGCGGCACCCGTTCGTGGTGGTCTCGAACCACGAGTCGTTCGCCGACATCCTCCTCACCTGCTTCCTCCCGTGGGAGATGAAGTGGCTCGGCAAGGCGGAACTCTTCCGCATCCCGATCATGGGGCAGGTGATGTGGCTGGCGGGGGACATCCCCGTGCGGCGCGGCGAGCGCACGAGCGCGCGCGAGGCGATGGCGGCGTGCCGCGACCGGCTGCGGAAGCGGGTCTCGGTGATGATCTACCCCGAGGGGACCCGCACGCGCACCGGCGAGATGCTGCCGTTCAAGGACGGCGCGTTCCGCCTCGCGATCGACGCCCAGGTGCCGGTGCTGCCGCTGGTCTGCGTCGGCACCCGGGAGGCGATCCGCGCCGACAGTTGGAAGGTGGGGCCGGCGCGCGGCGTGGTCCACGTGCTGGAGCCGGTGCCGACCACCGGGCTCACGTCGCGGGACACCGCCAGGCTCCGGGAGCAGGTGCGGTCGCTGATCCTCGCGAAGCGGGACGAGCTGAGGCGGGGAATGCCGCCGTCACCAGCCGCATGAACTCGCTGGTGGCGCGCCCGTCGAGCCAGCGCGCCACCACCACCAGGTCGAGCGCCGGGTCGATCCAGATCACGTTGCCCCCCGCGCCCAGGGCGAAGACGCTCGTGGCCGGGGCCCCGGCGTACTGCTTCCGGTCGGTGTTGAGCCACCAGAGGTAGCCGTAGGTCGGCTTCAGCGGCACGGGGCACCACGCGCGCTCCAGCCAGGCCTCGCTCAGGATCCGCCTCTGCCCCCACACGCCGCGCCGCAGGTGCAGCAGCCCGAAGCGCGCGTGGTCGTGCGTGCTCGCCCACACCCCGCCCCCCCAGTGCCCGCCCCCGCTCACCGACTGCATGCGGCGACCGCCGATCTCGACGTACGAGTCCCGGTAGCCGTGCCACTGCCATGCGTCGCTCGCGCCGATCGGCCGCATGAGCTCGCGGTCGAGCACGGCGGGGAGCGGCTCGCCGAACCGCTGCAGCAGCGCGAGCGCGAGCCGGTTGACGCGCACGTCGTTGTATTCCCACACCGTCCCCGGCGTCATCAGGGCGCGCTGGTAGCCGTTGCGCCGGTCGGCGATGTCGGGCTTGCCCCAGAGCGTCCCCTCCCACTCGCTCGTCTGCGTGAGCAGGTGGTGCCACGTGATCGGGGCGTTGTGCGGGGAGTCGAACATCCCGTCGCGGATCAGCTCCCGCACCGGCGCGTCGAGGTCGGGAATGAGGCCGAGATCCCACGCGAGCCCGGCGACGCTCGAGAGGTAGCTCTTCGCGACGCTGAACGTCATGTCCACCCGGCGCGTGTCGTCCCACTCGGCGACGATGTAGCCCTGGTGGACGACGAGCCCGTTCGGCCGGCCGCGGTCCTTGAACGGGCCCTGGATCGCCGGGTAGGGCTCGCGCGCGGTGTTGCGGGCGAGCTGGGTCGCCATGTCCGGCAGCCAGTCGATCTCGTGCGACTGCGCCCACTGCACCGCCAGGGCGAGGCGCGCCGAGTCGAGCCCGAGCGCCGCGGGCGGGCGGTGCGCCCACTCGCCCGGCGGCGGGACATACGGGTCGGGCTGCGCACCAAGCGGCGCCGCGCCGAAGGTGGCGAGCACGGCCGCCGCGCGGAGCGCGCGACCCCGCACGAGCGTCGGATGGCGTGACATGGCGTGAACGATCGCCTGAAGCTCGACGAGCCGGCACCCTCCCTGGCGCCGGCTCGTGGCCAAGATCCCCGCGCGCGCACCCTGCGCAGGGCGACACGATACCGGCTGTAGATCGTGCGCCGCTATGACATTTCTCGACGGTTCCGGCGGGCACGACCGCGAAGGGCCAGCTACGCTGGGGACGCGTGCATCGCAGCCCACCTCTTCCAGAGGCTCAAGTCCTTTCATGGTATGTGCTTGCACACGTGACAGCGATTGCGGAGACACACAACTGTTGCAGCCTGATTTCGGTTTTTGTTCGATTTGTAACGGGAGGGAAACGGATCGGCGGAGAATCCGGCCGCTGTGGACACGCCGCAGCCGAGTTGACGGCTGCGAGAGCTGGCACGGGCCGTCGCCCCGGCGCCCGACCCTGCGACGCAAGTAATTGAATCGCAGAGCGATGCACGATGCCTCCCACGCCACCTCCCCCTCGCGCGTCTCGCGCGGTCGCGCCAGCCGTTGCACGCGCGGCGTCGGCATACCCTCTGCGTATTCCCCTGCTGCGTCGCGTGCCGCTCCTCCCCCTGAGGCATGCGACTCGGACAGTTCGACAGGAGTCAGGCAACCCCCGATGCCCGGTCAGGATTCCAGTTTCGCCCGCAAGTTCCCGGAGTCGCTGAGCCTGCGGCTCGTGGTCGCGCAGGCCGCGGCCGTCGAGCGCGTGCAGGACGCGTACGTCCAGGGCGGTGTCGTCTTTGTCGAGACCGTGCGCGGCTGGCTCACCCTTGGCGAGGCGGTCGAGGTCTTCCTCGGCGAGGTGAGCGTGCCGCGCAGCATGGCGGAAGAGGTGCACACGCGCCTCCTCGCGCGCGTGGATGCGTCGAAGTGGGATCGCGAGGTCGCGAAGCCCCGCCTCACGGGCGCCGACCTCGCGCGGCCCGCGCGGTGGCTCGCGGCCTGGCAGGCGACGCGCACGATGCGCAAGGCGACCGACGCGGTGGTGAAGCTCGCCGCCGCGCGTGCGGAGGACCTCGTGCTGCGGGCGCACGTGCAGAACGGCGCCCACTTCGTCGAGATCCTCAAGGACGTGGTCTGGGCGCCGGAGGCGGTGTCCATGTACCTCGGCTCGATGGACCTGCATGCGGCCACCGCGAACGTGGTCTACCAGCGCACGCTCGCCGAGCTGGCGCCCGCGACCCTCGCGGCGATGCCGAGCGCGCAGGAGGCGCTGGAGCTCGCCTTCCCGAAGCCGCCCGCGCCAGTGCCGCCGGCCTCCTCCGCCGAGGCGGTCGTGTAGGGTCCGGGCCGACGAGGCAGGGCTCTTGCACGTCGAAGGGGCGCCTCGGCGCCCCTTTCACGTTCCGCACCCCCGGCGCGAATGGGCCCGGCCGCTGTAACCTGTTGCCATGCAACGACTCGGAATGGCGCGCCTCCTGGCGCTGACGTTGGTCGCCCTCGCCGTCTCCCGCCCCGCCGCCGCGCAGAATGCCGCCGGCGGGCTTGCCGCGCCCGAGTCGGCAGCCGCCGCGCCGCGCGTGGCGAAGGCGGCGGTCCGCGGCGGGCCCTCGCTCGACTCGGCGCGCGCGATCTCGGCGCCCGGAGCGCTGCTCCCGGCGCACCGCATCGTCGCCTTCTACGGCAACCCGTTCTCGAAGCGCATGGGTGTCCTCGGCGCGCTGCCGCCGGGCGAGATGCTGCGCAAGCTCGAGGCGATCGCCGCCGAGTGGCAGGCGGCCGACTCGACCACCACGGTGCAGCCCGCGCTGCACCTCATCGCCACGGTGGCGCAGCACTCGCCCGGTCGCGACGGGATGTACCGGCTCCGCATGTCCGACGCGACGATCGGGATGGTGGCGTCGTGGGCGGAGACGCGCGGGTGGCTCCTGTTCCTGGACGTCCAGGTGGGCCGCAGCAGCGTGCGGCGCGAGCTGGAGCGCTTCCGCCCGTGGCTCATGCAGCCGTGGGTGCACCTGGCGCTCGACCCGGAGTTCGCGATGGAGGCCGATGGGGTGCCCGGCCGGAAGATCGGCTCGCTCGACGCGGCCGACGTGAACTACGCGGTGGGCTTCCTGCAGGAGATCGTGCGGGCGGGGAACCTCCCGCCCAAGATGCTCGTGGTGCACCGCTTCACGAACCGCATGCTCACCAACGCGGCGCAGGTGACGCTCGTGCCCGAGGTGCAGGTGATCATCGACATGGACGGCTTCGGCGCGCCGTCGCTCAAGCGCGCCACCTGGCGGCAGGTGATCGTGCCGGAGCCGGTGCAGTACACGGGGTTCAAGCTCTTCTTCAACCCGCGCAACGATGCGCCGATGATGAAGCCGGCCGACGTGCTGAAGCTCGAGCCGGTCCCGCACTACATCCAGTACCAGTAGCCCGCGCCGGCGCGGCGGCCGGGGCGCCCGCCCCTTGACCCCCGGCGCCGGTCGCGCGACGCTTGGCGTCACCTTCACCCCCGGCGTCGCATGCGTCCCGCGCTCCCGCTCCTGCTCCTCGCCGCCGCGGCCGCCCCGCTCGCGGCCCAGCGCCGTCCTGCCCCGCTCCCCGCGATCACCCCCGGCGAGATCGACGCGCACCTGCGCTTCCTCTCGTCGGACCTGCTCGAGGGGCGTGCCCCCGCGACGCGCGGCGGCGAGCTCGCCGCCGCGTACATCGCGGCCCAGCTCGCGCAGTACGGCTACGAGCCCGGGGCCGACGGCTCGTACTTCCAGCGGGTGCCGATCGACGTCGTCGCGGCCAACCGCGCCACGATCCGGGTGGAGGCGCGCGGCAAGGCGAACGCGACCCTCCGCGACAAGGAGGACGTGGTGGTCTGGGCGGGCTCGGCCGTGGAGCGCAGCGCGGCCCAGGCCGACCTCGTCTTCGTGGGTTACGGCATCGCCGCGCCCGAATACGGCTGGGACGACTACAAGGGCCGGGACGTGCGCGGCAAGATCGTGCTGGTCCTGGTGAACGACCCGCCGGCGCCCCCTGGCGAGCCCGGGCTCTTCGGCGGCAAGGCGATGACGTACTACGGCCGCTGGACCTACAAGTTCGAGGAGGCCGAGCGCCGCGGCGCCGCCGGCGCGCTGCTCGTGCACACCACGCTCTCGGCGGGCTACGGCTGGCCCACCGTCGTCGGCTCGTGGGCCAAGGAGCAGCGGATGCTCCCCCGCGACCCGAAGCTCCCGCCCCCGCTCGCCTTCCGCGGGTGGATCACCAGCCAGGCCGCGGCGCGGCTCCTGGGCGAGGCCGGGCTCGACCTCGCGGGGCTCGCGAAGGCGGCACAGGCGCGCAGCTTCGATCCCGTGCCCGCCGGGATCACCCTCGACGTCGCCTTCGCGAACGCGGTGCAGCACCTCGAGAGCGCCAACGTGATCGGCGTGCTGCCGGGCGCCGACCCGGCACGGCGCCGCGAGCACGTCGTCTTCACGGCGCACTGGGATCACCTCGGCATCGGCCCCGCCGTGGACGGCGACTCGATCTACAACGGCGCGCAGGACAACGCCTCCGGCGTGGCCGACCTGCTGGCGGTGGCGCGCGCGGCGGCGGCGGCGCCGCGGCCCGCGCGCTCGCTCCTCTTCAACTTCGTCACGGCGGAGGAGTCGGGGCTCCTGGGCTCCGAGTACTTCGCGGCGAACCCCACGGTGCCGCTCGCGCAGCTCGTCGGGGGCTTCAACATCGACGGTGGCAACCTGCGCGGCGAGACGCGGGACCTGATCCTCCTTGGCGAGCAGAAGAGCAGCCTGGGCGCCTTCGTCGGCGCGCGCGCGAAGGCGCGCGGGCTGCGGCTCTCGCCCGAGGAGTTCCCGGAGCGCGGCAGCTTCTACCGCAGCGACCACTTCTCGCTGGCGAAGGCGGGGGTGCCGGCCGTGTCGGTGGGGGCGGGGACCGACTTCGTGGGGCGGCCCGAGGGCTGGGGGCGCGAGCAGATCGACGAGTACACCACGAGGCACTACCACCAGCCGAGCGACGAGTACCGCGCGGACCTCGACCTGCGCGGCGCGGCCCAGCTCGCGGGCGTGGTGCTCGACGCGGGGCTCGCCCTCGCCAACTCGCGCGAGTGGCCGCGGTGGAGCCCGGACGCGGAGTTCCGGCGCTCGGCGCCGGTGCCGTGAGCGGTCAGTCCGCCTGGAACGCCGCCACGCCGTGCGTGCCGTCGCAGAACGGCTTGTTGCGTGACGCGCCGCACCGGCAGAACGGGTGCGCGCCGTCCAGCAGCAGCTCGCGGTCGCCGTCCCTGAGGAGGAAACGCCCGTAGAAGACGATCGGGCCGTCCTTCTGGCGCCGGATGCGGAGGAGCCCCACCGCCGGCGCCTCGGGGACGGCCGCGCGGCGGTTGCCGAAGCTCGCGGGGCCGCTGCGGAACTGCCGTGCGACGTGCGACCCGTCGCAGAAGGGCTTCTGCCGCGACGCCCCGCAGCGGCAGAGCGCCAGCCGCAGGTCCTGCAGCTCCCACTCGCTCCGGTCGTTCTCGACCTGGATCATCCCGCGCACGAGGATTGGGCCGTCGGGCTGGAGCTCGACGGTGTTCTGCGCCGGCAGCGGTTCCGGCGGGCCGCCGTCGAGCCGCTCGTAGTGCAGGGCGCCGGTGGGGCAGCGCCGGATGACCTCGGCGATCGCGTCGGCCTCTGCCGCGCCCGGCTCCACCCACGGCCGACGCCGAGGGTCGAAGACCCGCGGGAGCCCGCGCACGCACTCGGCCACGTGGATGCAGCGCCGCGCGTCCCACAGCACGCGGATCGCGTCGCTGGCGTAGGCATGCTCGCGCTTCGGCTCGGGGGCCGGCGGCGTCGCGTCGCCGGGCGTCGGGTCGTCGGCCATCGTCAGCCCTCCACGGGCAGGGCGAGGGTCACGTTGTCGTAGGCGGGGTCGCCGGTCACCTCGCGCTCCACCACGGTGGCGAGCCACGCCGGCAGCGTCACCGTCGTGTCGGCCGACGGCAGCTCCACCTCGGCCAGCACCAGCGGGCGGTCGGTGAACTCGTCGATCTCCCAGGCCAGCCCGTCGTCGGCGACGCGCCAGCGGCGCTTCGCGAGCCGCCGGTTCGTGAGCGGCCAGAGCCGGTCGAAGAACGCGGCGTCGATCTCGTCCTCCAGCTCGATCCGCTCGAGCCCGCGCCCGTACTTCATGGTGCGCGTATGGCGCGTGCCGTCGGCCCCGGCCTCGCGGCGCACGCGCTCGTGCACGCGCTCGCCGGGGAGGTAGCCCTGCGCGATCTCCACGGGCGGCTGGGCGCGCGCCACCTCCGGCACCTCGCGCAGCAGGTACTTCCGCTCGATCTCGGCGTGCGGGTGTCCGAAGGCGGCGAGTTCGTGGAGCGTCGCCTGGAGCGCCTGGTCGAGCTCGTGTCG
>Ga0101944_10003197_pt1 | contig 23651 bp, 21 predicted proteins | sample DewCreD2012metaG_FD_75245 | JGI IMG/M metagenome (GOLD analysis project Ga0101944, IMG submission 75245) | Hot spring sediment bacterial and archeal communities from British Columbia, Canada, to study Microbial Dark Matter (Phase II) - Dewar... ... | reverse complement strand
CTCCCCCTTGGGGGGAGAGGGCAGGGTGAGGGGGCGCGTGTCGTTTATCCCAAGCACTCATCAGTAGGCCCCCCCGAGCCTTCTTTTTCTACCTTGACCGGCCATGCGTGCCGGAATTACGCCGGCGGCGGGGTCTTTTTGCGATTCCTCGCGGTTTTTGCGGGAACGTCGTTGGTGGAAAAGACAATCCCCATACCGCTTGCTCGCCAATTCCGATGTCACTATCGGCAAGGGAATTGCAAAAACTCGTTTCCGCTTTTCATGCACGGCGCTGACACCCGCCCGCTGGCGATGTGGCCGGCAAAGGGGCGGACTTGACCCGCCCAAGCGGGGATATTAACTTCCGGCGCGTATGCAGTCCAAACAACAATCGCGGCCGCCCGATGGCGGCCACCCGCTTCCGCCCGGGAGGCGGGGCAGCCGGCTGGCGAATTGGCTGTGCGCGGTGGCTGTCGGCGCGCTGGCCTGCCTGTCCGGGGGGGTGAATGGAGCGGACACCGTCGCTTACCCGCTGCGTTGGCGGTGGTCCAATCCGACGCCGCATGGCAATAACATTAAAGACATGGCCATCAATCCCTACACCGGGCTGGTCGTGCAAGTGGGCGAGCGGGGCCGGGTTTACACCAGCTTGGACTTGGACCTTTGGACGCCTTTGGAAACCGGAACGTCCAACGCGCTGCGGGGTGTTACGTTGGTGAACAACCGCATCGTGGTGGTGGGGGAGGCGGGCACTGTGCTTTACACCGATGCCTCTGGAACGTTCATTGCCGCCAACATCGCTCCGACCACTGATTGGCTGGAGGGCGTGGACTCGATGGGCAGCACGCTGATGGCGGTCGGCGACAACGGCTCCATTTACGTCAGCACGGATGCGGGAACCAATTGGACCAAGCGCTCCGTGGCCTTCAGCGCCTGGTTGCGGAGCGTGGCCATCGGCAGCAGCCGCGCGGTGGTAGTGGGCGAGAACGGCTTTATTGCCGATTCGATAGATGCCGGCCAGACATGGAATGTGCGCGTCAGCGGCACGACGCAACATTTGAACAAGGTGTTCTTTAACCGAACCTTTTTCATGGCGCTGGGGGCTGGCGGCATCATGTTGACCAATCGTGGCAATATCTGGGCCCCGGTCACTGGGTCCGGCGCGACCAATGAGCTGTTTTCCGGCACCGCGCCCAATGATGCCGGCGCGCGGTTGGCGGTGGGGGACAACGAATTGCGTTTGTGGGATTCCGCCGGGTGGTCTAACCAGTTGTATCCGGCCAAGACCAATGGCGCGCCGGCCTGGATCTATTATTCGGCGCTGAAGTTGTCGGAAACCAATAATGCCTTCCTAGTGGGCGGGCGCACCGGCCTGATGGCCGAGGGCTATAAAACCAACGGCGCTTTCTATTGGTATCAGCCGTCCTACCCGGTTCGTAATTGGCTTTGGGATGTGGCGCGGGTGGGCGGGCTTTATGTGGCGGTGGGGGACCACGGCGCCATCATGACCAGCTTGGAAGGGGTATCCTGGCAACTGGAAGTGCCGCCGGACGCGGTGACCAACAAGGTCCTTTTTGGCCTGGGCGGCGACACCAACCTGCTGGTGGCGGTCGGCGAAGGGGGGCACATCATTGTGAGCACCAACGCCGTCGTGGCCACGCTCACCACCAACCAGATCAACGGCGTCCCCGTGGTAACCACCAACTACAGCAGTTCCCTCGGCATCGAGTGGACGGCGGTGACACCCAACCCCACCACCAACGACTTGCAGGGGGTCGCGAAGTGGAACGGCCAATACCTGGTGGCCGGCGGCAGGGGCGTGGTGCTGGCGAGCACCAACGGACAAAATTGGGTGACGCGGTCCACCCCCACCACCAATGTGCTGACCAGTTTGGCGGGTTATACGGGAGGCGTGATTGCCGCCGGCAGCAAAGGCACCCTGTTGCGCAGCACCGACGGCGTTTCCTGGTCGCTCGTCAATTCCGGCACCACCAATTGGATTTACCGGGTGCGCTATCTCAACGGCACACTGGTGGCGGTGGGCCAAAACGGCTTGATCCTCACCAGCACGGACGGCGCCAACTGGACGCCGCGCGTCAGCGGCACCACGGCCTGGCTGAACGACGTCCATTTCATCGGCGACACCTACTTTGCGCTGGGGACTTCGGGAACGCTGCAAAGCAGCACCAACCTGGTGAGCTGGCGGGCCATCGGAACCATCACTGGCAAGTCGCTTTATGGCGCGGCCACTGATGGCCGGCAATTGATCGCGGTGGGCATCGAGGGCGTCATCTTGCGCAGCCAAATCCTGCCCGCCACCAACGCCGTCGAGATCATCGGCCTGCAAACCTTCAAAAACGGCCCGCTGATGCAACTGCTGTTCCTTTTCGGCGGGCAGCCCGACCAACAGTTCAATCTGGAGTCCAATGACGATCTCTCCCCCACCAACTGGTGGACCGATGCCCGCCTGGAAGTCCAGGATGCCTCGGGCACGGTTTATTACCTGCAAACCTTGACTAACGCTCCGGCGCGGCGCTTTTTCCGGACCCGCTTGATCTATTGACCGCTGGCTTTTTCCGCGGCGCTTTCGGCGGGCGCGCCGGGCGCCAAAGCGGCTGTTGTCTCGGGGACGGGCAGCCGCGACCATTCCTCGACAATGCGGTAGGCCACCGCCAGGAGCGTCGGGCCGAGAAACACGCCGATGAACCCGAACGCCAGCGCCCCGCCAAGCACGCCGAAGAAAATCAGGATAAACGGCATGTTGCTGCCCTGGCTGATCAGCCACGGTTTGACAATGTTATCCACGCTGCTGACCAGCAATCCCCAAACCAGCATGAAAACGCCCCAGCCGGCGCGCCCTTGTTGGAAAAGCCAGATGGTGGCCGGCACCCATACGAGCGGCGGGCCCATGGGCACCACCGAAAGGAAAAAAGTCAGCAAACCCAGCAAAGCGGCGCCTGGCACTCCGGCAATCAAAAATCCCAGCCCGGCCAGCCCCCCTTGCGCCAGCGCCGTTCCCAATATCCCATAGACCACCCCCCGCACGGTGTTTCCGGCCACGTCCAGCAAGTGGCGCCCCTTTTCCCCGGCGATCCTGGTAATCCCAGTGGTCAACCGCCTGGCCATCTCCTCGCCGTCGCGCAAAAGGAAAAACACCAGGAATACACTTAATCCAACCTCGATAATCCCGCGGCCAATGGCCAGGCCGATGGAAATTAGTTTGGATTGCGCGCCGCCGATCACTTTGCCCAGTCCTTTGATCAACTTGGAATCAGCCAAACCGGGGGTGGGCGCCGTCGTTGTCGGCGTTGTCGCCGGCGGCGTTTCGGCGTTTTCTGTTACTGGGGCGTTGGTGCTGGCTTGTTGGGCATCCGCCGCGGTTTTCAATTGCTGTAAAAGCCGCGCGGTGTCCTCGGCGAACTCACCCCAATAAAATTTCGCCGGGCGGCCCAGCAGCGGAATTTTTTCCAGCCAGCCGGGCGCGGCCGGCGGGCCGTCATCCACCCATTTGCGGGTGGCCGACGCGAGGGCCCGCGCGTCGTCGGCGATTCGAAAGCCGATGATGACCAAAGGGACCACCAGCACCAGGGTTACCGCCAACGTGCTGAGGGCGGCCGCCAGCGTGCGCCGTCCGCGCAACCACGCGGTCAGGCGGCGATGAATCGGCCAGAGCGAAAAACAGAGCACCACCGCCCAAAGCAGCGCGGACAAAAAAGGCCGCATGACCATCAGGCAGCCGAGCAAAAGCAGCGCCATCAGGCCGACGGCCAGGCGCTTTTCCATTCTGGTGTTTTTATTCATCGGGGTCATTGAAGCCGGCTTGAGCTTTCAAACCGCATCGCCGCTTTGCAAACCTTGCGCCAGTATGCAAACGCCTCCCCCGCGCCGGCAAGAAGCAATTCTCTCCAACCGCGCAAGGGTTGTGGGAAATCCGCGAAGTTGTGCCGCAGGTTTCCAACCTGCTGCCTGCCCGCCGCCAGGCAGGCGGGCATCGCCGACTTCCAGTCGGCAGCGCGTGGGTATTTCGGACGCTACGGAATTGACCCCAGCCCTGCGGATTGGAAATCCGCGACACAGCAGACTGGAAGTCTGCGGTACGCGCTGGCGCACCACCGCAAGTTCCCCTCTCATTAACACCCCGCTTCAGCGGGGTGATCAGCGTCCGGGAAAGCAACTCAACGGTTTTAACCGTTTCACGTCGCGCGTGGCGCAAGCGTTGCGGGAAATCCGCGAGGTTGTGCCGCAGGTTTCCAAACTGCTGCCTGGAATTTTGCCGCAAAAGAAAGCGAAAAACCCCAAAGCCGCCCATTTCTAATACCGGCTCCATAACTCATCCTTTTCGTACGCTGCCCCGACACCCACGCCGCCCCCGGTGGGGCTCCATCCGGCAAAGGCAGTGGAACCGCAGGCGTCGTCCTGGTGGCTCAGGCGCTTCATTCTGAGGGCCAGGTGTCGGCCGTCCTCGGGACAAGGGTGCGGCCTCAGAGCAGCCCTGACGCGAGCCCAAGGCGAGCGAAGCGAAGGTGAAGGCGATCAACGCCATCTTGGCGAAGGTGAAGAAAGGGCTGGAATTGAAATGAGCAAAAATTTCCGGCCGGTTGCGCTATGGCCGACGCACCTGGTTGGTGTGCATCAGGTAGGCGATCAGATTTAGCGCCTGGCTTTCCGTCAGCCCTTCTAGCAGGCCCTCGGGCATCAACGAAACGTTGGAGGGCGCGATCTGGCGGATTTCGCTTTGCTCGACTGTCAGTTTTTCTGTGGCGGTTTGCAGGGTGATGGTGCGGTCGGTCCGGTCCAAAATGACCGCGCTCAGTTCCCGCTCGTCCTTGAGATGCACAAAGGCGGCGCGGTAATCCGCCGGCACCATCGCGCTGGGGTCCAGAATGTTTTCCAATAGGTAATCGAGATGGGAACGGCCGGACCCGGTGAGGTCGGGGCCGATACTCCCCCCTTCGCCGTAGAGTTTGTGGCAGACCCCGCACGCCTGGCTGAAGACCTCGCGGCCTTGCGCCAGGTTGGCCGCCTTGAGCCGCTCCGGCGCGAAAAGCCGGCGGTAGCGGTTCATCGCCTCCTGTTTGGCCGTGTCGGTGGCCCGAATTTCGCCCCAGACCTCCCGCAGCCGGCGGGTCAAATTTTCGCGGCCATAACCCTGAATTTGCCGGGCCTGGCTGGCATTGACAAGCGGGCGCGGAACGCGCCCTTGCGCGACGGCTTCGAGCAGCTCGGCGGCAAAACCGGGGCGGGACACCAGCAGGCTGATGGCCGCAGCCTGATCTTCCGCGCTCAGTTTGGGAAACACCTTGAGGACCATCTCCGGTATGTCCGGGTCATTAAAAAAACCCAGGCCGCGAATGGCCACCCCCGCCGTTGCGGAGTCGTTGATCAATTTCTCCAGGATCGGCTGCAAATCGGGCGGCCGGGCCTCAACCAATTGGCGCAGGGCGGCGGCGCGGGTTTCGGCCTCCGCCTGGCGGTTCAAGGCCAGGGCCCGAAGTTCCGCCAAGGCCCGCCCATCGCCAAACACCACCCCCAACTCCCGGACCAGCCGCCGCAATTCCTCCGGCCCTTGGTCGCCAACGGTTTTGGCTAAATGTTCCCAAGCCGCCGGTTGGGGCGCCTTGCGCCAGCCCCGCAGCGCCTCGGACATGCCTCGCAACAGATCGGCTTGGAAAACCGGGTCCGCTTTCACGGCGAAGACCAGCAAATCATTGATGGGACCGGGTGACCGGTTAAGGTCCTCGGCTAATTTTCTGGCCAGGAATTGCCTGGGTTTCGTCAACTGACTGGCCTGGGCCAATCTCAGCGCGGCCTTGGGATCGGCGGCGGCCAGCGGCTCGACGCCATACCAAAGCATCAAAGGGATATTATGGTCTTGGTTATCCTCCGCGCGCGCCAGCAAGGCGGCGGCCAGGGGTTCGCGCTCTTCCAAGGGCAGCTTTTGCAAGGCCGACGCCAACGCCAGGCGCACCATCGGCGAGTTTTCCGTCGCCGCCAAGGCCGCCAGCCGGGCGGGCAGCGCCTGGACGGGCGCGTTGACCTCCCGACCGGGTTCGAGCAAAAGCCGGATGGCCCAAACCCGAATCTGCGGCGCCGGGTCCCGCAGCAATCCCGCCAGGAATTCCGGGGTGGCGCCGCCGCCGGCGTGCAGCGCCCACAACAGGCGCAGTTTGGCCGGCACGGTCCCGGCTGCCGCAAGCTGTTCGCGGAGGGTCCGCCGGACGTCCGTCAAGTCTCTCCCCGCTGCCGCGCGCTCCTGGAGCAGCCGGCGGGCATGACGGACAAACCACTCGTTGGGATGCGCCTGAAGCGCCGCCAGCTCGGCGTCGCTGGCCGCCGCCAAATTTCCCTGGCGCAACGTGGTTTCATTCCAAGTCGCCGCCACTCCCTGGCGCGGCGGGGCCGCCGAGTGGCTGAGGCGGTAAATGCGGCCGGTCTCCCGGTGCACCCCGTCGGCGTCGTTTTCGTGGCACTCGCCGGTGTCGGACCAATCCAGAATCAGCACTTGGCCATCCGGACCGTAAGCCAATTCGATGCCCCGAAACCAGGGATCAGCGAACTTTACCAAATCCGGCTGATGGCGGGCGACATAGCCGGAGCCTTGGAACACCAGTTTTTCCTGGTTGATGCGGCGGCCGTGAAAGTTAAGTGTGAACAAGGCATTGTGATAGGCGTCCGGCCAGACGCCGCCCAGGTAAATCATCAATCCGCTGTGCGCGTGCCCGCCACCCAGCGCGTCGGCGCCCGCGCCGGCATCCCGGGAGTCCGTCCAGTTTTTGCCGGTGTCCCAGTGGTAATGATCGGCGTGCTGGTCTATCAGCGCGTAGCGGCGCGGCGCCAGGTGTTCCCCATACATGCGCTTGAACCAGGCACCGGGGATGCCGTGCCACAAGTGGCCGATGACAGTGTTGATGAAAAAGAGTTCCCCATAATCATCCCAATCGTGGCCCCAGGGATTGGTTCCGCCCTGGCAAACCACCTCCAACCGCCGATGAACCGGGTGAAAGCGCCAGATGGCGCAGTTCAACGGGACCCGCTCGAAAGCGGAAGCGCCGGGCGCGCCAACATGGGAAGTCGCCTGGATGCCATGCCGTCCGTACAGCCAGCCATCCGGCCCCCACTTCAAACCATTGACGATATTATGCCGCACCGGCCCGGCATCCCAGCCGTCCAGCAGCGGTTCCGGCGGACCATCCGGCACATCGTCGCCATTGCGGTCGGGTATGAACACCATTTGCGGCGCGCACAAAACCCAAACGCCGCCGAAGCCGATTTCCACGCTGGTCACCCGCTGGCCGCGGTCCCAAAAAACCTGGCGTCGGTCCATGCGTCCGTCGCCATCGGTATCTTCGAGGATGACGATGCGGTCGTGCCGATTGGTGTCATAATTGGTTTTGAGGTCGGCGTAGGTGTGGCATTCGACCACCCAGAGACGGCCCCGGTCATCAAAAGCCATGGCGACCGGCTGGGTAACCTCCGGCTCGGCGGCGAACAGGTCCAGGCGAAAGCCCTCCGGCACGGTGGCGGCGCGCGCCGCCTCAGCGGGCGCCAACAGGCGATCGGAGTCCGCCGCCGCCAGGATGGCGGCGCCGGCCAATCCCCAACCGGTCAGCAGAACATGGCGATGGCCAAACATGACGCGCGCCAAAGGTGCCGTCCTTTTTGGCGGGTGGCAAGGGGGCCGTGCCCATCTTTTCGGGGCCTAAATTTCCGCGGTGGCCACCCGCCGCAAGGCCAGCTTCATGGGCAAATAACCCAAAGCCAGCGAGCCGCCCAGGAACACCAGCCAGCTCCAGAGTTTCATCCATTGGATGCTCAAGCGGGCGGGAGCCCAGGGCGAGCCCAGGGCCAGCAGCACCACCGCGGCGAGGATGTAAAGGAAACTCAACACCAGGCAGAAGGTGCCGCCAAAGCCGCTGACGATTTTGCCGGGATTATCCTCCTTGAAATTCGGGTAAAGGGCGCCCAAACCAACCGCCAGGCCGGTGAGCGTAAAGGTCATAATGGTGATGGCGAGCCCGAAGAACAGCGTGCGATGCGCCGGCAGACTCAACATTTGGCAAGAGAGCGCCATCAGCCCCAAAGTTAAGATCAGGGAGGCGATGCCGGTCATCCAGAACTTGGTCAGCAACACTCGCGCCAGCCCCAACGGCGCCATGCCGACGATCCAGAGGCGCTTGCCTTCGAGCGAGAACTGGGGAAAGACAAAACGGGTGGTCAAGGTGGCCAGGTTCAAGGCGCAAGCGCCCAGGTTGAGGTAAGAGACCAGGTGGACCCAGAATGGATTGCTTAGCTGGCTGGTGAAATGCCGGAGGTTGACAATATAAACCGCCAGCAGGCCGAACAGCATGATGGTCTGGCCCCACTGCGTGGTGTCGCGCCAAAACATGCGCAGGTCCTTGGCGATGAGCGCCCGCACGTCGGCGGGCATCCGGCTCAGGCCGCCCAGGAACCAGTCCAGCGGCCCGGTTCGCCAGGCCCGCTCCTTGCGGCGTTCGCCCAAGGTCTTGAACCATTGCCACTGACCAAACACGCTGCCCCGGCTTTGCACCACGGAAAACGCCTCGGCAAACGGCCGGCCCAGGCGCGTGAAGGAAAGAAATCCCCAAAACAGCACGTGACTCAGCAGCACCAGCCCAAAAAAACCGGCGGCCGCATAGGCGCCCTCAGCCCAGTTCAAAACCCCGGTGGAAACCCAAAAGCTCGGCAGAAAAGCCGCTTCGGCAAACCGGGTTTTGGCCAGCATCCGGTCCAGCGTCTCCAGGACGCGGCTTTCGACCGAATCCGGCGGCAGCGGCTCGGGCTTCAGCCAGAAGATGGCGGCGAGCAGCAGGGCCAGCGCCCCGCCGACCACCAGGATTTGAAACACCCGCCGGTCCAGGTAGCGGGCCAAAACCACCGCCAACCCCGCGCCGGCGGCTCCGGGCAGCACAATGGAAACCGCCACCAGCACCACCACCACCGGGTAAAAATGCCAGGGAACCCCCTGGGTAATCCCATAGGCCGCCAGCAGCGGCGCGATAAGATACAAAAAGGCCCACGACGCCAAAACGACCGATTCGAGGAATTTCCACTGAAAAACGGCGCGGGCGGTCAGCGGCATGGTCAGCAGAAAAACCGCCTCGCGGTTTTTGAAAAGGTTCGTGTAACAAATGACCAGGTTGCTGAACAGCAGCAGCGCGAACAGGCAGGCGAAAAGCAGGAACAACAGGCGCTCGACCAGGAGGGTTCCCAAGCCGGGAAAACGGTTGGCAAATTGCAGGCCCCGGTAAAACAGCCAAAACGCCAGCGCCAGGTAGCCCGCCACAAACGCGCCAGTCAGCCCCGTCAGCAGGTGCGATTGCCGGCGAATGGACAGCAGCCGCCGCCACGATTGCAGCAGGTTCACCCGCACCAACAACCACAGCGGATTCACCGGGCTATTGACGTTGGCAGGCTCCATGTGGCGTCCGCCCTTGAATCACCAGCATTGCACCGAGTCGGCGGCGAAAATTTTCTCCACCAGCCCGGCGTAATCCGGCTCGTCCACCGTTAAATCCGCCACTTCTTGCCGCGTTTCCGGCAGCGCCGCCTCTTGTTCCATCAGGAGGCGCGCCGTCGCGGAAGGCGGCTTATTGAGGATGTGCAGAATGACTCGCATATTAATCAAAATAGACCAGGAAATCCTGGCGCGCCGCCAATTCCGCCAGCGGGCCTTCCGCCAATTCCTCGTAGGCCAGGGGCGATTCGCCCAGCTCGCTTAGGAGCGGGTTGCCCGCCTGCGCGTAGATGGGGCGGCCCAATTCGCCAAGCAGGGGAAGGTAACGGGTGTAGTTGTCCTCGTCCACAAAACCGTCCACCCACTCGCTCAACGCCAGCACCGCCGCGTCCCGCAGGTAGAGGGTTATCGCCACTTTCCGCCAGGCGCCCACCCCGGCCGCGATGCGGATGGCCTCGGCCGGCCGCGCGCTGGTTCGCGGATCGCCGGACACCACAAAAAGGGCTTGGCGGCTCATGTTAATTGAAGCTCACGAAGCGGTCCGTGCCGGCCATGACATCGCTGACGACCGTTAGCCCGGCAAACGCCGCGAGGTCGCTCAAGGGCAGATTTCGTCTTTGCGCGCCATAGGCGCAGGCGAACAGCTTGAGACCGCGGCTTTTCAGCGCCTGCAACCGGGCGTCTCCCACCCCGGTCACCGCGTCATCAATGCAGTAGAGGTAAACATCCACTCCCCGCGCCAGCGCCGCTTCCGCCAGCTTGAGGCCGTGCCCGAAACCCGGTTGGTCGGGGCCGGTCGAAAGCAGCACGCCCAGTTTTTTGCCGTGCAACGACATGGTCAGAACCTAGGGGCCGTCCGGCGGCCTGTCAATTTTTTGCGCTGCGCCCGCGGCATCCGGGCCGGGCTATAAACGTGCCGGTCCTGATACGGGGCTGGTGACCGCGATGCCATAAACAAGGGGCGGACATGACTTCTGCTTGTCCTTCACTTTTCGTCTAGTAAGTATTACTTAATACAATCATCACAATAATTGACAACGGGAAAGCCTCGACTAATTTTTGCCAGCGTCAACTGCGGGGCGCCGGGTGGGAGATGGAAAGCGGCGTCAATGACTACGGTTATGGCGGTCACAAGGGAAAATGAGAATCCGGCGCAGGCCGACTGGTCAAACCACAGCGAGGTGGAGTTATTGGTTTACCAATTCAAAACCAATTGGTGTTGAATGACTATTAGTGCCATGAAACGGGTATGATCAAACAGTATTGCTTCAATTTTTTTAGGTTTTTGCTGCCGGTCATCTTTATCGCGCCGGTCATCGAGGTGGTGTCGGCGGATACGGAATACCGCCAACAATACATCCACCGGGATTCCCGCAGAAGCGGCCAGGCGTATCAGCAATCCGACAACGCCAAAGACGCCTTGCGGGCGAGATCAAACCAACTTGACTCCCAAATCGCCGAGGCGAGGAAGGAAATGGTCAGCCTGCAAAAAAAGCGGGCGGAATGCGCCGGCCTGCGGGCACAGCAAAAAAAGCAGATCGAGCAGGAAATCCAAGATGTTGACCAGCAGATCGCGGATGAGAAAAGGGAGCTGGATGCAGCCTACCGTGCCAACCAGCAGGCGATGCGTCACGGCGGCCGGGCTGACTACACCACCCCAAACCGGATCAATGCCTCGATCCGCGATCTCCAGCGGCGCCGCTCCGAGCTCCAATCCCAGCTAACCAAAGTCTCGTTTGACCAATCCTGCGAGAACGAGGCGAATCGGGCGATCGGCCAGGTGCAAGCAAGAATCAACGAGCTTGAACGCGAAAAAGCCAACGTCTTTGCGCAAATGATGAGGACTCCAGCCGCTCCTGCCACTGTCAGGGTGGAGCCATCCAGTCCCCCCGCGTCGTTGGTAAGAGAAGCCCCGTGGGGATTTGGCCCGCGCGCCGGCGGCAGCGCCATGGCCGGCTTGCCTCCCCAGCCCAAACCCGCGGTTTTCGAGACGGATGAGCAGCGCCGCGCGCGCGAGGCAGCCGGCATCAGCCTCGGCAAAGGCGGCGGCCCCGGCTCAGGCAGCGGCAACAGTGGCGCCCAAAAATATGTGACCGACTACCTCAGCTCCCGCGCCGCCTCCGGAAATCCTGTCCCTGCCAACTTTTTCGATGTGGATCCGGCGATTGTGAAATACGACAGCGAGGGAAACGGCATTGATGCCTGGGGTTTTGTGGTGGAATACCAGAGCGAAGCGGACCGCCAGGCGGCGATCATCGAAGCCCGCACCACCCGCCCCGACCGCCGACTTCCAGGCGTGGACTACGTGGGCTTGGCGGATATGGATTCGGCCTCCCGCCCTGATTGGCTGGGCAAGGACTCGCTGCCGGCCGCTTATTCCGATGCGCTGAAAATGGCGGCCGACATCCAAAAAAACATCCAAAAGAACCAGGAGTCCCGGATGCGAGAACTCAACGAGAGTTTGCGCGCCATCGGAGAGCTTGCCCGGAAAGTGTACGCCAGGGAAGGGATTAAGGTGGACCCTGTCCAAGCCGATTTCTACCGCCGCTGGCAGGCGGATGTGGAGGAGATCAAGAAACGTCGCGGCCTGAAGGACGGCCCTTGACCGGATATGGTTCCCTTGCCAAACAACAGCCCGCTTGGCCGCCTTGGCGCAAACATAGCTTGGGGGTTTTTAGCCGCCTGCTTGAGCTTTCTCGCGCCTGCCGCTGCCCAAGAGGCGGCCAAGAGCTTGGGCGACGACCTCACGCCCGAACAAGTCGAAATTATACTTAAAAGCGGTGATTGGCCGCTTATCCATGCGCTTGCGGTGTATCAAAACGCGCTTCATCCGGAGAGCAAGCTGTGGAAGGATCTGCTGGAGAGTTCCGCCCAACGCCTCCCCAAAGTGCGCCTGCCCCAATCCGTGAACCTGCTGCCCGACGCGGCCAGGAAGCAGTATGGCGATCTGTTTGCCAGGGTTGGGAAGTGCGGACGACTGCCGGCCGATCAGCAGGCGGCGGCGGCGGCGCCTCTGCTGCCTGAGGTCAAGCGCCTGGCGGCCACCTGCCCGGACTTCACCCCGGCCTGGCTGCTGCAGGCCCAAGTGGCGCTGCTGTGCAACCGCCCGCTCGAAGGGCGCGTGGCCGGCGGCAACCTTTTGGCCCTGCGCGCCTGGGAAAGCCATAAGCCGGAGGTTTTGGCCCTGCTTTCCGCGCTGCTGCTCCGGGATTGGCTTCCAAGCCCACGCACTCTCCCCGAAGCCGCCTTAAAGGAATTGCAGTCGCTGCTGGAGGACTGGCGCAAATTGGATGCGGATTGGAATGATGCCCAGGCTGCGGCGTTGTTGAAGCGCATCAAGGCCTTCAACCTGCAGCATCCGGCTCAGCGCTACGGCTGGTTTGTGCAATACAACCTCGCCGACAAGCTTGCACGTCCCGCCGACAGGACGGTCGCCTGGTCCAGGCTGCGTCCATCCCCGGTGCCCGCGCCATCCGCTGGCCAATAATTTTTCACGCAAACATGTCCATGATGCACTTCCGCAAATTTATGGTCTGCCAATCAACGTGGTGCCTCCTTGCCATTTTTGACACCAGCACCGTCCTCAGCGCTCGAGCGACGGAGGCGGAACGGTCCAGCCCCACAGTTTTGATTGCCGAATCAGCGGGGGATCCGCTGCTGGCGGCGAACCTGCGGCAGGTGGGCGAACTGGTGCGGTCGGGAAAAATCGCGGAGGCCCGCCAACTGGCGGAACGCACCCGGGCGCTCTACCCGGAAGATACCCAGGTCAAGGCCACTTTGGAGCGGCTCTCCGTCCTGACCGCCGCCACAACCCCTCCCGAGGTGGCAACACCTGCCAAAGTGACCCCTGCGGTGACACCCGCCCCTGGCGTGTTAAGCCCGGAGGACCGGCTGGAACTCAATGCCATCAGGCTGTTGACGGCCAGGGCCAAGTCCGCCAATGACCCCAGGGAGCGCATTCAGGCATGGCAGCAAATTCTTGAGCGCTCCCACCCTCTGGCGGCCCGGCGGCTGGAGGAACTGGCGCTGTGGGTGGCCCGCGGGCAGGCCGCGCTGGGACTGGATCGGCCTCGGGAGGGCTGGGAGGCAGGTAAGAACCTTCGGGCTTTGGGAGCGCTCAACCGGGCGGAGGAAGAGATCGCCAGCCTGATGGCTGAACTGCACCTGAAAGGCTGGTTGGTGGCGGACTATGCCAGTATTGAGAAGGCGCAGCAGGCCGCCAAACAGAAAGAATTTGAGGCAGCCCAGACCGCCTGGTTGGGCACATGGCAAGCCTCGGCTTCCAAGGACTATAATTATCAGAAAGATGGATATCGCAACGTATACACGTACACCGGTCAAACAAGCCGAAAAATGACTCTTGCCATCAATTCCTTTTCGCCGCCCAAGGTCGAGCTGACAGAGGAAGGTGAGATAAACAGCAGGAGTGTCAATTCACGCGGGGCAAGATCGGCATCAATCTCAAAGTATGTTGAACGCCTCCCAGGCGTCGGGACAATGGAGGAATCAGGATATGATTACGATGGGAGCCGTATTTCAGAAAAGCTCCCCGGAGACAGTTATTCTTTGGAGAAGGTGGAGGTGAGACAAGGTGGCAAGGTGCTGTTTTTGCGGTTTCTTCGCAAGCCTACCTATGGCCAATCGGGCACGGTGGATCGGCTATTTTACATGGTTTCGCCCCAGGAAATCCTGGGGGCTGATGCGGATATCCAGGACCGGGAATATTCGGCTGAGGAGATCGAGCGTATCAAGGCCCGCAGCAGCGTTGTTCAGGAGCGCAACGACGCTCCGCCGCGATTGCTGATTCACAGTTTTGGGAAAAAATGAGCCATAGCGCAATTAAAACCGGCAGCAACCCACTTTTGAGGAATGACCCCATGCACCGCATAAAGTTAATCATTCTGGCCGCCGTTTTACCCCTCTTTCACCTCCTCCATGCCGTGCCGCCGGACGTGGAGCGGATGATCCAGGAGGACAAATATGCGGAGGCCCTGGCGCGCGTGGAGGCCCTGTTAAAGGAAAAGCCCGGGGACGCCGAACTGAAAAAGCTCAGGGCGGAACTGGCCGCGCAGGTGCCGACCCAGCCAGGCAGCGCGGGAAGCATTCCAGAGCAACACCTCAAGCGGTTCAACGACCTGATGGCGGCGGGCAACCGGGCGGAGGCTTCCAAGGTGCTTGATGCGCTGGCCGCGTTCTACCCTGACGACCCGCGATTGGCCCAGCTCAGTGATGCGGCAGGCAGGGCGGCCTTGGCAGAGGAGAAGCGGTTGGCGGATCCGCGGGCAGCCGCAGCCAAGCAAGCCGATCCACGATCTGCCACCAAAGAGCATCCGTGGGAGAACAGCTTGGGGATGCGGTTGGTGCCGGTGGCGGGGACGAAGGTATTGTTCAGTGTGTGGGCTGTGCGGGTGAAGGATTATGCGGCGTATGCGGCGGATAATCCGGGAGTCAATGGCGAATGGCGGAATCCAGGCTTCGGACAGGAGGAGACGCATCCGGTGGTGATGGTGAGCTGGGAGGATGCCAAGGCCTTTTGCGCCTGGCTGACGAAGAAGGAGCGACAGGAGGGGAAGTTGACAGGGGACCAAAGTTACCGTTTGCCGACGGACGAGGAATGGAGTTGCGCCGCGGGAATCGGGGACCGGGAGGGGAGTGGCACGCCTGCGGATAAAAGCAGGAAAGTGAAGGATGTGTACCCGTGGGGGACGCAGTGGCCGCCGCCGAAAGGAGCGGGAAATTACTATAGCTCCCTGAACGTGGATAATTTTGAATACACGTCACCGGTGGGGAGTTTTGAGGCCAACCCATATGGACTATTCGACATGGGCGGGAATGTGTGGCAATGGTGCGAAGACTGGTATGATGACGAGCAAGAAGAACGCGTGTTGCGGGGCGGGTCGTGGGGCGACCGCCATCCCGACTTCCTGCTCTCGTCGTATCGCAGCTTCGACTCGTCCGACTTTCGCGACAACGGCAACGGATTTCGGGTGGTGTTGGTGGTGGGTGCGCCGGCGCGGTAGCGCAACGACGCTCCGCCGCGATTGCTGATTCACAGTTTTGTGAAAAAAATGAGCCATAGCGCAATTAAGACCGGCAGCAAACCACTTTCGAGGAATGACCCCATGCACCGCATAAAGTTAATCATTCTGGCCGCCGTTTTACCCCTCTTTCATCTGCTCCATGCCGTGCCGCCGGACGTGGAGCGGATGATCCAGGAGGACAAATATGCGGAGGCCCTGGCGCGCGTGGAGGCCCTGTTAAAGGAGAAGCCCGGGGACGCCGAACTGAAAAAGCTCAGGGCCGAACTGGCCGCGCAGGTAACCGCTCAGCCAGGCGGCGCGGGAAGCATTCCGGAGCAACACCTCAAGCGGTTCAACGACCTGCTGGCAGCGGGCAACCGGGCGGAGGCTTCCAAGGTGCTCGATGCGCTGGCCGCGTTCTACCCTGATGACCCGCGATTGGCCCAGTTCAAGGCCCGCCTGGATCCGAACGCCGGAGGCGCCACGCCAGGACCAAAGCCTGAGTATCATAATCCTGGCTACTGGCTGTGGAAGGCCGAACAGAGCGCTTCGCTCATCAGTGATGCGGCAGGCAGGACGGCTTTTCTCAATTCGCTTGCCGGTGGATTCGCCAGAGTTGGCAACCTGGACACGGTCCGGAAGCTGCAGGCGCAGGCGCCCATAGATACGGCTTCTGAGGTCGAGGTAAGATACAGCTATGCAACCTGGCTGGCGGAAAAGGGAGACTTGGCGGGGGTCATGGAAAAGATTTCGGCACTCGACCAGTTCCACCAAAGTCTGGTCCTTGGCTTGGCGGCAAACGCGCTGGTGAAGCGCGGCGATCTCGCGGAGGCGCACAAGCTGCTCGCGCAGCAGAAGGAGGACAATGCCAGCATTGGCCATGAGCTGCTGAATCATTACGCGAGAGCGGGCAAACCGGAGGAGGCCTTTCAGGTGGTGGCGCAAATGGCACCCCTGAAATATGAAGACGCATTTTGGGGGAATTTGGGCGAGCAATTAGCCAAGGCAGGAAATCCCGGCAAAGCCGATGAGTGCTTTGGCCAAGCCAGAAAATTGATCCTTGCCAAGCCGCCTGAGGGGCAGGATAGCCCGCTCCTCAAACTAGCTTTGTCGGAGGCCAAAGCGGGACGCCATGAGCTGGCCGCCCAGGATGTGCTTAGAGCGAAAACTAACCTGTTTAATGACTTGCGCTCTGGCGCCTGGTATTCCGAATTCGGCTTTGGACGTTATATGACCGTTCAGGATCTGCAGGAGATTTTTATCAGGCTTGGGGACAAAGCCTCCCTTGAGAAGCTGAATGAGGAGTTATCGGCCAGTGCCAGCAAGCACTCTCCCAAAGCACCCCCATCCGAATTCATGTGGAAACATTTGCACGCAGCGGACCTCTATGCTGAACTGGGGCGATTGCCGGAGGCTGCCCGCGAAGTGGAGAAGATCAAGGCGGCAAGCAGTGCCTCACCCGGCAACAAGGACATTTTGACAGCCTTGGCTAGTGGCTACGGCATCATAGGAGAATTCGACAAGGCGGCTTCCATCGTTGGCCCCCCCTTTTCTGCGGAGAAAACTCTGCTGGAAATCAGCCGGGAGGTGATGGATTTCGCCAGCTTTTGGGCTCAGCGTGGAAAAATCGAAGGTTTGGGACGCTGGATAGATAGTCTCACCGGCACCGCCGTGCAGCCTTATGCCATGCTGGGTGCCTTTAAAGGGCTGCTGGAAAAGGCACGCAAAGAGCGCACACAGTAGGAGCTGCTGCAATGCCGGCCTCTTTGAAGCAGTGTTTCCCGACAAAAATAATCGGCTACCGCACACTATGAAACTGAAATTAAACCTGATTAGACCAGTCCGGGCAGTGGTGCTGGCTCTTATGCTCCTGCACTCCGGCAATATCCCAGCCCAGGAAGCGACCCCGGACAGAGCCGGTCCGACGCCAACGGCGGATCCGCTGCTGGCGGCGAACCTGCGGCAGGTGGGCGAACTGGTGCGGTCGGGAAAAATCGCGGAGGCCCGCCAACTGGCGGAACGCACCCGGGCGCTCTACCCGGAAGATACCCAGGTCAAGGCCACTTTGGAGCGGCTCTCCACCCTAGCCGCCGCCAAAACCCCGTCTGAGGCAGCAACACCTGCTAAAGTGACCCCAGCCGCGACACCCGCCCCTGGCAATGCGGGAGCGCCAGCGTTTCCCACGCACACCACCAAGCCCAAGATGTCTAGTGAGGATCGCCTGTTGGCGGACACCTTGGAGGCCATCCAGCAGGAATTGGCTGGCGAAACGGATGTTGCCAAACGCCAATTATTGTGTCGGGAATACCTGAGTCAGAGCAAAGCATTGGTCGCCCGAAACCCACAGCTGGAAGGTGTCTGGCTGGCCCGGGCGGTGGCGGCCTTGGAACTGAACGACGTGGAATCCGGCTGGGAAGCGGGCGCCAATTTGAAACGACTGGGCGCGATGGAAAGTGAAGACCAGCAAACCCGCAAAACACTGGCCCAGCTCAACCGAAAAGGCTGGCTGGACGCTACCACTGTGAAGAGGGCAATCGAATCCCAAGCTGCAAAAAACTGGTGGCTCGGAAAATGGAGCGGGAAAGATGAGAAACTTAACGATCAGTATGGATGCCATTACCTGCAAAAGCTGACGATGAATATAAGCCTGGCCAGTCAAGGGCAGTTCGGCGTGGAATCGCTTGATTGGCAAGAATGCAAAGGCAACCGGATAGATTTATATTACGCATATAGCACGCAAGTCCCCGGGCCCTATTCATTCACTAGCAGCCGAGCCGCTTCCAATTCGGGCAAGTGCAAAATTGTCGATGTAAAAGCCAGCGATGATTGCGCGCAGTTGCGAATAAGTTATGAAATAAACGACAACAAATCGCCTTTTCAGCAGCATTTGGTTGCCATTCGCAAAGGCGAGACCATTGAAGTCATGAAGTATGCCAATGATGGCGTGACTTGTCTGTATCAAAGCCCGGTTTTGCTTTCTCGCCAGAAGCCTTGATGATGAACTTTTATAATTGCCTGCCAATTAGACGACTTAACTTAGATGTACTTTAGGTAAAAACCGGCTCAGCAATCAACCAATGAATGAACGGCTCAATGTCACGCCTCAACCAAGCGCAGTTCCCCTACAGCATGACGATCTGATGAAGTTGCAAGCTGAACTGGAACATCTCCGCGCGGCGCAGGATTTCCTTGCCGCTGAAACCCAGGCCCCTCCGGACGTTTATGGCGAGGCACAGGCGGCGCTGGCAAAAGGAATATCCGAAGAACTGGTTGCCATTCTGAAGCGCAAATACGGATTCAGCACCGGCGAGATTTTCGAATTGCAACGGCGTTACCTGGCCCTGGATAAATCATAATATCGTCGGCTGGATGTTGGCGCGGGATGTTGATTCGGGGCAATGGTCGCCATTCTTTATTCCACATTCATAATTTATGCTTTTTCACCGACCCCACGGCGGCAGCCTCGCACCGTTTTCCCGTCACTCTGGTCCCCTATGCAGGCCAATTGGGTCTAGGCAACGGACAGAACCGATCAATGGACCGTTGCGGTCGCGGCCCGGCAAATTTGCCTGCAGGGCAACTTGCTTTTTTCCGCTGACCGGCGGATACTGGGGCCATGGCAACGGATGAAGCGCCTGATCCGCAGCAGGTGAAAATTTTGCGGCGGATGACCCCTGAACAAAGGTGGAATGCCGCCCGCCAGCTTTATTGGACGGTGCGCCGCCATAAAGCCGCCTTTCTGAAGAGCCAGCATCCGGATTGGCCGGAGGAGCAGGTCCAAGCCGAAGTGCGCCGCCTTTTTCAAAATGCAGGAGCTTGACCTCATCGCGCTCTTTATCAGGCCCTTAAACGAACACCGGATACGTTACGTGGTCAGCGGCAGCGTGGCTTCAACGCTTTATGGCGTGCCCCGCGTAACCCATGACATTGCTCTAGTTGCCTTTCTTCGCGGCGAGGATTTGAGGAAGCTGATGGAAGCCTATCCTCAACCCGAGTTTTATCTTCCCCCGGTTGATATCATTGGCGCCGAGGTGGCTCGCGAACAGCGCGGCCATTTCAACGTCATTCACGCAAGCACGGGGTTGAAAGGCGATTTCTACACCGCCGGCAAGGACGAAGTGAACGCGTGGGCGTTTCGGAATGCCAGGCAGTATGAAGTGGGAACAATATCCGTCCGCCTCGCCCCTCCTGAGTATGTGATTGTGCGCAAGCTGGAATACTTCCGCGAGGGAGGATCGCAGAAGCACTTGACGGACATCCGCGGCATGCTGGCGGTTTCAGGCGACACACTGGATCGCGCCTCGCTCAACCATTGGCTGGACCGGCTTGAACTCGCAGAGGAATGGAGACAGGTTTCGGCTTGAGCGGTTTTCCATCCGCCAATGCCATGGCGAGGTCGCCGTCATCCACGGCCAGAACTTCATCCAGGCGCTCGGCTACGATCCCGGCGTCTCGCTCCAGGCCAACCCGCGCGCGCTGCGCCGTTACCTCGACAAAAAGCGTCTCAATGTCTCCCAGATTGACGGCTCCTATCCCATGATGGGCCCCAACGGCTCCGCCTTCGGCGTGCAATATGTGCAACAGACCGTCCGCTTCGCCGCCGAGCTGGGCTGCCCCATGGTGGACACCGTGGACGGCGCCTTCGAAACCCCCGGGCTCACCCGCAAGGAGGTCTTCCGCATCACCTGCGACAACTACCGGCAGTGCCTCGAGTTCTTGAATAAAACCAAGTGGGACGGCGCGGTCTCCATTGAATGCCACGGCTCCGATGAAAACACCGCCGCCAGCGTGAAATGGATGAAAGCGGCGGTAAAAAGTTTGCAGAGACGCGGGTAAATGCCGCGCCGAAAGCAGATGCGGTGCCGTGGCTGAGCCAACATCCTGCCAATGGCTTGCGGACCATCCTTGCTGCGACAAGACTCCCAGCCATTCGGGGCTGAGATTCATGTCCACCAGGATTTTCATGGGGAGGCAACTGTTAACTCTCCATCATCCACCCGGAGTGCCGCGTAAGCGATGCAGGCCTGGATATCGTCAAGCTCCAGATATGGGTAAGCCGCCAATATCCGCTGCGGCGAATGGCCGGCGGCCAGCAAGCGAAGAACATTCGCCACAGTAATCCGCATCCCGCGTATGCATGGTTTGCCGGACATAACGGCGGGATCCACAGTTATTCTTTCCAGCCTGTGCACGAGGGAAAAGTTACACGTTTCGCAGAAAGTGACGAGTGTGAGTTTCAAGACTGGAGAACGTCGCCCACGGTGACCAATTTTGTAATGCCTCCCGGATACCACACAGAATTTACGGTTCTTCGATGTTTTCGGTGGAATTGCCGGAAGCTAATTACGGTGTATAACGTCAGACCTGGGGTTTTCGATAGCGCGGTTTCCCCTCACCCCGCCCTCTCCCTTGGGGAGAGGGAGACCCGTTCGCCAGTGCGCGAAGTTGTCAAGAACTGCGGTTTCACAATGCGCCGCCAGCGATGTTTCCCTCTCCCTGGGGGAGAGGGACCAAGGGTGAGGGGAAAAGGCGCCAACGAATACGAAGGGTTTTCGTTGTCAAACAGCGGGCTGACCGATCCTCCTGGCCCCGCCTTCACCCACTGGAAACGTCGAGGAATCGTATTTATTCTCAACAGTTCTGTGAGGGGCACGGTGGAGCGCCGTCGCGCTTATCGCCGAAAAGCTCTTTCATGCGCTGCTCACGATACCGGAAGATCCTTTCCACGTCCCGCCGCACGAACAGCCAGTTGACCAAAGCCCCGCCCCGCGGACGATAACGCACCTGGTCGGCGCAAAGCGTGCCGCCGTCGCGTTCCACAAAGGTGTGCGTATGGCGCCAAAGGGTATAGGGGCCGCGCAATTGAACATCCACAAACCGGTGCGGCGGCTGCCACTCGGCAATCTCCGTGCGCCAGCGAAGGGGGATGCCATGCACGCGGATGCGGTAGTCAATCAGCGTGCCCTGCCGCATGGGGATGGGCGCCGGGGTCAGCACTTCAAACCGCAGCCACGGCGGTGTTAAAGTCTCCAGGTTTCTCGCCTCCGCAAAGAAGGGAAAGACTTCTTCGCGCGGGCGCGGCAGCCAAAGTTCGGTTTGCCAGTTGAATTCTTTCATAATGATATGAGCGGCCATCAAAGTTTGGTCTTTAGGCCGCACGCCCGCGCGAAGCACCAGCCGCGAACCGCTTCGAACAAGCCGAAGAGACCGGCCACCGCCAGGAGGAGACCCAGCCAAGCCGAATGGCCGAAACTGAAAGCCGCGCCGGCCAGCAATGCCAGACCCAACAAGCCCCGCACCAACCGGCCCTTGCCATCAATATTGGGAGCAAAGAATCGTTTCATCAATAGATCCAAAGGTAATCCTAAAAAGCCGCAGTTCAACCACGGACAAACGCGAACGGACACGGATGCCAAAGGCTGGCGAATGCAAAGGCTGTCACCGGGCGGGTGGAGGCCATTCCCGCTTCAGCATCGGTGTTCCTCGGCGTGGTTTGCAACTTCCCCGCTCGCTTCCAACTGCGGAATCCAGGTTCAACAGTCTCACCGACTTCGCCATCTACCCGATCAGTTCCCCGGAATGATGACCTGGAAATACTTCTGCCGGTTGGCGCCGGCAACCCCGTCGTTAACCACAACCGGCCCGTCCGAACTCAGCGGCCCGATGTTCGTCAACACCTGCCATTGGCCGCTCGCCAAACTTTCCCGCCAACGCACCGCGTAGCTCCGGCCCGCCACGCCATCGAATTGAATCACCAGCGGCTGACCTGCGCCCGGCGGATAGACCAGGCCGCTCAGCGCCAGCCGGCTGCCCGCCTGTTGGGGATTGGTGCCCGCGAGGTATTCTTGCAGATTGGTCATCCCGTCGCCGTCCGCGTCCGCGTTCGGGTCATCAACCCCGTGAAGGGCCTCCCAGTCGTCCGGCATCCCGTCGTTATCCGCATCGTTGGTTTCCACAACCAGGGTCACCGCCTGGCTTACCACCGTGCCCACCTCATTGGTGGCGATAATGGTGTAAAGGCCCGCGTCGGAAGTCCTGGCGTTGGTGATCGCCAAGGTGGCGTTGGTCGCCCCCGCCAGCAGGTTGGTCGCATCCTTCCACCATTGGTAATTCAAGACCATGTTCGCTGGCACGGTTCCGGGCGCGTGCGTTGTCGCCACCAGCGTAAAGACCGCATTCGACCCCGCCCTGACGGTTTCATTGGTCAAGCGCTCCATTACCGTCAGATACGCAAACACGTTGCTCGAGGTTGTCCCATATTGGTTGGTCAGCACCACGTCATACCGCCCCGCATTGGTGTGCGCCACCGCCGCCCATTCAAAGGCATGCTCGTGGGCCATCACCGTTGCGCTGGTCAGAATGGTCAGCCCGTTTTTGCGCCACCGATACGTGATCGGCAGCGTCCCGCTCGCTTGTGCCGTCAGCGCCGCCGGTTCGCCCGCATACACCACCTGGTTCGCCGGGAACGGCAAACTCACAAAGGCGGGCTTGGCTTTGACCTCCAACAGGGCTTCGGCGCTGGGGGTGGACCCATAATCGTCCTGCACCTCCACCCAATAAGAACCGGCGTGTATTTCCTGCGCGTTCGTGATGACCAGGGTGGCGTTGGTTTCCGCCGGCAATTGGTTGGTTCCCAGCCACCATTGGTAACGCAATGGCGTGCTGCTGACCGCCGTCACCGCAAACTCGACGTTGGTGCCCGCCCAGACCGAGAGGCTTTGCGGTTGCGCGGTGATCAGGGGTTGCAGACGCACCGTCAAGCGCGCCACCTCGCTGGTCACACTGGAAACCGCGTTGGTGACCACCACCCAGTAATCCCCCGCTTGGGAGGGCTGAATCTGGCTCAGCGTCAGCGAAGGTTCGTTGGCCCCCGGCAAGGGATTGCCCGCAAACCACCACTGAAACACCGGGGCCTCGCCCGTCACGCCCACCGTCAAGTTGGTCTCCTGGGCGGGGAAGACCGTCGCGGATTGCGGTTGCGCGACAATCTCCACCGGCTCGGTCCCCACCGCCAGCCGGACCGACTGGGTGACCACCGTGCCCACGTCGTTGCTGGCGCGCACGCTGTAAATCCCCGCGTCCGCCGCCTGCGCGTTCGTAATGGTCAGCGTCGCATTGGTCGCCCCCGCCAGCAGGTTCGTCCCGTCCTTCCACCACTGGTGCCGCAGCACCAGGTT
>Ga0101944_10003195_pt1 | contig 23667 bp, 25 predicted proteins | sample DewCreD2012metaG_FD_75245 | JGI IMG/M metagenome (GOLD analysis project Ga0101944, IMG submission 75245) | Hot spring sediment bacterial and archeal communities from British Columbia, Canada, to study Microbial Dark Matter (Phase II) - Dewar... ... | reverse complement strand
CTTGAGGACAGCGAGGGACATCTGAGGAGAGAAGCCGCTGCGGCGCTCTCCATGATCGGGGGGAAGGAATCCGTGGAACCCCTTTTGAAACTCCTCAAGACCGAACCATATGATGACGTCCTCGAAGAGGCGGTGCGAGCTCTCCTCAGGATCGACCCTCCGGAACTCCTCTCACATCTCAATGAATACCGGAATAACGTGAAGGACATCATTGCACGGTGCATCCAGGGCAATACGTTGAATGAAGGCGCGGAGGGGGGATCCCCTGTGCCTCAGCACCTCGGCACAGGGGCGTGAGACAAGATGCCAGCGGCGCTTGCTGATCCGACATTCAGGCAGTTGCGGAATTTCATCTATGAGAAATGCGGTATTTTTATCTCCGATTCAAAAAAATACTTTATCGAAAACAGGTTGTCGAGGAGGCTGCAGGTGAACGGCCTCTCCCATTTCGAGGATTACCTGCAGATGATTCAATTCAATGCGAACGGGAAGGAACTCGGCCATCTGTTCGACGCTATTACGACCAATGAGACATTTTTTTTCCGGGAATCCCAGCAAACCGATCTCTTTATCGATGTCATTGTGCCGAGAATCATTGAGCAGAGCGGCAAAAAAGAGGTTAAGGTCTGGTCGGCCGCGTGTTCCACAGGAGAGGAACCGTATACGATCGCAATGCTGCTGAGAGAAAAGATGGGAGCAGTCCGCACCGAAATCACCGCCTCTGATATCAGTCAAGGAGTCATCGAATCCGCAAAACGCGGGGTTTACAACAGCTATTCCATCAGGAATGTCCCTGATGCGTATCTGAAAAAATATTTCACGGCAAACGGGCAGGCGTTCGAACTCTCTCCCGCTATCAAGAGCATGGTCTCCTTTCAGCAGGCGAATCTCACCGATGAAAAAAGGATCAGATCCATGGCCGGCAAGGATGTGATCTTCTGCCGCAATGTTCTCATTTATTTTGACGACAAGGCGAAACAGAAAGTCGTTTCACTTTTATATGATAGTCTGAAGCCTAAGGGATACCTTTTCACGGGAGCATCGGAGAGCCTCCATAGCATCACACGGGCGTTCAGACCCGCCGCCATCAATAAGGTTATCGTGTACCAGAAGGTGTGACCATGAAAATCATGATCGTAGAAGACTGCCCGACGACACGAAAGATACTGAGCATCTACCTCAAGTCAAAGGGCTTCGAAGTAACGACGGCGGACAACGGTCTCGACGCAATCGAGAAGCTGGCCACACACACGGTAAATATGATCCTGACCGATCTCAATATGCCGTACATGGATGGCATCGAGTTAACCAGAACACTGAGGGCCGACCCCAACTGGTCCTCACTGCCGATACTCATGGTGACGACAGAGGCTGATCCGGAGGAACGCGCACGGGCTCTCCAGGCCGGCGCCAACGGCTATATCGTGAAACCGGTGACTGCCGAAAGCGTAACCCAACATATCAAAGCAATCCTGCATGATTTTTTCGCACGGGAGGGAAAAGAAAATGCCTGACTTTAAAATCAAGATTCTCATTGTGGATGATTTCTCAACCATGAGACGTATCACCAAGAACATCCTGAGGCAGCTCGGCTTTGAAAACACGGAGGAAGCAGAAGACGGCATTCAGGCGTACATGAAACTGAAAACCGGGGACTTCGGGTTTGTTATTTCCGACTGGAATATGCCTAACAAGGACGGTCTGGAACTGCTGAAGACGGTCAGAGCCGATCCGGCACTCAAGGATATCCCCTTTCTGATGGTTACCGCTGAGGCAGAGAAGGATAAGGTGATCGAGGCCATCAAGTCGGGCGTCAACAATTATATCGTGAAGCCCTACACCGCCGAAGTGCTGAAGGAAAAGATGGACAGGATATTCGAGAAGCTGGGCAAATAGGTGCCAGGGACGGCAGTCATAGGAGGAGGTCAGTATGCCTGACGAAATGGAAGAGATCATCGGGGAATTCATTACTGAGGCGGAGGAATCACTGGAGCGTATAGATCCGCTGTTTATCGAGCTCGAGGCAAAGGGGTATGACAAGGACATATTGAATGAGATATTCAGGAGCATGCACACGATCAAGGGAGCGGCTGGGTTCCTCGGTTTCCAATCAATTGTGGAGGTGGCACACAGCTCGGAGAATATCCTCAAGAAACTGAGAGATGGAAGCATTTCCCTTACCAAGAGATTGATCGACGCCGTGCTGAAGAGCGTCGACATGATCAGACTGCTGATCAGCCACATAAAGAATAAGGAATCTGAAACGGAGGACATAGCCCCTGTGCTCGCAGAACTGGAATATGCACTGCACACCTCGGCAGACCAGGGGGAGGAACCTCTTTGTCCACCGGAACCGGAGCCGGTTTGTCAGATCGTTGAAGAGGGAGATGAAAGGAAGGCTATAGCAGATGCGCCGGAAGCATGTATCGAGAAATCGACCTTGGAACGAAAGGAAGCCCTGCAGACCTTGCGCGTTGACATCAACAAAATCGACAAGGTCATGGACCTCGCCGGTGAAGTCGTGCTGGTGAGAAACCGTCTGGTCAATATCGTCAATGATCTCGGCAAGAGGGAAACGGATTTCCCCTATACCGAGAGCCTTGCCGAGACGGTGTCCTTCCTCGACCTCGTCACATCCGACATGCACCTGTCCATTGTCAAAATGCGCATGCAGCCGATCCAGAAGGTCTTCAGCAAGTTTCCCCGCCTCGTGAGGGACATATCCGGGAATCTCGGGAAGGAAGTAGACCTCAGCATCTCCGGTGAAGACACCGAGGTTGATAAATCGGTGATCGAGCAGATCGGCGACCCCATGGTCCATATCATACGAAACGCGATCGATCACGGCATTGAATCCCCCGAAGAGAGGGCATCGAAGAACAAGCCCCGGAAGGGAACCATATCGATCAACGCCTATCAGAAGGGGAACCAGATTATCATCGAGGTATCGGACGACGGAAGGGGGATAGATGCGGAGCGAGTCAAGAAAAAGGCCCGAGAACGACTCCTGATAACGGAGGAGGAGGCACAGCGACTGACCGAGGAAGCCGCATTGAACCTGATATTCGCTCCGGGCTTCTCTACTGCCGAGGTTGCCACGGAATTGAGCGGACGCGGTGTCGGAATGGATGTCGTGAAGACCAATGTCTCGAAGCTGAATGGGTATGTCGAGGTGACCACAAAGAAGGACACCGGCACGACATTCCGGATCAGCATCCCGCTCACACTCGCTATCATTCAGGCGCTCATGGTGCAGACAGGAGGATCTCATTATGCCATTCCACTTTCTCCCGTGGAAGAAATACTCAAGATATCAGGTACGGATATCAGCGACGTCATGGGCCAGAAGGTTCTCGATATCCGAGGGCAGGTCTATCCCTTTATAGAACTGACGGATATACTCGGAGATGGGGGAAAACAGACGGTTGATTACCGGTATGCGATCGTCCTGCTCATAGGAGAGAAGAAATTCTGTCTGGCGGTGGATGAGCTCCTCGGATTGGAGGAAGTGTTCATCAAAACCATTCAGGGGATTGATGCCGTGTCTCCCTACACGCTCGGCGCGACAATTTCCGGAGACGGCCGCGTCGTCCTGATACTCGACCTTGCCGCGATATCCCGAAATATCTTCGGGGCGATGCAGAGGGAGCACGCCGGGAGGGCAATCTGATGCAGTATATCGGATTCACTCTCAACAGCAGCGAATACTCGATCCCGGTGCTGAAGGTTCGCGAGATCATCCATGTTCCGCATATCACCAAAATGCCGCAGGCTCCCCCATACGTTGAAGGTGTCGCCAACCTGAGGGGAAATATCATTCCGGTTGTCAACCTCAAGAAGCTTGTGGGCATTGATGGAAATGGCGACCGAGGGACCCGGGTCATCGTCGTTGCATCAGGGAAGGTAGTATTCGGCGTGCTCGTGGATGCGGTGACGGGTGTCATGAGCATCGAGGATACATCGATAAAAGCTCCCGAACTTTTTTGGAATGGAAACCACGACCAACTGAGCGGAGTCGCAAAAGTTTCGGACAGGCTCGTCATCCTCCTGAATATAAAAAATCTCATCCCTCATGAAGACATGAGTCTCTTCGAGGATTACATCGACGTCCGTCAGGTCAGCGGCGAGCAGGTCGAGGTAATACAGACCATCCAGACAATGGCCGGAGAAGTGAAAAAGAACGAATTGCATCATATAAAAGACTTTTTTGAGAAACAAGGGATAAGCGCACATGATCCCCGATTCATCCTCTTTGATGACATGGTAGCATTCATCGATGCCCTTGCAGTCCATGATTATGAAAGAGCCCACTCCGCTGTCCAGAATATCCTCCAGAAAGGACAGAACGACCTGTTTCAGGAAGTCGGGAAAATCACCAGAAAACTGCATGATGCCCTCAACAGCTTCAAGGACGTGATAGATCCCAAATTCAAGGAGATAGCGACTGTTTCCATGCCGCATGCCATTGATAGTCTTCAGTTGGTTATCGACAAGACGGAGGCCGCAACGAACAAGACGCTCAGCATCGTTGAAAAATACATCCTGATGATGGATGACCTATCAACCCATATCAGAAAAATCAAAGAGCCGGAAGATGCGTGCGCATATTTGCGAGACTTCAAGCACAATCTGGAAGACGACCTGACGGAAATACTGACGACCCAGTCATTTCAGGATATTACCGGTCAGACCCTCAAAAAGGTGATTACGCTCGTCGGAGACCTCGAAGAAGAACTCATGCGTCTGATTACGACGTTTGGAGTGAAGGTATCAGGGTTACAGACAGGGGATGAGGGGCCGGAAAAGGTCTCCCAGGCCGGTGTTGACGACCTCTTAAAGGAATTCGGGTTTTAACCGGTGATCAAGGTCCTCATCGTTGATGATTCAGCCTTCATGAGAAACGCCATCTCCGGCATGCTCGCTTCGGACCCGGAGATCGAGGTTATCGGCACGGCACGAGACGGGTTGGAAGCGCTGGAAAAGGTTTCCAGTCTGCGACCCGATATCGTTACGATGGATATCGAAATGCCGAGGATGGACGGCCTCACCGCTTTGAAGCAGATCATGGCGAAAAGCCCTGTTCCCGTCATCATGATAAGCTCCCTGACCTCCGAGGGCGCGAAGGCAACGCTCGATGCCCTCGAATACGGCGCCGTCGATTTTATCCCGAAGAATCTCTCCGATCTCTCGGTCAATATCATGAAGATACGGGAAATCCTTATTAATAAAGTCAAACAGATCACACAAAAGAAACTGGTCTCTCCGAAGACCAGATCTCAGGCTCCCCAGACGATCCCGGAGACATCCCATAGCATCTCTCCGATGCCGGCAACGGCCAGGAGGATGGGCATCGTTTCGATCGGGACATCTACCGGGGGACCGAAGGCCCTGCATGCAATACTCCCGCACATGCCGAAAGACTTTCCTGTCCCGATTATCATAGCCCAGCACATGCCTCCGGCATTTACCGGACCTTTTGCGGAACGCCTCAATCAGATCTGCAAGATATCCGTGAAAGAAGCCGAAGAGGGCGAGCCGATACGGCCGGGGGTTGCCCTGATAGCGCCCGGACGGGGTCATATGCGGGTGCGAAGGCAGCGTGCAATAGAAACAGTCGTCACGATATCGGAAAACCGGGACGAGTTCATCTACCGGCCCTCCGTCGATGCTCTGATGTTTTCGGTCGCCGAGTGCTTCCCCGGACGGGCGCTCGGTATCATCTTGACCGGAATGGGAAACGATGGACTCAAGGGCCTCACTGCTTTGAAGAAGACGGGGGGCAGGATCTTCGCGCAAAACGAAGAAACCTGCGTTGTCTACGGGATGCCGAAGGCGGTGGTAGATGCAGGCATCGCAGACAAAGTTTTGCCCATTGAAGAGATGGCGGGAGAGATCATAAACGCGGTTTAAAGTGTATGAACACGCAGAGCACGGCATCATATATCCCTGAGAAAATCGAAGCATCCTCCGTCCCTCACCCATGGTCCCTCTCACGAGGCCGCAAGAATCGCAACAGCTATGCTCTTAAACAGGATCGTGCGTGATGCCCTCCCGTTTAGGCAACCATACGGTGAAATTAAAGATTTCGGGCAAAGGGACGATAACAAAAGAAGGATTTTGTGCAGAAAAGATACACATTCCGTTGCAACGGACAACGGCATGGTGAAGGAATGGAGGGGAAAACATGAAGATGTTTCAGAATCTTAGTCAGAACATGCATCTGCGATGGAAGGCCACAATTCCGGTGATCCTTGTCATTGCCTTTGGGGTCATAGCAACGATTATTGTGACCGGTGTTGCAACCCGCTGGATCGTGCTTGAGGAAGTTAAGACGTCGACACTTCCCGGGTTGCGTGATGCGACCCTGAATTCCCTTTTCATGCTCATGACGGCAAAAAATTACGGCGAACAGCGGGATCACTACCTCGAGCAAATGGGTTCGAAAATGGATTTGAGACTGACCAGGACGAATGTGCTCGATAAGAACACGCACAGCAAGGGGGGTATGAGACCGGATGACGTGGAAAGCGAGGTGCTCTCAAAAGGAACTGAAAAAATATCTGTCGAGGGGAACGATATCCGGGCAGTCTACCCGCTCACCGCAAAAACAAACTTCCTCGGCATCAACTGCATGTCCTGCCATCAGGCAAAAGAGGGAGATGTTCTTGGGGCACTCAGCATCCAGATACCCATGAAGAATTCATTTTCACGAATCAGAATCTTGCAGCTCATCTACGCCTCGCTGGGGATCATGGGCATTCTCGGCGCAGCCGTCACGACATTCCTCATATTCATGATCATTGTGAACAAACCCTTGCACACCGTGGCTGAGAGTCTCAACAACATCGCCGAAGGAGACCTTCGAACGAATGTCGAATATGCAAATAAGAAAGATGTCATTTCGAAAGTCGTGCAGAACACCAACAAACTGGTTCAGTCTTTCAGCAGGATGATCAATAACATGCTATTGGCCGCAAACAATCTGGTTTCTGCCGTCGATGTGCTGAGGTCGAGGGCTGAAGTCTCGCTGGATGGAGCAAAAAAACAGTCGGCTCAGATGGATCAGGTGGCCACGGCGGCCGAGGAGATGAGTCAGACAATAACCGACATCGCCAGAAATGCATCGGTTGCCTCCGACACCTCATCCCATGCAATGAATATCGCGGAAAAAGGGAGAGAGATCGCGGACGGCGCGGTCGACATGGTCAACAAAACCTACCGGTCAACCGTTGAACTCTCCGAAACGGTGGGGAAACTGAATAGCAGCGTTGCCGAGATAGGAGATATCATCACGGTCATCAACGACATAGCCGACCAAACGAACCTTCTTGCCCTGAATGCCGCAATCGAGGCTGCGCGGGCCGGTGAGCAGGGCCGCGGGTTTGCCGTGGTAGCGGATGAGGTGAGAAAGCTTGCCGAGAGGACAATTAAGGCCACTGCGGAGATATCGGAGAAGATCAGTACCGTGCAGAAGGAATCTCTCCAGACGACCGAGTCGATGCAGGAATCGTCCGAACAGGTGACAAAAGCCACAGAGTACATCAAGGAGGTGGGGAATTCCCTCTCTCAGATTGTGGAGTCCGTCCAGCAGGTTCGCGACCAGATAACACAGATCGCAGCAGCAGTCGACGAGCAGTCAGCGGCATCGGAAGAGGTCGCGAAGAATATCGAGAAGACCTCGGTCATTACGAGGGAAATCGAAAAAATGTCGGACGACGTACTGCGCGAAGTCCTCGGGATCATCTCGATTTCGGAGGAACTGAGAAATGCGACCATTGGCTATAGAACAGCGGGCAAGGAGTTGATGGCATTCGAACTGGCGAAGTCCGAACATAAGGTGATTACCGGCAAAGTATCCACCTGCGTGAAGGGGAATGTCAAAATGGAACCTTCCCAGATACCCGATCATCACACGTGCAGGTTTGGACATTGGTTGAAGATGGAAGGCGAACAGAAATTCGGCCATCTGCCGAGCCTGAAGGCAATCAAAATACCCCACGAGAGATTCCACTCTCTGGCACGGGAGGCGGTGTCGGTTCATCAGACAAGCTCGAATGGCAAGGCTGAACGCATGTACGCCGAAGTCGAGACGCTCTCGAAGCAGCTCGATGACCTGTTCGACGGAGTGAAACGGGAAGTCCAGGGGACTACTATTTAGCAAGAAACGCGGAAAAGGAGGCTGGTGAAATGCAGGCATTGGAAGACAAGACAGCGGGTGCAAAGTCGGAGAAGTCCTATTCATCAGTCCTGCAGCTGGTAACCTTTCACCTGGGAAGTGAAGAGTATGCCATAGATATCCTGAAGGTTCAGGAGATCACGAGAATGGTCGAGATAACATTAGTGCCGAACGCTCCCGACTATATCGAAGGAGTCATAAACCTGCGCGGGAAGGTTATCCCGGTAATCAATCTGCGGAAACGCTTCGGCCTCGGGGAAAAGCGGGCGGACGCAAATTCGCGGATAATTGTCGTGGATATCGGAACGACCGTGAGCCTGATTGTGGATAGCGTTTCGGAGGTGCTCAGACTGTATTCGGAGAATGTGGAGCCCCCACCCCCTATTACCACAAGGAACAGCGCGGAATATATCAGAGGGATCGGAAAGCTGCCCAACAGGATGCTCATACTCCTCGACATCGAACGCTGCCTGCGGGATGTGACAAGTCAGGACATCGGTCTTCAGGAGAATCGCAATAATTGATCGCCGGGCTGTCGGCGTTCATGAATCATGAATGACGGTTATTCACCTTCGCAGCACGAAAGGCCGGTAATACTATGACGCAGGGCGATGTGAAAACCTTTACAAAGAACATCCAGAGTCTCTCCACAATTCCGGGATTGCTGCATAAAATCCTTTCTGTCGCGCAGCGTGAAGGCGCATCAGCAAACGATCTCCTGAAACTCATTGCACATGACCAGGCGCTTGCGGAAAAAGTGGTTCGCGTCGCCAATTCGGCATTTTTCGGCCATTCGGGAGATGTGAAAGACCTAAGGCAGGCCTTCATTTTCCTCGGCATGGACAAGATCAAATCCATCGCGCTCGGCATGACGGTTATGGACATATTCCCCGTTCGCAGTTCCTTCAATGTGAAAAATCTCTGGCGTCACGGGTATGAAGTCGCTATTCTGGCGGAGGCGCTTTCCGGGATTATCTGTGCGACATGTCCTCAGGAGTGCTTCCTCGCGGGACTGCTCCACGATATCGGAAGGATCATCCTCTATCAGATAGACCCGAAGAAATTCATCGAGAGTTCGGCCGCGGATAACGTGCTGACTGCGGAAGAAGAGGCTTTCGGATGCACCCATGGAGAAGCCGGAGCATGGTTCGCAGAAGAAAACGGGCTGCCGTCCGAAATTATCTCGGTTATCCGCTATCACCATAGACCATCCCAAGCGAAAGAATACCGCGACGCCACTTCCATTGTCTCGCTTGCCGAGGCATTGTCTCGACGGTTCAACCCCCAGGCTGAAAACGATGGGAAATGGACGGATGAGCACGACCTCATCCTCATGGAACATTCGCTCACCGATGACGATATCCTCATCGTCGGTGAGAGGTTCTGCGCCGAAAAGCCCGAGATCGATCAGTTCTTCACCACCGCCTGAAGAACAGTCATTTTTTTTACAGTGGACCCCCTTTTTGTCAATAATCTGACTCCCGGAACGCAGATACGCCATGCATGCACGCCGGTTTCCGGACAGAAAATATAGTATAATAGTGCGGTAGTGCGAGAGTCCCGTTTATGTTTGCATCGTTGAGCGGGAGAAAGTTCTCGAAGAGCGAAAAGAAAAGTGTCCGTGCAACCCCCTCAGAAGATTTACGAGACGCCCGCGATCAAGAGGCAGGAAGATAAACGATCGCCTGAACCGAAAAAATCGAAGAAGAAAAAGCCGGAACCCCCAAAGGGCACCGGCAGAATAGATATACGGGTATAACATGGAAGATACGGATCCGCAGGCAGCATCACCGGAAGTCAAAGAACCCCGGAAGACCGCACGATCCAGGGTCAGGGAAAAGACCGGGAAGGAAAAAAGCCTGCTCCTTATGGAGCTTTCGGAGATCAAAGAGATCTCCGACATCATCTTTGAAAAGATCGAGAAGCAGATCGATGTCCTGAAGACAATCGAGGCATCGGTCGATCAAAAAATCGCCGTCCTCAAAAAACTGAAAGAGGGCGAGGAGGCACCGGAAAAGCAGCCGGATGAGGCAGATAGACTGAGCGAGATCAGATCGTTGAGGCGGAAAGGGCTCGGGATCAGGGAAATCGCAGATGTTCTCAAAATCCCGGCCGGAGAGATCGAACTCATGATCAATCTCGACCAGACTGCCGATGACGTTTCCGATCCGGCCACCCTCCGGCAGAGAGAACCGAGGAAATTGCCGGAAAGACAGGCGAGACAGAAAACCGGTACCCGCTTCCTCTCCTCGAAAATCGTATGGGGATTCCTGGCTCTCTTCCTTCTTGCCGCAATCGTGGCCTTTCTCTTTTTGCGTCAGTGGGAAAAAGTCCCCCTCACCGCTTCCCCAAAGAGCGAGCATGCGGTGATTGAGCCGCAGCCTCTCCCTGCATCTCCCCTCCCCGTGCCGACACCACCGGTGGCAGAGGAAAAGCGGCCGGATATCGATTCAATCAGAAAGCAATATTCCTCCGTGTCGGAGACGGAAGTCGCAGAACAGGAAGGCCCGTCAGGGAAAGAACGTATCGCGCGGACGAAAAACAGATCCCTCCCCGCTCCCAACCCGGCGAAGCAAGGCACAACAGTTACCATTCTCACTCATTCCGCTACCGTCCGGACCGAACCAAACCTCAAATCGGACCCCGTGGCCTGGGTTTCGAAAGGAGATGTGCTTGAGGTCAAGGAGTATTTGACGGATCGTTCCGGAAGGACATGGAACAGAGTTGTGACCGCTGATGGCAGAGAAGGCTGGATCGCCAGCAGCGTCGTGAAACCCTCGTCGTAACTTCGTCTTCGATCATCGTATCAGGCAACTTCTTCCGGAAAAGGAAATTTTTTCCTGCACGCATGCGGATTTCGATCCCAGGTGCTTTCGGGATTGGGATGGAGAATGTTCTTTTCAACGGCCTCGGCAAGGCAAAAGCGACAATACCCTGTCCTGTCAATGTAAGAATTACCTATGATCCGTCGCACGAGCACCGAGCGCCGGGGGCTGGCATTATGCTTGCTTTACGGGAGTCATGCACAAAGGCATCTATATCGCTCTGTCGGGGGCGGTGCTGAAACACACCCAGATGGAGGTCATATCACAGAATCTCGCCAATGCGGATACGACCGCCTATAAACAGGACGGCGTCTCGTTCAAGGATTACCTCATCCCGCAGGAGGTCATCAGTCCTCAACCGGACGGACGGGCCATGAGTGAGGTCTCGTCATTCACGATAGATTTTTCGGTCGGAAATCTCGTCAAGACCGGAAACCTCCTCGACATCGCCATCGAAGGAGGCGGATTTATCGCCCTGGAAGGAAGTCGTTATACCAAGCGGGGAGACCTCCGAAAAGACACCCAGGGATATCTCACCGCTTTCAACGGGCTGCGGGTGATGGGAAATCAGGGCCCGATACAGCTTCCTGAAGGCATACCGGCGATAGATGAGTCCGGCCAGGTATCCGTCAACGGAGTGCCGGTCGCTACGATCAAGATCGTCGAGCTGAAAGAGATTGACAAGCTCTCGAAGGTGGGCGACAGCATATTCAAAACCCCTGAGAATGCAGACACAGCCAAAGGAAAAATAAAACAGGGGTATCTCGAAAAATCGAACGTGTCGGTCATACGGGAGATGCTGCACATTATTGAGACATCGAGGGAATTCGAGACATTTCAGAAGGCAATTCAGTTCTTCGACGAAGCTGCCGGCAAGGTGAACAACGAAATAGGGAGGGTTTAGATGATACGATCGCTGTTTATTGCAGCAACGGGGATGGAGGCACAGAAACTCAACATCGACGTGATAGCCAACAACCTTGCTAATTCCAACACGGTTGGATTCAAGAAGAGCAAGGCCGATTTCCAGGAACTCCTCTATCAGGATTTGAAAACGCCGGGAGGCATATCTGCAGAGGGTTCTCAAATACCGTCAGGCATTCAGGTGGGGCTCGGTGTGCGGCCGGTTGCGGTCCAAAAACTATTCATGCAGGGTGATTTCATCAATACCGGCAACAGCCTCGACCTCTCCATCGAAGGAGATGGATTCTTCCAAATCCTCATGCCGGACGGAACCATTGCATACTCCCGGTCGGGCGCCTTCAAACTTGACAGCGAAGGGAGGATCGTCAATTCCGACGGATATCCCCTTGAACCCTCCATATCGATACCGGAGGACACCCTGAATATCACCGTCAGCTCGGACGGAAAGATAACCGTCCTTCAGCCCGGGAACATCACGCCGACCGAGATCGGACAGATAGAACTCGCCCGATTCATCAACCCCGGGGGTCTCAAGGCCGCCGGCAGAAACCTCTTCCTTGAGACGGCTTCATCCGGACGACCGGTCACGGGAGTCCCCGCGTCCGAAGGTCTCGGGACGATCACGCAGGGCTTCATCGAAATGAGCAATGTGAACATCGTTGAGGAAATGGTGAATATGATCCTCAGCCAGAGGGCATATGAGATAAATTCCAAGGCTGTTCAGGCATCCGACGAGATGCTCCAGATCGCGAATAATCTGAGAAGGTAACATGAGAAGGGGCACCGGCTTTCTCTGCCTGATGGCATTGGGATGGCTCCTCATATCGGGAACCGCAGGGGCATCCGCCCTTCCGTGGAAACCCGGTGACGTGCTCTCCGACTACCTTAAAGAGCACTATCCGTGGGCTGAAGTGGAGATCAAGAATCTGGTTTTCCCCGGGAAGGTCCCGACCGAGGGTCCGGTAAGGATCATCGTTGAGAAAGGTCCTCCGGGGAAAACGGTTTTTTCGATGGAATTCGGAAACGGCCAAAAGATTACGGCAACCGCCGAGGTGAAAGCCTACGAGTGGGTTGTCATGACCGCCCGGGCATTCAGAAAAGGCTACCGCATCCGGGAAGGGGATGTCTACCTGAAACTGATGGATGCCACGCGCATCCCGAGCGGGGCCTTCAAGAGCGCCGACCTGGTCATCGATAGATTACTAACCCGTTCCGTTACAGTGAATACCCCGCTTCTTTCGGAGATGATAAGCGAAATGCCTCTCGTGAAGAGAGGGCAGCGGGTTACCCTGGTCATTGATGCACCCAATTTCCGGATGGCGACGCCCGGCGAATTGAAGGAAGGGAACTATGTGGGGAGTTATGTGAAGGCTGTTAACCTCGCCTCAAAGAAAACCGTCATCGGGCAGCTCATCGACGAAAATACGGTAAAGGTAGAGTTCTGACGTGCAGACTCCGGAAATCACGAGAAAAGCCCCGCTGAGGACAAACATCAGTGCATCCCTGCTGAAGGTGCTGATAACCTCCTCGCTCCTGATGTGCGTCGCAGCCTGCGCAACGACGGCTCAACTTCCGCCGCCGCCCCCCAAGTACGTCGCCCACGAGGATACCCCGGCATCTTCGATCAATTCTCTCTGGCAGGATGTTGGAAGTCTGTATGAAGATATAAAAGCCCGGAGACTGAACGATCTCGTAACCATACGTGTCATGGAAAACATTACCGGATCGGGCAAAGCCGATACGAACACGGACAGGAAATCTTCCCTCGACGCGAAGGTCGACAATTTCTTTGGTGCGCCACTCGATCTCGGCGCGGAAAATCTCTACGGACGGGGGTATACCTTTGAGCCAAGGGTCAAGGGATCGGCAGAGAGCATATTCGAAGGCAGTGGCCAAACGACCCGTGAGGGGAAACTGCTTGGTATGATCACGGCAAAGGTCGTCGAGGTAATGCCCAACGGTAACCTCGTTCTGGAGTCGAGGAAGGAAATTACCATCAATAGGGAAAAGCAGATACTCATTCTCCGCGGCATGGTGAGGCCGGATGATATCGCGAAAGACAATACCGTGCTGAGCAGCAGGGTATCGGACGCGGAGGTATTTTTTGTCGGGGACGGGGTTATTCAGGATAAACAAGGCCCTGGTTGGCTGGTCAGGTTCATTGATACCGTATGGCCATTTTAAAAACAGGCAAAAGTTTGCAGTCAAGAGCTAAAAAGAATAATGCAATAACCCGTATTTTGACCATATCCCTTCTCGCGTTTTTCTTTTTTTATTTTTCACTTTTCACTTTTGTTTGCGGAGAGCGCATTAAGGATGTGGCATCATTTGAGGGGGTGCGGGAGAACCAGCTTATCGGATACAGTCTTGTTGTCGGCCTCGATGGTTCCGGGGACAAGGGCGATGCAACCATGCAGGGCATCGCCAATATGCTGCAGAGGATGGGTCTCACCGTTAATCCGGACGACATCAAGGCAAAAAATACCGCCGCGGTCATGGTGACCGCAACCCTTCCACCCTTCCCCAAACCGGGAACGAAGCTTGACGTGATGGTATCAGCAATCGCAGATGCGAAAAGCCTCCAGGGAGGCACCCTCCTCCTCACACCCCTGAAGGGGCCGGACGGGAAGGTCTATGCCCTCGCACAGGGCGCCGTCTCGATCGGCGGATTCACCGGCGGCGGAGGCGGGACGAGTGTGCAAAAGAACCATCCAACCGCGGGCAGGGTGCCCGAGGGGGCTATCATCGAAAGGGATCTCCCGTTTATCCTTGGGAACGGGGGGAAAATCAAGATTTTTCTCAACAGGCCTGATTTCTCCACGGCACATGCCATTGTCAACAAGATCAATGAAACATTGCAGGCGGAATATGCCTCTCCTATTGATCCTTCCGCGGTACTCCTGAAAATACCGCCATCATATGCGGGAAGGCCGGTCGAGCTGCTTTCCCTTGTCGAGGCCCTCGAAGTCTCGGTTGATGTCCCCGCAATGGTAGTGATCAATGAAAAAACGGGCACGGTCGTTATCGGCGAGAAAGTCAGGATATCCCCGGTTGCAATTGCCCATGGCAGCCTGACGATCGAGATCAGGACGGATTACCTTGTCTCTCAGCCCCTTCCCTATGCGCCGAGGAAGGCCGAAACCGTGGTCGTTCCCCAGAAAGACGTCCAAGCGAAGGAACAAAACGCTTCTCTCATCGAGGTATCAGGGGTAACCCTCGGCGAGATCGTGCGAGCATTGAACACGCTCGGTGTAACGCCGAGAGATCTTATCTCCATTCTCCAGGCATTGAAGGCATCCGGCGCCCTCAGGGCCGAGTTGTCGATTCTATGACGAACTATATACCGGGGATAACCCGTCATTCTCCGATCGATCTTGAGGCTATGCGGGGGAGGAACGACCCCGAGTCTCAGAAGGCAATCGCCCGGGAAATGGAAAGCCTGTTTGCCTATGAACTTATCAAGTCCATGCGGGCAACCTCCCAGATGTCGTCGGCAAACGATCTCGGGAAAAGCGCCTACATGAGCATGTTCGATATGGAACTTGCCAGGCTCCTCGCAGAACGGGGCCTCGGTCTGCAGGACCTCGTGCTCAGGGAAATCCAGAGGCGAGCGGCGGAAGAGTCTCGTGCGGAAGACGGCAAAGATCTGCCGGCAGGCAATGGAACACGTGCCCAGTCTGCGCGGCCCGAAGGATCAGCCGAGGCTTCCCTCTCTCTTCCGGTTCAGGGCATGATCTCATCCCCGTTTGGGATGCGGCGGCATCCGCTCTCCGGTGACAAGAGATTCCACTATGGTATGGATATAGCCGCTCCCCCCGGGACGGATATCTACCCCGTAAAGCCCGGCAGGGTTGTATACAGTGGGCAACAGGCCGGTTATGGAAATATGGTCATCATCGATCATGGAGGCGGGCTGGTCAGCAAATATGCCCATAATGAGTGCAATCTGGTTCGCGAAGGAGACGAAATCGACGCAAACACCGTCATTGCCCGGGTCGGCGAGACCGGCAGCACAACCGGCCCACACCTTCATCTCGAGATCACGGACGACGGACTTCATATCGACCCCGCGCGAATGATTGCATGGAGATGATATGTATTAAAGAATTTCAGGATTATTCCGATAAAAGAGGTAATATCTCCCCGAGGAGGACTCTATGAATATACATGGGAATAAACCGCCTGACGGGCAGGACGTGCGCCTTGAGACCTCGAAGGTAGAGAAGTCGAGAGGAAAGGACAGGACTGCCGGTTCTCGGGCGACGCCTTCGACAGACAAGGTTAGCATATCCGGGCAGGGAAAGAAAATAGCGGAATTGATGTCCATTATCGAACAGCTCCCGGAGGTGAGAATGGATAAGGTGAACGAAGCAAAACAGGCTATCCTTTCCGGCACGTATGACACAGACGCCCAGAAAATAGCCCAGAAGCTTCTCGATGAACTATAAATCCATCGATCGTATCAAGAGCGTACTCTCCGAACAGATTCACGGATATCGCACCCTGATAGATCTGCTTCAAAAAGAGCGCGAAAGCCTCATTAACCTGAAAGCCGGGGAAATCGAGGCGGTATCGAAAGAGAAGGATACGGTTGTTCTCCGGCTCAGGCTGCTGGATGAGGAGAGGAAACGACTCATCGACCTCTTCTCGGCCGAAAAGACAAACCCGGGCACCATAACACTTCAGCACCTGTATGAGATAACCGGAGATGATGATCTCCGGAACATGCGGCTGCAATTGCGCTCGCTGCTCCAGAGCATTGAAGAACTGAATGCATTCAATATGATTCTTATCGGCCGCTCTCTCAGTTTCATCAATAATTCGATGAATTTCCTCGGATCATTCGGGGTGGATACCGAGCAAAAAACAACCGGCGTTATCTTCTCGAGGGAGATTTAAGTGTCGCTATACAGTCTTTTCGATATCGGCAAGTCGGCGCTCCTGGCGAGTCAGACGGCGCTCTACGTCACAAATCACAATATCGCCAATGTGAACACGCCGGGCTTCAGCCGGCAGGAGGCAATCCTCGAGATCGCAAGCCCCGTTGCTATGAGAGGCGGGTACCTGGGTCGGGGTGTAACCGTTGCCGGGATCAAGCGATACTATGACAAATTCATCCAGACCCAGTTGCTGGGCCAATACCAGAACTACGGGAGGTCGTTGTCCATTAACCATACGCTCAGTCAGATCGAACAGGTTTTCAACGAGGCGCAAAATATGGGCTTGTCAACGCCGCTCCTGGAATTCTTCAATGCGTGGAATGAGGTGTCGGGCACCCCTGAAGGGGCTACCGAGAGGAATGTCCTGCTCCAGAAGGCACAATCCCTCATCCTGACCGCAAAACAGATGGAACGCACCATAACCGGGGTGATGAAAAATACCAATGAAGCCATTGAGCAGATGATCGGCCGCATCAACGCCATCGCGTCGGGAATTGCGACGCTCAACGGCGAGATCGTCGGCATAGAGGCCGGAGGGGCATATGGATCGGCACGTGACCTACGGGACCAGCGTGACACGCTCCTCAATGAACTCTCAAACCTCATCGAGTTCAGCTCCTATGAGGATCAGCATGGTGCGGTGAGTGTCATGGCCGGGATGCGGAACCTCATATCCGGTAGCAATACGAACACGCTTTCCGGCAGCCTGAATGAAGACGGTTACAGCGACCTCATCCTCGATGGCATTAATATAACGGAGAGGATCACGAAAGGCGAGATGGGCGGCCTGCTCGCAGTCAGGGACGATATCAAGAACGGCTCTCTCCAGGGACTCCGGAGGCTGATCGCATCTCTGATCAAAGAGATAAACATCATGCACAGGCAGGGTTACGGTCTCGACGGATCCACCGGCAACAATTTTTTCGCTCCGCTCCAACTTGCCGTCAGAGATTATTCGGCCGGAGCCAATCTCTCGGCAACGATAACGGATGCCGCGCAGGTAAGCCTCGACGAGTATCGAGTCCGTTTCGATGCAGTAAACAACTATTTTATATACAACAAGGAGACCGGCGCCCTCGTCGCGTCAGGCGCATATGTCTCGGGGAATCCGATAAACTTTAACGGTATTGAGCTGGTGATTTCCGGGACAATCGCCGCGAATGACCAGTTCACCGTGAGTCCACTCACCGATGTCATCAGGAATTTCGGAGTTGTGATCGCGAATCAACGGCAGATAGCCGCCGCCGCTTCGAGCGCCGGGGTGCCGGGTGATGGAGCAAATGCACTCGCAATCGCGCAACTTGCCGAAAAGGCAGTGGCTGGCCTGCAGGGTGCGACGTTTTCGGGCTACTATGCGGGACTCGTCTCCTCCGCGGGCGTCATGAGCAGGGCAGCGTCGGACAGCCTCCGATTTGACGACAATCTCCTGACGGAGATACGGAACCGGAGAGAGTCGATTTCAGGGGTGTCCCTCGAGGAAGAGGCGGCAAATCTGATCAAATTCCAGCGCGCTTTTGAAGCGGGGGCAAGAATGATCAAGGTCGCAGACGAGTTGCTGCAGACGGTTCTGAACATATGAGAATAACGCACTTCATGCTATTCAATCATCTGAGCCGTGCCCTCCAGAAAAATACGGAGGAGTATGTAAAATTTAACAGCCGGCTGGCATCCGGGAAACGGATCCAGAAACCTTCCGATGACACAGCCGGGATGATGAGGGCTCTCGACTACCGGGTGAGCATTAGCGACAACGACCAGTATACGAAAAACATGGAAAAAGCGGCTTTTCGTATGACGGTTACCGGCAATGTGCTGACATCCGTTTCGAATAGCCTTCTGAAGTTAAAGGAGCTCCTCGTCGCCGGTCAAAATGCTCAGTCGCCGGAAAACAGGGCGTTCTCTGCGAAACAGGCGGCTGTATGGAAGGATTTCCTGCTCGGGCTCTCGAATACACGGCTGGAAGAGGGTTACATCTTCTCGGGGCATGCGACCGATCGGCCTGCGTTCTCTTATAATGCCGCGACCGGTGGTTATGATTACAACGGAGATATGGGTGAGGTGAGGGTCCTCATCGACAGGGGGACGACCATCTCGTCAAATATGCAGGGGAGCAGGGTTTTCAGTTTCGGGCTCAACGGAACACTGCCTACCGAGCTTCCGGACGGCACGCCGGTGAGCTATACCCAGACAACTGATCCGGCGACAGGCATCACAACCATAACGGTCGCAATCGGGAATCCTGGGGATCCGGCTTACGATACATTCAGCATTTCGAACATCATGGACATTGCGAATGTGCTCAGCGCCGCCTGGGAATATAAAAATACGGACGGCACCCCTTTGCATGCGGACCCGGCCGTCAGTGAAGAGATGGCGATGCACCGGCTCGCAGCCCTCATGGCGCCACTCGATGCGGCACGGACACAGGTGTTGAATGTTCAGTCGGAGATCGGTACTCGGCAGGTTCATCTGAGCGATCAGGCATCGCGCCTCAAGAATGCGACGCTCGATCTCCAAAACGGCCTCTCCGCAACCGAGGATGCCGATATTGAGGAGACGATTACCGAAATTCTCAAGACGCAGACGGCCCTTCAGGCATTACGGGAATCGGCATCGCGCATACTTTCGCAGTCGCTGCTGGATTTTTTGAAATAGTCTTCTTCGTTTCCCGGTTTGCCCATTTTTTAAGCGACACAATAGACGGAACAGTATGCTTTTGAGAATTGCGCTACGGCAATTGCGATGGTGTATTTCGGGTCCCGACCAGCCGGGGGAAGCGATTTGGAACGAGTGTGCTACTGGTTTCTGAGGCCTGCCGCGATATTCAAATTTATTTTCATGATGATGGCGAGCTTATCGGGCGACGGGTAGGCCATGATCTCGAAAATCCTCTTGTCGATGAATGATGCAAGATTGAGGAGATCGATCTTGAGATTCTGGGGGAGCGGGTTGCCCGGCTTGGCGAGTTCGGTCTGAAAGATGCTCCAGATGAGCTGATTGTACCGCAGCGCCTTGTCCAGTGACCCGTTTGTCTTGCTCGCCTCCCAGTTATCCTGGCATTCCTTCAGCATGAAGGCGCCTTTCGTGAGCACCGCGGCCTCTATCTCACGATGGGACATGCCGATATTCTGAGCCGTCTTATACGCTTCCAACTGACTTGCGTACATGATTCACCACCTCCTCCTCATAATCGATCAATCTGCGGGCTTCCTTCAAAGCCTTATAGTAGTGCCCGTTCAGGATGTGCCCGCTCACCTGGTTTATCATGAGCAGTGTCCGGGGAGCCGCATCCACGACATCGCGAACCAATTTCCAGTAAGCCGAATGATGGTCGACGAGGTTCTGTTCATCGATGTACATGAGCTGAATCACAAAATAAATCCTGCGGCACGGAGTATTCGCATCCTCCTCGCTCATGATATCTTTCTCCCGGAGAAGCGGAACCCGATTGCCGACAATCAGCTCGCAGTGAGTGTTCCCGTTGGTCACAACCGCCCCGCCAATGATTATCCGTTCACGCGGTCTCAACCTGATCTTTAACGCCATCGATTATCCTTAAAGTTCCGGATTCCGCCCTGTGTCCGGCAATATTCTTCAGCCATGCCCGAGAATACAGGGAGGGGTTTTCCCCCTCCCTGACCTGATGACTATCGAAAGAGAGCAATCACTGATTGCGCAGCCTGTGAAGACAAACTCAACGCCGTGATGCCGAGTGACTGCCGGGTCTGGAGCATCAACATGTTTGCCCCCTCCTCGTTCATGTCGGCGAGAACGAGCTTGTCGGAGCCCTCCGTCAGCGCATTGATCAGATTCGTCGTAAAGTCCTGACGGGTTGTTATAACGCTGAGATTTGACGATAATGTTGATGACTGAGCCCTGAGAGTCCCCAGTGCCGCATCGAGATCTGCGAGTGCTGCATCAATATCAGTATCTGCCACCCAATCGTTTGTAGCACCATCAATTGCAAGGTCCCCCCCAGTGGTCGCGTCAAAACCTAAAACGTCGAGGGAAGATGAGCCGTCCTCATTAAAGTTAACCGTGAGGGTTGCTCCCGCAAGGAGATTCGTCCCCTGATACCCCGAATCGGCTGCAAGGGCATCGATTTGATTAAGTATCTCATCGAATTGGGCTGCGAGAGCTTCGCGTCCATCGGTATTTGCGGTCCTCGCGGCCTGTGTGAGACCTCTCGCCTGCTGAATCAATGAGGTTATACCCTTGATCCCGGCGTCGGCGGCCTTGACGGTCTGGATCGCCTGCCCCATTCCATCTTTCAGGGCAGAGAGGTCGGATGCCCTCTGGAGTAATGCCTGTGATGCAAAGAATGCCGTCGGATCATCCAGCGCGCTGTTGACTTTCTTTCCGGTTGAAAGCCGTTCCTGCGTCCTGTTGAGGAGGTTTACCGTCTCCTGAAGGCTTACGAGGTTTGACCTCATTCCGGCGGTTAGGGAAATGTCATTAATTGCCATACTATTCTCCTTTTTCTAAGGTTTTTTCCCGGCATTCCTTGCCGGTTGTCCATCGTTCCTCTATGAAAGGCTTCACAGGGTCATTGGTTCTCCTTCACCTCTCTTTCGACCCCAATTTTCTGCCCTATGGATGTCTTATCGGAAGGTGAGGGAAAAACTTTAGCGGGTCTTGCAAAAAAAAGCGAGGCAGGGATGCTTGTCTTCCCGAAGCCATGAGTAAGGAATCGAAATGAATTTTTCTCCCGCCCCGGAGGAGCAGACGAGTCCGACACACCATCTTCACTTTTCAAATGCATTTTTTGGGTTAAAGATTTCCCCTGATCTTCCGATAATAAGAGATAAGTCCGGTAATGGTGCTCCGGAACAGGGACCCAATCGAGTAACCAGAAAGAGCAGGAGAGAGAATCGTGGCGCAGAAAGACTTCAAGATTCTTATCGCCGACACCGACAGGATAGCGCTGGATGTCGTCGGAACCCATCTCTCACGGGAGGGATACACGATCCTTTCGGCGTATCACGGTACCGATGCCCTGAGGATCATCCAGAGGGAACGCATCGACCTCATCGTCACCGATCTGCGGATTTACGCGGATGACGGCATCGATATGCTCAAACATATCGTGCTGGGCAATCCTGAAATCGCGGTGGTCATCCTCACCGCGTACGGCAACCTCGAATCCGCGCTCACGGCAGTCAAGCAGTACGCCTACGATTACCTTACGAAACCGTTCAAGGTTGAGGAGTTGAGCATAATCGTCGAAAAGGCGTACAAGCGTTCGCTGCTGATGCGGGAAAACAGGAAGCTGATCGAGTATCTCCGGGATACCTATAACGATATCGAACTCATCAGAAGCGCGGTGCAGAGCAGGAACCCGGAGATTACGATAGGATGGCTCGAGAGGATGGAACGGCTCAGGAACATGAACGTCCTCTCGTCGCAGGAGACCGAAATCTTGAAAGAACGGTTTGTGAGGGGGGCATAGTCCGTAGCGGCTCCTCTCCTCATGGTTATCCATTATGTTGGTCGTTCAATTGCGCGTGAGAAAAGAGAAATGAAATTACGGGAAGGCGAGGGTATTTACTACCAGCTCATGCCGGAGATGACCCGGTTCGGCGGTACGATCGTCTCTCTGGAGGGAGAACATATCGTTTTCAAATCCGCTCAGGCACAAACACAGATCGCGAAGGGCGCATATGTAGTTATCTCGGGTTCGGATTTCAAATACTACACGGAAGTCCTCAAGACAGACGGACCGCTGGTGACCGTCAAGCACCTCTGGTCGGAAAACCGCAGTTATTTCCGCGTTGACGATTATTTCCCCGTGATATCGAGGAAAATCGGCGACGAGGCGGAATGCGCCCAGTCGAAGATATTCTCGGGATACGGCATCGAGATACAGGACGAGGCCTTTTCGGATGAAACCGTGAATCCCCGCCTCTGGAAGATGCTCGTTGCCATCAATTCGAAATTGCAGATGATCCTCGACAGACTCCAGCTCGAGAGCGAGGGGCTCACGAACGTGAAGAACAGGCCGGTGAATCTCAGCGCCTCGGGCATACGGTTTACGATGGACGAAAAGGTTGAGATAGGAGACATGCTCGAAATCAAGATGCTCCTCCCCAAGTATCCGCCGACGGGCATACTCGCCTACGGGAAGGTGGTCAAGGTGAAAGACCGGGAGGATGGAAGCCATGAGGTTTCGCTCCATTTCCGCAATATGGATGATGAGGTCAGGGATGAGATCATCCAGTATGCGCTGAAACGCCAGAGAGAGATTATCAAGAAGGAACGGGGACAGCACGGGAATGATTAGGAGAGGGCCTGGCGTAAACAGGGCGCGGTTTCTGCGCCTGACGGAAAGGAACATCGGACGGGGGGAATTCCCCGTAATCGTCCCGCGCTCATTATGTTCGTAATCATAGGGGTACTCATCGTCATTATATCCGTCGTCGGCGGTTTCATGATGGAGAAGGGCAATCCGAAGCTCCTCGTGCATCCTGCCGAATTGCTCATCATATTCGGCGCGGCTATCGGCTCTTTTATCATCTCGTCGCCTCCCAAGGTCGCTGTAGCCGTCATCAAGAAAATAGGGACCATCTTCAATGCGAAGAGCCCGACCAAGGCGCAGTACCTCGAACTGCTCTCTCTCCTCTACCAGCTCTTTTCGAAAATCAGGAAAGAGGGTCTGATATCCCTCGAAGCGGATATCGAGAACCCATCAGACAGCGCCATCTTTAACCGGTATAAGACCATCCTGTCAAATACGCATCTGATCAATTTTATCGCGGACAACCTCAAGATCATCATCACCACAAACGTCCCGCCTCACGAGCTC
>Ga0101944_10003194_pt1 | contig 23703 bp, 21 predicted proteins | sample DewCreD2012metaG_FD_75245 | JGI IMG/M metagenome (GOLD analysis project Ga0101944, IMG submission 75245) | Hot spring sediment bacterial and archeal communities from British Columbia, Canada, to study Microbial Dark Matter (Phase II) - Dewar... ... | reverse complement strand
GCAAGCGCGAAGACACCATTCCAGAACGTTTTCTCAAAGAGCCAATGCGTAAAATCGTTCCTGATCAGACTAATGAAGGCAGTACCTTCCCCGTGGAAAAAATACTTCCCGGATACTACCTGTACCGGGATTACGAACCGGAGACAGGCTTCCCCAGCGAGAGAAGGCTGAAGATGCTGGGACTGGAGTATGTGGCAAAGGACCTTGCACCGCTCCGCAGCAAGTATGTGTCTGAGGCTGAAAAGAAAAAGAAAAAATATTACTATTAATACTATGCAATTTAAAAGGAGTTGCGTATGGCCGTATTTACAAAGGCAGAGGCAAAACGATTGGCCGCGATAGATGAATTTTACATGCCAATGCTTGATGCGCTGAAGGCAAAAAAAGTGCTGGATGATACAACACATCGTCGCTATCTTCTCACGGGGTATTACCGTCTGGTTGAGTACCTTGAGCAGAAGAAACTTATAACCGAAAAACAGGCGGCTGAAGCCATGGAAAAGGGCTTTACCTCTTTGGTTATGTCACTGGCAGAATAGCGTTTACCGATTAAAAGCCTGAAACCCAAGATATCAGCAGAGTATAACCGTCTGTAGGAGCCGGTTGCAAACATCCATCATCAGCTGTTGCTGGAAATTCTTCAAGGTTTCAGGCTTTTTTCTGATCTCAGACAAATTTTTTATGCAGTGAATTATCCGGAGGTTACACATCCGTGATCAAAATAACATGCAAATATTTCAGTACCCTGTATACCTTTACCAATAAAGAAGAGGAGTTGTTTGAACTTGACGATGAAACAACCGTGGAAGGTTTCCTGGATAGTCTCGTACAAAAGTACGGGGAGAAAATTGCTCCTCATGTCTACGCCGAGGGATATATTAATAATACCTATTATAAGACGGCCAGTGTATATTTAAACAAGAAGCGTATTCAGTGGGTCCAGGATTTTCCTGATGGGCTTAAAACAAAACTTAAAAATGGCGATGTCATCATTTTAGGATTGATAATGGGCGGGGGTTCTTTGTAATGTTAAACTGATGGGAGCCCCCCAGCACTAATTATTATTTCAATTAGCGGTTAGCTGAAAAGTAGATTAGTGTATACTGTTACTATAATTAAAAGAACATGCTTAAAACTCTTACGAAGTTAAACATTTCTGGTTTTCGTTTAGCCAACTCATTTCTTGGAAGATTGTTCATGGTGGGGAACTTAAGTCCCAAGACTGCGAAGTAACAATACAAAGATTAATTCTAATCGAAGATATTTGAAATTTATTTGGCTTCTGATTCATTTGTTCGGGCTCGGTGTTCGCTGCAACGGGTCGTTGTGTTCGCCACAGCCATCGCTCGCACCGCCCATAACTGCGTTCACCGCAAGCCAAACGATACAAACAAATATGAGAGCAAAACTCTCAGGTTTAAACAGGTAAGAATTTAACGTTTTGACTTAGTTTGTATTTTCATGGTGTGTTTGCAGAGCATACCGCCACTTCTTCATTGGAATGATAAATATTTCTTCCGTTTAGCAGAAAAGCTCTTTGCAATTTACTGTACGCAGGAAACATGTTTCTTTACCAGTCATTTCTCAACCAGCAGCCCCGCGACCCCTTATGTTAACCTCCGACATGTCGCATAGATTATGCCTTAGGCAAGTTTTTTGAAACGGCGAAACAAGAAGCGTACTACAAGAACACGCTGTTTTTGATCATCGCCGACCACAGCAGTCGGCTGCATGGTGCGGGATTAATTCGAGTATATTAATTCCATATCGGAGGTCTGCTTATCGAGCCGGATCTACGACCGAAAACCTGCGATAAAATAGCAAGCCAGTTTGACATGATTCCGACGCTGCTTGATCTTATGGGCATCAGCACTGACCACCCGGTCCCCGGAAGAGCGCTTTTCAGCTTGCCGGACACAGTCAAAGGCAGAGCCTTTGTGCAATATGGCGACACAAACGCCTTTATGGAAGAAGAACGGCTGGTGGTACTGCGGCGGGAGTTGAAGCCGGTACAATTTACTTATAGTGATGGACGGCTGATACCTGCAAAGCTTGACCCGGAGCTTGCAAAAACTGCCCGTGCCCACGCCCTGCTACCCGGGTACCTCGGCGTCAACCGGCTTCATCATCTGCCGGCTGAGAGCACCACACAGTAGCGATGACCGCTGGTATGTGCCATTACAAATGCACCATCAATCCCTTTTCGCGCAGATATTTTTTTACCAGTCTGATGCTTAAAATGCGGAAATGAAATACCGAGGCTGCCAGCAAGATAGAAGCGCCGCCTTTCACCACTGCCTCATAAAAGTGTTCAAGCGTCCCTGCCCCGCCTGATGCAATCACCGGCAGGTCAATCGCATCAGCAATAGCCCGGGTAAAAGCAAGATCATATCCTACCTGAGTTCCGTCACCATCCATGCTGGTCGGGAGAATGATTCCAGCCCCCAAGTCCTCGCATTCTTTTGCCCAGAGAACCGCATCCTTGCCCGTGGGTCTGGTTCCGCCTGAAACCACAACTTCAAATCCCGACGGCATATCTCTGTTGCTGCGGCCGTCAATGGCAACAACTATCTTTTCTGAACCAAACTTCTGCGCCGCTTCCCGCACCAGGGCAGGCGATTTAACTGCTGCGCTGTTCATGGAAACTTTGTCAGCACCTGCGTCAAGCACCAATTCAATGTCCTCAAGGCTGCCGATCCCACCGCCCACCGTAAGCGGGATGTCAATAACCGACGAAACGTTTTTTACCCACTCAAGGCGGGTCTTGCGATTTTCCAGAGTGGCTGCTATGTCCAGCATAGCAAGCTCATCAGCCCCCTCCTTCTGGTAAAACTCAGCATTCGCAACCGGATCGCCGGCATCTTTTATATTTACAAAGTGAACGCCTTTCACTACCCGCCCATCCTTCATGTCAAGGCATGGCATAATTTTAATACTATTCATAGGAACTCCTTTTTAGGGTTTTTGAATGTAGCATTTAATGATAATCGATTCTCGTATTGTGATCACTTAAATATATCAATTTTTTCGCTGCTTAAGAATCAGGCTGGATACACGCTCTTGTCTATCACTTCCTCAACGTGAAAAATGTAAGCCGTTCGCCAGGGCCATTTTGCAGGATTTTCTCCGTGCGCTGCACAGGCCGCCCGGTTGATAAATTCTCTGATGAGCCCGGATTTCTGTATCTCAACTGTACAGTTCACCTGAAAATGAATGCCGGGAGGTAAATAATAGACAATGGCAACCTTCTTGTTCTGCTGAACATTGTGCCAGGTCTTTTTGCCAAAACCTTCCAGAGTGCCAAGCTTTTCAAAGTCTATGCGTTTTTCAGCTTCTGACTTTGGGAAATAAACATACCGCAAAGAATGTTTGAGACCATCCACAATAAAATCCGGATGCGGTGAATATACCCATCCTTCACCTTCATATCCCGCACCCATTTTTTCCCTGATCTTTTCCCATCGCCAGTGCAAAAATTCATCATAGGCATCAATCGCCTCGCGGAGGTATTGGTCTTTCAATATGTAGCCCACGCTTTTTACCGCACCGTTAGGAACAGAATTTTTATCGCAGGTAACCATTACGGGATTATTTCTGGTTAATCCCAAGAATATCTCAGGCAGTGGTTTCTTCTCTCCCTTCACCCGCTCGAGATAATCTTCCTGCAATCCGTAATAAAAATAAGATAAAAAATCTTCAGTCAGGCGCGCCATTTATCTCTCCCCTTAAAAATTTTAGGTACAGACTTGTAGTTTAACTCAAACGCTTCTGCAAAAGTTTCAGTATGCGCGTATAACCATTGAAGCATTAATCTATAATATATGGTGGATTGCAAAAAATATAGAAAACTAAATTGGTTACTGCAAGTAAAATCAGTTGCGTTGAGTCTCGATCATGGTTGCGGATCATGCCCGCCCTGCAACTCCCGCCATTACTTTTTGGGGCTAATCTCTTATTGACAATACTCTTACCTGCACTTTATACTTGCTTATGAAAATTTTTTTAGCAATCTGTGCGTGAATAATTTCGGGCGGTTCAATTTTTTGTTAACCTAACTGTACAGGTCTATTCACATATTATTCCTCTCTCAACGACAGTAATCTCACCATAAGTAAGGGATATGTGCTATTGTCTATGTAATATTACATAACAAATTTCGCGGGGAGGCTGCGGAGGGAGTCGCAATCCTGTCACTCTATTACAATAAAAAAATTTAAGTCTATTGGAAACAACGGGACGAGTCATGGCAGACAAGTTCACTGAAGTGCGTATTGTTGATAACTTTTACCAAACATCAAGCTTTTTCCCCATGCCGGTTGTTCTGGTGAGTACCCTGTCGGAATCAGGGCAAACCAATCTGGGACCCTACTCGCTGTGTTTTCCCCATAATATCACCGGAGGACAAGATCATGCCATGATGCTTATTGCCCGCGGCACAAGCAATACAGCGATGAATATTACCAGAACAAAAGTGTGCGCCCTCAATTTTATTCCTCACAAAAAGAAATATATGAAAAACTGCGTTATGCTGGGTTATCCGGGCGAGACCACTGAGGAAAAGATGAAAAACAGTATTTTTACCCTCATACCATCAACCCGGCAGGAAGCACCAACATCCCCACGCTATCCGGACATTGTAAAAGAAGCGGTGCAGGTTTTTGAATGCACCTGGGATGATAGCTATCCGTTAAAGCCGCGCGAAGACCTTGTGGAAAATCACTTCTTGCTGCGCATTGATAAAATTGTTATGAAGGAGAAATGGAAAAATTGTTTGCTTAAGGGTAAAGGATTTCCCATCCTGCCGATTGATTATGGATACCGGGACAATATGCGCTTCTGGTTTTCGCGGCATTGGCGGCCCTATGCGGTCAACATTCCCAAGGAAAAAGGCAATAGAATTGAAACGGTAAAATATGCCTGTGAACGGTTTGACCCGGATATCAAATGGGAAGATGCAGCCTGCGCAAAAATAGTGAAGGTGCCAAACATATTTTTGAATAAGGTTATCAGTGGCGTGGTGAAGGCCGCAAAGGAGCAGGGGATCACGGTTATTACCCCCGAATTTATGGACAAAATCAGGGATAAGCGCTCAGCCGAGAAATAGCGCTTTTAGACTTTCCGGTGAAGCAATGAAAGAATATGACGTTATCGTGGTCGGTGCCGGGCCAGCGGGAAGTTCCGCGGCCAAAGCGGCAAGCCGGCACAGCGCCAGGGTTATTATGATTGAGGAGCACCCGGTCATCGGTGCCCCGCGACACTGCCCCGGCAGACTCCATAGTTCCAGCTTCACACGGGAAATTCTCGACGGCATAGATCCGCGTGTCATCGTCTGCGAATATCGGAGCCGCCGCTATTTTGCTCCTTCTGGCAAAGTAGTTAAGGAGACACCGCTGCCGCCCGGCAACGTTTTTCAAGTTCAACGTGACGAGTTTGACCGGGAGCTTGCGCGGCAGGCAGCACGGGCTGGAGCAGAGATCGTTTTGAATACACGGGTCACCGGTCTTTATAAAGAAAAGGGACTTATCCGGGGTGTGACCACGACATCTGCTGATATGCCGGTGGTGCACGCCCGCGTAGTAATCGATGCTTCAGGAACCAAAGGCAGGCTTTCCGGAATCCCCAGGGAGGAAGGGCTCACCATGCCGGGCGAAACTGCTTTCGGCGGCATCCTGGTCGAGCTGGTGGGCATTCATGACCTCGAACCCGGCATAATCGAGACCTACCTTGGGGAAACTTTTGAAATAGGCATTGGCGTCCTCTGGACTAAAAATCAGTATTCGGGACTTATGGGTTTCAGGAGTATGAAGGGATATCATAAGCTCTTGAGCAGCGATTCCTTCGTCGGGCGCAAATTCAAGGACGCGCGTCCGATTCAAATCTTCGGCAACATGGTGGGCTCCGCTGCCGGCATCAAACTGGAAAAACCCGTTAAGCCCAACCTGATACTGGCAGGAGACGCCGCCGGGTTTACCAGTATTACCCATGGAATTGTCTCTGGCCGTCACGCTGGCGAGGTCGCCGCTGTCGCAGTGCGGGAAAGCGATACCAGTGAAACGAGTCTTCTGCGCTACGTGGAAAAATGCCGTGAGTCCGGTCTGTACAAAGTTACCCTGAGTTGGTCTCCCCGCTTGGTGAGTTTGCAGGGGCATTCTGACGCTGAGATCGAGGCACTGATACCCGAGATGCTGGCCCATAACGAGCTCCACTATGGAGATGTATGGGACTTCTGAGTGTGCCGCTGCCACACACATTGAAGAATTTGCTGCTACCAGATCTCATGGTCATCGGTTTCATCATGAGCCGGCTTAGACACCGACTCTTCAGTGCTTTTTTTATCAAACTGTGCTTGATGCCTTGTGTGGTCCCGTATCTTCTCTTCTTCTCTCGCTTGTCAACAACCACTAAACTCTTCACTCTTGACAAGGCCGGACTTATAAAAAGCCGAAATTGTATGTGCGCCATTGCGAGTCTTACTGGTAAACCCCTTGATTTTCCTGTGTCGAATGAAAAAAGAACCATGCGCTCCATTATTTGAGCATTTTGAAAATCCAATTGTTAGCGTATCTCTCAAATAAATGTGGCCACTATAAGCGTATTAATGTATATTGCAAACATGCAATGGCACAGTAGTTTCAAAAAGACGAGAAGCATAACAAGATTACCATGAAAAATCATGGAGGAGGGAGATGTATGAGCATCAGACAAAGTACCCAACTGGTTTTAGTAGTGGCAATATTACTGACGATCGCAATGGAAAGCCCAGTCGGTCCTGTTTATGCCATGGAAGTGGAAGGCTTTGGCCCCTGTTATACGCCGGAAGAGCTGGCAAAAGTGCGGGAATGGGAAAAAACCTGGGTGGGCAAGAAGATTGATAAGACCAATGTTGACCAGGTGGCAGAATTCCTTCCGGACTCATATGTCAACAACGTCTACAAGACCCCAGAGAATTGGAATGAAAAGGAGAGTTATTGGTTTACCATAGTCCCCTATCAGCGCTACATAGAAACACCGGGCATGATTGAGGCAACCAAACAATATGCGGCAACGGTAAAAACCGACGCAGAAGGTGTTATTATCAATTATGCGGATATCGCCGGCAGGCCCTTTCCCAATGCCAAAACCGCCATGGAACATATGTATAATTTTGACTTTAATACCCGTGGCGATACCAATCAAAAATATCGTATTGGCCCTGTCGTTGAAAAACGCTCGCGGCGGGAACGCTGCGCCGAGCAAAATATGGTTGAAATGTTCTGGGTGCACCGCGTCGATGTTCCCCCCAAGCCCACAGTTCCCAATAATTCAAAGGCAATCCTCAAATCCACTTTTCTGCACCTGTTTACCCCGCCCGAGATGGTTGATACCATGATGATCAACCTCCGCTACATAGACATAACCAAGAGCGATGATGGCTATTTGTGGTACGCGCAGTTTCGCCGCATCCGCAGAATGCAGACCGCTCAGCGACAGGACACCATTGCCGGCACAGACCTGGTCTATGATGATGAATACGGCTGGGACAACCATATTCCTTTGAACACCTATAAGCTGGTGGGCAAAAAAGACATGCTGTGTGCACGGCATATGGATGTCACAAAAAACTATCTGCGGGTTGAGGGCCAAACTGTTGCCAACGGCATTACCCGGGAGCGGACCAGCGTCATGATCATTGAGGCATATAACAAAGACCCCAATTATGTGTATAAGAAACGCGTGTTATACCTTGATCCTGAGACCTATGTAGTCTATTGGACGGATATGTATGATTCGCTCGGCAGATATTGGAAGGGATATGAGTTCTGGACCAATCCGGTAAAGGAGGAGGTCACCGGTCATGAAAAAATGTATATGGCAGGCGGGATTTTTATTGACTTTCAGAGAATGCACGGTGGCTGCTCTAAAGAGACAAAGGTTAAGGTCGGCATGAGCGAAGTGAACCGCAACATGTTCACTATCGCATACATGCAACAACTCGGCAAATCAAGCCACTGATACCCCGGCCTTTATAATTGATAAACCGGAGGAAGCCATGAAGAATTTTTTTATAGGAGTGCAGATGGTGCTTATCGTCGCATTGAACATCCAGTGCAAGAAACCGTTGACGTTTACCTGCGATGTCGATACCTCCAAAACCGGCTACGAACTGGCCGAAGCATATGATGATTGCCTGGTCTGGAATGCCCAAAAGACAATGGCCCACATTGAGTCAAAAGATATTGATATTCGCGCTACCAAATTGTCCGTTTTGGAATTTGAAGGCTCTTATGCAGCGTTAAATGCTCAAGAGAACTGGATACAGCCTTTTTATACGATCTATTCTGAAGATATGAGCGCTTACCCCAACGCACCGGCACGCATCAATGGCGTCATAGCCGCTAAATTCAAATCCAAAGACAGCATAGATGCTGAATTTGGATTCTGTAATAAAGAGCAGCAGGGAATTTGTGCAGATGTGCAGCAGGAAGTGTATGACACGGTGCTCTATAAAATTTTGTCAAAAGCAGAGCGGGAAAAATACCTGTCGCAGGGAAAACAGTTATCCTTCATACCTGATGATGACTGGCCGCCGCTTGATGAAACCACGAATCCTGTGCGCAGCGGCTCTTTGTGGCTTACTGTTGACCCGGCCTCAAAGGTAACTCATGATGGCAACCAGTACTATTATGAGCCCTGGAGCCTGTACGTAGAGTTTAATGACCCCGAAATTGCTGATGAGAGATTAAAGGGGGTCAGGTATTGCAAGCTGTTAAGCCATCAGGCAATTTTAGGCTGGATGCTCGAGAAAAGTTTTGAAGAAAACCCGGTGTTAATAACTCCATCTATTACCATATGCGATAAACCCGCTTCGCTTGAATCAAAGGCAGGCAGTTGCCTGTTCTATTTTCCTTTTGCAGAAAGTTATTATTGTATGGATTTTACCGGTTCCGAATGGACTCCGGAAAGTGCACAAACAAAATGTGAAACCAGCTTCACTTACACAAACGCTGTCTACAGCGCTTCCCCGTGCAGTCAAAGAACGACAGAAATTGCGGAGTATATACCCGGCTACCTGGGCCTGACCGGTATCTGCGTTATCCATTGTAAGGCAGCCAATGAGTTTATCTGGAATATCTACACTGCGGATCCGGAGAAGAGCTGTGAGGGATTTGATTTTTTTACCCCCGGAGAATTAGGACAATAAAAGATGCCCATTATTCATCTTCAGGTTCGGGAGACAGTTCTATGAAAATTACCAGAGCCTTACTTTGTGCAGCCGTTTTAGTTTTTACTTCTTTGTTTGATTCTGTCAATGCCGGAGCAGTAGAGTGTCTGCGCCCGCCGTTGCCGGAAGCCCTGAATGCCCTGACATCAAGCGCTACTGTTGAAGTATCACGTGTAGAAGTCAATAGCTGGGACGGCACCACCCCTGCACCTGCTGATGATAATATTTATTTTGCCTTCATGCCTAAAAAAACTGTTTTCACCGTCGGGTTTATAATACTTCCCGGGGGCAATTGTGACCCTCGGTCTTATGCGCCTGCCGCTCATGCACTTGCCGCTAAAGGATTTTTTACCTGCATTATTCCCATGCCCCAATGTGTCGCAATGTTTGGCTATATGCGAGCAGACAGAATCATTGGCGACTATGATAAGATAAAGAAATGGGTCATAGGCGGGCATTCTGTCGGGGGTACCGCTGCCGGCGTTTATGCCAGAAATACCACTACCATCAGCGGAGTGGTCATCTGGGCCTCTTTTATTGACGAGGCAAACAGGCTGGATACTACGCCACTCAAGGTTCTTTCTGTTTCCGGTTCTCTGGACGGAAGGGCAACGCCTGAACTGGTCACTGCCGCTGCCATTTATTTACCCGCAGATACGGTCTTTGTGGAGATTCAGGGCGGAAATCATACCCAGTTCGGCTGGATTGATACGTCCCCGTATCCCTGTCTGGAATTCGATAATCCTGCCACCATTACCATTGAAGAGCAGCAAAAACAGATTGTTGAGGTGACAACAAATTTTCTTAAGCAATTTGATCAGAACAAATGTCCGATAGCCTATCTCCTGGAGAAAGAAGACTCGCGGGTAACAACTGTCAGAAAATTTCGCGAAGAATTTTTAGCAAAAAGCGCATCAGGTCAGGACATAATCTCTTGGTATCAACAACGGGGTGAGGCCATCATTGAGATCTTTGAGAAACATCCGGTGATAAAAAATGCTGCCAGGATATTACTAAAGGTAATAATAATACCGGCAATAGAGTTTTTATTATGAGATTAAAGAGGATCCATTTTTACTGCCCGTATAACAGAGCAGAGCGTTTTTCAACAACCTGTTAGTGCCTTCGGTGTTGATTTTTGGCTAACGTTTTTTATCAATTCAGCAGGAATCACATGCACATTCAAAAGATTATCGGTGCCTTTATAATCCTGCTGCTCTTATTCTGCGGGGGAAGAGGTTATGCAAACGCAGCCGAAAGCCATTCCCCTATGCCGGCAGCGTTAGAGGCCATGCAATCAGATGGCAGCGTAACAGTGGCAACGGTCGAAGTGGCGGAGTGGGCAGAGGGCTCAAATTTTTATTTTGCTTTTAAACCAAAATACATCAAGCCCAAAATAGGATTTATTATTTATCCCGGAGGGCTGGTTGACCCGCGCGCGTATGCACCCCCTGCCCATGCAATTGCCGCAAAAGGGTACTTAACCGTAATTGTAAAAATGGTAAACGATCTTGCGGTGTACAGCCCTGACCGGGCGGATAAGATTATAAGCGATTACCCCGAGATCAAAACCTGGGTTATCGGCGGACATTCCATTGGCGGCTCGTTTTCCTGTTACTATGCCAAGGGTCATACGGATAACATTGCTGGCGTGGTGCTTTGGGCTGCCTGGCCGTCGGAAAGTTTTCGCTTGGACGATACCGACCTTAAAGCAATTTCAATATACGGCAGTAAAGACGGACAGCCTGATGAGATCAGAGCCGGTGCACAGCATCTGCCGGTAGGCACGCCATTTGTAGAGATTGAGGGAGGCAATCATACCCAGTTTGGTTACTACTGGGATGGCGTGAATGAAAATTTCGTTCAGGAGGGTGACAATCCGGCAGATATTTCCCGGGAAGAACAGCAGAAACAGATCATCAAGGCGACCTTGGATTTTCTGGAACAGTTCAAGGAGACTGTATGCCCGGCAGTCTATCTTTTGGGCGCAAATGATTCACGGGTTGGCACGCTGCGGCAATTTCGTGATACGGTCCTGGCAAAAAGTTTTGCCGGAGAAAAACTAATTGAGCTTTATTACGCCAATGGCAACAGAATAATTACCAGGCTCGAGCATAGGCCTGTCGTAAAAGATGCTGTTAAACAAGCATTGGAGTTAACTATACCGGTAATTCAATTTCTGATGGCATTTTGATTAAGGAGAATGTTGACATGAAACTGCTTGAACCGGGTCGTATCGGCACGCTGGAGATCAAAAACCGCATTATTATGGCGCCGATGGGCATTCGCGGCATAAGCGATGCCGGTTCAGAAGAATACTGGGGTAAGCGCGTGCGGGCCTACTATGGAGCCCGCGCTGCCGGCGGTGTGGGTATGATTACGACCGAAATGGTGTTCGTTTCCCAGGATCTGGAGCCCTGCGCGCAAGAACTGCTCAATATGGCCAATGACAGCCATGTCGCTGCCGTGCGCAAGCTTGCAGACCGCCTTCATGCCTATGACTGCCGGTTAAGCATTCAGTTGACTGCCGGTTTCGGCCGCGTGGTGCCGCCTTTTGTCGTGCCAGACGGCGTGAAGCCGGTTTCTGCGTCGGAAAACACCAATTTTTATGCACCTGATTATCCTGATTTGAACAGCCGGGCCATAACCACTGAGGAAGCAGCGGCGCTGACCCGTTCGTTCGGTTTTGCTGCGAAGCGCTGCCGGGAGGCAGGTGCTGACTGTGTAGAATTGCACGGTCACGAAGGTTATCTGCTGGATCAGTTTATGACCGGCCTCTGGAACCGGCGCACTGACCGCTATGGCGGTTCCCGGGAGAAGCGGCTCACTTTTGCCCGGGAAGCCATTGAAGCAATCAAGCGCGATGCGGGCGCCGATTTTCCCATTATTTACCGTTATGGCATCACCCACTATCTTGAAGGCGGACGGGAAGAGGAGGAGGGTCTCTGGATTGCCACAGAGCTTGAGAAAATGGGCGTTGCCGCTTTGCATGTTGACGCCGGCTGTTATGAGACCGGCTGGTGGCCTCATCCCCCGCAGTATCAGCCACTGGGGTGCATGGTGGAGCTGGCCGCGAAAGTCAAAAAGGTGAGCAGCCTGCCGGTTATTGCCGTTGGTCGTCTGCACTATCCGGAAGTGGCAGAAAGAGCGCTGGCTGAGGGCAAGGCTGATTTTATCGCCATTGGCCGGGGGCTGCTATCTGAACCGGAATGGGTCAATAAGGTTCAAAGCGGCAGGACCGATGAAATCAGGCCGTGCATAGGCTGCCATGAAGGCTGCCTCTGGCAGATGATCGCCGGCGAACCCACGAGTTGTTCTTTGAATCCAGTCTGCGGCCATGAGACCGATCGGGTGCTGACTCCTCTGAAACAAAAACGAAAACTTCTGGTGGTTGGGGGCGGACCGGGTGGCATTGAGGCAGTGCGGGTTGGCGCTGCGCGCGGTTTTGATGTTACCCTGTGGGAAGCCTCAGACCGGTTGGGCGGAAATCTCTGGCCGGCTTCTAAACCCGATTTTAAAAGAGATTTAGCAGACTATATCATATACCTTACCAAACTCCTCGGACGCGTGCGGGTTGATGTGGCGCTGAATAAGCGGGCAACACCGGACGATATCAAAAGCTTTGCTGCAGATTATGTCATCCTGGCCACCGGAGCACACATGGAGCCCTGCCCCATTGAAGGAAGCACGGTACTGACAACGATTCAGGTGCTTAACGGCCAGGAAACGCCCGGAGAAAGAATTCTGATTATGGGGGCCGGTGTTATCGGGTGTGAAACCGCGCTGTATCTGGCACGCCAGGGCAAAAAAGTAACGCTCTGTGCGCGGCAGGACTCTCCTGAACTGGATACCGACATCGTGGACATCCATAATCGCGAAATGCTTTTAAAGATGATCAGGGAAGAAAAAAATATCACGGTGCTGCGCGGTACCATTCCGTTGCGATTAGATGGTGATGTTGTTGTGGCCGACCAACGGGGTGTGGAGAAAAAAATCTCCCTGGACGCGCTGGTTTTTTCAGGGCGGCTGTTCTCACAAAACGAGCTCAGCAGCGCGTTTAAAAACAATCCAGGCGTTATCAGCATTGGCGACTGCAAGCAACCCGGAACTATTATGGAAGCGGTATGGGGCGCTTTCAATGCAGTCAGAGAAATTGATTAATACGAAAAAACCCCTGGCGCGTGCCCCAGCATAGATTAAAGCAAACCATCAGGCTGAACACGGGGTGTGCAACAGGTTGGAGAGGTATGCAATAGGAATCGTTCCGTGGATCTTGTCAAACCGCCTACAGTGCGGTTTTCCCCACCAGTTCATAAATTGTCGGGCATTCACGGTCGCCGATTTTTCCCGTTCGCGTCAAATCTTCAACAACATCCGCAAGCCCGATCTCTAACAGTCTCTTTTTTGTCGGCAGCCCGTTCTGTGAGCAGCCGCGGTAATAATAATATTCATCAAGCATGCCCGGATGATGGATGGGGTCCTGTTCGCCGCGTCTGGTGCCCTGTCTGAGATCATCTTTCCGTTCAATTCCCAGCAGTGCATTAAAACATTTCTCAACCTGATACGCCCGTTCTGCTGCTTCAAACAGTTTGTCCGGCGCGCGTCCGGTTGCTGCCTGGTATATTTCACCCATTTCTTCAAACAAAATAAGCGGGTCAGCAAACACGTCGCAGCCCACCATGGGCACGAAGCAAATACCCAGGCAGTCCATAAGCATCTTATAGTTCTCGCTCCACCACACCACTCTGCCCTTGGCTACCGGATTTGCGTGCTCAAGAATGCCGTCCGGCAAATCTTTTCCGAAAATTCGTTCCATCATTTCCTGCAATCCAATCATGGCGGGAAATGGATGTCCCTTAAGGTGGTCTGCGCCGCGGGTGGCAACCGATGATGCAAGGCTCATCGCGATCGCTTGAGTGCAGTTGTAGGTGAAAGACTGGCCTTTGGTATGAAATCCATATTCCTTTGCAGCCTCGCCAATGCGCGCCACCGCATCCGGCATACTCTCTGCCAGAATGTTGCCAAATCCCTCGCGCCGCGCAATCCGGTTAATCATGTCTGCAATGACTCCGACATCTCCCCATTCCAAACAAATGCCGTCCGTGTCCTCGCTGCCGATAATGCCCCGCTGGTAACATTCCATGGCCATAGCGAGATTCCAGCCGAACTGAACACAATCCATGCCCATGCGGTTGATCAGATCTGAAATGTGCACCAGGCCCGGAAAATCAAACAGGCCAAGCAGCGGGCCCATGTTGGTATAGTGCCCAAACTCAAGCTTATCGGTTTTTTCTCCGTTAAACGGCCCTTCGCTTACCTCCCATTTTTGCGTGCATGCGACCGGGCAGCGGTAGCATGCGGTCTGCCCTTTTTTATACTTCTCTACCAGGGTAACAATGTCATATTTCTCAAGCTGTTCCGGCGTTATCCGCACTTGCTGATTTTTGATGCGGGTTTGGTCGCTGTTCTGGGCAATAAGCATTAAAGAACCGTATTCTTTATGGGCAAACAGTGCCTGTCCCTCTCCCCAGATTTTCCGATACCGTTTTACCAGGTTGTCAAAGGCGGAGGCGTCAGCAACCGGCACGCTGCCTTCGGCCTTCACGATGATGGCCTTTAGATTTTTTGCCCCCATCACGCAGCCCATTCCCGCTCGGCCGTTAAATCCCACCCGCTTTGTGCTATTGCAAATATTGGCATAGCGAACCAGGTTTTCCCCTGCTGGACCGATGCGGGCGGTCTCACAGGGGCCGTAGGTTTTTTGAAGCATCTCATCCGTTTCATAGGTATCAAGCCCCCACAGATCAGAGGCATCAACCAATCGCGGTAATGTGCCCTGTTCAATCAGCAGGGCGGACGGCTTTTTCGCTTTTCCGCGTATCACAATATGATCATACCCAGCCTGTTTGACCCGTGCGGGGAATATGCCGCCGCCGTTTGAATCGCCGAATATTCTCGTTAAGGGGCTTTTTGCTGTTATGGTCATCCGCGATGAGCACGGAAACGACGTGCCGACCAAAATGCCAAAGCCAAAAATCAGCGGATTTTCCGGAGCCAGAGGGTCGGCATGGATGGTGTTTCGTAACAGATCATAGAGCAGCCGTGCATTGATGCCGGCGCCGCCGGTATAGCCGATTGCCAGCTCCTCTGAGAGTTCTTCTTCCCAAACCCGTGGTTCAGAAAGATCAACCTGAAGAATTTTTCCCCGCCAGCCGCATCCGTTTAGAGAGCTTCTCTTTTCTGTGTTCTGCATTATAAAGTCCCTTTCTCTTGTTGGTTTAAAAATCGCTTAATCCCGTTGTGCCCTCTCTGGTGCTTTACTTTATGCACGCCCGCTGATAAAATTATTATTAATTTATGTGCCATTGTAAAGTATTCTTTAATTAACATGCGCAAAGTAAAACCGTTTCTCTCCGCATCACAACCGCTGAATATTGCCCATCGGGGCGGTATGGCATTGGCGCCGGAAAACACTATCCATGCCTTTACACAAGCGCGCCGCTATGGCAGCGAGGTATTTGAATTGGATCTTCACACTACCAAAGATGGTGAGTTCGTGGTAATCCATGATGACACGGTGGACCGCACCACAAATGGTCACGGCAGGGTAAAGGACTTGACGTGTGCAGAAATCAAGCGGCTTGACGCCGCATATTATTTCTCGCCAGAGGGGTCTGGTATTTTTCCTTTGCGCGGCCAGGGGATTACTATACCCACATTGCGGGAGGTCTTTGAAGCTTTTCCCGAATGCAGATTAAATATAGAAATCAAGGAGATGCCGCCGGGTTACGCGCACCGGATCAGATCTCTTATTCAGGCATGTGCCATGGAGGATAAGGTGTTGATTGCTGCAGAACAGCATCGCTATGCACGAGCATTTCGTCCGCTGGCGCCGCAGCTTGCCTGTAGTGCCTCGCGCCGCGAGGTGACTATCTTTTATCTCCTCATGCTGCTGCACGCTGATTTTCTATATGGCCCCCCTTTTGACGCGCTGCAGGTGCCGGAATATCATGGCAGGCTGCACCTGGTGACGCCCCGCTTCATTGCGCTGGCTCATAAAAAACACATTAAAGTGCATGTCTGGACCGTCAATGAGCAACAGGATATGGAACGCCTTTTGAGCTGGGGCGTTGATGGTATTGTCACCGACTATCCCGACCGGTTGCAACAGGCGCTGCACACGCACCGTCACTATAAGTCAGTATAAGATAGGGGCATGGGAAACTCATTACCTGATGATGAGCTGTGCGAGCTTTTTGCAGGCAAGCTCAAAATATATCAGAAAAGACTGGGCTACCGGTTCTCTGTTGATTCGCTCGTGCTCGCAGCATTCGCTCAGAAGCGCGCAGCAGGAACAGTAGCGGATCTGGGAACCGGAAGCGGGATTTTGCCGATTATATTGTCTAAAACGGCAGCCGTAAAAGCAATCACCGGCATTGAGGTGCAGGAAGATCTTGCGCGTCTGGCGCAGAAAAATGTGGCGCTTAACCACTGTGAAACCCAGGTAACGATTGTCCATGCTGACATCCGCGCGATAACAAAAACTTTCACCGCCGGTTCATTTGATACGGTGATCAGCAACCCGCCGTTTTATCCGGCACAGTCAGGGAGGATCAATCCTGATCCTCAAAAGGCAATATCGCGCCATGAACTCTGCGGCACGCTGAGCGACTTCCTGCGCATTTCTCGGCATCTCCTAAAAGTATCCGGGAAATTTCTTGCCATTTATCCCAGTGTTCGTGTTGTTGATCTGATCGGCGAAATGAGAGCATTCGGCATTGAGCCCAAAACCCTTCAGTTTATCCATCCAAAGTGTAACGAGCCGGCAAATCTTTTATTGGTTGAAGGGGCGAAAGGGGCCGGCAGGGAGGCAAAGGTTCTGGCGCCATTGGTTTTGTATGATGCCTCAGGACATTATACGGAACAGGCATGCCATATTTTTTCAGCTTTGTAGCGCGTTCTTTTCAAAAAATTAAAGTGCAGTTCTGCCCCATCCGTTCGCGCGTTCCCACGCTCAGGTAATTTCATTGCGGGACCTCCCCAAAAGTTATCCGCGACATTCTGGCAACCCGCATGAGAACACCCCAACGCACTGGATAGCATGTGGAACATTAACAAAACGAGCGTCTGGGGATTTTTTTCGCCGCTATACAACCGTCCGTACCGGGGTCGAGATGCCAAGCGGATGCGCACATCATGGTGGCAGCACATAACCCCTGACGTTTCATCATCCCCACCAATAAAATATTGAGGGGAACGTCCTGAATTTCTTTGACTTTGCGCGCGATAATCGGTAAATAGTAATAACCTTTTTTCAAAACTTTTTTAAGGAGACCATGATTAATGGAACAAAAACAACGGCATGAGATCAGTCCGGAACAAATTGTATTGGATACATTTGCGTTTTGCCGCACCCGCGTATTGAGCACTGCAGTTGACCTTGAGCTATTCACCCATATTGCACAGGGAAAGAAAAGCGCCGAGGAGCTTGCCCAGGTCACGGAAACAAACAGCAGGGGTCTGAAGATGGTGCTGGATACGTTGTGCGCAATGGGATATCTCCATAAAAGCAACGGCCGGTATGAATTAACACCTCTGTCACGATTTTTTCTGGTGAAAGGAAAAAAGATGTATTACGGGGAATATGTAAAACATGTTGACCTGTCATGGGAACCCTGGTTCAAACTGACCGAGGTATTAAAAACCGGGAAGCCGTCGCTGCCCTCAGGCACGGAACAGGATGGCGGCTTCAATTATTATAAGGAACTGGTGCCATTGCTGTTCCGGACCACGCATCTGGTGGCTGCAGGCGCCGCAAAGGCTCTGGGCATTGGCACACAGCTCAAAGGTCTGAAAATTATGGATGTCGGCACCGGATCCGGAGCCTGGGGAATTGCCTTGGCCCAGGCAGACCCTTCGTGTCATATTTACGGCGTGGATGATGCGTTGGTTCTTGAACAGACGAGGCGGCACGCAGAACAGATGGGTGTCATCAATCAGTTCCATTTTTTGCCCACCAACGTTGAAGAAGATCCGCTGGGCGACCATGAGTATGACATGGCAATACTCAGTTATGTCTGCCACGGAGAGGGTGAGCGCAAGAGCAAAATCATAATTTCTAAAATTTATAAGGCGCTCAAAACCAATGGTCGTCTGGTAATCTGTGAACTGTGCCCTGATGAAGAGCGAGAAAAGGATTTTTTCACTCTGGTTTTTGGTGTGAATATGCTCATCCACACTACCGAGGGGAACACCTTTACCATCTCTGAATACACTTCCTGGCTCAAGGATGCAGGATTTAAGAATGTTGCGACCATTGATATTCCCGCAACATCCCCGCTGATTGTAGGAACAAAATAAGCTCTGAGCTTTCAGCCCTCGGCTATAGGCTTTGTTATTTGCGCTGAAAGCCGACCGCTGACAGCTTGAGAATTGGAGGTTCTGCTATGGACGAACATGATAAGATATTAGAACAATGGAATTTCAAAAAGGTAAAAATAGGTAATCTTGCCTTTCCCCTTCATGATGGGTTCAGACAACCGGCTCACCCAGTCTATAAACGCGTCCGCGTAACCGTCCCGGGCCGGCTGTTTGCCCTTTTTAAAAACATAAAGGGGCTGGTGGAGCAAGAGCCAACCGGGGAATTTAATTATGGAGAAGTATCCTTTGGCGTTAACCTGAGAACCCATGCTGATGTGTCGCTTTTCGACACGCTGCACGTAACCGAAAGCACCCGGCGTGCAAGTATTGTCAGGCATGCAGCAGAGATTACCCGGCAGCAGGCCGGCTATACGGGCGGATTGCTGATTGAGGCAAACAACGATTTCCCCTACCGGCATGTTGGTTCCGGTTCATCTGCGGCGCTGTTTACCGCAACAGCGCTTGCCATTAACAAACTGCTTGGTGACCCAATACAAATTGACAAGCTGCCGCGGTTTTTAGCTCAGAACTATGGGGAAGAGATTGATGGCGATCATGAAAACCTGATCACGGTTCAATGCACCGGCGGCACATCCTGGATGGGGCTGAAGGGCGGGATTATCCTGGTTGATAAAAGCCAACTTCTTCATCGAATGGTGATACCTGAAGAATTTGGTTATGTTATCGGAGTGCCCGACTATCCAAAACCTGACGCTAAAGGCGCGATGGCGCGGGAAGCAGGAGGGATTTTCCAGGATATTCTTGATAAGCTGCCGGAGATGGACAGGTTTCACCGCGAGGTGTTTGCGGAGGTGGGGCTTGCCATAAAGGAAAATGATATCGTCGGCGTGGGCCAGGGGATATATAAGGCCTTTTCCTATGATCCTTTCATGCAGCTTTTTGACAACATGTTTCCGGGCATTAAGCAGCTCTTCTGGAAGCTACGGGATCTGATGCAAAAACACAATCCAGTCGCCACGTTCATATCCTCCGCCGGTCCGGGAATTGTTACGGTATGCAATAAGCACACAGAAAAAGAGATCATGGACTGTTATGAGCAGTTAGGCATTGACTATCTGCTTACCCCGGAGCCCGCAAATACCGGCTACATTTACGAAGTCATGGAATAAAAGCCGTGACGCAATGGTGTGTGTTATAATCCCTCTGAACCTGCTGTGTTCTTCCGGCTTCTTGAGGGATTTTCATGCGGTCCCAGTATGATCGTGCAAATTTACGGCGCCAAAACCATTGAAGATGCTGCCGCCCTCGCCGCTCTGGGCGTTGATTATATCGGGCTCGACGTGGCTGACAATCCGGACGATCGCGCACTTATGAAACAGATTGTTGATTTGGTGCGCGACCGCCTGACCAACGGCCTGGTCTGGTCGATCCCGGTAACGCTCGCCGTCACGTCCGATGTTGCTGCCGGCATCCGGGAAGGCCAGGAAGTGGCCCTGTGTGAAGGCGAGCGCCCCCTGGCGGTGATGACTGTCACCGAAAAGTACGGCTATGACAAGCAGGCAGAGGCCGGCCAGGTCTATCGCACCACCCCGGTCGGGCTGTATCCGGGCGGCGTTTCGCCCTTTGGCCTGTGGGAGACCAGCGGGAACGTTTGGGAATGGACGGCCTCCTGGTATCAGGCTTACCCGGAAAGCGAGTCACAGCGCGAGGAGTTCGGCGAGAAGTTTCGCGTCGTGCGCGGCGGCTCGTGGGGCAACATTCGTAGCCTCCTCCGCTGTGCGTTCCGTTTCAGGAGCGTCCCCGACTACTTCTTCGACAATTTCGGGGTTCGTTTGGTCTCCCCTGGGCTCTGATTGATATTCCTGCCTCCTGCTTTCTGCTGCCTGCCTTCTGCCATGCTGAATTCTGAGGAAGGGGGTGTGGGGGAAACGTAGTTTCCCCCATATATTAAACGAATTTTTTTGGCTCGTAGGGCAAAATGTCATTTTGCCCTACCCTGTGGGGCGGGATAACATCCCGCCCTACGTTTCGGTCAGCCCCAGCAGCCGGTCAAACGGCGCATAGGCGCGGGCTTCGACCAGTCGGCCTTCGCCGTCGAAATACAGACCCTGGAACATGCGCTTCAGCAGGCTGTGTTGTTCCTGGGGCGTCATCTGCTCCCACAGCGAGGCGAAATCGGCCAGCAGGGGAATCAGGGTTCTCAGGCGCGGGTCAATGCGCGGGTCGAGCCGTCTCAGCTCGCCGCCAATCCGCTCGTTGTTGGTTTTGAGCGAAGCCAGGTCGAGCAGTCCTGCCTGGCACATTGCTTTGTAGCGTTCCAGTTCCCGAATCAGGTTATAACGTTGGCGCTTGTACGCTGCCGGGCCATCCTGGCTGGCGGCATAAGCGAGAATGTCTTCATGCCATTCCTTGGGCAGGCGCAGTTGCTTCAGCAGTTCATGCGCCTGGTCTTCGAGCAGTTCAGCGGGCAGGCTGCTCCAATGGAGGCTGGCTTGCGCGGCGCTGGGCTGGCTGTGCAAGCCCAGCGTGGCCGGGTCAATCGCAGGGGTTGGGTCAATGCGCCGGCTGGCGGCGTTGGCGCAGCGATAGACGCGCCGCCCGGAGCCGTTCGGCGTTCCGCGCAGGTGAATCGGGTGGCCGGGCGCGGCCTGGTCGCGGCATTCGGCGCAGCGCCCAATCCCGGCCAGCAGGTAGGCGCGTTTCTTTTTTCTGGCCTCGCCTTTGGGCGTCCGGTTGCCCTTGGCGCGCAGGATGAGCAGGTTCTTTTGCCACAGGTCCACCGAAATCAGGGCTGCGTGCTGGCCCTGGTGCAGTTCATCGGGCGCGCGGCGGTTTTTAACGCCCACCCGGGCCGCTTTCGGGTTCTCGATGTTGTCATTCATGTTCAGGTCGGGGGTCGGATGATGCGAAACAAAACCGGCATAAAAGGGGTTGCGGATGATATCCAGGATGGAGGACGGCTGGAACTCTCCCGGTGGGTGAAACCCCGGCACGCCTTTGGTGCGGAACTGAACGACCGGGCCGTTTTCGGGCAATTGGAACTGGGTGGTATTCAAGTATTCCGCGATTTCGCGCGCGCTCTTGCCGGCTGCGTATTCGTGCGCAATCAGGCGCACGGCGTGCTGTTCAACCGGGTGCGGTGACTGGATTCTCCCACGCTGGCTTTCGGGGCTGCCATAGAGCAGACAGTAGCCTGCGCCGTTGGGGTCGGTGCAGGTCGAGCATAAGCCATTGCAATATCCCAGGCGGTAACCGCCGTTGTGCAATCCCTTTTCGCGGCGGGCGCGCTTGGCGGCGCGTACCCGCTCCGAAGCGTTCCAGACCGGCAATTCCGCCGCCACCGCCAGCACAAAGAGCATAAACCGGCCGGTAAAGGAGCGGGTATCCAGTTGCTCATTGACCGATACGAATTGAACCCCATACTTCTGGAGCAGGTCATAGAACTGGATGAAACTCATCCCATTGCGGAACTCGCGGTCGAGATACTGCACCAGGACATAATCCACTTCACCGGCCTTGATTTTACGCAGCAAGCGCTGGAATCCATCCCGGTCTGAATTCCTGCCGCTTTTATCCAGGTCTTGAATTGCATCCACAACTTCCATGCCCTGGCTGGCGGCATACGCGCGGCAGGCGGATTCTTGCTCGGCGGGCGAGTAGGCTGTCTCGCCCCGGAGCATCCGCGATTTGCGAATGTAAATGATACCCCGCTTTGTGCGTGGCGCGGTTGGAGGCTGGGTCAGCGAGTAGACTTGTTTCAAGAGTTGCTCAGGGGTGATGCTTTGGAAGCGGGGGTTAAATTCAGGGTCCATCAGGTTTCCTTTCTTATGATTGGTTTTTCAGGCTGTCGAACAATGCCCGGCAACCTGGAATTTGGCATTAAAACTTGCTTCCGCCAATGATTACTTTTCTATCTGTTGTTTACCTTGCCTGGGGACGGGCTTCGGCAGGCCCTGGCCGTTTTGGTCGGGCTGGATATTTTTGCCAGTGATGCGGTTGAGGGCAGCGGCCAGGTCCTGGAAGAATCCATGCACGCGCTCATCATCCGTGTGGTAGGACGGTTGGTTTGTTTGTTGGTTTTTCATGGCGCAACTCCTGTAGGTGGGTTGCGCGACCGGTCGCGCTGGGTGATATTGTTGAATTCAACGCTGACAATGATAAAATGCCCCCATCTGTGAATCTGATACAAACCTGTAGATGGCATTGTTTATGGCAAAAAAAGACCAACTTGGCCTGCATTTTGGCATCCATTTGACTCGTTTTGCCTGGTACGCGCTGGAGAAAAAGTTTCCCGGCGCGCTCTATGTGCGTGTTGTTGATGCAGTGGCCGAACATCTGCGGGAAAAGACCGGTTATCCCCTGGCTTCAGTGCGCAAATGGCTGGTAGACGGGGATGTGCGCGGCAAGCACCCCCTGACCAAAAATGTTTTCGCGACGCTGGTGAAAGAATGGGCGGGCAAAGTACCCGGCCTGCAAACCCGCGCCGACATCACGCATTTTGCCAAACTGGGCAAGCCGGAGTTTGAAACTGTCTTGTTTCAAAACGATGTGCGTGAAATTCTGGCAACCTTGAAGCCCGAACCGCTTTCCCCTTACTGGCACAACCAAGTCGATTACCTGATTGCGATTGCCCCGTATTTGCCCGGAGACTTGCTCGCCCGCCCCGAAATTGAAAAAGAATTGTTGGCAAAAGCCGGTTCATGCCGTCAAAGTTGCCAACCGCTGTTGGTTTACGGAGGGGCCGGCGCAGGAAAGTCAACCCTGATGGCGTGGCTATACTGGCACAAGCACGCAGAAAAAGAGTTTAGCTTTGAGCGGGTCTGGGTCAAAGGGGAAGCGGGAAAATCTGCGCTGGACTGGTTAAGGCTGATTGTTCGTTACTTTGTCAACCAACACGAGACCATTGCCGATATACCAACGGCGTTGGCGCAGCTCAAGCATGCCTGGATGCAGTATCCCTGGCTGCTCGTGCTGGATAATTGTGATAATGTTGAAGTTTTGCGCATGTTGACAGAACACTTGCCGCCGGGCAGTCTGCTGGTTGCGGGCGCGCGTACCAACACTGGCGCGCCTGCGCATTTCCCAATCAATTGCAGCATCGATGTGATTGGCGCGGCGGA
>Ga0101944_10003193_pt1 | contig 23704 bp, 18 predicted proteins | sample DewCreD2012metaG_FD_75245 | JGI IMG/M metagenome (GOLD analysis project Ga0101944, IMG submission 75245) | Hot spring sediment bacterial and archeal communities from British Columbia, Canada, to study Microbial Dark Matter (Phase II) - Dewar... ... | reverse complement strand
ATTTCAGAAGTTAAAGCTGTTGCTGAAGGCGCTCAACCTTCACATCACGGAGGTGTTGCAAATGCATAATAATTTATTTGGTTTAGCCGCTTTATTTGACAGCCCTGATAAAATAATTTCAGTTGCGAAGAAAACCTCTGAAGCTGGATATCAGAAGTATGATATAAATACTCCTTATCCTGTCCACGGTATTGAAAAAGCGATGAAATTGAAACCATCAAAACTTGGTTTTATAACATTAGTTTTTGGACTAACTGGAAGTTTTATCGCTTTGTTTTTTATGTATTGGACAATGTCAATTGATTATCCAATGATTATAAGTGGAAAGCCTTTCTTTGCTTTACCTGCCTTCATTCCTGTTACATTTGAAGTTACAGTTCTTTTAGCAACATTAGCTACAGTAATTGGAATGATTACTTTCTTTTTTAAATTTCCAGAAAATCATCATCCGCTTCACGATACGAATTATATGAAGCAGGTTTCAAAGGATAAATTTGGATTAGTGATTGAAGTTGCGGATAAAAATTTTGATTTGGAAAAAGTCAGAGAATTTTTACTATCATTAAATCCATTAGTGATAGAAGAAATTTATCATAAAGAAAAAGAAAATAATTCTGTTCTTGAACCAAAGTTTCTTACTCTACTTTTTGCAATATTCTTAGTTACTTCAGGGACAACTTATTTTGTGCTAAATAAATTGCTTTATATGACTCCTTTCGATTGGATGAGTGAACAACAAAAATTGACTCCACAAAAACCGTCAAACCTATTTGCTGATGGATTTGGAATGAGAACTCCAGTTAAAGGAACAGTCGCACAAGGATTTATGCCTTATTTGGCAAAAGGTCAAACGAACCCAACAGAAATTTTAGATAATCCCTATCTGATAACTGAAGAAAATATTAAACTCGGTAAAACAAAGTATTTAACTTTTTGTAGCCCTTGTCACGGTAATTTTGGAGAAGGGGACAGCAGATTACGAGGTCAATTCCCGAATCCGCCAACTCTTCATTCAAAGCGAGCACAGGAATTTCAGGATGGTTGGATATATCACGTAATAGTTAATGGACAGAACTCAATGCCTTCTTATGCGCCATATTTAGATGTTGAAGAAAGATGGGCTGTTGTAAATTATATCAGGGTATTACAAAGAGCGAAAAATGCTACTGAGTCTGATATTCAGCTTTCAAAAAAGGAGAATTTGAAAAATGCATCAAACTGATTTTAATTATACGCATAAAGAATTGCCTGCTGGCTTGAGTAAGTTTGGTTCAATAATTTTTTTAATTGGATTAGTTTTATCTTTATTAGCTTTTTTTGTTGATAAAGAAAGAGCTATTTTCAATTATCTTATTCTGTATTCAATGTTGATTAGTATCGGTTTGGGCTCTTTGTTTCTTGTTGCTCTTGAATATGTAGCTGGTGCCGATTGGAGCGTTCCTTTTAGACGTATTCCTGAATTTTTAAGTGGAATTCTGCCTTTGTTGTTTATTTTAGTAATTCCTTTATTGATATTCAATCACGATTTATTTCATTGGACTCACAAAGAAGTTGTTGAACAAGATAAAATTTTAAAAGGTAAAGAGCCGTACTTGAATATTTCATTCTTCATTATTAGAGTAATAGTAATTTCTGCTCTTTGGGTTCTGTTTTATTATGCACTTGGAAAGAATTCTCTATTGCAAGATAAAACCAAAGACCAAGTTTTAACTAAAAGGAATATTCAACTTTCTGCGATCTTCATTCCGGTTTTTGCAATAACTATTACTTTTTCTGCAATTGATTGGTTGATGAGTCTTGAACCACATTGGTTCTCAACAATTTTTGGAGTTTATTATTTCTCAGGCACAGTGATAGCCGCTCTTGCCGCTGTTACTTTAATTGTCGTTATTTTGAAAGAGAAGGGTTATTATCAACCTTGGATTACTGATGACCATCTTTACAGTTTCGGTGCATTACTTTTTGCATTCGTTAATTTCTGGGCTTACATTGCATTCAGTCAGTATTTGTTAATATGGTACGCAAACTTACCAGAAGAAACTTTCTGGTTCTTAACACGATGGGAAGGTAGTTGGAGTATAATTTCAATTCTTCTTATCATTGTACATTTTGTCGTTCCTTATGCTGTGTTGCTTTCCCAGCCAGCCAAGATGAATCCTCAAAAATTAAAGTTCATTTCAATTTGGTTGCTGTTTGCACATCTATTAGATATTTTCTGGTTAGTTATGCCTAATATGCAAGAAATGAAATCAGGTTATTATTTCAGTTGGATTGATTTTGTATTCCCAATATTAGGAATTGGTTTGGTGATGCTTGTTTTAAGTTATTTTTCTAAAAATAAAAATTTAATTCCCATTGGTGACCCAAAATTAAAAAGAGGAATAAACTTTCATTTGTAAAATTTTGTTATAGGGTTATGATGAAAGAATTTTATAATCAAATAAGAGAAAAAGTTGAAGAAATAAAAAATAGTCCGGGAACTATCTTTGGATTAGTTTTCCCTTATTTCTTGACTATTGGATTGATAATTGGATTATACTTTGTCTCAAATCTCGAATTTATCTCGAGACAAAAAGTTCCGCCTGTAATTTTAGATACTGTTTTGGTTTCAGACTTAACTTTTCAGGAAAGTAAACAAGTTCCACCAGTTGATTTAAATCAGGTTAAAACAGCGACAACGGAATTGTTATTAGAAGGCGAGAATCTTTACAAAATCAATTGTGCATCTTGCCATGGTGAAACTGGTGCAGGAGGAGGTCCTGCATCTGTGGGTATGAATCCTGCTCCAAGAAACTTTACCTCAAAAGATGGCTGGAAAAACGGACCAAAAATTTCCGGGATTTATTCTACACTTCAAGAGGGTATAAGTGGAACCTCAATGATCGCTTATGATTTTCTTAAACCTCAGGAAAAATTTGCTTTAGCTCATTACATTAGAAATAAATTTATTCCTGAACCGGAAACAGATTCTGATGATGATATTAAATCATTGGACGCTTTGTATAACTTATCAGCCGGAAGTTTTACACCTGCGCAAATTCCAGTTGCAGTTGCTGAGCAAATTAAATTAAGCGAAACTGCAAGCCAGACTCTGTTGGTTCAAAAAATTAATGAAAAATTAAAGCAAAGCAATAGTAACGACACAATTGAAAAATATTTATTAAACAAAAAAGCTGCTTTGAGTTATTTAGTTAAAAATAAGGACTGGAGAAAATCACCTGAACAATTACGAACTATTGCAGCTAAAAGTTTAGAGAATAATATTTTTAATCCAAAAATTCTAACAATCAATGATAATGAGTTAAATAAACTTCATTCAAGTTTATTATCATTAGTAGATTAAGATGATAAAAATTATAATCAGTTTATTATTTGTTCTTTCATTTAATGTTTATCCTGATAAAAATCCTGAAGTTGGAGTTGATGAAAAATTAGGCGCAAATCTTCCGCTTGACGTTTATTTCTTTGATGAAGACAGTAATAAAGTGCTATTAAAAGATTTAATGGGTAAGCCAACAGTTTTAGCATTTGTTTATTATGAATGTCCTGGTATTTGCAGCCCTTTATTGAATAGTATGGCAGAAGTTATAAATAATACGGATTTAATAATCGGAGTTGATTTTAATGTGATTGTTATAAGTATGGACGATCTTGAATTACCTTTTAATGCCAAAAAAAGAAAAGATGTAATATTACAGTTAATGGATAAAAATGTTCCACCTGAAAGTTGGCGATTTTTAACAGGGAAGTTGGATGATATTAAAAAAGTTAGTGATGCTGCTGGCTTTTATTTTAAGCGTGAAGGTAAAGATTTTCGACACGCAGGATGTTTTATATTTACTGACAGTCAAGGGAAAATTACAAGATACTTATTCCCAAGTTACTCGGAAAGACACGGATTTGGAATTTTACCATTTGATTTTAAGATGGCTGTGTTTGAAGCTTCAGAAAGTAAAGTTACTCCAACAATAGCAAGAGTATTACAGTTTTGTTATAGTTATGATCCTGCTGGAAGAACTTACGTTTTCAATTTAACTAGAATTTTTGGAATTATTATTCTGTTATTTGTTGTTGTGTTTTTATTATACATTAAGTTTAAACCCAAAAAAGAATTGTCAATAAAAAGTTAATAAATTAAAATTAAAAGGATATGAGCAATAAAAATCATAATGAAGTTAGCTATTTAGAATATCAGGGGAAGCATAAAGGATTATTAGGCTGGATTTTATCAACTGATCATAAAAGAATAGGAATTCTTTATCTTATATCTTTGATGATTTTCTTAACAGTTGGTATTACATTCGGGCTTTTGATGAGACTTGAATTACTGACACCCGGTAAAACAATAATGGACCCTCAAACCTATAACGCCATTTTTACTCTTCACGGAGTAATAATGATTTTTCTTTTTGTAGTACCCGGTTTGCCAGCAGTATTTGGAAATTTTTTCCTGCCGATTTTAATCGGTGCAAAAGATGTTGCTTTTCCTAAGTGGAATTTAACTTCCTGGTACCTTTATGTTATTGGAGGTTTACTGGCTATTATTTCTATTTTATTACCAGGAGGTCCAACTGATACAGGCTGGACGTTCTACATTCCATATAGTGTAAGAACAGGAACAAATGTTACTTTTGCTTTATTTGCAGCATTTATACTTGGTTTTTCTTCTATTCTTACAGGATTGAACTTTATAACTACTGTTCATAGATTAAGAGCTCCGGGTATGACTTGGTTCAAGATGCCTCTCTCGATTTGGTCATTTTATTCTACCGCGTGGATTCAAATTTTAGCAACACCTATAATCGGAATTACTCTTCTTCTTGTTGCTTTTGAAAGATTCTTTAAAGTTGGTTTGTTTGATCCTGCTTTAGGAGGAGACCCTGTTCTTTATCAACATTTATTCTGGATTTATTCTCATCCTGCAGTTTATATAATGATTCTGCCGGCTATGGGAGTTGTTTCAGAGATAATTCCTGTGTTTGCAAGAAGAACAATATTTGGTTATAATTTTATTGCAATGTCAAGCGTTGCTATTGCGTTGTTTGGTTCTTTAGTTTGGGCTCATCATATGTTTACTGCTGGTATGAGCGATACAAGTCAATTAATCTTTTCTTTGTTGACAATGATAGTTGCAATTCCAAGTGCTATTAAAGTATTTAATTGGGTTGCTACTCTTTACAAAGGCTCTATTGATTTGCAAGTTCCACTTCTTTATGTACTTGCTTTCATCTTTCAATTTACGATTGGTGGATTAACAGGTGTTATGCAAGGAGTTCTCTCAATTGATATTCACGTGCACGATACTTCTTTTATTGTAGCACATTTTCATTATGTAATGTTTGGTGGAACTGGTTTTGGATTTTTCGCAGCATTGCATTACTGGTTCCCAAAAATGTTTGGAAGAATGTATAATAAAAAACTTGCTGAAAGAACATTCTGGGGAGTGTTTGTTGGTTTTAATGTTCTTTATTTCCCAATGTTTATTATGGGTTGGTTAGGAATGCCAAGAAGATATTATGATTATTTACCAGAATATCAGATTTATCACGCAATTTCTACTATCGGCTCTTGGATACTGGTCCCTGCGATATTTTTAATGTTTGGGTATTTAGTTTATTCAGCATTCAAAGGTGTTAAAGTTACTGAAAAAAATACTTGGGGTGGAGAAACTCTCGAATGGCAAATTGATACTCCTCCTATTCACGAAAATTTTATTGAGATTCCAACAGTAACCGAAAAGCCTTATGAATATAAGTCAAATGATTTAGTAACTCAATTATCGGAGGCAAAGTGAGTTCTTCAGAACACACAGTTTCTCATATACACAGAGATGACATTGCATCAAGAATGGGAATGTGGTTATTCCTTTTCACTGAATTATTATTATTTGGTGGAATGTTTATTCTTTATTCTGTTTATCGTTATAATAATCCTGATGCTTTTCATTTAGCTGCAAAAGAACTAAATACAATTATTGGAACATTTAACACTGCTATTCTTTTAACCAGTTCTTTGACAATGGCATTATCTATAACAGCTATTCAAAGAAATAATAAATCATTATCTATCTTCTTTCAATTGATTACTGTAGTTTTGGCACTTGCATTTATGGTGAACAAATATTTTGAGTGGGGAGCTAAATTTCATCACGGTATTTACCCTGGTTCCGATACTTTACTTGCTAAACCATCAGGCGAAGTTTTATTCTTTGGACTATATTATGTAATGACTGGTTTACACGGTCTTCACGTTGTAATTGGAGTTGGATTGATACTTTTAATGACTTACTATACTGCTAAAGATGTTATTACTCACGATAATTATATGAAATTAGAATCAGCAGGACTTTATTGGCATCTTGTAGATATTATTTGGATTTTCCTTTTTCCACTATTTTATCTTATAACTTAGAGGTTGAAATATGAGTGATAATTCCCATACTTCACATAAAGCTCACGGATACGGAGTATATGTTTTGATTTGGTTATCTTTGATGGCTTTAACTGGTATTACTGTTGCTGTAGCTGGAATCAATTTCGGAGGATTGACTGTCGCTACTGCATTAGTTATTGCATCAATTAAAACTTATCTCGTTCTGACTGTATTTATGCACTTAAGAAGTGAAACCGTAGTGTTTAAGGTGTTTATTGCTGTGGCTATGTTTTTTCTAATAATATCTTTTGTCTTATTATTTACAGATTATTCTTTTATTGTAAGGAATTAAAATATGTTTGACGGTGTATCAAATTTTTCTCAAAGTACGGATTTAACATTTTTATTTACACTTATTGTTTCAATTTTCTTTTTAGTGTTGGTTACTTTTTTAATGATTTACTTTGTTATAAAATATAACAGAAAAAGAAATCCTGTTGCTACGAATATTCATCATAACACAGCTCTTGAAATAGCTTGGACTGCCATCCCGTTAATATTAGTTTTGATTATGTTTTGGCTGGGTTGGAAAGATTATCTCAAGCAAGAAGCTGTTCCTGAAAATTCCTATACTATTGATGTAACTGCTCAAATGTGGATTTGGTCTTTTAAATATCCTAACGGAAAACAAACAGACACTCTTTATGTACCTGTTGATACAAACATAGCATTAAATCTAAAATCAATAGATGTTAATCACGCTTTTTATGTACCAAAATTCAGAATAAAAAAAGATGTTTATCCTAATCAAACAAGAAAAATGTGGTTTAATTCAAACGAATTAGGTTCATTTGATATAGCTTGTGCTGAGTATTGTGGTCTCAATCATTCTTATATGTATAATAAAGTCGTTGTTATGCCAAAAGAGGAGTTCTTCGCTTGGGTAGAGTCAGAGGATAAACATCCTTCAAAAAAAGAAATAGTTAAAAATTCAGAGAGTTTGAATAATTGAAGAATCAGTTAAAAATATTTCTCGAATTAACCAAGTTCAAAATTACATTCTTTGTGATGATCACTACTGGTTTTGGTTATATCTCAGCTGCTAATAGTTATGATTCTAATCTATTTTCTGTTCTCTTAGGTACTTTGTTATTAGCTTGTGGAAGTGCAGTTTTCAACCATTATCAGGAGAGAAATATTGATTCGCTGATGGACAGGACAAAGTTACGACCAATTCCTTCTGGTAAAATATCAGCAAATAAAGCTTTTGCAATTGGAGTTCTTTTAACCTTAGCTGGTAGCTTAATACTTTTTTTCTTTGTTAATCAAATAGCTTTCGCTTTAGGAATATTGAATTTAGTATGGTATAACCTTCTATACACTCCGTTAAAAAGAAAAACTTCTTTGGCAATAATACCAGGTTCAGTAGTTGGAGCTATTCCACCCATGATTGGCTGGGTTGCGGCTGGCGGTTATGTTTTTGACTTCAGAATATTGGTTATTGCTTTTTTCTTTTTCATTTGGCAGATTCCTCATTTCTGGTTACTAATGCTTAAACTTGATAAAGATTATCAGTCAGCAAATTTACCAACTGTAACAAATCTGTTCTCAAAAGCTCAGCTTGCGAGAATAACATTTTCTTGGACTGTCGCAACAGGAATTAGCAGTATTTTAATTCCGATATCATTGAAAGTAACTAATGCTTTTACCTTAATGCTTATAATTATTTTATCTTCTTTAGTTATAATCAGTTCACTTAAACTTTTAAAATATAAAGAAAACAATTTTTCAACTACTTTCGCTTTTAGAAGCATTAATCTGTTTGTTTTATCAATAATTTTAGTTTTATCAGTAAACAAATTGGTTTTTTAAATAAAGGAAATATCAAATGGAATTTCTTGATAAATTAGTATTACCTCAATCAGCAGAACATCTTGAGCTACTTCATTATATTTCTATATTATTATTAACTATTCTTATACCGTATTTAAGCTTGATTTTTGGTGGGACAATATTATCTCTAAACTATTTCAGAAAGTCTTATTTAAAAAGAGATAGTTCTTTCCTTCGATTTGCGAAAGACGTTTTACAGATTGTAAGTGTAAACAATTTGTCGGCTCTTGCTTTAGGTATTTTACCTCTTTTCACTCTTATACTAACTTACTCACAGATATTTAATAAAACCGGAACGCATTATACCTCTGATTTATTTCTTGCGTTCTTGTTCATAACTGTTGGTCTTTTATTTATTTATACTTTCAGAATTACTTTCTCATTAGACTTAATAATCAAGAGTGTTGAAGAAAATTCTATTCCTGAGATGTCTAAACAGGATTATAATAAAATTAAAAGTAGTTCAGCAAGGATTTTATCACGGTATGGCTATTTTGGAATAGTATTTCTTTTCGCAGGAATATGGATTTTGGCTGGTGTTTTAACATCTGCTTCAAATTTCGATTATTGGCAGCCAAATTCTTTTATCTCGATGCTTTTCTCAGTAAAAACTATTGTCTATTTATTACTCTTTATTTGTTTCTCTTTTGCTTTAACAGGTTCATATATTTTGTTTTATATCTTTTTTTGGAATAAGGAGAATTATCAACTTGAGGAAAGTTATAAAGAACAGATAACTAAAATTAATTCCCGTTTAGTTTATTATTCATCTCTTTTTATCCCGATTCTAATTCTTTTTTATATTTATTTAATACCAAAAATTTATTTAAGCGGAAACGTATTTACATTTTCATTTTTTGTTTTAGTACTCGTTTTAGCTGCATTATCTCTGAATCATTACATACTACACAAATTTAAAATAAATTATAATCCTCTTGTATTTTTCTTCCTTTTGCTTGCCGTTTTCTCATTTGTTGTTCAGAAAGAAATATTAATAAAAAATGCAACAGAATCTAACGCTCTTATTTTGAGTGCAGAGTACAATAAAATTCTTGCTGAACTAAAAGGCAGCGGAACAGAAGTAGCTATAAATGCCGCTGAAATATATCAGGTTAAATGTGCTGCTTGTCATCAATTTGATAAAAAATTGGTTGGTCCAGCTCATTTGGATGTATTACCAAAATATGAAGGTAAATTAAGTCAGTTAGTTGCTTTTATTCGCAATCCTGTCAAGGTTGATCCAGCATATCCACCAATGCCAAACCCGGGATTGAAACCAAATGAGGCAGAAGCTGTTGCACAATTTCTTTTAGATGAATACCAAAAGCTAAAAAAATAAAAGTCTTAATTATTGTTATTGACACTGGATAAATAATAATTTATCTTTTACAAGAAATATTTAAATCAAATCAGAGGTAGCTCAATGAAAAATTTGTACGCTTTCTTAGTAGTTATTATTTTTTTAGTAACTACATCATTTCCCCAGATTTCTTATCAGGGTCCTGCAGTTGGTAATGTCCAATCAGGTGTATTAGTTAATACCAATACTTTTCCTGAAGCACCCATTTTTATTGACCCACAAATTATTAGAGATAGGGTTACTGATTCGCCTTATACCGAACCATTTATCTCCCCTATAACTTCACCTGTTACACCTTCTATCTACGTCGAAGATCCTTTTGTTAATGGAATGGGCACAAATGGAATTGGAGATAATACTATAATGTTGAAAAAATTTCCTGGTATTCCACAAACTAATTCCATTCCACCAGATCCAACAATAGCAGTAGGACCAAATCACGTTCTTGCTTGTGTAAATTCAAGATTTTCCATTTGGGATAAAAATGGAACTTTACTAAAGTCAATTGATGCTGACCAATGGTGTACACCAGTTTTAGCTAATCCGGGAGCTTTTGATCCCCAAATAATCTATGACCATTTTGAAGGCAGATGGTTTATGCTATGGGATAATGTTAATACGAATGCTCAGTCTGCATTTTTTATTATTTTTATTTCTGATGATAATGACCCTCTTGGTGCTTGGTATGGTTATAAGTTAGATGCCAGAACAAATGGTAATTCCGTTACCGCTACGTGGGGCGATTATCCTCAAATTGGTTTTGATGATAAAGCAATTTATATAAACTCAAGGCAATTCTATTTTACAGGTGGTAAACTTTATGATAAAATCAGAATATTAATAAAATCAGAGTTATATGCTGCAAATGGAGGACCTTTAAGTTGGAAAGATTTGTGGGGAATTACTATTCCTGGAACAACATCATTTGCAGATGTTGTTCATCCATCAATTCAATATGGTATCTCTGACAAACATTATTTTATATGGGCTGCTCGCTCGGGAAGTAATTATTATGGATTTTATGAACTAAGTAATGTTTTAACAAATCCAACATTAACAGGAAGACAAATTGCAACCACTTTTTATGGACAAACTCCAAACGCAAATCAACTTGGAGGCGGCTCACTTCTTATCGAAACCAATGGCAGCCACGTTAAAACTGCTCCAGTTTTAAGAGGAGATTACTTACATTTTACTCATTCAATAAGAAATACTAATTTCCCAAGTTATGCAAGTGTCAGATATGTTAAATTAAATGTCAAGACTAATGCAATTACAGAAATTTATGAATTAGGTGCTGATAGATATTGGTATTTTTATCCTACTGTTGCTGTTGATCCTGAAGGAAATGTTGCTATTACCTGTTCCCGATCCGGACTTGAAGAATATATCGGTTCATTTTATATAACAAGAAAAGCTAATGATCCTCCTGGATTAAGTGGTGCAAGACTAATCTCTCCTGGTTTAGGCAATTACGTCAAAGATTTCGGTTCAGGAAGAAATAGATGGGGGGATTATTTAGGAATTTATAGCGACCCCGTAGATGAATATAATTTCTGGTTATTCCCAGAACACGCCGCTGCCACAAATACGTGGGGAACAACAGTTGCTCATATTAGAGTAAGACCATTCTTTGGAGTATATGCTTTCACAGATTCGGTTGATATCAATTTTGGAAATGTTGAAGTTGGATTTTCAAGTGATACAGTAAGTATGGTTTTAAGTAACTATGGTGATGCTGTAATGAATATTACCAGCATCCCTGATTCAGTTTCGGATTTTAAGAGAATTTCTTCTCATAGTTTCCCGATTACTCTGAACTCTTTTGACTCTCTAACAATAAAGTTTTTATACCGTCCCAAATCAGCAGGTCCGGTTAATGTTACGTATCCTGTGGTAAATAATTCTCCTAATTTTACAGGGTTTACATTCAGAGGTCGCGGATATGTCGTAAATCCTGCTCAACAAGGGAAAATGTATGCTATTTCAGGAAGTAGTAACAATGGAAATTTATCAACTCTTAATTTAACAACAGGATCAGGAACAAATATTGGGCAATCAACCTTTAATGATATAATTGATTTAGCAATACATCCGACAACAAATGTAATTTATGGATTAAGAGCTACTACCACACGTTCTGACCTTTTAAGATTTAATGCTGTTGGCGGAGATGCATATCAATTTATTCAATTACCAGTGCCTGATATTTATTCTATTGAATTTGACAAAAATGGATTATTCTATGGTGTTAAAAGGTCAGGTGAGATTTACAGGTTTAATCTTCCATCTGGAGATAGCATTTATTTATCAAAAATGCCAACAACTTTAGTTTCAATTGCATTTGACCCACAAACCAATGAAATGTTTGGAACAGTCAGAAATATTGTTGGTTCTGTAAGAGACTGGATTATCAAAATAAATCCTCAAACAGGAGATACTATACGCATTGGAAGAACAGGATTCGGAGTAAATACAGTTGGAATTGCTTTTAATGATAATGGACAATTATATGGAATCAAAGGAACTGCAACTCAGGTTTCAGATTTATTTACAATTGACAAGACTACTGGAGTTGGGACCTCTGTTGGTGTAACTGGATTTCAAGGTTTAAGTGGAATTGGATATGCCAAAACTCTTGTGAGTAATCAGGATTTAACCAGTGTAATCCCTTCAGAGTATATGCTATATCAGAATTATCCAAATCCTTTTAATCCATCTACAAAAATAGAATTTGCTTTACCGGTTCGTTCAAACGTTAAACTTCAAATATTTAATGTTGTTGGTGAATTGGTTTATGAATTTGCAAATAAGGAAATTAACGCAGGAACGCACTCTGTTATTTGGAACGGTTTAAATTCTCAGGGTAAATTCGCTGGTAGTGGAATTTATCTTTACAGATTAACTGCTAATGGTGAAGATAACTCAACTTTCCAGCAAGTACGAAAGATGATTCTGATTAAGTAAATTAACAATTTTCAATGCTCAATGCTCAATGTTCAATTTAGATATAATTATAGAGATATTACTGAATTGCCGAATCAATAAGTAAATTTATTTTTTCCCTTGCATCAGTCATCTGGCAGGTGCTTGAAATTATAAAGAAAAATAAACGTAGGGAACGGACTCCTGTCCGTTCCGCTATGTTGTCCGTTCCGTTGGGAAATACGATAGCAAGCGGAATATATTTGTATAGGATAGAAGTGATAGGAGAAGGGAATATCCCAGTTTATACTGAGATGAGGAAGATGGTGTTGGTGAAGTGAATTTTCAATGTTCAATTTTCAAAGCTCATACTTCGGCAGGCTCAGTAACCAATGTTCAATTTAGATTTAATAAATAATTTTTTTCTTGTTGTTAGTATTAGTCAGTTGGAAGTTGCTTGAAATTATAAAAAAAATAAACGTAGGGAACGGACTCCTGTCCGTTCCGCTATGTTCCAGTCCGTTCCGTTATGTTCCAGTCCGTTCCGTTATGTTCCAGTCCGTTCCGTTATGTTTTATAGGCAGTTATTTTAATAAGATAACTGCCTTTTTGTTTTCCTCTCTGTAAACTTAACACTCAATTAATACCTTCTTAACATTCCCTTAACATTGCCAATATAAATTTGGCTGTCGAAATTAAATCAATTAAAGGAGAGAGAAATGAATCAAACTAAAAAAGACTCTGTTATGAAATTCCCGTTAAAATTAATTTTAATTTTATTCCTTTTATTACAGGGATATTTTTATCCACAGCAAAAGGGTATGATTACAGGTACTGTATTGGATTCGCAAACAGGCGAAGCAATTGTCGGTGCTAACGTATTAATTGAAAATACTAATATTGGTGCAGCGACTGATTTAGATGGAAATTTTAGAATTGAGAATGTTCAACCGGGCAAATACAATTTGATTATTAGTTATATATCTTATGCTCGTACAATAGTTAAAGACATTATTGTAAATGAAGGAAAGAGAACTGAAATTAAAGTTGCTCTTCAACCAGAAGCAATTCAAGTTGAAGAAGTTGTGGTTGTTGATAAGATTGATCGTTCTTATGAAAATGCTTTATTAAATCAAAGGAAAAAGGCAAATACAATTAGTGATGGAATAAGTTCAGAACAAATCAAAAAGAGTAATGATGCATCTACAAGTGAAGCATTGAGAAGAATTCCAGGTGTCACATTATTAGACAATAAATTTATTTTTGTACGTGGTACAAGTGAAAGATACAGTAATGCTCAGTTGAATAATGCAAGTCTCTCCAGCACAGAACCTGAAAAAAAATCATTTGCTTTTGATTTAATCCCTACTAATCTGGTTAGTAATACAATCGTTGTCAAATCTTTTACTCCTGATATAGCAGGAGATTTTGCCGGAGGAACAGTTCAGGTAAATACAATTGATTTCCCCGATAGATTAAAAATTAATCTTAGTTATTCTTCATCTATCGTATCAAACACAACATTTAAAGATTTCAATACTTATCAAGGTGGAGGAAATTTTTGGGGACTTGGAAATGGAGATAGAAAATTACCAAATGGTTTTCCAAGCAATTTAGTCAGCGAATACTACTCAAGAGATGAGATTAATGCTTTCGCTGGAACATTAAAGAATGTCTGGTCTCCAACAACTAAAAAAGCTCCAATTAACAATAACTTTTCTCTATCTGTAGGGGATATTTTCAGTGTTTTTGACCAACAGATAGGTTTTGTAACAGCTTTTTCTTTTAGAAATTCTTATAAAAACTCTACCATTGAAAGAAATGAGTATGAGGCATCAGGTGAACCAAGATTTGCATTCAAAGGACTTCAATCGTCATACTCTACTATGATGGGAGGTATATTTAATCTTACTTATAAAATATCTGAAACAAATACCATTAGTAGTAAAAATACATATAATCATACTAGTGATGATGAAGTTTCTGTTCTTAAAGGAGCAAACTATTCAGATGCGGGAAAAGACCAAATATCAAATGCTTTGAGGTTTGTTGAAAGGGAAGTATTTTCTTCTCAGTTAGTCGGAGAACATTTATTCCCATCATTTAACAACTTTAAAATAGAGTGGAAAGGTTTTTATTCAAATTCTTCTCGTGATGAACCTGATTATAGAAGAGTAATCTATGGCAGAGACTTAGGAACTGAAGATCCATTTTTTGCTATACTTGGATTTCAGCCAAATTTGAAAAATGGTGGAAGATTTTTCTCACATTTGTTTGATAAATCCAGAGGTGCTGCAGTAGATTTAAGTATTTCAGCTCCGTATGCTAAATATAAATTTGGAACTTATCTAGAGAAAAAAGACAGGAATTTTACATCCAGATTAATTAGCGTTATTATCAATGCACCCGGAAATGGTTTTACTGATTTTAATTTACTCTATTTGCCTTTAGATAAAATTTTCAGTCCTGAGAATTTCAGAAAAAACGGTTTCTCAATGGATGAATATCAAAACGGCACAAACAACTACACTGCTAAACACGAAATCGTTGCCGGATATGGTATGATTGAAATACCTTTGAAGATTCTTGGTGAAGATGTAACTTTTATTACTGGTGCAAGATTAGAAAATTCCCTGCAACAAATTAATTCTTACGATTTAAGTGGCAGAATACCATTGTCATATCAACTAAAGAAAGTAGATATTTTACCTTCTTTAAATATCATTCACAAAATAAATGAAAAAACAAATCTGAGATTTTCATATTCGCAAACTATAAATAGGCCAGAATTGCGGGAATTAGCACCATTTTCTTATTTTGATTTTGCAACTCAAACCTCTCTAACAGGTAATCCTAATTTAAGAAGAGCATTAGTTCGTAACTATGATCTTAGATTAGAAGTTTTCCCTGGATTAGGTGAATTGTTGTCTGCAAGTACATTTTACAAATCTATAACTGATGCTATTGAAAAAGTTGTAGTTAGTGGAGTAGCATTAGGTTCTGAAAGAACTTTTACTAATTCCGAATTTGCAAAAATTTATGGTTTTGAACTTGAGTCAAGAATATCATTAGGTTTTATTGGCGAATACTTTAGTAACTTTTCAATAAATGGTAATTATAGTTGGATAAAATCTATCGTAAACGTTAAAGGAACCGAAACAACAATTCCAAGAAAAGAAAGACCACTTCAGGGGCAATCACCTTATGTTATCAATTTAGGATTTTATTTTAATGAGCCAACTTTAGGAACTTCTTTTGCCTTGATGTATAACCGAATAGGAGAAAGAATAGTTGAAGTTGCTACTGCTTATGAAGAAGATGTAATCGAACAACCAAGAGATATCATTGATATTACAATATCTCAACCTCTATTCACAAGTTTTGAATTAAAACTTGGTATTAAGGATCTATTAGCAAAAGAGCAACTATTTACTCAGGGAGATAAACGTTCCAGAGTTAATTCTGCTAACAGAGGAATATCATTAGGGGTATCATATAAATTATAAATTATAGTTGTATAAGAGTTTCGGAGAGAGGAATAAAAGAGAGAAACTAATTTAATTTATCAACAAACTAAGGAGTCAAAATGAAACTAATTAACAAAGTTCTTTTTTCAACAATAATCTTAATGCTTTTCGGAGCTTTTGAATTATTCGCTCAGCTCTCTCCTGTTGACAGCGTTATTGAAGGTAATATCAATTCAAACGCATTTCTTACCAAAAACAAGAGATATCTTCTTCGTGGATTTGTAAATGTGAATCCACCCGCAACTCTTACCATTGAGGCTGGTACTGTTATTTACGGAGAGAAATCTTCAAAAGGTAGTTTAATTATAAACAGAGGTGCAAAGATCAATGCAAATGGAACCGCACAAAATCCAATAGTCTTTACAAGTCAACAGCCAGTTGGTCAAAGAGGACCTGGTGATTGGGGTGGTATAATTCTAGCTGGAAATGCAAGAATTAACGTTCCAGGTGGCACCGCTACATTAGAAGGTGGAACCGGAACAGTTTATGGTGGTGGTGCTAATCCAAATGATAATGATAATAGTGGTGTTTTAAGATATGTTAGAATTGAATTCCCTGGTATTGCCTTTTTACCTGATAATGAAATTAACGGTTTAACTTTAGGTGGAGTAGGAAAAGGAACAACTATTGAATATATTCAAGTTAGTTATAGCGGTGATGATTCTTATGAATGGTTTGGTGGTTCAGTTAATGGAAAATATTTAATTGCATATAAAGGAATTGATGATGATTTTGATATGGATATTGGATTTAATGGTAATTTGCAATTTGCTTTAGGATTAAGAGATCCTAATTTAGGTGATATAAGCGGCAGTAATGGTTTCGAAATTGATAACGATGCAACAGGTTCATTTAATGCTCCAAGAACTTTTCCAATATTTTCAAACTTTACAGTTGTAGGACCTATGTCTGATACAGCAGCAACCGGATATAACCCCAATTTCAGAAGAGGCGCACATCTTAGAAGAGCTACTCAATCTTCTTTTTATAATTCAATAGTAATGGGATATCCTACTGGTTTATTATTGGATGGTTCTGCAGTTGCTAATGGCTGCAATGGTGATACTTTACAAATTAGAAATAGCATTTGGGCTGGATTAAGATTTAACAATGGAATAACTACTAACGTAAGTGGTTTTAATGCTACTAACTGGTTTAATACTCCTGCTTTCGGTAACAGAACTTTTGTTCAACCATCAGGAGTTGGCTTAACAGATGTTTTTAATCAAACTAATCCAAATCCTTTACCAACTTCAAATTCTCCAGCTTTATCTGGAGCAAGTTTCAGTAATCCAAGATTAGGTAGTTTCTTTACACAAACTACTTATGTTGGTGCTTTTGGTACAACAAGATGGGATTTACCTTGGGCTAATTACAATCCTCAAAATACAAATTATACTTCAGTTGAAGAAAATTATATTAGCTCTGTTCCATCAGATTTTAGCCTTAGCCAGAATTATCCTAATCCTTTTAATCCTTCTACTAAAATAATTTACTCAGTTGCTAAAGCAACCGATGTAAAATTATATGTTACTAATATTCTTGGTCAGACAGTAGAAGTATTAGTTGATAACTTTAGAGAAGCTGGTACTTATGAAGTTACATTTAATGCAGAAAATCTTTCAACAGGTTTGTATATTTATACTTTAGAAGCTGGTGATGTAAAGATTTCAAAGAAAATGACTTTAGTAAAATAAGATCTCCTCTCTCCTTCGACAAAGGACGTTGCTTCTGGCGGCGTCCTTTTTTATTTTAAACCAAAAATAATTTGATTTATGATACAAGTACTGATAATAATCATAATTTTATCTCTATCTACTAAAGCTCAATCCAGTCTTGAATACTTTAATGTATTGAACAGTATCAACAAAGATTCTATAAAAAAGCATCTTACTTATCTTGCAAGTGATGAATTAGAAGGCAGGGGATTAGGGAGTAAAGGTATTAAACTTGCAGCTAATTATATCTCAGATTATTATTCTTATTATAAATTAAATAAAATTTCAACAGGCAGATCATATTTCCAAGAAATACCAATGCACGGCAGCCAGGCATTATCAAATTCTGAATTAACAATATTAAATAAAGATTTTGAAGTTTCTCTTAAATATGGCGAAGATTATTTTTTATATAAATGCGGTCAGCAAACTTTTATCCCGCAACCTTTAGATATAGTATTTGTTGGCTACGGAATCGTGGCACCTGAATTTGATTATAATGACTATCAATCAGTTGATGTTGAAGGTAAAATAGTTTTATTCCTTGATGGAGAGCCACTTTCTGATGACCCAGATTTTTTTAATGGTTCACTTTTAAATAATTATAGCTCAGCAGAATTAAAAAGAAGAATAGCTATATCAAGAGGTGCTGCAGGAACAATTTTAATCCCTACTGAACGTTACACTAATTGGAAAGAAGTACAACGAGACTTTGATTTAGAAGATGTTAATCTTGCTTATGACATTTCAAGTAATTTAAGTGTTATCTTAAATCCAAATAAAGTTGATTTATTATTCAGTAATTCTGAATTTATGTTTCCTCAGATTATCGAGATGCATAAAAACAGAAAAATAAAATCCTTTAATCTTAAATCTAAATTAAAGTTCAGAGGTTACTTTAAGGAAAGAAACTTTATTGAAAAAAATGTAATTGGAACAATTGCCGGAACTGATAAAAAATTGAGAGATACATATATATTAGTTTCGGCTCATTATGATCATCTTGGAATTGGTAAACCGATTAATGGCGACTCTATTTACAATGGTGCTTTAGATAATGGTATTGGAGTTTCGGTAATGTTAGAATTGGCTCGGGCATTAAGCGGTCTGCAACTTAAAAGATCAGTAGTTTTTATAGCAACCACCGGAGAGGAAAGAGGTCTTTTAGGTTCAATATACTATACTGAAAATCCAGTTTATCCACTTTATAAAACAATAGCAAATTTAAACATAGATGGGGTTGCTTTTTTTAGAGATTTTAAATCTTTGATTGCTTTAGGTAATGACTTGTCAAGCCTTGGTGATTTATCAACAAAAACAGCTGAAAGATTTGGGTTAAAGATTGAAGGAATACCGGAAGAGTTTTTAAATTTTGGAGCATTTAAAAACAGTGATCATTTTGCATTTGCCTCTGCTGGAATTCCATCAATAATTATATTGGAAGGTTTGGGAAATAAATCATTAACCCGTGAAGAGGTAAAAAAAGAATTTATTGATTATTTTTTGTACAGATATCATACCCCATTTGATGATTTAGAGCAGCAAATTGACTACACCGCAGCTGAAAGACACGCTAAAGTTCTTTTTGATTTTATCTATCATTTAGCTATGAGTAATGAAGAGCCAAAGTGGAATTCTAATTCTCCTTTTATAAAAAATTATTTGAGAAATTTAGCGGAGAAGAGATAAAACAATGCGAATATTACTCATATTTTTAATTATCATATTATTTAATGCAGGTTGTTCTTTCGTTAACTTTTCAGAAAATTTTATTATAATCTCTGGTTCTGATACTATGTATGAATTGAATGAAAACCTTGCAAAACAGTTTATGAGAGAGCATCAGGGAATTTCTGTTTATGTTAAAGGTGGGGGAACCAGTTTGGGAATAAAAGATTTAATAAATAATAGATGTGATATTGCTGCTTCTTCGAGAAATTTAAAGCCGGATGAGTCTAAATTATTAGCTGAATACTATGGTTCTTTAGCTTTAGTTTATCTGATTGCCAAAGATGGATTAAGTATTTATGTCAATCCTAACAACATCATAAATGATTTAACATTGAATCAAATAAAAGATATATTTACTGGAAAGATAACTAACTGGAAACAACTTGGTGGAGATGACAAAGAAATTATTTTAGTAACTCGAAACCCAAATTCAGGGACTTATTTGTTCTTTAAAGAACACGTTTTAGAAGGGGAGGATTATAGTGAAAAAACTATTGCATTCAATACGACAAAAGAAATAATTGATTATGTTAGCAAGAATATATCATCAATCGGATATGGTGGAATGGGTTATACAGGCGGCGTTATTCAAATTCGTGTTAATGGAATTAGTCCAATAGAACAAAATATAAGAAATGATACTTATCCAATAATTAGGTATTTGCACTATCTTACAAGGAAGTCTCCATCTGGTAATATTAAGAAATTCATTGATTGGGTAATTTCTCCAGTAGGTCAAAATATTATTCGTGAATCCGGTTTTATTTCTTTGTGGGATTACCAATTATAAAAATCTATTAACACATTGATAATAAAGCGTTAATCTTTTCTTAATACTTAATTGTTAAATTTAGTTTAATAAAAATCTAAATAGGAATTGTTATATGATTAACTTTGAAAAGAAAATCAAAGATTTATTTAGCATAAAAAAGTTAAAGGAAAACCCTTTCAGCGGGTTAAATAACTTGAAGTTTCATAAAAATAAAGATTTGATTTTGTTGAAAGAGAGAAAACTTGAATGGGCAAGCGAGTATTTTATAATTTATAATTCTGACAACATAGATCATAATTGAACCTATACTAATTCTTTTACTTCAGTTTTCCTTTTTGAATACAACTCTTCAATTTTTATCTCACCTGATTTTGTAATTTTATGTAGTGTGCATTTGATATTTTTATCATTGATTTCGATGAAGTTTACTCTAAGTGAATGTCCGGAATAGCCTTTAATCGAAGCTCCACCATTAAGAAAGTTTAATCCTTTTCTTTCATAATATTCATTATAGTGTATATGTCCGTGAATAATTAGATCAATTTTATATTTATTAAAAAGACTGAACAATCTTTTCTTCTTCCTCAATTTCATTGTTTGTTTTTCGATATTCTGCCAAAGACCAGCAATAGAACGTTTTGTGTTTTTTATTTTGTTGAAGTGATGATGAAGTGCTACAATTTTAACCTGTCCTTCTGAGTTAAATTTTTTTAGAATCTGTTCAACTTCAAAAAATTGTTCAAGTTTTATTTCACCATTGGAGGCGAATGGATTTTTTGTAAGAGAATATTCTAAAATTGAATTCAATCCCAGAAGAAAAATATCATCATTAAGCACTTTAATAAAAGGATAGTTTCTATTGTCTGACAAGTATAAACAATCCTCAAAAGTTTCATTAAAATAGTTATTAAAGGATATTAGTTTCTCTTTGTAATCTACTTTTTTACATCTTGAAGGGAAGTCGAAAATATCTTCAGCCCTTTGCGGACCACCAAATATATCGTGATTACCAGGTATAACAGTTAATGTCTTTGAATCTAAAAGTTGTCTTTTCTTTAAATGATTTCTAAGTAATAATAAATCACTCTCATCTGCGTTATCTGTCAAATCGCCGGTAATAATAAGATGGTCTGCTTTATTTTCAACTACATAATCAAGCAATTTTTCTATTTTTCTGATGTTTGAATCAGTTAGTAAAGTATTTAAGTGAAGATCAGAAAGATGAGCAATAAGCATATTAATTTAAGAGACTAATTCAACGTTATTTACAATTTGCTTAAGATACCTGACTCGTTTTGCTTCTTTTATAAAATTAAGATCTAAAATTATGAAGGCATCTATACAATTGTTAAAATCCGGATCAGTACTAAAATCAACAAAATTAACACCATCTCTATAGCAAATGTCTGAGTATTGTTTAAAAAGAACAGGCACCGAGAAACCAAGAATCTTCAATTGAGATTTTAATATTTTAAGCTCTTGTTCATAATTATTGAGATTAAAAAGTTCTTTTAGTTCATTAATCTTTTTCTCAGATAATGAAAATTTATTTTTAGGAAGAACGAGATTATCATTTCTTGAAAACCATTTTGAGAAAAAATAAACAATAAGATTTTTTGCTTCTTCAGAATAATTATTACTCATACTAACAGGACCAAATAAATATCTTATTTGAGTATTATTCAATAATACTTTCCCGATACCTTGCCATAAATAGTCCAAAGCCATTGAATTCCAATACTTTGATTGAATAAAACTTCTACCAAGTTCAATTGATTGAGGAATTATCCTTACAAAATCTTCAGAAAAATCAAATAGACTTGAGGTATAAAAACCTTGAACTCCGATATTTGTCAACACTTCCTGACCGAATGCAAATCTATAAGCTCCAACAATTTCGAGATTGTCATCATCCCATAGTACAAGATGTTTGTAATGTTTATCATAAGAATCAAAATCTTTACTTCTTCCAGTGCCTTCGCCTACTTTTCTGAAAGTTATTTCTCTTAATCTTGCAATTTCACGAACAACATCTTGTCCATTATTGTAATTTACTAAATATATTTTCTTACCGTCAGTTGTTTGACCAATAAACTCACTGTTGTTTAATTGCATTTTTATTTTTTGCTTGTCAACTGGCTGAATAACAGTTGATTCGGTTTCAAAAATACCTGGCTTATTATTACCAATTTTATATAAATGCTTTCGTAGTGATTTAGAAAGGTGATCTGCATTAAAATATTTTGTTGATAACGCTTTTGGAGAAATCAGATTGCCAATTTTTAATTCTATTGTTTTCTTTTCTTTATTCATTAATTCATAAGGCAGTAAGAACATTGAAATACTTTTCGAGATTAAAGAGACAAAATAAAATAAAAGTGAATTTCTGCCTTTAATAAAAATAGGTAATACTGGTGCCTGAAATTTATCTGCAAAGTAAATCATCCCTTTTTTCCATTTAGAATCTCTTATACCTTTTAAAGTCAATCTGGAAACTTCACCAGCAGGAAATATGATTAATGCAGATTCTTCGTTAATTGCTTTTGTAATATTTTGGTAGTTTTCTTTAAACTTTGTATTAGAATATAAATCAAAAGGTAAAAAGAGGTCTTTAAGATTATTTATATTAAGCAAAACATCATTTACTACAATTTTGACATCATCTCTGACTGACAATAATAGTTTCAATAATATTAAGCCATCCAGACCACCAAATGGATGATTTGCAACTATAATCACTCTTCCTTCTGAAGGTATTTTTTCTCTGTCTCTCTGAGAGATTATGTAACTTATATCAAAAGATTCAAAAAATTCTTCGATGAATTCATTACCATATTTTTCATTATGTGTTTCAATGAAATTATTAATCTTTTTTAATACAAGTAATCGTTCAAGTAAAGTAATAATTGAACTCTTAATGAATTTAGGAAATTTATTTTCTAAAGCCGGAACTTTAGAAACAAGTATTTTTTCTATGTTAATTTTATCCATAAGTAAATAAAATCTTACAGAAATTTATTGAGAAATTATTAATTAAATTTTATCGTAATGTTAAGGGAATATTAAATCTAATTAGATAGCAATTTTTAGAGGTTATTCTGTCTTTTATTAAATTTTCGAAAAGCATATAAAGTTTGAGTAAAATAATTTTTAGGAAAGTAGGTTTTCAAACCGTATTCATCCGGCTTTGACGGAGGTAAGTATGCAGTTCCGAAAATCCAATCCCAGATTGCCAGCTTTGTTGCAAAATTTCTGTTTCGTCCTTTTCCGGTTGAATGATGCCAGCGATGCATTTCAGGACCATTGATTATCTTTTGAAGCCAACCAGTTCTGACATCAATGTTGGAATGAATATACATTCCCCAGACGGCGCTGATTACACCTTTGTAAGAAATAACTTCAACCG
>Ga0101944_10003190_pt1 | contig 23725 bp, 20 predicted proteins | sample DewCreD2012metaG_FD_75245 | JGI IMG/M metagenome (GOLD analysis project Ga0101944, IMG submission 75245) | Hot spring sediment bacterial and archeal communities from British Columbia, Canada, to study Microbial Dark Matter (Phase II) - Dewar... ... | reverse complement strand
CACCCTCATGTGCCGCAAGCCATAGAGAGATACCACGCCGGGCTGATCGCCTACAGCCTCGGCAACTTCGTCTTCCCCGTCGCCGGCGACCCGTACCTCGAACAAGCCGCCCCCTGGACTAGCCGGTCCTTCATCCTCCGCGTCGAGCTCGACAAGCACGGGTGCAGGGCCTACGAACTGGTCCCGGTACAAATCGAAACCCGCGGCCGGCCCATTCCCGTGCCGGCTGCAGCAACGCTCGTAGGGTATGCTCCGTGCACCGCCGCCGTCCCTGTATGGCCGTTACCCGATGCCGGCACCGTGCAGTCCGAGACCCGGCCGTCGCCGCTGCTCATTCAGCACACAGGACTCAGCACTCAGGACTTGCGCCGTTCTGAGTCCTTGGAGTCGCTGGCCGCCGAATTCTTCGCCCGCCAGCACCGACTGAACCGCGACCTCGGAGACCCGGCTGCCCTCGAGCGCGCTTGGGCCCAGACCGCCCGCCGCTGGTGGCGAACCAACCTCGAATGGCTCGTCACCGCCGCCCGTCAGGCCGGTCCTGATCATGCCGCCGGCCACTTCCTCCAGGAATTCCTCTACGAAGAAAACATCCACTGGCTCCGCCGCATCCTCCGCGACCTCTCCTCCCGCCTGCCCCCGCGCGTATGGGAGAAGGAGTGCAGGTAGCGCCCGTTTGTCTCTGCCACAGAACCCTGTATAAATATCCTAAATAGACAGGACAAGGTGTGCGGCACGAGGAACCCAAATGGACAACACGATCACCCTGGCTGCCGTAGGTGACATCTGCATCGCCGGATCCCTGCGCGACGATATCCGCAAGCACGGCCCCGACTGGGTCTTTGAGCCGGCCCGCGAACACGTCTGGGCGGATATCGCCTTCGGCAATCTCGAATGCGTCGCCTTCAAGCCCGGCACCGCCGAACCCCAAAGCCGCCTCCAGATGATCATGGAGTGGTCCGAAGGCACCGGCCTGTCCCGCGCGGGCTTTTCGGTTTTGAACCTGGCCAACAACCATATCCTCGATTTCGGGGGCGAATTCGGTCTGCAGACCATTGGCTTTTGCGAGCATGCCGGAATCAGCCCCATCGGTTTCGGGGCCGACCAGGCCCAGGCCCGCCGGCCAGCGATTCTGGAACGTAACTCTATTAAAATAGGATTTTTAGGGTACACCGAGGATGTCCCGGGTCTCCGCCGCCAGGTACGCCCCGGGCCGGCTTTTCTCTGCGAGCCGAACATCCTGGAAGACATCGATTCGCTCAAGGATGCCGGTGCCGACGTCGTCGTGGTGAGCCTGCATGCCGACCTCGAATTTGTCGACTGGCCCGCCCCGCACCGCGTCGCCATGTCCCGTCGGCTGATCGATGCGGGCGCAGATATCATTCTCGAGCACCACCCCCACGTCACCCAGGGCATCGAGGAGTACGGCGGCGGCCTGATCGCCTACAGCCTCGGCAACTTCGTCTTCCCCATCAAGCCCGAGGGCTACGTGGCCAAGGGCAGCCCCTGGACGAACAAGTCCTTCATTCTGCGTGTCAAACTCGCCAAGACAGGCTATCAGTCTCACGAGATCGTCCCCGTCCAGATTGACGAGTTCGGCCGGCCGGTGCCCATGTCTCCCGAACAGGCCCCTGCCTTCCTCGAGCGGCACAAGCGGATCAGTGACGACCTGCAGGACCCGGACGCCCTGGAACGAGCTTGGCTCGAGACCGCCCGGCGTTACATGCGGATCAACATCGAATGGCTGACCGAGGCCATGCAGAAGCGCGGCATGGACTATGCGTCCGACGAATTCATGCAGCGTCTGCTCTATGACGAAAACCTGCCGTGGCTCGGCCGGGCGATCGAAGACTTGATAAGCCGACTGCCCCCAAGGGCGTGGGATAACGCCTGACTGTTTCGTGCGACGGCGCTGAGGCCAACATGTCCGAAGTGAACGGCATGGCCGCGAACGGTAACAAGACCGTTGCGAGTGAGTTTAAGAAGATCTGCACCGTCAAGAACATTGCGTCCGGCGCCAACAGTAGCATCTTGGTTGGCCTTGTCGGCGCGGGCGAAGGACATTCCATTTGTACCGGACGGGAAGGCCTTTTTTGCGAAGTTTGTGCCCCCGATAGGCCTTTCGACTGGCCACACACAGGAGACTGCAATCTTATATTGAAGATGGGGATGGTCGCGATTGCTGGCCATGTCTTCATACCGCGTCAATGTGGCCGCTTTCGGGAAACAACCAGGCGTATTCGGCAGAAGTTCACAGGCGGGGTCGGCACGGAAATCTCGGTGTGGTCGTCATTTCTTTCTTGGCAAGTCTGCCGAGAGGTCTGTACAATACTGCCAGTGGAGTGGGATCATTCACATCCATATAAGCAGTGTTGAAAGGGCTTGTGTCGTATGCAGTCCTGTGGGGTGGCTTATTTGCCAGTCTGGGCCGTCTGCGTTCCATACATCGATCACCTTAGACATCAGCCTTAAGCCGAGGTCGTCGCCAGCGATCTGGAACGCAGCTTGCTTTTGAGGCCCGTATGGAGTAGGTGCGTTTTCGCCGCTCCGAAGAGCGGTGTGGTCTGCAGTATTCGTAGTGAGCGGGGATTCCGTTGAGGTGTTTCCGAAGGGTAGCCCGACGGGATGGCTCGCAAATGTCAGTTAAGGAGGAGTGTATGACCAAGAAGCGATTGCTGTTGGGAGTGGCGCTGCTGGCGACAGTGGCGTGGACGGGTACGAGTCTCGCGTGGTTCCATGATTACTTCCCCGCCGGAGCCGATGGCAGTTTTGACACACATCCGGACGAGGGCTATGCCATAGCCCGCGAAGGCAACTTCCGCCTGACAAAGCTTGACCAGCATTTCGGATTCATGGATTTCACCACCGAAAAAAGCGACGGTCCGGACCGCATCCGTCAGGATTTCTCGGGTGATGCGGCCGACGGTGTCGATCTGAGCGCCTGGATCGTTGGCAAGAAGGCCCACAACGTGGTGTTGTACCTGCGCGACGCGAGCAACGAGTTCTGCAACGCCGCGCTGCCAGTCGGCACCTACCTCAACGAGCCGGTTCAGATCCTCGGCTTCCGCGTCGCCAATGCCGGGCCGTTCAACGACCGCGGGTACGCCCTGGACACCAATCCAGCGTCCCCGACCTATGAGCAGTGGATTCTGGTTGGTGGCCAAGGCGGCTGCTGCGCGGGGTACAACGCTCCTCTGCTGTCGATCGCGATGAACAGCCCGGTCGCTTGGCGCATGGGCGTGCCCAATGCCGCCGCCCCGAACCCCTATGGTTCCTTCGCAGCCAAGGGCGAGATCGGCCAGGCCTTTACAGTGCCCGGTGTGACGCCGACCCCGTCGACGGCCGAATACTGGAAGGTGTCCGCGAAGGACAGCGTTGTCGCCAACCGCAACAAGTTCCTGCAGGCCGGCACGGCGCCGTTTGACCCGGACAACGATGGCCTGGGCGGCTACAGCGGTCCGGTCAACGGCACCGAGACAACGGTCCAGGACAACATGTTTGCTTTCGAGTGGCTTGTGCGCTACAGTGACGCTCACATCGTCAACAGCCAGACGCTGGACGGGGCGGATTGCACCACCGGCTTTGGCGGCACGGAGCCACGTGACATCGGCGCGGACTCCACAGGCGCTTTCGGCTGGTACGGGGTGCCCATCGATCGCGCGATCATGCAGGGCATGGCTGTCGCCAGCGACGGCTGCAAGGGTATCGTGTTCAACTCGATCGCCAGCACGGTTCCGAGCGTGAATACCTCGTTCTATGGCCGTGACCAGAATGCCGCGCGCAACGGTGTGTACTGCGCCTATCTCGACGCGCGGGCGACGTACAACGGCGACTGCCGGTTGCCGCTGGACGGGAAGGTCAACGTGTTCGATCTGAGCACCATGGCCGCCGCCTGGAACACGATCAAGGGCACGCACCCGAACTACAACGAGGAGTGCGACTTCAACATGGATGGCCGGATCAACGTGTTCGACCTGAATGCCATGGCCGCGAACTGGAACAAGACCGTTCCCAACGAGCCGTAAGAAGTCCGCGATGGCTGGAGCAGTGATGCTCCTGGCTGGTACGTGAATCGTTTGTCGGTGGCCTTCCTGCTGTGGTACGAGAACCAGATTGGGTGCTCGTTACCCGGCAGGAAGGCCGCCTTTTCTTGCGCTGGCCTGGCTTTTGGCAGGTGATGGCAGGATGCATCTGTTGGCGGGGTGTCCGCGGCGGATTGCGTGCGGCCGGACGTCAGAAGCGGGCGTCCGGCTTGGCCTTGATGTCCACCTGCACCCCGATTTCCCTGGCCAGCGCCTGGAGGGGCTTCTGCAGCTCGGCCTGATCGATGAACGGGGGCAGCTCCACCTCGATGGTCATCACGTAGAGCGGCTCGGCCCGCTGGATCACATGGGTGCGCAAGTTGGTGACATTGACATTGCGCTCGGCCAGCAGGGCCGTCAGGCGTGCCACGATGCCCGGCTTGTCGGACCCGTAGACCAGGATCAGGTGCCGGGGCGATTCCGGCTGCGGTTCGGCCTCTTCCGGACGCAGGTCAGCCACGTGGACCGTAAGCTCGACGTTGCGATGGATGTGGGCCATTCGTTCGGCGAGTTGCTGGCTGGTGAAGCCTTCGGGCAGGCGAAGCATCAGCATGATGGCGAAGTCGCCGCCCAGCCGGGCCATGGTCGAGTCTTCGATATTGCAGCCGGCTTGAAAAAGGACGGCGGACACCGCCGCGACGATGCCGGGTTTGTCTTTGCCGATGGCTGAGAGCAGCGCGTAGTTGGCCATTATGCGCCTCCTATTTGTCTGTCATAGATATCGGCAGGGACGCGGCGTGTCCACTGCCTGGCTACGAGCTTACTGGGCCGAGGGCTGTGGCGGCAGGACCTTGACGGTTGTCCAGGCCCGCAGTTCGCGTTGGTCGCGGGTCTGTACGAGGACGCCGATGACGTGGTCGCCTGGGCTGGCGAGGATTCGCTGGCCGGTCTGGCCCGTGCAGATCGGTTCGTCATTGTCGGTCCAGGTGCACTTGGCGCCCTTGAGATCGTCCGCGGGGCCGTGAACTTCGAAGGAGATGTGCAGGGGGGCCAAGCCGATGCGGGTGCTGGGGACGACACGGATGGCGTTGGGCAGACCGGGATTGGCGGCCAGCGGCGAGGCCAGGACATGGGTGTTGACCTGGGGGCTGGGCGCTGCGGCTTTTGCGGGGGAAAAACCGGCCCTGGGCGTACCCGGCGGCGCTGCGGCCAGGGCACGGCCCGGTTGAGCCGCGGTCTTGGCGGATGAGCCATAAGTGACTACCGGCGCAGCAGTTGCAGCGGTTCCTAGGAGCTCGTCGGCAGGGGTCCTGGGGGACATTGCCGGCTCGGGCAGATCGGCGATCCCGGCGAACTCGGCCGGCACGAGACGGAGTCTGGCCAGGCTCTCCTGGGCAAGTGTCGGCCGAACGGGCAGGATGGGCGGCTTGCTGACGCGGGCGAAGAAGGCGGCGGCAGTCTGGGGGGTTCGCTCGTGGCCCAGGCCGATGACGACGCGGCCATCGACAAAGCGGAAGCCCTGCTGCTTGTACCATCGGACGGCGTCGGTCGATTCGGCCCGGCAGACGGGGATGTCATTCTCGCCAAAGAAGATCCCGATTGGCATCTGCTGGTAGTAAGGGATGCTTGCGGAATCGAGGATTTGGGCGGAGAAGTTTGACTGGCGCGGGGCCAGGCAGGTGAACAGGCTGGGGTGGCGATTGACCATATAGTGGGCGATGTAGCCGCCGCTGGACCAACTGGTCGCCAGGACGCGGGTGCTGTCGGCCTGGGTGGTTCGGAAGACCTGTTCCATAATATTGAGAATGGCCTGCTCGTCGCTCTTGACGCAGGGATGGACCCGCCGGAGTGGAAACTCCATGAACAGGTCGGCGGTGCGAAGTTCGGGGCAGATGACGATGAGGCCGTAGTTATCGGCCTCATACTGCCATTCTTTGGCCTGGGAACTGGCGCGGTCGAAAGGCTTCATCCCGTGGAAGGAGACGACGACGGGCCATCGGCGATTGGGGTTGGTGCGTACGCCCTGGGCGTAGTCATCGGGCAGGTAGAGGTAGTAGCCGTGGCGGGTCTGGGGCTCCTTTTTGTAGAAGAGCTGTCCGTTGCCGCGGGGCTGGGGCACGGCACAGCCGGCCAGCAGGGTGGCGACAGCCACGATCAGGATTCGAACCAGCACGAACGAAAAGAGCCTAGTCATCGTGTACACACCGGACCTTGTCACATCCATGTCCCACCACTTACCTTGGGCGCGAGGCGCACGGCAATCAGTGCTCGCAAGGGCAACTTCCGCTCTTGCGGAAACGGCCGGCCGGAAACTCGTGGCTCCCGCCCCACACCGGAAGGGCTCCATTGTACGCAGATTCCGATAAATTGGCAGCCGGCGTGCGGCATATTTGTTTATCAGCAATCAAAGCATCATTTCTGCAGGGCCGGGCCTGGAGCCAGGTAATTGTGAGGATGGATGGCACGGCAACGGCTACGACAACAACTCAGCCACGGATTAACACGGATAGGCGCGGGTGGAAACAACGACGGCAAGGGCCGGGTGCCACTGGCGGCTTGGCTGGTGGTGCCGCTGCTGTCCGGTTGTTGCCGTGGCCGTTCGACCCCGGGGCGAGACAGCCTGCCGGCGATGCGACTGGCACGTGCGAGTCGCTTTGAGTTCTTCGAGTTGCCAGGGCTTTTTTCTTGGTGCCATGGGGGTGTGGCCACTGTGATGCCGTTTACCTGAAGCATCAACTCGATGCAACGAGGCAACATTTCCGCCTTAATCCGTTGGACCCGCAGCACGTTCGAAAACAAGCACTGCTTATGCAATCGCTGTGGATACTTCAGATTGCAAACCACTGGTTCTCTTGAATCTTGCGGTCGCTGTCTGCATGGCACGGAAATTGCTGAAATATGCAGCAGTCTAGGTTCCCTTCATTCAGGGTTGCTCTCCGCGGGTATGCACGGGATGTAGCTGCTCCGTTGCCTACCTGATTCAGTCATTTCGTCGCGCGGGCGACGATGCCCGCTGCACCCTTGGATCATGCTGAAAGACGTCTGGCGAGGACGTACAGACACAGGAGGATCATAAAGATGAGAGTCAGTGTGCACTGCGCTTGCGCTGCGCTGCTGGTGGCGACTGCCGTCGAGGTATCAGTTGCGGCACCGATGGGAACCGGTTTTGCCTACCAGGGCCGCCTGGTCAACAACAACCTTCCCTATGATGGCACGGCAAACATTGAGTTCCGGCTCTACGACGCCGGCGGCACGCAGATCGGCGCCGCCTCGATCCACAACAACGTGCCCGTGGTCCGGGGCCTCTTCACCGTCAGCGATGTGAACGGGGCCGGGCAGTTCGGCGACACCGCGTTCAACGGCGAGCAGCGCAAGCTGGGTATCACGGTCAACGGCACGGCCATGAGCCCGGTTCCGTTCTGCACCCCGGCGCCGTATGCGCTGTATGCGCTGAACTGCGGGGGTTCGGGCGGCAGCCTCTGGGCGGCCAACGGAAGCAACATCTACAACAGCAACAGCGGGAACGTTGGGATCGGGACAAGCGCCCCGGCTTTCAAACTGCAGGTCGAGGGGTCGACTACCGGCGACGTCACGGCGTCTGTGCACAACCTGAACAACGCCGGCTCCGAGTCTCTGCTGTTCGGCACCTCGACCGGCGCGGACGCGGGGATGGTAGTTTGGGGCTCTACCAATGCTACGTACCCGGGCAAGTGGCGATTCATCAATAACAAGACGTCGGGGCATTACGACTGGCTGACCAGCGGATCGGTCAAGATGACGCTGGACAACAGCGGCAACCTGGGCGTGGGAACCACCAGCCCCCGGAATTCAATTGACACCCTGCGGGCAATCTCCTCCGGCGGCGGCGGCAACGCCGGCACGCTGACGCTGTATCCCCCGGACGGTTGGGCATGGTTCCATATTGACAACGGCCCCGCGGGGGGCCGGCCGACCGGGAGGCTGCGAATCTCGCACGGCAACACCCCCGGCGAGACCGAAGATGTCAGCATTCTACAGAACGGCTTTGTGGGCATCGGCACCAGTTCGCCGGCCACCAAGCTCCACGTGAGCGACGGCGCCGTAACTGTCGATGATTACGGTTCCATCCCATACGCGGTCACTCGCCGGGCCAACGGCACCGCCGCGGCCCCCACCGCCGTGACCAGCGCGAACATTCTGGGCAGCTTTGGCGGAGCGGGCCACGATGGGGCGGGTTTTTCCAGCACTGAATCCTGGATCGACTTCATCAGTGCAGAGGCATGGACTGCCACCGCCCACGGGGCATGCATGCGATTCGTCACCACGCCCGCCGGCGGCACAGCGTCTTATGAGCGGATGCGGATTGCGGACAACGGGAACGTCGGCATCGGGACGAGCTCGCCAGATCTCAAACTCCATCTCTATGGGGGTACGGATGCCTCCCTGACCGGCGGCGGATTCGCGCTTCTCGGCAGCTTGACGGGCAGCAACCTCGTGGCCGACGAGAACGAGATCATGGCCCGCTACAACGGCGGCGCAGCGACGCTCTACCTCAACAACGACGGCGGCAACGTCATTATCAACGGTTCCGCGGACGGGCGAGTGGGCATCGGCACGAGCAGCCCGGGCGGGCAACTCGACGTCCGGACGGACACGACCTACGGCATCCGGACGCAGGCCACGCAGACGAACGGGGTTGCCCTATTCGCCTATGGCGGGCCGTCCGGCGCCGCAGCCCATTTCCGCGGCAACGTCGTACTCTATGATTACACCACCAACGCCGTAGTCATGGAACTGGGCACCGGCCTGGACTACGCCGAAGGCTTCGACGTGGCCGACCCCGCCTCGGCGGCCCCCGGGACCGTGCTCGTCATTGATCCGGATTCGGCCGGGCAACTGAAGGTCAGCCACCGGGCCTATGACAGCTGCGTGGCCGGCATCGTCGCCGGAGCCAAGGGCCTCGGCTCGGGTGTGCGGCTGGGCTGCGGGCAGTACGACCGCGACGTGGCGCTGGCCGGGCGGGTGTACTGCAACGTGGATGCCACCGCGGCGGCCGTGTTGCCCGGGGACCTGCTGACGACTTCGGATACACCTGGGCACGCGATGAAGGCCGGCGATCGCGACAAGGCACAGGGCGCAATCCTGGGCAAGGCGATGCAGGGGTTGGCCAAGGGCTGCAAGGGCCAGATCCTCGTGCTGGTCACGCTGCAATAGGCCCGCGGACACAGGAGAAACGCCATGAGAAACCAAGTTCTCATAGTTGTGCTGGCGGCGTGCCTTGCCGGCAATAGCGTGGCCGCCGTCACACTGCCAGAGGCGCAGGCCGTGGCCGAGGCGTGGCTGCAGATGATCGTCCTTTCGGACGGCAGCTGGGGCGGCGATGCCAACCCGGTCCTGGGCCAGCCGCGGGAGATTGCGCCGCAAGGGGCCGTCCTGGCTTACTTCTTTCCTGTCCAGCCGATCGGCTTCATCGTTGTTCCCACGGACAAGCGCCTGGCGCCGGTCAAGGTGTGGTCTGCGGAGAACGACATGGACCCGGATGCCCCCGGGGGCATGGCGGCCCTTGTCCGGGATCGCCTGGCGGCGCTGCACGGGCGGCTCCAGCCCCCAGCGGCAGCGCCGGGGCAGCCAGCACCGGCCGGGGCCGTCCTGGAGATCGACTATGTCCCCGTCTGGGACTGGTTGCTGGGGGCCGGCCCGCCGCCGCGGCAGGCAGCCGCGGAGGACGGGCAGGACATGGCAAACTACTCCGCCGGGCAAGTGCTTACCGAGACACGCTGGGGCCAAGACCAGCCCTACAACAATGACTGCCCGTTCATGAGCTGCACGCGCAACCCGAACGGCCGGGCCATCGTCGGCTGCGTCGCCACGGCCGCCGCCGAGATCATGCGCTACTGGCACTGGCCTCCCTACGGGGTGGGCAGCCCCTACAGCGACGCCTACGACTGGGTCAACATGCCCGTCACCGTCACCGCGGCATCGCCGGCCGCCGAGCAGGCGGCCGTGGCGGAACTGTCCCACGAGATCGGCTTGGCCGTCGGCATGTCGTACGGCTGCGACTCCTCCAGCGCGAGCACAGCCGACATGGAAGGCGTCTACGAGAACCAGTACCGCTATTCGACCGCCTGTACCCGCAGGAACCGCGATGACTACACGGCGACCACGTGGTTCGACCTGATCCGCGGGGAGATCAACGTCAACCGGCCGATACAGTACCGCATCCCGGGCCATTCGATCGTATGCGACGGCTGGCGCATCACCGGCACGAACCAGTACCACATCAACTACGGCTGGGACGGGACCAACACCGCCTGGTATTCCGTCGATTCGATTGTCGGGGGCGACCCGGACGAGGAGTACCTGCTGCTACACATCTACCCGGTCGTCGGGCTGGGCAGCTACTTGACAGGGACGCTCTCCCGAAATGCGTCGTTCCCGTACTGGTATATCTACGTGGACACCGCCTGCAACGGCGCGACAGTCAGTGCCGGCCAGAACATCCAGTTCCTGCCGCGGGTCGTCATCAGCGGGAGCATGCGGTTCGAGAGCACCTCGGCGCTGTGGACCCGGCTGTTCACCCGGGGCGACACGTCGAGGGGCATCCGCCTGACCGGCGGCACGATCCAGATGTACGGCAACGGCTCCTTGCGGCAGGATTGACCGGATCGTCCTGACAGCCGCCCGCCGGCTTCCACGGATCACGGCGGCCGGCGCCACGGACTGCCGCTGACGGTCCCATACAACAGACAGAGGTGGACTATGAATTACGGGACATGTAAACGTTCTCATATGACGGTGGCATTTATAGCGATTGGGTTGTCCGTTGGTTTGCTGCCGGCCGCGCACGCGGTCCTGAACGTCGACTGGTATAGCATGGATGCGGGCGGCGGCGAGACCTCGGGCGGCACGTACCTGCTGCGGGGTACGATCGGGCAGCTCGACGCCGGCGAGCAGACAGGCGGTACCTACCGCCTGACCGGCGGGTTCTGGGCCGTTCCGGCGAGCCGGCTGGGCGACATTACCGGCGACGGCAAGGTGAACGTTTTCGACTTGCAGCGCATGGCCTCCAGCTGGAACAAGCTGCAGGGACAGGCCGGCTTCGACTGCGATTGCGACCTCAACGTCGATGGAAAGGTCAACGTGTTCGATCTGCAGATCCTGGCAGCCAACTGGAATACCTGATGTGCCAGATGCAGGCCCGCCTGCTCCTGCGGAAGCCTACCCGACAAACCGGCGTCCAGGAAGGTGAGGTGTGGGTTTCCTGACCGGGTGGGAAACCTCGCCTCGCGCCGCTGGCGGACCGCCCGGGAGCCCCCCGACGACTATGGCGACCTGCACCTGCTGGCGGTGTCGCCGTGCATCAACGCCGGCGATCCGGCGTACCTGCCAGCGGCGGGCGAGGTGGACATCGACGGCGAACCGCGGGTGCGGAACGGGCGGATCGACATCGGGGCGGATGAGACGGACGAGTGGCGGCCGGGGGATATCACGCGGGATGGGAAGGTGAACATCTTCGATCTGCAGGTGATGGCGGGGAACTGGAACAAGCCGCAGAAGGGCCGTGGTGAGTAACGGCAACTGAGGTCGGTGGTCCTGTGGTCAGTTGGCCGTTGTAATGACAACGGCAACAGCTACGGATGCACTCGCTGACGCTGCGGGTTCGTTTACAACCACGGCAACGGTGACAACCCGGACTGACGCTGGGGGCAGACACAATGGCAGCGGCGGGGGCGGAGGGGCTTAATCACAGCCGGGGGCGGCCGGTGTGCGGCGGTTGTGCCGGGGTTGATTGGGGCCTATGTTATGTCCTTTGCCTGTGTGGAGGCTTTGGACATGCGTGCCCTGGTGCAGCGGGTGGCTTCAGCGAGTGTGCGGGTGGATGGCCAGATCGTCGGCGCGATCGGGCAGGGATTGCTTGTGTATGTCGGGGTCGGCGTGGACGATCGTGCCGAAGACGTGGCGTATATCGTGGACAAGATCGTGCATCTGCGCATCTTCACCGACGACGAAGGGAAGATGAACCGCGAGATCGCGCAGGCCGGGGGGAGTGTTCTGCTGGTCAGCGCGTTTACCCTTCAGGCGGACGCCCGCAAGGGGCGCCGGCCGTCGTTCGATGGAGCGGCGCGCGGCGAAGTGGCAGAAGGGCTGTATGAACAGGTCGTCGCCTCCCTGCGTACGAACAATGTCAACGTGCAGACCGGGCGGTTCGGGGCGTACATGCAGGTGGAGTCGGTGAATGACGGGCCGATCTGCATCCTGCTGGACAGCCGGCGGATGTTCTAGTCTGGCAAGGAGTACAGTGTCTTGGCGAGCAGGTGCGACTGGAGAGAATGGCTGCCGGCGGCGTTTGTTGTTCTGGGGGCATGGGGCCTGGCGGGGGCGGCGTTGCAGCCTTCGGAGATTTTCGTTGTGTACAACCGGAACAACCCACAGTCTCGCGAACTGGCGCAATATTACGCCGCGAAACGAGGGGTGCCGGCGAATCAGAGCATCGGGTTGGACGTGCCGGATCGAGAGGAGATCACGCGCGAGGGGTACGTGGCCAAGATCCGCGATCCGCTGCGGGCGTGGTTCGGCCGGGAGGACCTGCGGGACCGGATCAAGTGCATCGTGCTGATGTACGGCGTGCCGCTGCGGGTGGGCCGGGCGGGGGCCCTGCCGAACGAGAGGCTGCTGGTCCAGCAGACCGGCGAGGACTTGGTCGCGGCGGCGAAGCAGTTGGACGGGATCGCGGCGGAACTGGCGAGACTGACAGGCGAGGCGTTTGCGGGCAGCCAGCCGGCGACCAGGCCCGACGGCAAGCCGGATGCGGGTACGATCGTGTCGCGGTACCAGGCACTGCGGGACAAGGCGGTCGAGCAGCAGAGGACGATCAAGGATCCGGCGGCGGCGCAGGCGGCCGGGGCGGGCCTCAAGGCATTGCTCGAGCGCAGCGAAGGGGTCCTGCCGCTGATCTCGATGCTGCAGGGCGGGGACGCGGCCGGCAAGCAGGCTATTGCGCAGATGAAGGCGCAGGCCGAGCAGCGGCGGGAGCAGTTGCGCAGCATGCTGCGCGGCTGTCCGCGCGGGGCGGAGCGGGCAGAAGCGCACAAGATGCTCCAGCGTTTGTACGGTCTGCGGGGCCTGGTGGAGCATTTGCAGCAGGATTGGAACGAGTTGGACGGCGCGGAGACGCAGGCGTCGGTGGACAGCGAGCTATCGCTGCTGTGGTGGGACGACTATCCGCTGTACCGGTGGGTGTTCAACCCGATGTGCCTGCGGGTGCAGCACGACCCGATCTTTCGAGGCGCGGCGGTTCGTGACGCAGCGAACCAGCCGGTGGTGATGGTAGCCCGGCTGGATGCACCCAAGGCCGAGATCGTGCGGCGGATGATCGATGATGCGATGGCCTCGGAAGGGCGCGGGCCGTCGGGCAAGGTGTACATCGATGCGCGGGGGCTGAGCGGCGACAAGGACGGCTACGGCAAGTACGACGCGGACCTGCGGGAGCTGGCCAAGTTGGTGCAGGCCCGCACGCCGCTGCCGGTGGTGATCGACAACCGGGCGGAGTTGTTTGCGGAGGGCGCCTGCCCGGATGCGGGGCTTTACTGCGGCTGGTACAGCCTGGGCAAGTATATTTCCGCGTTCAAGTGGACTCGCGGATCGGTGGCATATCACATCGCCAGCAGCGAGGCGGTGAGCCTGCGCAGTTCGCCGGCACAATACTGGTGCAAGCGGATGCTGGAGGAAGGGGTGGCCGCGACGCTGGGGCCGGTGGCCGAGCCGTACCTGATTGCCTTCCCGCTGCCGCGCGATTTTTTCGGCCTGCTGCTGACGGGGCGTTACACGTTAGTGGAATGTTACTACATGACCAGCAACTTCAACAGTTGGATGATGACGCTGCTGGGCGATCCGCTGTACAACCCGTACAAGGCGCGGCCGATGATGAAGACGGAAGATGTACTGCCGGCGGAGTGGTTCAACGGGACCACGACGCAGGCGGCGGTGGCGGGGAAGTGAGAACAGCAACCGCAACGGCGAATCGGATTGCCAAGGCGCCAAGGGGGGCATGAGGCGCAGAGACTGCAGCGCCGGCACCGAAGGAGTGACGACAGGCGCATAAGGCGCAGAGAGACAGCAGCAACAACGGCGACGGCAACAAAGGCCGGGCTGAAGCCTGCACTGCGAACGGAAGCGGCCCCGCGAACGCTCCGGTTTGCGGGGCCGCGAACGTTTTGCTATCCGGGTCGTCGGCGGCTGTTACAAGCGGCGACGGACTACGGACGAAGGACCCCTAATTCAGTTTCACTTCTTTGCCAGTCTGGTGGCTCCTGTAGATGCCGTCGAGGACCTTGACGACCTGGAGGCTCTCTTCGGGCGGGACGGGGCTGCACTCGCCTTTGGTGACGGCGTTGAAGAAGGCCTGGATTTCGGCTTCGTGGCCGGAGATCTGCGGGGCCTCGGCCAGCGTGGCGTTGATGAGCATGCGGTTCTGTTCGTCGGCGATTACCAGGTCCGGGTAGACTGCGCCGGCCTTGTCGCCGAACATGCTGATTTTGAAGATGTCGGGCTCGGGCATGTTGAGCATCCAGCTGCTCTCGAGGCTGAGCGCCGCGCCGTTGGCGAAACGGACGAAGCCGACGGCCAAGTCTTCGACCTCGTAGGTCTTCGGGTCGATGTCGCCCCAGCGGTTGTAGATGCCGGGCTTCTTGGCCAGCTTGCAGGGGGCGATGCCCGTTACGCTGATCGGCTGGAAGTTGTTCATCAGGTACATCGCCAGGTCGAGGCAGTGCACGCCGACGTCGATGCCGGGGCCGCCGCCGGAGAGTTCCTTGCTGGCGAACACGCCCCAGGTCGGGGTCATGCGTCGGCGCAGCAGCCAGGCCCGGCCGTAGTAGACCTCGCCCAGGCAGCCGTTGCTGATGTACTTTTTGAGCGACTGGCTCTTACCGTCGAAGCGCATGTGCTGGGCGGTCATGAGCAGTTTCTTGGCCTTGTCGCGGGCCGAGATCATCTTCTCGATCTCTTTGGGCGTGATGGCCAGGGGTTTCTCGCAGATCACATGCTTGCCGGCGGCCAGGCCGGCCAGCACGACCGGGGTATGGAACTTGTTGGGCGTGCAGACGTCGATGACATCGGCGCGGCACTTGACCGCCTTTTCGAAGTCGGTGAAGACGTGCTGTGCGCCGCACTCCTTGGCGTAACTTTCCGCGCGTTCGGGGATCCTGTCGCAGGCGCCGACGATCTGGGCGTCGGGGATCTTCATCCAGCCCTTCATATGGGCCTTGGCGATCCCGCCGGTGCCAACCACCACGACCTTGAGCTTGCCATTGCCATCAGCCATTTTGTTCTCTCCCGCCTGGGTATGTGTTCAGGCAAACGGGGGCCAGTTTACCTTCGGGCAAGACTGCGACAAGGGCTGTGAGGTTCCACGGAAGAGACAAACGGGTCGGACCGCGGCCGGGCACGAGGGCGGGGCGCTGGTGGTATGGCGGCGGAACTCGCTATAATCGCACGTCCAATCCAGAGTGGGCCGTTGGCGGTACGAGAAAATGCGAGGAGTGCCATGGCGCAGCCAAACGAGCATCGGATCGAACGGGACAGCATGGGCGAGATGGCGGTTCCGGCGCGGGCGTACTGGGGCGCGCAGACGCAGCGGGCGGTGCTGAACTTTCCGATCAGCGGCTACCGGTTCGGCCGGCGGTTCATCCGGGCGATGGGCCTGATCAAGAAGTGCGCGGCGGAGGTTAATCGGGATCTAGGCCGTCTGAAACCAGACTTAGCGAACCTGATCGTCAAGGCGGCCCAAGAGGTTGTTGACGGGAAACTCGATGAGCAGTTCGTGCTGGACGTGTTCCAGACGGGCTCGGCCACGAGCACGAACATGAACGCCAACGAGGTGATCGCCAACCGCGCCATCGAGCTGCATACCGGCAAGATCGGCGGCAAGGAGCCGGTCCACCCGAACGACCACGTGAACATGGGGCAGTCGAGCAATGACGTGATTCCCACGGCGATTCACGTGGCGGTGGGTGAGGCGCTGAAGTACGACCTGGTGCCGGCCCTGCGCTTGCTGGAGGAGGCGTTGCATGGCAAGGCGGTCGATTTCGAGAAGGTCATGAAGATCGGTCGGACGCACCTGATGGACGCCACGCCCATCCGGCTGGGGCAGGAGTTTTCGGGCTACGCGGCCCAGGGGCGCAAGGCTGTGATCCGGGCCGAGGCGGCGATCAAGGGGCTGCACGAGCTGGCGATCGGCGGGACGGCGGTGGGCACGGGGATCAACACGCACCCGGAGTTCGGCAGGCGTGTTGCGCAGCGATTGGCGGAAGAGACGGGGATTCCGTTCTACGAGGCGGACAATCACTTCGAGGCGCAGGCGGCCAAGGACGCGTTGGTCGAGGCGTCTGGGGAACTGAAGGCGATCGCGGTGGGGCTGACCAAAATCGCCAACGACATCCGGTGGCTGGGTTCGGGGCCGCGGTGCGGCCTGGGCGAGGTGCTGCTGCCGCCGACGCAGCCGGGCAGCAGCATCATGCCGGGCAAGGTCAACCCGGTGATGAGCGAGATGCTGATCCAGGCGTGCGTACAGGTGATCGCGGCGGATACGGCGGTGATGCTGTGCGGGCGGGACAGCATCTTCGAACTGAACACGATGATGCCAACGATGGCGTACAACCTGCTGGAGGCGATACGGATATTGAGCAATGCGGTGCGTGTCTTCACGGAGCGTTGCGTGGCGGGTCTGGAGGCCAACCAGAAGCGGTGCGAGGAACTGGTGGAACTGTCGCTGGCGATGTGCACGTCGCTGGCGCCGGTGATCGGCTACGACAAGGCGGCCGAGATCGCCAAGGAAGCCTACAAGACGGGCAAGACCGTCCGCCAGGTCGCGATGGAAAGCAAGGTCCTGCCCGAGGAGCAGCTCGACAGAATCCTGGATCCGACAACCATGACCCAGCCGGGCTGACAGGAGCCATCCGCATGCGGTACGTCAGCAAGGAGAAGTTCTGGTCCTGGGGCGATGACTTCCACATCTTCGACGAGCACGGGAACAAGGTCTTCTTCGTCGACGGCAAGGCCTTCTTTGGGGCGAAAAGCCGTCGTTTCAGGACATGCAGGGCAACGAATTGGCCTTCATCTTGCAGAAACTCCTGTCGTGGAAGCCGCGCTACGAGATCCACCGCGGCGACCGGCTTTTTGCCGAGATGGTCAAGGAGTGGAGCTGGTTCAACAAGACCTTCACGCTCGACGTGCCCGGGCCGAACGACTACACGATCGGCGGCAGTTTCTGGCGCCCCGAGTACGGGTTTACGCGGTCCGGCCGGGGCGTGGCTTGGGTCTCCAAGGCCTTCCGGTCGTGGACCCACACCCGCGGCGTCGAGATCGGCGACGGCGAGGACGACTTCTCGATCCTCGGCGCCGCCATCGTGATTGACCAGGTCCTGCACGACGAGGAGCACAGGAATACCGCGAAGTCCGACTGACGAGCGCAACAGTACATGTCGCGCGTGGTTGCGAAAGGACTCTTATGTGGCCATTGGCTATCTGCAACGAAATGTGGAAGGACGTGCCGGTCGAGCAGGTCTTCTCCAAGGCGGCCGCGATGGGTTACAGCGGCGTGGAGATTGCGCCGTTTACGCTGGCGGAGTCGGCGGAGAAAGTGGGGGCGACGCGCCGGCGGGAGATTGCCCGCGCGGCGGCTGACTGCGGCATCCGCATGCCAGCGCTGCACTGGTTGTTTGTCGGGCCGGCGGGCATTCATCTGACGTCGCCGGATGAGGCGGTGCGGAGGCGGACAGCGGATTACCTGCGGGCACTTATCGACCTGTGTGCCGACCTGGGCGGATCGATCCTCGTGCACGGCTCGCCGAAGCAGCGGTCGTTCGCCTCGCCGGACACGTTCGAGGATGCCTGGAAGCGGGCGCAGGAGATGGTGGCGAGCGTGGTGCCGCAGCTCAAGGCCCGCCGGGTAACCTGGTGCTTCGAGGCGCTGTCGCCGGTCGAGACGAACTTTGTGAATACGGCCGAGCAGGCCGTGCAGTTTGCCGATGCCATCGGCGAGCCCGAGGTGGTCGGCATCATGCTGGACACCAAGGCTATGTCGTACATGCCGGGCGGTCCCGAGAAGAACCTGGCTCGGTTCGGTCGGCGCGCCCGGCACCTGCATGTGAACGACCCGAAGGGCTTCGGTCCGGGCATGTCGGACTTCGACTACGTACCGGTGCTGCGCGCGGCGAAGCAGGCGGGCTATGAGGGCTGGGTCTCGGCGGAACCGTTCAACTACGAGCCGGACCCGGACATGGTGGCCCGAAGGACCATCGAAACGCTCAAGGCGGCGATCGAGAAGATCAAGTAGGGGTGTATTGTCCGCGGTCTGTTGTCAAGTGTCCGTTGGTAGAGCGTCAACGGCCCGGATGCAGGATGCCGTAGGAGTGAATGATGAAGATTGCCCTGGCAGCGGTGGATATGAAGATCGTGTCGAAGGAAGAGCGCCGCCACGACATCGCGGCGTTCGTGGACGAGGCGGGTGGGGCTGGTTGCCGGATGATCTTGTTTCCGGAGTATGTGAACTGCCAACGGACCAAGGAGGCGGTGGCTGACTGGGATGCCGGGCACGAGGCGGATTGCTTCGCCTTGCATGCGGAGTCGGTGCCGGACGGTCCCTGCTCCAGGGTTATTTCGGAGAAGTGCCGCCAGCACAAGACTTGGTGCGCCTACGGCATCAACGAAAAGGCAGCCGACGGCAAGTTGACCAACTCCTACGTACTGGTCGACCCGGCTGGGCAGATCGCCGGCCGGCACATCAAGACGCACCTGCCGCTGTGCGAGCGAGGCTTCACGGCTGGGGACGAATTGACGCTGCTCGACTCGCCGCTGGGCAAGTTGGGTGTGCTGACCTGCTGGGAGATTCACTACCCGGAGCTCACGCGGTTGTACCAGATCCTGGGCGCCGATGTGCTGGTCTTCCCGACAGCGCAGCATGATTCCTTCGCCATCACGCTGGCCCGCGTGCGGGCGTACGATGCGAACCGGCCGATGCTCGCGCTTTCGTTCGTCTGGCCCGAACAGCTGGAATCGGAGCGTCCCTGCGGCACGGCCTGGATCGACGAGAAGGGCAATATCATCGCCCGCTCGGAGAACCGCCGGCAGTTGCTGGTGGTTGACTTCCCGATCCGCAAGGGCTGCAACGACACCCGATTTGATCTGCGTCGCCCGCAGGTCTATCGTCGGATAGTCGAACCATAGGCAAGGCGAAGATCCATGGAACCGGAACTGAAGGTCGATGCCGTCGAGGAAGACTACAAGATCGTTGTTACGCTGGAGGGCAGGCCCTTCGCTGTGTTCCGTTACGAGCCTGACCGTGCCAAGCCCGTCGTCTGGCCGGTGATCGGCCCTGATGGCATCGGTCTGACCCGCGATTGGCCCGTGAGCGATCCGGACGCGACCGACAGCCGGGACCACGTCCACCACGAGTCTTTCTGGGTGGCCCACGGGGACGTCAACGGCGTCGATTTCTGGACCATCGAGAAGGGCCACGGCATACAGAAGGTCCAGGAAGTAAAACTGATCAAGTCGGCCGGCCGGGTGACGATCAGCGCGGGCATCGACTGGATCAGCGCGCAGTGCGTCGCGCAGATGGCCGAGAGGCGGAACCTGATTTTTCACAACCAGGTCCAGGGGCTGCGGCGGATCGATCTGATCAGCCGGTTCGAGATGAGCGAAGGAGAGGTGCGTTTCGGGGACACCAAGGAAGGGGGCATGTGCAGCATCCGAGTCGCGCCGGCTATGGAGGAGCAGCGGGGCGGCGGTCGAATCACGAACGGGTATGGGGCGCAGGGCGAAGCAGCCACATGGGGCAAGGCGGCCCCGTGGTGCGACTATAGCGGGACGGTAGCGGGCAGGTCGGTCGGGATCGCCATTCTGGACCACCCGACGAATTTCCGTCACCCGGTTACCTGGCACGTTCGCGCCTACGGCCTGATGACAGCGAACCCGTTTGGGATATCATACTTCACGAACGACAAGGCCCAGGATGGGTCATACACGTGGCAGAAGGGCAGTGTTGTGGAGTACCGGTATCGTGTGATCCTGCACTCCGGCGACGCCGCTGCGGCGGATATCCAGGCGCAGTGGGACCTATTTGCCAAGGAACCTCCAGCAAAGGCGATGTGACGCTTTGGCAATTACGATCTCCGAATTTGAATACCAGGCGACGCAGACGGCGCGAATGCATCAGAACAGATCGACTTCGGCAATTCTCGTGGCTGTGATCACAGGGCTCCTGATCATCGCGGTCGCGGCAGTCGAGTTCTACGGCATCTCATGGGTCCGCGCACGGATCATTCGGGTGAACTCCTGGACCGGTATTGCCGCGGCGCTGGCGCCGCCAGCCGAGCGCGACCAGTTTTTCCGGAACATGGGCATCACGGAGGTGGTGCTTGTGACGTGGTCGTGCGGGGCCTGGGCGGCGGCATCGCTTCTAGCGCTGGCGGGGCTGTGGACCCTCGTTCGCAGGCAGCTGGGCTGGCGAATGCTTTGGGTCGGCGCCATTGCGACGATTCTGGCGGCTGTCCTGACGGTGGTGGGCGGTCACGTTCTGGAGAACTACGCCCACTTCGAGGAGCGCGACTGGCGCTTCTACGCAACGGCTTTCCTGATGCATTCACTGCCGGGTTGGGTGATTCTGGCGACATGGCTGATTGGCCGGCTGCGGCGCCAACGGCGGGTTGAGCCTGCTGTTGAGACCGGGACAGCGGGCGATGCCAATGCTGCGACTGATGAGTAAGGTCGCGTTTGGGTGCAGTTTCGTGCATCTGGGGCGAAGGGGATTCTGCCGGCCCTGCGGGGCTTAACGGCCACAGCAAAAGGGATTGAGAGGCCTTGCCTTTCTGGGTCTGCGCCGCGCCGGCAACGCCCTCGCAGCTCGCTTTGCCCCAGGCCGGTCTCTGGCACCGCTTGGCGGTTGGCGGGGGAGTCGAGGAAAGTGCCGTTCAGAGGTGCGGGTCCAGGTTGGTTGTCCTGATGTGCAGTCAGTTTGGCCTTCAAGCGACCGGCGGCTTGAACGTCTTGAGCGGCAGTCTCACCGGCTTGCCGGTCATCGCGGATTTGTAGACCGCCAGGATCAACTCCACGCTCTTGCGGCCTTCGCGGCCGTCCACCAGCACCTTGGTGCCCTGGCGCAGCGAACGGACGACATCCTCGAAGATATTCTTGGGTGCATCGGCGGGCCTGGGCGGCAGGTCGGTGCCTTCCGGCAGGCTCTTGCACCACTGGCCGTTGACCGAACCCCAAGCGGCGGCCATCTTGCTGCCGTGGATTTCCATGTCGTAGGTGCGGCTGTCGGGGAAGGTGGTGGTGCCGACGATCACGCCCTTGGCGCCGTTCTTGAAATCCACGAGGGCGAGGCCGAGGTCTTCGGTTTCGATCTTGTGGGTGCAGACCTTCATCCGGCCGACCACCTGCTCGATATCGCCGCCGAACCACTGCAACTGGTCGATGAGGTGGACGGTCTGGTTCATCAGGGAGCCGCCGCCGTCCATTTTCCAGGTGCCGTGCCATCCTTCGTAGTACTTGTCGCTGCGGTACCATTTGAGGCGGGCCTCGATGAGGATGAGGTCGCCGAACATGCCCTTGTCGAGGGCGGCCCGCACGCGGGTGGGCATGTCGGTGTAGCGTTCCTGGAAGTCGACGGCCAGCATGACGCCCGCCTTGTCGCAGGTCTTGATGAGTTTGTCGATGGCTTCGAGGGAGACGTCCAGGGGCTTGGTGGAGACGACGTGCTTTCCGGCCTTGGCGGCGGCGATGCCCTGTTCGGCGTGCATGCCGGAGGGGGTCATGATCATGACCACGTCGATGTCGTCTCGCTTGAGGACCTCCTCGTAGGAGGTCGTGCCGGGGACGTCGAACTCCTTCATGTTTCTGGCCAGCCGCTCCTGGTCGATGTCGCACAGCAGGGCCAATTCCGCGCCGGCGGCCTGTTTGCAGTCCTTGGCCCGGACGTTGCCCATTCCCAATCCGACGATGGCGAACCGCACGGGTTTGTCTGGCATCGGCTAATCTCCCTATTGCTTGTAGGCGGGCTGGAGTGCCTGCTTGCCGGTGTCCTGGCCCTTGGTCGTCAACTGGACCAACCGGCGGGTGGCATAGTCGTAATTGATCTTGTTGAACTTTTCGTGCTTGAGGACCTGGCGGTACATTTCCAGGGCCTTGTCGCGATCCTTCAGGCGGTCGTCGTAGATGCGTGCCGACTCGTAGCGGGCGGGCATGGCAATGTTGGGGTTCAGTTCATAGGCCTTCTTGTACCAGGCCAGGGCGATTTGGGCGTCATCGGGAAAGTACTGGTAGTGGATCATGCCGACGTAGTAGCACGCCTTGTCCATCTTGTCGCTGGCGGGGTACTTTTCGGCGAGTTCCCTGAACTTGGCCAGCGACTGCAGGAGCAGTTCCTTCTTCTGCGCGCCGTCGCACTCGCTGGCTTGTTCCAGCAGGAGCAGACCCTGGTTGTAGAGCTGGTCGGCCTGGTCGATGGTCTCGGTGGGCTTGGCGGTGGTCAGGGGCACCTCCACATCCAAGATGTAGCGGTAGGGCTTGATCTGCCAGACCTGGCGGAGTTCGTTCTCGGCCCAGACTCGCTTGGGCTGGTTACCCTGCGTCTTGTAGTGATCGCGCAGTGCCCGCAGCGACCTGGCGTACATGCTGCGGTAGAAGATGACGCGTTCGACCAAGTCGGGCTCGTTGGCGGCGGGGGGGATGTCGCGGAGCTGAACGCCCTCGGGGTTCTCCATGCTTACCACGGGACCGTCGGGAATGGGCAGGGGATCCTTGGGCTTGTTGGCGTTGCAGCCAGCCAGGCCTGCCAGTGAAGCGACGACGAGGGCACACACGGCGGCGCGCGTCCACAGCCAGATCATGTATTTGCCTCCTCCTTGAGGAATCCGAGCGTCAGGCGGTCCGATGCTGGGGGCGATTAAATCTCCACGGGGGCTGGGCGTCAAGGACAACAGCGGGTTGCAGGGTACAGCCGGCGGGAGGCCGTTGGCCGCCTGGACGCTGCCGTCTGTCCCGCTATGCCCTCTTGCGTGCCGGTTACCACTGGGCCTCTTCGAAGGCTCCCAGGCCTTTGGCTTTGGAGCGGGGGCGGCTCTTGATGATTGCCTCGGCCAGGCGCATGTCGCTTGGCACGGTGATTTTGAGATTTGAGAGGTCCGACTCTACGGCTGTCACCTTTTTGCCGATGGCCTCGACGAGTTGGGCATCGTCGGTGATGGACGGGCCCGCCTGGCTGCGCCTGGCGTAGGCCTCCTTGAGCCACTCCTTGCGGAAGACCTGCGGGGTCTGGGCTTCCCAGAGGTTGGTGCGGTCCACGGTCTGCTGGACGAGGCCGTTATGGACCCGCTTGAGAGTTCCGTTGACCGGACAGGCCAGGATGGCGGCACCGGTTTCAGCGGCCTTCTGGAAGACCTGATTGATCCATTCTTCGGTGACACAGCAGCGGACGGAATCATGCACGGCGATCAGCTCCGCATCAGGGTTGATCCTGGCCAGGGCATTGGCGACGGTTTCAAAACGCTCTTTGCCTCCGTGGACGATTTTAACACCATAAAACCCCATCGTTGGTCCCCATTTCAGACGGACCAGTTCGTCATCCTCCGGTGCGATGCACAACAGGACCTGCTTGACATCTTCCCGGCTGGCAAACGCCTCGATACTGCGAAGGAAAGCCGCTCGTCCCCCCAGCTCGACAAAAG
>Ga0101944_10003189_pt1 | contig 23729 bp, 14 predicted proteins | sample DewCreD2012metaG_FD_75245 | JGI IMG/M metagenome (GOLD analysis project Ga0101944, IMG submission 75245) | Hot spring sediment bacterial and archeal communities from British Columbia, Canada, to study Microbial Dark Matter (Phase II) - Dewar... ... | reverse complement strand
TAACTGATATTGTATGTAGTTTAAATAAATTTCCTATGTATTGGGGAAATTATGCTTGTGCTACAAATTCGGAATGGTTTTATCGTATATGTATCCATAATTCCGAAGTGCATAAGATTGCTCCTTATATAAAGGGAGATAAAACGCCTTTTAATCAGCCAGCAAATTTAAAAAGAGGGCTAAGATTTTTTTATGAAAATAGTGGTATTAAGTACCTTTGTTCTCCTATCGCTAAGATAGAACAATTTTATTATAATGGTAAGGGTTTTGATATTGAAATGACCAATGAGCGACATGCATTGGTTGCCGGTGGATACATTTGTTCTAATTCTAGGTTTTACTATGAGAATGAACCCAAAGTAGCCGCTGGTGTAGATTTCTATAGTCAATTCCCGCTTTCGGGTTTTGTATTAGAGTGTAAAGATAAAAAGGTTTTATCCTATTTTGAACAGATGGTTGAAGAATTAAGACTAGCCAATTGGTTACGTCTAATAAGTCATGAATATTTTTTATTAGGTGATGTATTCCCATTTTTAAGTATAGAGTGTCCACATTGTTCTGGTACTGGTATCAAACCCAATGGTAAGCCCTGTAATCATCCAGATGGTAAATTTAAGAGCATAACGGTACTAAATCCTGATTTTATAGAAGTTACAGATTCTCCGTTTCCTGATCAAAGACAAATATATTTAATACCTGATGAACAATTGCGCAAAACGGTATTAAGTAAAGAACCAAAGAATATATATGATCGTATTCCTGATCAATTAAAGAAACTGATTGCATCTGGCCAAAACATTTTATTATCTCCACGTTCAGTCAGCCATATTAAGCATAGTGAATGTCCCTATGGTAAATATGGCGTTTCTATGTTGCGCAGACTGTTTCATCCATTAGCTTATAAAACCAAGTTAATGACTGCAAATTGGATTGTGGCTGAAAGGTTAATATTACCAGTAAGAGTTATAAAGATTGGGGATAAAGATCGTCCTGCGGGTCCAGATGATATTGCGGATATGCAGCAGCAAATATCAGCATTGGCTAATGATCCCAATTTAACTATAGTTACTCATCACGCTTTTGAGTATGATTATATTGGGGCTACTGGCAAAATACATAATATCACTTCTGAGTTAGAATATATTGGTAAAGAATTGTTAGATGGCTTAATGTTAAATCAAGCATTGTTGAATGGTGAAATGAGCGGATATGCATCTGCACAAGTAGGTATTGAAACATTAATTAAAAGACTGGAGACCTGGCGTGCTACTTTATCAGATTGGATATATGAACATTTATTTAAACCTACAGCAATGATGCAGGGCTTTATAGATGAGGAAGCGACTAAAGAATTGGGTAAAACCAAATATTTATATCCAACTATTAAGTTTAATGATATGCAACTTAGAGATAAGACTAATAGGTTGCAAATGTTTATGCAATTGCACGATAAGGGCTTAATTTCTACTGAAAAGTTATTAGAAGAATTTGATATCGACTATGATCAAGAAATGATTAGGATACGTAGACAACAGGTAATGTCATCGCCCGGTGGTCCTAGCGTAGGGGGCACTGGAGGAATAGCTGGCGGTGCTGGTGGCGGTATGCCTGTTATGGGTGGTATGGATATGATGGGTGGGCCACCGCCTGGTGGTGATATAGGCGGAATGCCTGGTGGGGATATGGGTGGCGGGGCTGGTGGTGCATCACCTCCTATGGGGGCGGCGGCGAGTTCCCAAAAAGTTTATAAGAAGGGGAAAGCTCCTAAAGCTAAAGACCATGAAATTAAAATGGTTGCTCCCTCTTTCGTGAAGCTTACTAGATTAGAACAGAAAACTTTAGGGATTATACAAGAATTACAGTTACCGTTTAAGTTGTATGGGCAATTTCAAAAGAAATTACCAGGAGAGCCTCAACCATTTGTTATGGATTTTGCTATGCCAGAAATAATGGTTAATATCGAATGTTTACATCCAGATCAATTGGTTTCAACTGTTAATGGATCATTACCGGCATGTACCATTCAAGAAGGGGATAAATTAATAGGACAAAACGGGGATGAAGTTGTTGTAGAAAGAAAAATAATTAATTTATGTACACATAACTTATTAAGTATAAAAGTTCTCGGGCATTTGCCTATTCATGTAACAAAAAATCATCCTATGTTGGTAGCGAAGCCTAAAAAAGTGTCTAGATTGTCTGTTGAGCCAAATACAACCAGATATAGAACATATGTTGAACCAGGGGATATTTCTTTTATAAATGCTGATGAAATAAAAGTTGGCGATTTTTTGATGATGCCAAAATTTAAAACCGACACAATCGTAGAGCAAATAGATTTATCAGATTGTAACAAAATCGCCCCGAAAGGTAGTAAAATTTTACCCGATTCAATTGAAGCCACAGAAGAATTAGGCTGGCTTTTAGGGGTATATTTAGCAGAGGGTTGTTCCGATACAAATGGTTCTAATGTTGTATTTTCTTTTAATATTAATGAAATTGAATATGTAGAAAAAGTGCAGCTATTATTGAAAAATATATTTAATTTAGATTCAAAACTATATCATAATTTAACTGATCATTGCGCCAGAGTTAGTGTATCGAGCCATATTTTAGCTAGTTTTTTGCATAATTCATTTGGTCAGCATACACATCTTAAAAAGCTTCCAAAATGGATATATCAAATGCCTGATATATTTATTGTTGGATTTGTGAGGGGATTTTTGGGAAGTGATGGTTGTGAAAATTTAAATATTATTCAAAGATATATATCATCTTCAGTGGCTTTATTGATGGATCTGCAAAGGCTTTTGACCAGATTGAACATTTTTGCCAATTTATGCCAATCTAGGTCACAAGGGACAGTCAATGGTTTGTGGGAATTAACCATATATTCGAATGTGCAGGAAAAGCAATTCTATGAAGATAATAATTATTTTTATATGCCAGTAAAAACGATTATTGAAATTCCATACACAGGCGATGTTATTAATTTTACTACTTCTGGTGTCAAGGAATCTAATCATACTTATTGCGTTGGCAATTTAATTTCTCACAACTGCGACGGGGCCATATGGCATGAGCAGGAGGGTGCTAAAGAGCGTGATGCTGAACGTGATCGGAAATTAGCTTCTTATGGTTGGAGAGTGTTACGATTTACCGAACAGGCAATTAATCAAAATGCAGATCAAGTGAAGCAATTAATATATGAAAATGTGAAAGAGGCCGCTGAAGAACATTTTCATAGAAGGAAAACCGCAAGTTCTGTTGAAAAAATTACTAAACATGCTAGTGAGATAGATCACAACACAGATTTAGATGATAAATCGTGAAGATTAGATCTATTAGTGGAGTGGATAATGGAACCATTCAATTTAACAAAAATATCTGGTCGAAAAAGAATTAAGGATCGTGGGATTAATTGGAAAGAGAGATATCGAGAAAAATCATTGACGTTAAAGAAACGTTATGATAAACAGATTGGACAGGGAGCTTATAGGCGATGGGAGGGGCATGATTATACAACGAATTCGGACTATTATGTAGTAGTTGGCCCGACTGTACAAAGCGATTTTGGTAAGTGTTTTTTTGCTGGAATTAAGAAGTTGCCAAAAGACCCTCATAAAAAAGTATATAGTCCTAGTGGGGAATATTTTATTAATATTATAGCTGCATATTCACATGCTAGTAATAAGTGGGGGGTCCCATTTCCTACCGGTCAAATAGCTTATACACAGGCACATTTGGTTGATGTAAAAATTCCTGAACATATTAAAGGATAAAAGACATGAATGAGTATACTCTTAAACAATTAATTAGTAAATTAACCGGCGTAGAGCTAGTACGTACAGGAATGGCTCGTCATATGCAGGGAGTAAATATAAAAAATCGTATGTTAGAGTGGAAACCTTGGAGCATGAGTGGTGAACTTCCTAATTATGTAAAGCAATATATAGACAAACGACTGTTGGATTGGGAAACAACATTTGGAGATAGTGTAGCATTTGCTTTATTTGCTATAGATCCTTCTGTTACTGATGAAGATTTGGCACGTTTAGATGAGTCAAATCATCCTAGGAAAGACGAGATTAGAGAGGTGGTTGATCGGATAGTAATAGAGAGTGGTATTCCTCTTTTGCAGAGCAAAACTGAGGCTTCCATGAGAAGGCCAGGTATACAGGTGGGCGGTGATTTTAACGGAAGTGAATCACATGCACAGGCATACGGTTGGGCTTGGGGAGCAGAAAAGGCATATCCAGACGAAGATACTCGTCAGGTGAAGCATTTGACTCAAGTGGAGCAGTCAAGGCACTTACGTAAAGCTGAAAATTATAAGAGGCTACGAGAGGATGGTCAATTACCGAACTGGTATGCAACTCCTAAAGTATTTACACCAGTGGTAGCTCCAGTTGGAGGTGGTTTTGGTTTATTTTTAAAGAATATATATGATGATACTTTAATGAATATTATTTCGCCTAGCATATTAGCTTTACAGGCTAAGTTGTTAGATAAAGAAGTTGATGATTTAGATTCGAATATGGATTTATCGGTGAAAGTATTAAGGCACACCAGTACTATTAATACATTTTTTGCCAACACAGTACAACAGGGAAAACAGACTATTAGAAGCAATTTCGCCCCTGGTAGGCGAATGTTTTTATTAGATAGTCCGAACGATCCAAATCCAAAACCCATATATCCTAAAAGGTCGGACACACCGGATAAAATAGATCCTGTGTTTCAGGGGAGAACTATATCTGATTTTGCTACTGCAAAGCAGTATAAAAATCAGATTAAATATACTAAATTTGATGATCGTTTATATATTTTAAAATTAAAGCTAAATGGTTTATTATTTTGGGAAAATGTTCAAGATCCTAGCAAAGTTTTTAACGCTACAGAAGAACAAATTAATACATTTAATTGCTATAAAGGACGGATATTTCAAATTTCCAATTTTGTAAGAAATAAATATAAATTTACAACATATGCACAAAAAGCACAATATGAGAAAGACTGTAATTTATTGAATGAATTTCGTGATTTTATTAGAACTTTGCCAGAGTCACAGAAAAAAAACGATTTAGGGGAATTGTTATATATTGGACCTGATGGGAACCCTACAACAGAAGATACTGGACAACCTCTTTATAATCGTCGTAGGACAGATGTTCCTACAAATAATATTATAGTATTATTAATATCTCCTAGATTTAGCATATCTAGAATGGTAGGCAAAAATCAGGCTGAAGGAAGACTCCTTAATCCTAACTATGAATCTGACAAACCTTCTTTGGTGTGGCATAGAGGCCGATTCACAGCTAAACGGGAAGTGTGGTCGGTATGTGAACGTCAGTATTCTATATCTCGTTTAAAACAACAGCGAATGCAGTTTACCCCCATGAACACTGTTATAGAAAAACCAACTTGTAAAGAAGCAGTTGAAGAAGCGAAAATCCGATTTAGAATACCAGATACAGCCTTGCCTACTGAAGCTCAAATCCAAGCTGCTCAAACATTATATGATAAAAAACAGGCGGCTCTGCAAGCACTGGGTGAGGAGAGGGGGGTATATGATTCAGAGGTAGCCCAAGAGACATCCGCAGTACCAGAAGAAGGCATGGTGGCTGACAATAACGTTGACAATAATGATGTAAATGATGTAGATGATGTAGATGATGTAGATAATAACATACTAGCTCGTGTTAAACAACATTACTATAAAATAATATGATTACTAAAAAAGCTACATTATCAATGCGCAAAATTGAGGCTTTAAACAAGCCTGCTGGCTGGGAATTTTTTGATGGTGATCAAGAACTGTCTATTAGCCGTATTAAATATGCTTCGATACAAAAAGACACAGACTTAGGTGGATTCGATCTACAGGCAGCTATCAAAGAACATCCTGATTTTTTGTATGTTAAAGTATTTGCCATTAAAGAAAATGAACCAAATGATAATGGTGATTTGTTTTCTGCTGAAGAGCTTAAAAAAGCAGCACATACTTTTATTGGTGTGCCTGTTTTTACCAACCACCAGAATGATGATATAGAAAAAGCAAAAGGCAAAGTGGTACATGCATGGTACGATGAAAAAATGGGTGGGATATGGACTATTAATGCTATAGATAAAGTGGCATATCCTACACTTGCTAGAGGTATACAATCGGGATATGTGAACGGGACATCAATGGGCACTCAAGTGTCGCATTCTATTTGTTCTATTTGTCACAATCAAGCTAGTGTGGCTGAAGAATATTGTATACATGTTAAGGAACAAAAAACACGTAAATATTCAGGCAAGGTCAAATGTGCTTACCATAAGAGTAAGCACAAACCAGAAGGCCCATGTCCTATTTGTGGGTGCGAAAAAGGAGCTATTAAAGAACATGAATATAAAGATGCTTTGGTATATGAACATAATTATGGATTAAAATTCATTGAAGATAGTTTTGTGGTTAACCCAGCATGTCATGATTGTTTGGTAGAATGCATATTAAATGTGCCAGAATATGCCAATAAAGTAGCTTCTATTAAAGCAAAGATGGAAAAGATCGCTAGAGACCAGTCTGCTAATAAATTAATTAAAGTTGCTGGTTTGGCAGAATTGCAGATGTTAAATAAAGCTATGAAGTTTATGGAAGTGGTTGCTAAATCCATGATGGATCAAAAAGAATCGGTAAGCATGGAATATGTTAGTGATATTGTAGATGTATTGGCAAGCACTCAAACTGTAACAGATGAATTAATAGAAATGGGTTATGGTAATATTAAATCGCCTCCAACACTGCAAGATCCTGAGGTTATTAGCGACGCTATATCATTAACTGGTAGAAATCCTGGGCAGCAGGTGGCTCCCAGTAGCTTGACTCCCTCCCCCACCCCACAGCCACCTGCTGTTTCTTTTACTCCCCCCGCTCCTACTGTTCCTGCTGCTCCCCCTCAGAAAGGAACTATGATAGGAGTAAGTTCGCCTATGGCTGATTTAGGAACTGTAACTAAACCAACCTTTTCGCCAAAAGCACAGAAAAAAATAGAGGAATTTATTAAAACGGGATCGAATATAGAAAAAAGAATATCTAATTTAGTAGAAATTATAGACAAATACACAGATATTAGGGCAAATAAATTGGATTTTAGTTTATCTAAAAACGGGATTACTGTAGCTGCACATAATGCTTCTAATGGATTTATTTTGTCAGCTTTCATTGCTGACAAGGAAATCGAGAGTGAAAAAGTGTCTCACTATCGTAGTCATAGTGAGGATTTCTGGCAAGACCCAGATAGGGCTGCATTAGAAATTATATCTGATATAGATAAAATAGCATCGACTCTAATAAATAGAAACACGGAATCTGGAGATATTATGAACAAACAAGAAAAGATAGCCGCTTCTGCCAACGTTACTACAGAAAAGCAGCTTGAAAAGAAACTAGAAGAGTATGCGGGCAATCGACAGGGAGACGGACCTTCTGAGATTACTCAGGGTCAATTGGATAATGCTGACGCACCAAATCATACCACTACAGATTCTCCACAAAAACGAACAAATGCTGAGGTGGAATATACTACTGAAAATCAATTAGCCAAAGATCTAACAAAAGGTGGATTGGCTCGTTGGAACGATTATGCCAACGTAACTACTGAAAAACAATGGGAAGATTTCCACCGTGCTGTGGGAGCAATCCTATCAGAAGATCAGAGTAACCATATTACTAATGCTCAATTGGAAGATTTACGTAAAAACCATAAATGGACCGACCCCAATGTGACAACTGAGGGACAATTGAAAGGCAACTGGGAAAACAAAGAAGCTTCGAAGAGTTATGCTAAAGCACTAGTTACTGCCGCTACAGCGTCTTTGTCAGACACAATTGCGTATTATAAATGTACACCAGAAGAGGTCGCAAATGCAGCTAAGTTTATCGGTAATGATCCGCATCGTCAGATTAAGGCTGCTTTTCTGGTGCTTGTAAATGGTTCGCCATTTAAAAAGGCAGAGCGTGAAGCGGATATGCACAGAACCAATTATTTTAGCAAAACTGCTTCAGTGTCTGTAAACCCTGTAGATGCATTGGTGAATTGTATGAGTAGTCATTGCTTAAACCTCAAAGCAGAAGATTTGGTTAATGCCGTGGCTGCAATCGCAGCAGACAAAGATAAGATGCAAACAGTAGAAAAACTAGCATCGCAAAAAATGTCTAATAATATAAAAATTGACCAAGTAGTAGATAAAGTGGCTGCTATAGATGATGCATTCAAGGAAATGTATAATGATGATATTGAGGATATCTTTAATCAACCAATAAAAAACAACTCAGAAGATAATGATATTTTTAAAGAATTAGATCCGTCATTTGAAAATGATGATGATGATGATGATGATGATGATGATGATGATGATGAGAATGAAAATGAGAATGATGAAAATGATGAAAATGATGATGATGATGATGATGAGAATGAGAATGAGAATGAAAACGAGAATGATGAAAATGATGATGAAAATGATGATGATATGTATAATAAATACTCATCGTCAGATGGCATGTATAAAATATGCTCTACTATAGATGAGATTAAAGCTCCCATATCGGATAAGATTGCTTTTACTAAAGAGGCTGAAAAGTTTGCAAGAAATTTAACAGATAATAAACATGCTGTTTTGTATAGTATTGAAGTTGATGAAGATAAGGGTATTGTTCATACCACGTTAAAGGATTCTCGTAAGTTGTCAGCTATAGAAAAAGCTCAATATAACAAATATGCTTCTCTTCAGCGCAAAGTATTGAGAAATGAGCTTGTGAGACAGGCTCAAATGATGGGCGGCGAAATGCCACAAGGTCCAGGCGGCCCTCCAGGTGTGGGAGCAGGAGCACCTCCCACTCTGGGCGGACCGGGAATGACACCTCCACCCCCTACCGAATCTTTAGAAGCTGCTCCCCCATTAGAAGGGGTAGATGAAAGCGAAGGAGGAGAAGACCCCAAGCCACCAGGCACTATTTGTCCTGTATGTGGGACACAAGATGTAGATGTAGTTGCCGGTAAAGGTCAGTGCAATAATCCGGCATGTGGTTCAGAGTTTATCGTTAAAGTTATGATTGAAGTGACTAAATATAAGGGTGTGACTGATGATGGTAGCGAGAAGAAGGCAGATGAAAATGAGGATAAAGATAAAGAGTCCGGGTTTGAAATGCCACAGAATGAAACTCCCACCACACCAGTGGCAGCACAAGTAAAAGTGAATCCAAATATAGTTAAAAAGTTTGCCAAATCTGGTAAACTAGGGAAAAGAAGCCCGTTAACTGGTTCCAATAACACATATTATTTAGGTTCAGCTAAAGATAAGTATGGATTTAGTTATGATAAATATTTATGTATGGATACCGGGGCTGTATATCAAGTTCATACTAGATTAAGTAAGAAAGATCCGAGAACTGCTTACGTTGAATGGCGATGGTTGCCCAAAACCGCTCAATCTAACTGTAGCGTATGTGACAGAACCAGAAAAGCTTGGATTCATTCTTTAAACCAATTTGATGTGTCTACTGCTAAATTTGATTCTATGTCATTTAAGGACAAGGCTGACACCCTTATAGCTATGCAAAATAAGGGTTTATTTGGTATGGTTAAAACAGCAAGTCGTACAGGTTCAGTAGTAGCAGATTATAAAAAGGCTTATTCTTTAGGCAATAATCCATTCCCATATGCAGCTTGTGTGGCTAAGTTAGCTAACAGATTTGGAGAAAATGCTATCGCATTAAGCGGTCCATTCAAAGGTTCTAATTTAGCAGAATGTATTTGCAAGACTCTGAAAAAAGCTAAAATTTATAATGATAGGATAGCTTTTAAGTTTGCTGATATTTGGAACGATAAAGATGCATGTCTTGAATGCATGGAAGATTATGTACGATTAGGATATAGTATGGAAAAAGCCGCTAATGTATGTCAACATTTAAAAGTGAGATATGCAAGTAATGATGAATTGTTTGTAGAAGCAGTAGGAGAACAAATGGCCAATCCACTACAGCGAAATCAACAGCCACCACAGAAAAAACAAAAAACTACTGGCAAGAGAATGATTGAAGACTTTTTCGGAACAGATGAATTTGAAAATGAAGAAGAATTTCCAGAAAGCGGGACAGTAGAAGTAGAATTAGATGGTGATTTAGCAGATGATATTGAAATTGAAGATAATGGTGAAACAGTAACTATAGAATTGCCTATTGAAGCTGTGCAAGCACTGGACACCGCTTTAGATACTGTGTTAGGCCCATATGATGAGGACAATATTGGGGTTGGGAATAATTCAGATGAATTAGTAGAATTTGAAGAAGGAGAAAATGATGACAATGTAGAAGACAAAGAAATGTTCGATGTTAAACTAAAAGACAGTGACAGTGAAGAAGAAGAAGAAGAAGATATAGATGATGATGATAAGAATGATGATGATAAGAATGATGATGATGAGAATGATGATGATGAGAATGATGATGATGAGAATGATGATGATGAGAATGATGACGATGACGATGACGATGATGATGATGATGATGATCCGTCAGTTAGTCCAAATACAGAATTCAAAGAAGGGGATGATGACGAAGAAGCCGAACGTCTGGCTTCATATATGAAACGTGGCAAACAAAACCGCGTTGGAGAAATCAATTTAGATCTAACTAATGTTATTAAGATGCTCAATAAACAGGCAGGTGAGGTAGAACCGAAAATACAGGGTGCTCAAGATGTGGTTGATGGATATAGCGACGGGTCTACTATGGGAGATGAGCCTTCATTCAAAGATGTCAAGAAGCCTAGTATCCCCAGGGGGGACGCTACGTTAGGAAATGAACCAAAAGACTTAAACCCCAAAGATAAACCTCTTCCAAAAATTCCTAAAGGTAATAAAAGTGAAGGGAATCTTGATGGGGAAGAAAATTATAAAGCTGAGGATGGTGTCAATATGAGCGGTGGACATAAGGGACAAGGCACATCTCAAGCTAAATCAAAAAAGGTAAATAAAACCGCTGATAAGAAAGTTACCGTTAAACCACCACAAGATGTGGTAACTGATTATAGCAATAATAAAGACCATTCAAAATCAGGTGTGGTCAGAACTCCTCATGAAGAAAAAGATAAAGTAAAAATTCCAGAAGGAGGAGATGATGCATTTATAGAAGATGAAAAAACAAGCTTAAAATCAGTACCTAAAGCTGAGAAAGATGCACCTGTTGTTCCAACAAAAGGTGAACTTCTTAGCAAGGAAAGAAATGAAAAGAATAAACCAAATTTGGTTGAAAATATGAAAGGCTTTGTCGCTGCCAACAGCGATAATAAGTCCAAAGCAGTTGTCGCAGAAGCATTTAGAATCGCTGGAAAACTTATAGAAGCTAAACGTATAGAAGCAACAGAATTACAAACTAAGGTTGCCGAGCTTGCTCGATACGATCTTGGTACGCTGAAAGATATAGAAAAATCACTTTTCTCTGCTCCAAAGGGACTTGCTACAGAGCCAGACGGGGTGGAACAGCCCGTACCTATCATTAGCCAAGCCGCTAATGAAAGATCCAATGCTCAAAGTTTAACAGATGCATTGAGGTCGTTATTTAGTCTGGACCAACAAAATAAAGTTGCATCTGAATTGACAGATGCAAATTTAAGGAAAACCTATGGAAAATAAGTTGATTGCTTCCTTAGAAGCAACAACAGGAGAAAATATATATGGCTTTAATTGTATTACATCACACAGTGGTTGACGCCTTCGATGTCAACCCGAACACGGCATGGTCTTCTTCTAATCGTATCGTACAGGGATCGGTCGTTGGTGTAGATAATTCAACTGGTTATTTGTCGTTACCGTCTTCAACTGCATTCCCCTTGGGTATCGCAGGCGACAATGCTACTGATGAATATAAAACTACAGCTTATGCTGCTCAGTTGGTTGTCTCCCCAAGCGGAAAAACCCGCTGGACTAGCAATCGTGTTTCAGATATGTTTAATGAAACCATGGCTTCTGGTAAAATGACCGTATACGTAGGATCTGGTGTGTTTGCTACCGATCAGTATCTAACACATAACACTTTCACGGTCGGTCAACCAGTTTATGCAACCTCTAATGGTGTGTTAACATCTACTGCGGGTAATGCTGGTACCTTTGGAGCACGAGTAGTGGGATATGTAACTAAAACCCCAACCTCGTACCCAAGCGGTGTTCCCGGTGCTGATACTGATGCAACACTTGGTGCTGCCGCACAAGGTGGTACAACTATGTCGTTGGGTCAGTTCTTAACTTTCCACTTAAGCATTTAATAGTTGTCTAATAAGTTCTATTGAACTGTTTTAGAAACTATAAGGAGAAAATATATGGCTTACAAAAATTCTAATTCTGACGCACAAAAAGAAGCTGTAATTGCACAGGCTCTAGAGACTGATGAAGGGCGCGTCGCCTTAGCTCAGTCAATGGTTGAACCAATTCGTCGTTCTCTTGAATATCAGGCGGTTGGTCGCAAACTGCTCATGGTAGATGAGCTTCCACAGGGCGCACTCGCTCGTTATGAAAGAGATGTTGCTTCTGTTGCTCACGTAATACCACGTCGAGGAGCAGTCCCTGATATGATTACCGAAGGCGAAGAAATATTGGTTCCAACCTTTGAAATTGCTGCTTATCCAACTATTCGTTTGTCTGAAATTAAAGCACGTAGATTCTACATTGTAGATCGTGCTCAAATTAAGGCAAAAGAAGCTATCCAAAAAGAAGAAGATCTTAATATCTTCAATGCTCTTGATGCGGCTGTAACTAATCGTGGTCAATCGGTTACTGCACCCGGTTCTGGCTTAGATCCGGCATCACTTAATGAAGCATTCCGTATGGTTGAACAGCACGACTTAGTTGCTACCAAAATAGTGTTACATGCTAATCAGTATGCATCAGTTCGTACCTTTGGTAAAGATTTCTTTGATGAAGCGACCACAAGAGAAATCCTTACAACTGGGTTGTATGGACACTTGTGGACCGCAGATATTCACGTATCCTCTCGTATGAATCCTGCGAAAGTACTAGTTGTAGCTTCGCCTGATACTGTTGGTGCTTTCCCGATTCGTCAAGATATAACAGTGTTGCCTGCTGATGATCCCAAGAAATTGAGATTAGGCTGGGTTATATATGAAGAAGTCGGTGTGGTAGTAGTTAACGATTATGCAGTTAGTAGTGTTATCATCAGCTAATGTAAAAACGCTGTTTTTACTCTAAAAAAGAGTTGGCCTTAAAAAGCCAACTCTTTTTTTTGCATACAAAATTCTCGCATATAAGAGGTCTTGCGATATTTGTATATACATCTGTAGTGTTTATTTAAACTTACTTTGTGCAGATTTTCGATATATTGCCTATATTAATCGAAGGTTATTGTGTGGAAGAGTAAATTATATGATTTATATATCAATAAAAAATATAGTATATCAAGAATTGCAATAGAATATAATATTAGTGTAGGTGCTGTTTATAATGAAATGTTAAAGCAGAAAATAGAATCTCGTAGTTCTAGTGAGGCTGCTTTGATTAGAACTGGAAGTAAATTAGATTATAATATATCATATTTGAATGAAAAAATTATAGAATGGGTTGATGGATTTTTATTAGGTGATGGGTCAATTAATGTAAATAAACATGTAGGGAGGTTTACTTGTAGTACAAAACAGTTAGAATTTTGTCAATATTTAATGTCTGGATTAAGTATTTATGATCCAAGTGAGCCGAAATTTTATAAATATAAATATAAAACATTAAATGGAAATGAGGGTTGTTGGCAGTCTTCATCCAGGTTTCACCCGGATATTTTTGATCAATATAAAAGGTGGTATCCCGGTGGAATAAAGTTAATTCCAACTGATATAAGAATTACTCCTGTTTCTATGATGTTATTTTATTTGGGGGATGGAACATTGGTTAAATCAAAGAATAATTCTATTGCTTTGCGACTGTCTTCTGATTGTTTTAAAAGAGATAATATAGAAAACACTTTAATAAACAAGATGCTTCAATTAGGGATTGAATGCAAAATAAATAATGAGGGAAGAATAAACATTCAATCAAATGGTATAAAGAATTGGTTTAATTTTATTGGGTGCAAATCTCCTATAAGTTGTTTTGACTATAAGTTTGACTTACCTACCTGGCGTTTTACATCAATGAGAGCAAGTCAGGTTGCATCGATGCTATCTGTTAATCTGTCTAGGCTTCATTATTTGATTAAGATTGGCAAAGTGCCTTGTATCAGGGCTTCAAAAAACGGACGCCCTAGATTGGAAGAAAATTCTATCAATATTTGTAAGAAATTAATTCAACAGGGTGAACTGTGAACAAAGTCAAATCGATTATTTTCAGAACTACTGAACAAGACAACATAGAGCTTGATTTTAAATCAAGCTTGTTTGGTATGTCAAAATCTAATTTGATTCGCCAGTCTGTGTCACACTTTTGGACTACTGACAGCGAAAAGCTGAAAAAATTATTTGTTATTTATCAAAATGAGCCTGATAAAAGGAAAGATATAGTTTACATTTTATTTAAGCATTATAGAATAAGAGGGTTTCCTTACATTCAATTAAGTGATGAGAAACAACTTCAAATTATGGAATCTCTTATTAACGGTTCTTCTCCATTGTTAGATAATGATACTTTGCAATCTACAACTTTTGGATTAAATTTGGCAAATTATTATCATCCCCATATGAATGAGGTCAAATATAGTAACTCCAAACATAAATCACCAGTGGAGATGTTTAATAGTGATGATGGTTTAAAAGATTGTATAAACAGGATGATGGAAATAGGTGATTATCCGAGTTCATCTAATTTGCGTAAGATTCTGAAGAATAGGAATGGTGTTCGTAGTGTTTCTAATTTTAAGCCAGCTATTGCAAAATTTATTTACAAAAATTATGCCAATGATGGTATGGTTTTAGATCCATGCTCTGGATATTCTGGTAGATTAATAGGGGCAATAGCTACAAATATGGGTATACAGTATGACGGTATTGATCCAGATGGTAGGACAGCAGTTGGTAATATGAAATGCGCTGCATTTTTTACTAAATATTATAATTTTAAATATACATTTCATTTAGGATGTGCAGAAGATATAATGAAAGGAATTACTACAAGATACAATTTAGTGTTTACTTCGCCGCCATATTTTAACATTGAAAGATATTCTGAAGAAGATAATCAAAGTTTTAAGCGATGGCCTGATTATAACAGTTGGTTAAACAATTTCTTATTTGAAATAGTAAGACAGTCGCTTAGGTTACTATTAAATTCTGGTTATTTAGTAATAAATGTAAAAAATTATAAAAAATATCCTATTGCTGACGATTTATTAAAATATTGTATGCATAGCGGTTTCTTATTAGAGAAGACATATTATATGAAACTTATGAATAGAGAGTTTAATTTGTCTAAAGGAAATTCATTTCACACGGAACCAATATTTGTATTTAAAAAGATATAATTATGCTAAATAAGGTATATAATTATGAATCTATTATATTAATTGAATTAACATTAGAGAAGGAAAAATTATCTATTCCATATCGTTCTAAAGATTATATTTGGGCCACATGTCGTTATTGTGGTATGCCTCACCGCTTAAGTTTTGAAAAATACAAATCTGCGGGATCGGCATGTCACAAAGAGTGCAGTAAGAAGGAAAAACAACAGACATCTCCATTTAAGAATGTCTCTATTTTACATAAATGTAAAGACACACTGCAAAGGAAATATGGTGTCGATAATCCTCAAAAAAGTTTAATAATAAGAAAGAAAACGGCTGTTACTAATAAATATAAATATGGTTGTGAAAACGTATTTTCTTCTAATGATATAAAGGAAAAAATTAAAGCAACTCATATTAAGAAATATGGAGTAGACAATCCAGCCAAATCTTCAGATATAAAAGACAAACAAAGACAAAGTTTTTTAACTACTATAACCGGCAACGATATTTATTGTGTTCATAATTTACTGCAAAATCCCCTATTTTGGGAACAGTTAAAAAATCAAACATTATATGAAATTTCAATAATACACGGAATAAAATATGGTAGCTTATTATCTGCTTTAAATGAGCCAAAATATAAAGAAAGATATAATTTAATATATACATATCCTAAATATCAGCAGCAAAAAGAGTTATATAACCATTTAAGTAAGTTTATTGATTGTACAATAAATGACAGAACAGTTATTGCACCTTATGAATTAGATATTTATATACCTATTAAAAAGTTTGCTATTGAATATAACGGTAATTACTGGCATTCAGAGGCTATATTAACTCCTGAACTCGCAAAAAATAAGCATATTATAAAAACTAATTTATGTTTGGATAAGGGGATAAGATTGTTTCACATATTTGAATCACATTGGTTACATAAGAAAGAGAAATTAATTTCATGCATAAAAGCAGCTTTGAATTGCAACCAACATAATATATATGCAAGAGAATGCAAGGTGGATGATTTCATTAATGTAAAGTCTTTTTTAGACGAATTCCATTTACAAGGTAGTTGTAATTATTTGAAGTCTTTTAGTTTATGCTATGCTGGTGAGATTGTTGGTTGTCTCACATTAGGTCGTCACCATCGGCAAAATACAGATCAGAATTCCGTTGTGTTAAATAGGTTATGCTACAGGTCTGATTATTCTGTTGTGGGTGGATCTGAAAGATTGTTCTCATATGCGATTAAATGGGCTAAAGACAATGGTTATAGTCGTATAATATCCTGGTCTGATAATGCTACTTCATCTGGGAACATTTATAAACGATTAGGTTTTATTGAAACTAGCTTATACCCGCCTGATTATTTTTATTGGATAAAAAACAGCAATAGTTATCGCAGTAAACAAAATAGCAAGAAACCTAAAGGGTGCATGATGTCTGAGAGAGATTTTAATATAAGTAATGGTTTATATCGCATTTGGGACTGTGGAAAGAAGCGTTGGGTATATAATATTAATTGAGAGCACACCGTCGTCACTTCCCTGCAGGTGGATCACTAGATCGCCAAAATAAATTAAGCGGTGAATCTTTTTTGTGATTAATTTATTTGGTCGAAACAATGCTGTCTAGCCAAGTTCTGGTTGCAGGATATATTCTTAGGATGGGTTTCCTCAAGAAATTCTCAACATAAAGAGCTTCGGCATTAATTATAAGAGGTTTTTATGACCAAGAGTATTATTTTTTTGTATTGATCGAGATTTTGTTCGTAAGATTAAATTTTCATATACAGATGAATTAGGAAGAAAAACAGAATATACCATATATCATGCCTATCCTACCTTGGCCCATTTTGTGGCAGGACTTATTCCTGACAATGTTAATCCTTGCTCTCATGGGGAAAGATCAATAAGGGGCAAAATCCCTAATGATATACGTGAGACAGTAGAAACTGAGCCTCAAAACTTTGTATTGGTTAATCGTGGCAGCACGATACTGAGTTCAAGAGTTCACTTTAATGAATAAAGTGGAAAATGGTTTTATATTTTGATCAGTTTGAAAAGCCTGATCCTATTCATGGTATAGTTGATGGTGCTACAACTGATGCTGTTATAAAAGATATCCAAAACGATATTGCCAAGTCTTTATTAGGTGAAAACGGTCAATTTTCTGATTTAATTACACAGGACCTATTTTCTCCAACAGATGAAAATGGTGAATTATATCAGTTAGCAAAGGCTCGTGTGCATTTGGAAATTATATCAGGCATTAAAGACAAAAGTGTTATTGCTAAATTAAGTCAAGGAAGGAACACCAGCACACAGGTTAAGAAAGAAACCATGGCTCATTTTAATGGACATTTTGATTGGATAAAGGAAATTTTAGATAAACAAAAGTATGGTGTTAATATAGGATATGAAGAAAATGCAGATTCAGACATTGATAAGTGTTAGCTATTGTTAATTTATTTCATGAAGAATATCAGGATGGGGAAAAATCTCTTTATATTTCTTATGTTAATAGATCTCAATTATTAAATGAACGAATAATTCCCAATTCTAATAATGCTAATGTAATAGAAGGATTTAAGAAATTGAAGAATATTATTCCAGACATTTTAGAATTGAGAGATATAATTATATCTGCTTTGCCTAAGATTTATAACAGTACAGGTGGAAAGTTTGGGGGGCTTGGAGGACCTAGTAAACCGATTTTTCGTAAATACAGGAAGAAAGAAGTTCTAGAATTTACGAATTTAGAACATGAATATCGTGTGCCGAATGGTGTTTTATATCCTTTATTGGCCTCTATGAGGGTATGAATAGGTTATAAGAATAATTTAGCATATTGGAAATACGATCCGAAAGCTTTTTGGCAAAAATGTTCAACATCTTTAGTGAAACAAATGTTTGATGAATTTGTTTCAAACAATTATGCTGGAAATCATAATGCTTATGGACGTTCCCCCGCGGCATATTTATTTACAAAAGCTGAAAACCTGTTGTTAAAAACACTAGATTTTGACGCTTCAAAAGCAACATCTTTCCATAAACATGCTAAACAATTAGTTAGTTAATTGTAAACAATTAGTTATTTAATTGCATAATAATACAGGTAGTTTCTTACCTGTATTATTTTTTTATTAAAGCTTGAAATATTCTTTTGATATAACAATAGCAGTAGTACTGTTGTTTGTTAGCGATGCAGACACCTATTAGGATCATGTTATGCTGGTGTTTGGGTGTCTTGTTTCGGGGAATTGGATGGGATCCAAGCTTCTCTTTTGACTTGAATTATATCACCATTAGAACAGTAAATATGTATATTGCCCCAATCTTCAACTTTTATAACATCTATTCATTTACCGTCTATTTTGACTTTTAAATTAGACTTTCTATCTTTGTACTTTCGGATATCTTTTGCTTGAATGGTTTCTTCATTTGCTTTTGTCGGTAGTTTATCTTGCCAGGCATCATATACTGCTTGCGAACAATGTACTGTTGGATTCCAATCTTCTGGTATTTTAAAATTTGTTTCAAATATAAAATTTACTGCACTATCTAAAACCTCAGTTGGATAACCATATTCATTATGAAACAGATTCCTTAGATGTTTTTGTGCTCTCCAGGGTTGAAATTTGTTTTTTGCTAAACTATATTTTAATTGTGGAAGTAATGGATATTCGCATTTTATATGGTTAGTACTATATCTACTAATTTTCCAACCTAATATTTTAAGCCTTTCTATTATTGTAGAAAGGTTTAGACCTGCATCAGAAGCAGTTTTTATCCATCCTGCTTGATATCCAATTTTATACCAATCTGACTTGGATATCTTGATCTTTTTCATTTTTTTCATATTTTTAGCGTCCTTCAGCCAAGACTTCTCTTTTCTTTGTTTTCTCGGATCATTCTGCTTTTCTTTGTCAGAACGTATTGTCTGTGTGTTAGTTGGTCGTGCCCCTGTCTCCTGACGCTGTAACCACTCAAAATGCCTTCTTCTTTTAAGCTCATCGAGAATAGCTGGTTTTTTATGCTTCTTAGCTGATTTTGATTTCATATGTATATTATAGTTTGATCTAAAATATTGTTTTAATTTTATTAAAAAAATTCCTTTATAAAATAAGCTATGGATTTTTATCCATAGATTATTATGGTTTACATTTTCTAAATCCCTGTAAACTCTAAAATTCGCAGTAAAGTTCGCGGCAAACCAGTGCTAGAAAGGAAACCATAAACGTCTTTGCAGAACAAGAATATCTTTCTCAGATTCTACAAATTATTGTTGAGTTGTGGAATGCATCTGGTAAAACAATGGTTATAATAAAATCATTACTGCAGTGGTTCTGGAAATATAAATTTCCACCAAATACAGACTTGCGTAGGGCTAACGAAGAAAAACCTTATTACTAATGGGCAAAAAACAAGGATTGAAAAAAGAAATTCTAACGGTTATGGTTGAAACAAAATTGGGTAACGTCTGTTATGAATGGAAATTATTCGTAATGATAATAATGCCACATTAGGTGAAATGTTAATTTTTGAAAATTAATGTAATAATGGTATCTATACTAATTTGCTAGCGTGTCAAAAATCAATGAATTGAAACCAGATAGTCCACAAACAGAGGTTGGAACTGATTATTAATTAAATAAGTTATAAATCTATGTCAATAAAGACCAAGGCTATTAGGAACATTTTTAAACCCTAAAGCCTTTGCAAATTGATAAGACCACCCTGCATCTGTAGCAATTTCTTCAATAATAGCATGAGGAACATTTTGGACCCCTAATCTTTTAGCAAAATAAACAGAATATATTTTGGAACTCTAAGTATTCTGCAAAGTCATAAGACCATTTTGGATATGTATTAATTTTGTTAATAACTATAGCAGAAAGATTTTTAAATTTGGTGTCTTTAGTAAACTTATAAAATATTGTATTCCTTTGTCGTTTAGCATTGCTGTTAACATTGGATTTAAAATTGGATTTAAAATTGCTACTGTTCCAGGTACTTTTTTGTCTAATATTTTTTCTATTTGCTATATTGGTAGAGTGCTTTCTTTATTTACTTGTGAATATTTTAACACTTTATATCGTTGCATAAATACCTTTATATTATTCCCGTAGTTGTTTTATGTATTTCAGATTTTACTATATTATATATATCAGTATAAATTATTCCAAAAGACATATCTAATTTGTTAATAAAATTCTTGATATGATTATATTGTTGAAGTTTCATATAACGAGGGGTATAGATATATAGGTCCACATCAACGTTGTATAGTACTGGTGATTTAATTTCATGCATATTTCTTGCTACTTGACCTTCTTTAATTATGATTTCATAGGTAAACATTTCTCCACTATTATTGTTAGTAAAAGGTTGTAATAAGAAAGTGTCTTCTCCAAAAAGTGTTTGTTCTTTATGCTCTTTAGTTTTCGAAATAGGCAATAAAATATTTTCTATATATGAAGTAATTTTATCTTTTATGTTTGCATTTTGTGTCTGTATCGTAACTCCAAAAATTTTACCATGAGGTCCATGAATGTTCTCGGTATATGGCCGCATCGGTACTTCTATATGCCAACATGTATTGAACCTTACATTTGTGTGTTCATCAAAAACTTTAAAATTTGATAGCATATCTTCTAAAGGAAGAATGTCTTCATATACTTTTTGGAGAGGTTTGCAATTAATTAAAATATTTCTACAATTGTGTGCAATTTTTAATATATTCTCATCGAATTCTTGCAATATTGCAGACAACCCTTTTAAATCATCTGGATTGTCAACAGAATATTCAAATTGCACTTGTATCCCCCGTTCATTTAATCTTGTGTCTTGAATGTACAAACCATCAAAACATTTTTGTGATAATAAACGGTTGATGTCTTGTATAGTGTCCTCATTGTTCCACAATGGTAAAACATCTGATTTTTCTAAATTGAGTAAAATCCAAGGGATATAAATACCGCACGTCGTATAAATAAAGACATTTTCTTCTTCTTCTTCTGCTGTTGCGTATAAATATCCATAACGTAATTTTATATCTAAAATATCATCAATCTCTGCTTGCCAAATAGCAGCATGATTGTGATTTTCTGCATTACGTAAATTTTTTGTATCTTGTTGATCTTTAAAAAAGATATTTGTTAATTTAGAGGTGTTTGTATCTGTATATCCACCACCATATAATATAAAATGTTCATATCTAGGTGCTCCTCTGTATTTTTTAAACAAATCAGCTTGTTTTTTTCTTGCTATATCTATTACACTTTCTAAGAAATTGCTTATTTTGTTACCATACATTTTTTGTTCAGGAATTGCTAATTCTTCTCCAGTTTTTGTATTACATAATCTTCTTAGACGAACTCTAGAAATAGGTCTAATACCTTTTACATTACGAGTTTGATCTTCAAAAATCTCTGGATCATCTAAATTGACTTTTTGTAAATCTTCCGTCTTAACTAGATATGCAACTGCTCCACCGTTAATGGCTTCATTTATAGCACAGTAGAAATAGCTACCCCCAGGTGAGTGACAAGATGTAATGCCAATATGGTCAGACATTCTTACAACATCTATGGCGTTCTTTGAGAAAATTATAGAATATTGTCCGGTTTTTGAATATTGTTGTAAGAAATTTTGTCCCAATTCTCTACCTATTACTTTCCCTAATTTAATAGGAACCCATTTTTCTTCTCCATTTAATAATATATTCTTTTTATAGGCCAAAGATTTATCTAAATCTACACGATATCCCTTTTCTTCTAAAAGTACTTTTATTTTATCTAAAAAAGGGCTTTTTAATAAGGTGGCAAATCTTTCTTTATTGCCAAACAATTGTTTAAATATTCCACTGCGATCTACCCCTAATACCTTTTGAGTATATCTTTTTGATAGAGCAAATTTACATAGTCGAAAATACGTCCTCATACATTGTTATACTAATTATTTATCAATATTCATTCTATTAAATTAAGTCTTTTCTTACTATGTTCGTAAAATGTTATTTCTTTTTCTATTCCAATGAATTGTCGTCCTGTATTTTTAGCCGCAACAAGCGTAGATCCACTGCCTGAACAGTTGTCTAATACTAAATCATTTTTATTAGAATAGGTCTGTATTAGATATTCTAGTAGCTGAACTGGTTTCTGCGATTCATGTATTTTTTCTTTATTATCATTATTAACTACATTGAATTTTAGAATAGAAGTGGGGTATCTTTCGGTTGAACCACCTCCTTGCCATGGTTTAGTTTTACCGTATAAATAGCTTGTTTCGCCATTATGTCTATAATTATGTACCGGAGTGTGACCACTACTTTTTTGAGGATTATATGTGCCCAATTTTTTATAGAATACTAATATACTTTCGTGTTTTCGTAAAGGTTGTTTTTTAGCGTTTAAGAAGCCTGTTGACTTGTTCTTTTCCCATATTAAATCATACTTAAACATGTCAAAATTAGAACTAATTAATTGGGTTCTAAACGGTTCTGTAGCAAAGAGAAGTATTGTTCCTTTATGTTTTAATATTCTGCGATATTGTTGCCACAAAGGTTCAAATGGGATAAGAATGTCCCATTTATATCTAGCAGATACTTGATAGGGTAAATCACAGAGGATAAGATCTACTGATTGATCTGCAATCTGGGGCATTAATTCTAAACAATCACCAAGCCACAATTCTGCCATATATACAATCCCTATATACAAAAAAAGTTACTTATAAAAATTATAATATATTAACTGTGCAAGCTATGCGTTCTCTGGCATAATTGCAATAATTTTCATCTATGTCTATGCCAATATATCTTCGTTTTAATTGAGCAGCAATAGCTGTTGTGGTTCCAGATCCATTAAAAGGATCCAAAACAATATCATTTGGATAACTGTATAATTTAATACACCTATAAGGAAGCTCTTCACAAAAAGGCACCGGATGGTTGCCCAATTTCCTAGTTTCTGGTTGCATCGCCCAGGTAGAAGCTATAAAATGTTGGAATTCTTCTGGTGTAATATCAGAATCTAAAGAATAAGTATCTTTTTCTAATTTAAAGCTTTCTTTGGAGAATACTAGTATATATTCATGATTACGTCGTACTGATGGATAACTGCAGTTAGCATAGCTGCCCCAAGCTGTTTTTTTGCCATTAAATTGTCCACCGTTGAAACTGGGATCTTTGTTGGACTTATACCAAATATGTTCACCAAAGAATTTAAATCCAA